>WNGF01006920.1_pt1 | contig 13900 bp, 11 predicted proteins | sample 5400641 | NCBI WGS metagenome assembly WNGF01 (sample SAMN13153371, study PRJNA577476) | soil metagenome | isolation source: 80 cm soil or saprolite under grassland replicate 2 | place: USA:California | collected 2016-06-15
GAGGTACGGGTCCTCGAGGCGGCCAGCCGGGAGGCGGCGCTGGAGGCCAGCCAGGCCGCGATGGTCGACGGGACCGGGGCGCTCGTCGCCGTCGGCGGGGACGGCACGGTACACCTGGCGCTGCAGGCGGTCGCCGGCACGGGCATCCCGTTCGGGGTGGTGCCGGCCGGCACCGGCAACGACTTCGCGGCCGAGGTGGGCGTACCGGTGGCCCCGCTGGCCGCGGCCGAGGGGATCGCTGAAGCCGTCAAGCAGGGTCGCACCCGCGCGGTCGACCTGGCCCGGCTGACCGGACCGGACGGGCAGGTGCGCTGGTTCGGTGCGGTGCTCGGCGCCGGGTTCGACGCGATCGTCAACGAACGGGCCAACCGGATGCGGTTCCCGCGTGGCCCCCGGCGGTACGACATCGCGATCTTCGCCGAGCTGATGCGGCTGCGGCCGCGCCGGTACCTGATCACGCTCGACGGGGAGCGGCACGATGTCGACGCGGTGCTCATCGCGATCGGCAACACGGCCTGCTACGGCGGCGGGATGCGGATCTGCCCGGCGGCCGACGCCACCGACGGTCTCCTGGACGTCGTCGTCGGCGGTCCGGTCGGGCGGCTGACGTTCGTGCGGATCAAGCCGCTGGTCTATGCCGGTACCCACGTGAACCACCCGTCCATCAGCACCTTCCGCGCCCGGGTCGTCGAGCTGCACGGCGAGCCGATCACCACCTACGCCGACGGGGAACGGGCCTTCCCGCTTCCCGTCTCGGTCGCCAGCGCACCGGGCGCGCTGACCCTGCTCGGCTGAGCGCCGTCACCGCCCCGGGAAGAAGGTGACCTTGTCCAGCCAGAAGAACCGGGCGATGAAAACGATGCCCTGGCCGACCAGGCCGGCGAGAACGATCACCGCCCCGTTCGCCGCGAACAGGGCGTCGGTGATCGCGATGGTGGCGCTCGACACGAGCGCGCCGGCCACGACGGTCTGCCAGAAGGAGAACATCTCCGCGGCAACGCCGCGTCCACTACCCTTCCGCCACACCAGCGACCGGTACAGCGCGAACGACGGGGGAGTGAGCACCATGCCGACCGCGAGGTTGAGCAGGCCGGCGTTGATGTGGATGAAGTGGCGGGCGATCAGGAGCACGGTGTACCCGACCGGTACGGTGATCAACGACAGCGCCGAGTACCGGGTAAACCGCGCCGCCACCAGCCCGCGCAGGCCAACCGGTGCCGAGGCGCGATCCTGAACGTCTTCGGCCATGGGGCGCGCTCCTGTCGTCACGGGTTCCCTGTCTATCATGACCAACGTGCAGCGCGTACCCGGGGCCGCCCAACCGCCTGTCCCGCAACCGATTCCGCTGACCCGCCCCTCGACAGACGGCTCCGAGCTGGCCGCGGTGGCCGAGGTGCTCGCCTCAGGCTGGCTCGCCGGCCAGGGGCCGCGCGGCTCCGCACTCGAGCAGGACTTCATGCGGCTGACCGGGCGCGCGTACGCCGTCGCGGTGAACAACTGCACGGCCGGCCTGCATCTCGCGCTCGCCGCCCTCGGCGTGGGCCGGCGCGACGAGGTCCTGGTGGCGGACTACAGCTTCCCGGCGACCGGCCACGCCGTCCTGTACTGCGGTGGGTCCCCGGTCTTCGTCGACGTGCGCGCCGACACCGGCACCGTCGACCCAAACCTGGTCGAGGCCGCCATTACGGCCAACACGCGGGGCATCGTGGCCGTCGACGCGCTCGGCATGCCCGCCGACTGGGAGCCGCTGGAGGAGATCGCCCGCCGGCACGGCCTCTTCCTCGTGGCGGACGCGGCGTGCTCGGCCGGTGGCAGCTACGCGGGCCGGCCGTGCGGCAGCTTCGGCGACATCGCGGTCTTCTCCCTGCACGCGCGCAAGGGCGTCACCTGCGGCGAGGGCGGGGTGCTCACCACCGACGACGCCGAACTGGCCGAGCGGGTGCGCCGCGAGTCCTGCTTCGGCATGCGCAGCGCCTTCGACCGCCAGTCCGCCGACACCCTCGACGTGCCGGCGTTTCCCGGGCTCGGTTACAACTACAAGCTCTCCGACGTGCTGGCCGCCGTCGCGGGCGTACAGCTGGGCAAGCTTGAGCGGTTTCTGGAGCGCCGCCGGGCGCTCGCGGCGCGGTACGCCCAGCTGCTCGCCGAGGTCCCCGGGGTCGTGGCGCCGGTCGTTCCCGCCGACCGCGTGCCGACCTGGCAGACGTACGCGGTGACCGTGGAGGAACCGCTCGACCGCGACGCCGTGGCGATGGCACTGCGGGCGCAGGGCATCGGCTGCAACATCGGTACCTACGCCCTGCACCGGCAGGGCGTGTACGGCCCGGCGATCGGCGAGTGCCCCGTGTCGAACCGGCTGTTCGAACGCCACCTGGCGCTGCCGATGTACGTCGACCTCACCGACGCGGAGCAGGACCGGGTGGTCGAGACGTTGTACAAGATCGTCAGCGAGCGGTAGCGGTGCTGGTCGGGCTGCTGTCAGACGCCCACGGCAACCCGCTCGGTTTGGCGTCCTGCCTCGCCGCCCTGACCGATGCCGGCGCCGAGCGGATGTACTTCCTCGGCGACGCCGTGGGGTACCTGCCAGGGGAGGCGGCGGTCATCGGCTCGCTGGTCTCAGCCGGCGTCATCTGCCAGCGGGGCAACCACGAGGCGATGCTGCTCGGCGCGCTGAAGCTGGATCCGGGCCGCGACGAGGTGTACGGCCTCGCCGCCGCCCGGGAGCGCATGTCAGCCGGCGACCTGGCCACGATCGAGGCGTGGCCGGAGCACCGCGAGATCGTCCTCAGTGGACGGCGGGTCCTGCTCGTGCACGGTGCGCCGGACGACCATCTGCAGGGCTACGTCTATCCCGATGCCGACCTGGACCACTTCGGCAAGCTCGGCTATGACGCGGTCTTCATGGGCAACACGCACCGGCCGTTCGTGGCGCGGCGGGGCGGGGTACTCATCGCCAACGTCGGCTCGTGCGGGCTCCCCCGCGACCAGGGGGACCTGCCCGCGTGCGTGATCTACGACGCGGCTAGCCATCGCTGCGAGGTGCTGCGGGTACCGGTCCCGGCGGCGTCGGTGACCGCGCAGTTCGGTGCGGTTCACCCCGCGGTGGCCGAATGCCTGCGCCGGACCGTCCCGGAGCCGTTCGGTAGCATCGTCCGGCGCCCCTGACCGGCGCCGTTGGGAGGAAGGCATGCCCGGCCCATCCGTTGTGGTGACGGCTGTCGGCGGCGGCGGCAACGGCGAGCAGATCGTCAAGGCGCTGCGCCGGAGCGACGTTGGCTACACGATCGTCGGCACGGACCTCTCCGCCGACAGCAAAGGGCTCTACGAGGTCGATCACGCGTACCTGGTACCCGCGGCGAACGACGGGCGGTATCTCCACCGGATCACGCGAGTCTGCCAGCGCCACGACGCCGTGGCCCTGTTCCCCGGCTCCGAGCCTGAGCTGCGTACCCTCAGCGCCCACCGGCGGCATTTCGCCGACCTCGGCATCCTCCTGCCGGTCAACCTCCCGGACGTGATCGATCTGTGCATGGACAAGCTGCGCTGCAGCGAGAAGCTCGCGGCGCAGGGATTCCACGTGCCGCGCTGGCGACCGGTCGAGAGCCTGTCCGACCTGGACGCCATCGACCTCTTGCCGGCGGTGCTGAAACCGTCGGTCGGGGGCGGTGGCTCCATCAACCTCTTTCTCGCCCAGACCCGCGAAGAGCTGCAGACCTTCGGCCGCTACCTGCTCCGGCTCTACCCGCGGTTCATCGTCCAGGAATATGTCGGTACTCCTGACTCGGAGTACACGGTCGGGGTGCTGCATACGATGCACGGCGAGTTTGTCAACTCCATTGGGATCCGACGATATCTCGACACGGCGATCTCCAGCCGGATCCGAGTGCCGAATCGCAGCGGAAAGCCGGGGCTCGGCGACACCCTGGTGATTTCCAGCGGGATTTCGCAGGGCGAGATTGGGCGGTTTCCGGAGGTCATCGGGGTATGCGAGCGGATCGCCAAGGTGCTCGACGCCCGGGGCGCCATCAACATCCAATGCCGCCTGGTCAATGGCGAGGTGATGGTCTTCGAGATCAACCCGCGCTTTTCAGGTACGACGTCGCTGCGGGCGATGGTCGGTTACAACGAGCCGGACGTCCTGCTGCGGCACCATGTGTTGGGCCAAGCCATTACCGCCGGGTTCGCCTACCAGGAAGGAACGATCCTGCGGGGGCTGGCCGAGACGTATGTGGAGCCGGCACGCCGGGCGGCGGTCCGGTCGGTCAGCGAGGATGGGTGGTAGCCATGGAGTTCCCGATCGAACGCTATTTCCCGCAGCTGGCCCGCCTCTGGGAGGTCGACGAGAAGGTACTGTGCGGGTACTGGTCCGACCTGAACGACGACCGCCAGTTCCTCGCGGCAATCAACGACAAGATCCGCGATGTACCGGAGTTTTCCGGAAAGCAGTTTGACCGCGCCGTGGAAATGCGCGCCTACCGGTGCCTGCTCTACCTGGTGGCCCGGGTGGCCAAGCCGGAGGTCTTCGTCGAGACCGGCGTGCAAAACGGCATGAGCAGCGCCTTCATCCTGCTCGGTCTCTGCCACGACAACGGCGGGAGGCTGTACTCCATCGACCTGCCCCCGGTCGAGCAACGCATTCTCGACCAGGGCACGAGTCCCTTGCCGGAGGACAAGGCGCCGGGCTGGATCATCCCCGACTACCTCCGCGACCGTCACCAGCTCTCGCTGGGCGCCGCCGAGCGGCTCCTCCCGACCGTGCTGGCCGAGCAGGACCGCGTCGACGTCTTCCTGCACGACAGCGACCACAGCTACTCGCACATCATGTTCGAGATCGGCCTGGCCTGGCCGTACCTGGTCAAGGGCGGGCACATCCTCGTCGACAACGTCGAGCAGAACGCCGCCTTCGCCGACTTCGCGCGGGGCGTCGAGGCACCGTCGATGGTCGTCTCGACCTTCGACGGGCCCGACCGGGTCTGGCAGCACGGCCTGCTGAGAAAGCCGGCCTGACCGTTACGACAGCTCGCCGTTGACCTTCAGGTGCTCCACGACCGTGGCGAGTCCCTCGGTCAGCTCGACAGTAGGCTCCCAGTCCAGGACCTCGCGCACCCGCTCGGTTGACGCCTCCCGCTTGGCGACCAGGACCTCGCGCGGGCGGAAGACCGGCTGGACCTCGGCGCCGAGAGCCTTGATGAGGTGATCGGCCAGCTCGGCGACGGTCGTCTGCTGACCGGTACCGACGTTGAGCACTTCCCCGCTGGCGGTGGAGTCCACGGCGAGCCCCACCGCCCGCGCGACATCGCTGACGTGGACGAAGTCCATCGACTGGTCGCCCCGGCCATCGATGATGGGGGGCTCCCCGGCCGCGAGCCGGCGCAGGAAGGTCAGGACCACCGAGGTGTAGTAAGCGTCGGTCGGCTGTCCAGGACCGTAGACGTTGAAGAAGCGCAGTGCCAGCCACGACATCCTGGACCGTTCGGCGTAGAACGACAGCAGGTGTTCCCCGGCCAGCTTCGCGATGCAGTACGGGGTGATCGGCGCCGGCTTGTCGGTCTCGCGCATCGGCATGGCGGTCGGGTTGCCGTAGATCGAGGCCGACGAGGCGTACACGATCCGCTGGACGGACCCGCGTGCCGCGGCGTCGAAGACGTTCTGAGTGCCCAGCAGGTTGACGTCCAGGCTCTCCGTCGGGTCAGAGATGCTCTTGTTGATGCAGACGGCCGCGAGATGCACCACCGCCTCGACGCCCTTGATGGCGCCCTCGATGGCGTTCGCGTAGCGGATGTCACCTTCGACGACCTCCACCCGGTCCATTGCCGCGAGCGCGGTGGCGATCCGCCGGTCGCACCGGTAGTAGTTGTCGAAGATGCGCACTCGCCAGCCTCGCGCGAGCAGCTCCGGTACCACGTAGGACCCGATGTAGCCCAACCCACCGGTGACTAGAACGCTGCTCTGTTTCGTCTTCATCGAGTCAATCTCCCTGCGTGACGGTGGACGACGGTCGCGGGTCGGAGGCCTCGGTGCCGCTGGCGGGTGCGCGCCGGCCACGGCGCGGGGACGGTCGCCGGTGCGGCTGGACGCCTCCTACCTGGACGTCGCGTACGACATAGAGCGGCCTGCCCCTGGACTCGTCGACGGCCCGCCAGAGGTACTCGCCCATGATGCCCATGACGGTCAGCTGGGTTCCGCCAAGGACCAGGATCAGCACAATGACGGTCGGCCAGCCTGACGGCGTGTCGACGCCCGCGAGGGCCCTGGCGATCAGCAACAGCGCGTACAGCATGCCGGCGACCGCCACAGCGAGGCCGGTGAAGGTGCACAGCCGCAGCGGCATCGACGAGAACTGGATCAACGAGTCGACGGCCATGTTGACCATCTTTCGGCGGGTCCAGCGGGACTGGCCGTGCCGGCGCGGCTCCAGGTCATAGTCGACCCGGCTCTGTTCGTAGCCCAGCCAGGCGACCAGGGCGAAGAAGTTGCGGTTGTGCTCCGGAAGGCGGGTTACCTGGTCGATGACGCAGCGGTCCATGAGCAGGCCGGATGGGCCTTCGGGCGGGTAGTTCGCGAGGTTGGCGTACCGCGCGAACATCCTCGAGAAAGACCTGGAGGCCAACTCGTGCATGGCCGACCTGCCCACGCGCGAGCGCCGCACGCCCCACACGACCTCGGAGCCGTTCTCCCAGTGCGCGAGAAAGGATGCCAGCAGCGACGGCGGTTCCTGCAGGTCGGCGCCGAACACGACGGCACAGTCACCGTTGCACCTCTCAACGCCGGCCGAGACCGCATAGTGCGAGCCGAAGCTGCGCGCGAGCCGGACCACGGTGACGCGGTCCTGGGGCCCGGTAAGCTCCAGCACCAGGTCGGCGGTGCCGTCGTTGGAACCGTCGTCGACCACCACGAGCTCGAAGTCGTACCTCGCATGCTCGGCCGTGAACTCGCCGAACCGTTTGATCAGTCCTGGCACGTTGGCGACCTCGTTGAGTGCCGGGACGACGATCGAGACCAGTGGCCGCGCCTCGGCCAAGCCGTCCTCGTCGCGAGCTTCGTTCATCATTGTCCCTTCGCGGCTTCGGCTGCCGGAACGTACACCGAGAGGCCCATGGTCTCCGCCGGCGGCGCGAGCAGCCGATAGTCGGTGGCGAAGACCAGGCCGCATGCCCATAGCGCGTCGATCTCGGTGTCCGAAATCGGACGCCTGAACAGCAGGATCGGCAGGCGCGTGCCCCACCAACCGGGCCCGTCCTCGCACGCTGCGCGGATGCCGGCCGCCGTCCGGGCGTGGTCGGTGGCCGAGTACCACGCCTCGCCGACCGGGCGGCCGTCGAGGAACAGGACGATGCCGGGCATCTCATCGAAGGCCATGATTGCTCGGCCGGGCGGCTCGATGTACGGCCGCAGCCGCGACCGGAGCTGGCTGTAGCTGCGGGCGTCGATCGGGTCGAGCTTGAGCGAGCCCAGCGCCGGCACGCCGGCGGCCAGGGCGGTCGTGCTTCTCCGCCCGCTGGTGCGGTACGGGTTCGACCAGAGCCCGTCGGTGGCGATGATCGCCGACAGCGCGACGGCGGCCGCAGCCACGGCCGCTATCAGCCAGCGCGCGGCAGCGGGCGTCGTCTCGATGCCCGTCAGTACGGCGATGATCAGCGCCGCCCAGGCCGCGAACGCGTTGACCGCCATCATGTACAGCGGGTTTCCGGTTCCGGCCGCCTGGGCCGCCGGCAGCAGCGCCAGCATGCCGTACATCGCCCAGGTCCGGGGGCTCTCCCGCGACAGCGAGGACGTCTTCGTGCCGGTGAACCAGCCGCCCAGAACGGCGACGACGCCGACGAGGAGCGCGACAACGAACATCAGCAGGATGCCGACCGGGAACTGGAAGATGTTGATCGCGCCGCCGTGCAGGTCGCCGTCTGTCCGCAGCCGCGAGGCCGAGACGGCCAGTCCCGCCACGGCGAGGACGGCCGCGGCCGAGCGCCCCAGCCGGCCCCGGAGGACGACCGCGGCGACCGCCGCCACCAGCAGCAGCGTATGGCGGGTCGCGATGGTCTCGACCACCGCCCAGGTCGTCGTCGCGTACATCCGCAGCAGCGCGAACGGTGAGTTGGTCTGCGCGGCCGCGAGCTTGTTGACGGTGAGCATCTGCGGCAACGCCTTGGTCAGCGGGACGACCAGGACATGGATCAGGCCGGTCGTGACCGCCGCGCCAGCCAGCGCCCACGCGCCCGTCCGCAGCACTTCGCGCCGCCCGCGAGGAGCCACCGCCGCGATCCCGACGAGGGAGACGATGACCAGGGTCAGCGCCGTCGAGGCCCACTTCGCCAGCACTGTGGCGACGACCACCGGCCCGAGGGCGGCCGGGACCCATGCCGGTACCCGCAGACCCCGGTCGACGTAGGTGGCTATCCGCAGCACGATCGACGCGAACAGCAGCGCACCGAGCAGCGACACGTCGTTGTAGCCAGGGCTGAGCGGCAGCCAGCTGTACACCATGCCGCCGCAGGCGACGACGACGGCGGTCCCGGCGATCTCCCACCACCGCGACTCCGGCGCGGTCGGGCGTCGTAGCCGGAGCCAGCACATGAAGGTCCAGCCGAACACGGCGTGCACACCGACTACCGTCAGCAGTCGGAACAGCCGCAGTGCCGCGATGTCGTAGCCGAAGAGCTGGAATACGGGCCCATAGAGGTACTGGATGCCGGTAAAGGTGCGCAGGTTCGTGTTCCACCACCGGTACGACAGGAGGTAGAAGCCCTCGTCGCCGACGTTGAAGCCGTGGCCGGCGGTGAGGATGACGGCACCGATCCAGGCGGTCGCCGCGGCGGCGGCCGCGGCCGCGGCGGTCATTGGTGCCCAGGCCGGCCGGCGGGTGACGATCGGCTCGGTCGGAGCTTCCGCGCCAGGCGTCATCGGCGGCTCCACCTCGACGTCGGCGCTCGTTCGCTCCACGGTCGCCGAGAGTACAGGTCGCGAGGGTGACCGCGCGCGGCATCGCTACGGCCGCTCGCTTAGCCTGGATGGCATGAACAGCCCCGCCGAGCGGTACGAGGCAGCCCGCCGGCGGGCCGCCGACACCGCCCGCTTCCCGGCTCTGGCCGAGTTCGCTACGGCGCTCGACTTCGAGCTCGACCAGTTCCAGCACGACTCGTGTGAGGCGCTGGAGCGGGGCAGCGGGGTGCTGGTCTGCGCGCCGACCGGCGCCGGCAAGACCGTGGTGGGGGAGTTCGCCGTCCACTTGGCGCTGCGCCAGGGCCGCAAGTGCTTCTACACCACGCCGATCAAGGCGCTGTCCAACCAGAAGTACCACGACCTGGTGCAGCGCCACGGCGCCGAGCGGGTCGGGCTGCTCACCGGCGACAACTCGATCAACGGCGATGCGCCCGTGGTGGTGATGACCACCGAGGTGCTGCGCAACATGCTCTACGCCGGCTCCACGGCGCTCGACGGACTGTCCTATGTGGTCATGGACGAGGTGCACTACCTCGCCGACCGGTTCCGCGGCGCGGTGTGGGAAGAGGTCATCATCCACCTGCCCGAGTCGGTCACGCTGGTGTCGTTGTCCGCGACGGTCTCCAACGCCGAGGAGTTCGCCGACTGGCTGGTGACCGTGCGCGGTCATACCGAGGTGGTGGTCACCGAGCACCGGCCGGTACCGCTGTGGCAGCACATGCTCGTCGGCCGGCGGATGTTCGACCTGTTCCATGATGTCGAGGCGGCCCAGAAGCACGACGTACACCCGGAGCTGCTGCGCTACACCCGCGAGATGGCACGCCGGCTGGACTGGGACGGCGGCGGCCGGGGCCGGCCGACCCGGACCCGGCGCTGGCTCGTGCCGTCGCGCCCCGAGGTGGTCGAACGCCTGGACCGCGAGGGCCTGCTGCCCGCGATCCTGTTCATCTTCAGCCGGGCCGGCTGTGACGCCGCGGTCCAGCAGTGCCTGCACACCGGGCTGCGGCTCACCTCACCCGACGAGCGGGCCGAGATCCGCACGATCGTGGACGCCCGCACGGCCAGCATTCCCAGCGAGGACCTGCAGGTGCTGGGGTACTGGGAATGGCTCGACGGCCTGGAACGCGGGCTGGCCGCCCACCACGCCGGGATGCTGCCGGCCTTCAAGGAGGTCGTCGAGGAGCTGTTCGTCCGCGGCCTGGTGAAGGCGGTGTTCGCCACCGAGACCCTCGCCCTGGGCATCAACATGCCGGCCCGCTGCGTGGTGCTGGAACGGCTGGTGAAGTACAACGGCGAGGCGCACGTCGACCTCACGCCGGGGGAGTACACCCAGCTCACCGGCAGGGCCGGCCGGCGCGGCATCGACATCGAGGGGCACGCGGTCGTGATCTGGGCGCCGGAGGTCGACCCGCGCCACGTGGCCGGGCTCGCCTCCACCCGGACGTACCCGTTGCGGTCAAGCTTCCGGCCCTCGTACAACATGGCGGTCAACCTGGTCGGTACGGTCGGCGCGCAGCCGGCGCGCGAGCTGCTGGAGTCCTCGTTCGCCCAGTTCCAGGCCGACCGTTCGGTGGTGGGGCTGGCCCGGCAGGTGCAGCGCAACGTCGAGACCCAGCGCGCGTATACCGCCGAGATGACCTGCCATCTGGGTGACTTCGAGGAGTACTTCGCCCTGCGGATGGTCATCAGCGAACGGGAGAAGGCCCTGGCCCGCCAGGGGGCTGCGCAGCGGCGGGCGGCCGCCGTCAGCTCGCTGGAGCGGCTGCGGATCGGCGACGTGATCCGGGTACCGTCCGGCCGGCGGGCGGGCCTGGCCGTCGTGCTCGACCCGGGTACCGGCGGGTTCGGTGAGCCGCGTCCGCTGGTGCTCACCGAGGACCGGTGGGCCGGCCGGATCGCCGCGGGAGACTTCAGCGCCCCGGTCGAGGCGCTCACGCGCGTGCGCGTACCGAAGCATTTCAACCACCGGTCGCCGCAGGAGCGCCGCGACCTGGCCGCGACGCTGCGCAACGCCGGGCTTGACCGGGGCCGCCCGGCCGGGCGCCAGGCCCACGCCGCCCACGACGTGGAGCTCGACCAGCTCAGAGCCGCAGCCCGGCGGCATCCGTGCCACGCCTGCCCACAGCGCGAGGAGCACGCCCGCTGGGCGGAACGGCGGTGGCGGCTGGAGCGCGACACCCAGTCGCTGCGGGACAAGGTGGCCGGCCGCACCGGCTCGCTGGCCCGCACGTTCGACCGGGTCTGCGCGCTGCTCACCGAACGCGGCTACCTCACCGGCGACGGCGAGGTCACCGAGGCCGGGCGGATGCTGGCCCGGATCTGGACCGAGGCCGACCTGCTGGTCGCCGAGTGTTTGCGTCAGGGCGTGTGGGACAAGCTCGACCCGGCGGAGCTGGCGGCGGCGGTGTCGGTCGTGCTCTACGAGGCGCGCCGCGAAGCCGAGGACCGGGCGACCGTGCCGCGCGGAGCGCTCGCCGACGCGGTTGACGCGACCCTCAAGGCCTGGGTCGAGCTGGAAAGCGCCGAGGACGCCCGGGGTCTGGAGCTCACCAGGGAGCCCGACCTGGGCTTCGTCTGGCCGATGTACCGGTGGGCGCGCGGCGAGTCGCTGTCGAAGGTGCTGGCCAGCGCGCACGGGCTGGACGGCGACATGCCGGCCGGGGACTTCGTGCGCTGGGCCAGGCAGGTGGTCGATCTTCTCGGGCAGCTCGCGGAGGCGGCCGGTGCATCTTCCGGAGTACGCGAAACAGCCCGCCGGGCTATTGCCGCAGTGAACCGGGGCGTGCTCGCCTATACCTCGATGGGCTGAGCAGTGGGGTGCGCAGCGTGGCAGAGATTCATCATTTTCAGTACGGGTGGCTGACCCCGACGTTCGCCTACGCGATGTCGGTGCTCGGCTCGCTGCTGGGCCTGGTCAGCACGGAGCGAGCGCGGGCGACGACCGACCCACGCCGCCGGGCCTGGCTGCTCGTGCTGGCCGCCTGGGCGATCGGCGGTACCGGCGTCTGGGTCATGCACTTCGTGGCCATGATCGGGTTCAGCGTGCCCGGGTCGCCGGTGCGGTACGACGTGCCGATCACGGTGGCGAGCTTCCTCATCGCGGTCGTGGTGGTCGGTGTCGGCCTGTTCATCGTCGGGTTCGGCAGGCCGTCGGTGCCACGCCTGCTCATGGCCGGGACCATCACCGGCGTCAGCGTGGCGTTCATGCACTACACCGGCATGGCCGCGATCCGCATGCACGGCGAGATCAGCTACGACCGCACGCTGGTCCTGATGTCCTACGCGATCGCCATCGTCGCGGCCACGGTCGCGCTGTGGTTCACCCTGGTCGTCCGCGGGGCCGTCGCCACCATCGCGGCCGCGTCGATCATGGGCGTGGCGGTGACCGGCATGCACTACACCGGCATGGCCGCCATACAGGTGCGCCTGAGCTCGAACTTCGACAACATCCCGGGCGTCCACGTCAACCTGTTCCTCGCCCCGATCATGGTGTTCGTCATCGTCGTGGCCTTCGCCCTGGTGAACGCGCTCATGGCGACGCCGTCGCTGGAGGAGCAGGACGAGGCGTTGCGCCATCGACCGCCGGCGATCACCGGATCGGTGGAGCCGGCCGCGGGCCGCGTCGTCTCACGACTGGCGCTGACCGCTTCGCCGCACGGCTCACTGAGTGACCGCGTCGACGAACCTGCGCAGCGGGCCGGCGATGTTCCAGCGCTCGGCCAGGTCCATGACCCGTTCGGTGTCGGCGGGCGTCGCGGGCAGCGCGCCATCCAGCGGAGGTAACGGAATGTCGGTCGCCACCCGGACGACCTCGGGCGCCTTCGCCAGGTAGTCGCGGGCCTCGGCTAGCTTGCCGCGCAGGCCCGTGGCGAACGCGGCGGCCGGATCGTCCAGCGCGGCCAGCACGGCGTCGAGGCTGCCGTACCGGGCGATCAGGCGCGCGGCGCTCTTCTCGCCGACGCCGGGCACGCCGGGTAAACCGTCGCTGGGGTCGCCGCGCAGGACGGCGAAGTCGGCGTACCCGGCGGCCGGGATGCCGTACCGCGCCCGTATGGCGGAGTCATCGCAGACCTGCAGCTTGGCTACGCCACGGCCGCAGTACAGCACGCGGACCCCGCGCGCGTCGTCGACGACCTGGAACAGGTCTCGGTCACCGCTGGCTACCTCGACCGGGCCGGGTTCGCGAGCAGCGAGGGTACCGATGACGTCGTCGGCCTCGTAGCCCGGCGCTCCGACCGCCACTATGCCGGTTGCGGCCAGGACCGCCTCGATGATCGGTACCTGCCGGTTGAGCCCCTCGGGCACCACCTCCGTGATGCCGTCGGCCGTGAGCCGGTGCGCCTTGTACGACGGCAGCGCGGCCACCCGCCAGGCCGGGCGCCAGTCGGCGTCGAGCGCGCAGATCAGCCGCCCGGGACGGCGGGTACGCACCAGAGTGGCCACCATGTCGAGGAAGCCGCGGACCGCGTTGACCGGCGTGCCATCGGGTGCGGTGGCCGAGGACTCCGGAATGCCGAAGTACGCCCGGAAGTACAGGCTGGCGGAGTCGACGAGCAGCAGCGGTCGGGCGGTCATTGGGCCAGCCTAGTGAGCCGGCAGGCAACGCGTCCTGACAGCCGGCGGAACTCGGGCGGTTGGGAGCTGCGTCCACGAAGGTGGAGCCATCGTAATGTCGAACCTGTGCGGCGCCGCTGCAGATGTCGACAAGCAGGGCACCCCAGCTCTATACACGACCGAGCCGATGACTCGGGGCCACGCCCGGAGGTGGTGTACGAAGGGTCGTTGATCGGCGTGGACCTGCGCGTCGGGGCTATTCGGCGGATGTGCGGCCCGGTCGTGAAGGAGCGCGCAAACATGGTGAGGGCGACCTCGCCGTCGACCCCACCAACCCGCTCGTCGCCGACGCTCTGGCCGCCGACTTCCCACACTGTGGAAAAGCCCCGCCACATTACTGCGGGAACGC
>WNGF01007876.1_pt1 | contig 13900 bp, 15 predicted proteins | sample 5400641 | NCBI WGS metagenome assembly WNGF01 (sample SAMN13153371, study PRJNA577476) | soil metagenome | isolation source: 80 cm soil or saprolite under grassland replicate 2 | place: USA:California | collected 2016-06-15
CCTCGAGCTTGGGACCGGTGGCCTCCTCCTCGTGCCGCTCCACCCGCCGGGCCCTCTTCACGTCTTCGGGGACCTGGACCTCCACCGGCACGACGTTCGCCGTGCCATCCCCGTGGGGCTCGGCCGCCACGGACTTCGGCCGCATCAGGACCAGCTTGGGATCGGGGCCGCCCAGCGAGACCTTGGCGATCTTCGTGCCGCCGAAGATCTGGGTCTCCGCGGCGTCCAGCCCCGTGACGTCGCTCGCGTTCGACATGAGCGTCGAGCCGGTCATGGCCTGGAGGCGTCCGGCCACGTCGCGGGCGTCGTAGGTCTGGGAGAACAGGATCAGGTTCGGCTGGTGCTCCTGGACCAGCTGGAACAGCGTATGCGCGGCGGCCGTGGCCAGGACGTCGGAGTACACCTCGTCGTCGCTGGCGTGGACGGCCTGGGCGCCGTACTCCCCGAGCGTCCCGGCGGCGTCGGTGGCCCCCGGCCCCAGGGCCACGGCCTCCACCGTGTCGGCCAGCGCCCGGGCCTTCGTCAGCAGCTCGAGCGCGCTGGCGTCCACCTTCCCCGGCCGGACGTCCGCGTACACCCACACCTTGGACATCAGTGCTCACCTCCGGGGTGCACTAGATCACCTTCGCTTCCTGGAGGAACTGGGCGATGCGCTGGGCGCCTGACCCGTCATCCTCGACGATCTCGCCGGGGCCCTTCTCCGGCGCGGCGTCCACGGCCGTGACCCGCTGGGTGGGCTCGGCCTCCTCGGCCGACAACCCGAGGTCGGAGACCGTGTACCGCTCCACCGGCTTCTGCTTGGCCTGCATGATGCCCTTCAGGGTGGGGTAGCGGGGGTTGGTGGCGCCCGCGGTGACCGTGAGGACCGCGGGGAGCTCGCACTCCACCACGTCGTAGCCGAGCTCGGTCTGCCGCTCGATCCTGACCTTCCCACCGTCCACGTCGAGCTTCCGGGCGAACGTCACCGAGGGGACGCCGAGCAGCTCGGCCAGCGCCATGGGAAGGGTCCCGGTGTAGCCGTCGGTGGACTCCACCCCGGCGATCACGACGTCGAACCCTGACTTCTTGATCGCTGCCGCCAGGACCCGCGCGGTGACCAGGGTGTCCGCGCCGCGCAGGGAGTCGTCGGTGATCAGCACCGCCTTGTGCGCGCCCATGGACAGGGCCTTGCGGACCCCGCCCATGGCGGCCTCAGGGCCCATCGAAACCACGGTGACCTCGCCGCCCTGGGCGTCGGCCAGCTGCAGGCCGGCCTCGACGCCGAACTCGTCCCCGGGGTCCAGCGCGCCCTCGGCGCCTTCCCGCTTCAGCAGGAAATCGTCGCCCAGCTCCGGCACGCCGTTCGGGTTCGGCACGTACTTCGCCAGTACCACGACGTTCATGGGCATCCTTCCTCGAGTCCTCAACCGGGAGCGGCCCGAAGTTTACCCGCCGGTAGGTTCCAGCAACCGGTCCGGGCGTCCCATCCGCGCCTCCGCCATCGGTTCTTGCCGGCGCCCGGGCCCGCGCCGGGGCCATGCTAGCCTCGATCGGTGCGACGCGGATCGGTGCTGGTGGCGATGTCGGGGGGCGTGGACTCCTCGGTGTCGGCGTGCCTGCTGGCCGAGCAGGGGTACGAGGTCGTCGGGTCGCACATGCATCTCGTGCACCTGGACGGTGTGGAGCACGGGTGCTGCGGGCCGTCGGCGGAGCGGGACGCGAGGGCCGTCGCCGAGATCGGGGGGTTCCCGTTCGAGGTCGTGGACCTGTCGGCCACGTTCGCGGAGACCGTGCTGGCCGACTTCTTCGGCGAGCACGGGGCCGGGCGGACGCCCAACCCCTGCGCCCGGTGCAACGAGCAGATCAAGTTCGGGGCGTTCCTGGACCGGGCCTCGGACCTGGGGGTGGACTTCGTGGCCACCGGGCACTACGTCCGCCGGGAGCGGGGCCCCGACGGCCGGTGGCGCCTCCTGCGCGGCGCCGACCGGTCGAAGGACCAGTCCTACATGCTCCACACTATGGGCCAGCGCCAGCTGGCGCGGTCGCTGTTCCCGGTGGGCGGATGGCCCAAGGCCGTGACCCGGGAGCACGCCGTGCGCCTGGGGCTCCCTGTGGCGTCGAAGCCGGACTCCCAGGAGGTGTGCTTCGTGCCCGGCGCCGACCACGCGGCGTTCCTGGCCGAGCGCGAGCCGTCGCTCGTGCGGGCCGGCGAGGTCGTGGACCCCGAGGGCCGGGTCCTCGCGGCGCACGACGGGGCCTTCCGGTTCACCATCGGGCAGCGCCGGGGCCTCGGGGTGACCACGGGCCGGCGCGCGTACGTGGTGGACGTGGAAACTGGGGCGAACCGCGTGGTGGTGGGCCCGGCCGAGCTCCTCAGCCGCCGGGGGCTGGAGGCCGACCGGGTGACGTGGGTGGCCGGGGAGCCCCCGGCGGGCGGCCCGTTCGAGGCCGAGGTCCAGATCCGGTACCGGAGCGAGGCCGTCCAGGCGGTCATCGAGACGGCCCCCGGCGGGCGGGTCCGAGTGGAGTTCCGGTCCCCGGTCCGGGCCGTGGCGCCGGGGCAGAGCGTGGCCTTCTACCGGGGCGACGAGCTGCTGGGCGGCGGGCGCATCGTCGGCGCGACGCGGTAGGCCATGAGCCGCGAGGATCGCGGGCACCCGGTCTTCGCCTGGTGCTACGCGAGGTTCGCCCAGGCCGGCGAGCGGGCCGGGTTCGCCGACCGCCGCCGCGACCTCCTGGCCCGGGCCCGCGGGCGGGTCCTGGAGATCGGAGCGGGGACCGGCCTGAACTTCCCGCACTACCAGGAGGGGGTCACCGAGGTAGTGGCCACCGAGCCCGACCCGAACATGCTCCGCCACGCCCGGGAGGCCGCACCTACGGCACCCGTCCCGGTGCGGGTGCTCCGGGCGCCGGCCGAGCGACTCCCGTTCGCGGACGGCGAGTTCGACGTCGCGGTCTCCACGCTCGTGGTGTGCAGCGTGACCGACCCCGACAAGGCCCTGGGCGAGCTCAGGCGGGTGCTGAGGCCGGCCGGCTCCCTGCTGTTCCTCGAGCATGTCCGTTCTGATCGGCCCCGACTGGCACGGTGGCAGGATCGCCTGGAGCGGCCGTGGGGATGGGTCGCGGCAGGGTGTCATCCGAACCGCGACGCGGTGGGAGCCATCGAACGGGCCGGATTCACCGTGGAGCGCGTGGAGAGATTCCCGTTCGGCCCTCTGGCAGTCAGCCGTCCCCACGTGAGCGGCCTGGCCCGGGCCTAGCCCGGTTGCCGCAGGCAACCCGCGGTCTCTACGATCGGCGCGCCATTCATCGACAGAGGAGGAAGCGATGGCTGAACACCCGAACGCCGACCTGGTGCGCAAGGGCTACGAGGCGTTCACCGCCGGGGACATGGAGTGGATGAACACCCACCTGCACGAGAACATCGTGTGGCACGAGCCCGGATCGAACGTGCTGTCCGGCGACTTCCACGGGCGCGAGGAGACCCTGGCCCATTTCGCGAAGTCGGTGCAGGTGGCCGTCCCGGACTTCGACATCCACGACGTCGTGGCCAACGATGACCACGCGGTGGCGCTGGTGAACCTGCGGATCGAGCGCAACGACACGAAGGAGAACTTCGAGACCCGCTACGTCCACATCTTCCACGTGGATGCGGAGGAGCAGGCCCTGGAGTCCTGGATCTTCTACGCCGACCAGGGCGCCCTCGACGCGTTCCTGCAGGGCGCCGAGTAGCGGCGGCCGGCGCCGGGCCGGGAATCGGAACCGGCGCCTCCGGGGTCGCGTCGGTGGCGACCGGTATCATCTGCGTGCGCCGACGACGTGTTCGTGCGTTCGAGTCCCGGAGGCTCTGGCGTGCCGCTCTTCCGCAGGAAACCGCAGTCGTTCACCCTGCAGATCCAGGACTTCACGCTGCGAGTGAACGCGCCCGAGGAGTTCTACGAGGAGTCCCGAGCCGCAGCGCTGTCGATGTGGGAGCAGCTCCAGTCGTACTCGGTGCGCAACCCGGCGTTCCGGACCAGCAAGCGGCCGGTGGAGGTACCGGAGGGCGCACCGGCGGTGGTCCGCGAGATGGCGGAGGCGGCGGCGTCGGCCGGGGTGGGGCCGGTGTTCACCATCCAGGGAGCTCTCACCGACCACGTCGGCCGGTACCTGTCGCGGAACCTCGCGGAGGTCCTGGTGTCCTCCGGGGGTGACCACTTCATCCGGTCCCGCAAGCGGATGAAGCTCCCGGTCCACGTCTCGGCCGACGGCACCACCCTGTCCGTGATCGTCGATCCCCGCCGAGGCCCGGCGGGGGTGTCCACCACGCTGGGGAAGGGCCAGCTCCCGGCCGCCACGGCGGACGGGCTGGGCGTGGTGGCCACGTCGTGCACGCTGGCGGACGCCGCCGCGGCGGCGGCCATGGCCATCCTGGCCCGTCCGGACTCGTTCCGGAAGGCCCTGGCCTACCTCCGGGGCATCGACGGGGTCAGCGGAGCGGTGGTGGTCCGGGGCGAGCAGATCGGGGTGGCCGGAGGGGTGGAGGTGGCCGCCTGAGCCCGTCGAGCGGGCGGGGGCGCGGCGGCCGAGCTGGCGGCGCCGAGGAGCGGCGCCTGGCCGACGCCAAGGTTCGGGTGGAGGAGCTCCGCGAGCAGATCAACCACCACGCCTATCGCTACTACGTGCTCGACGATCCCGAGGTGGCCGACGCCGAGTACGACGAGCTGGTCCGGGAGCTCCAGGCCCTCGAGTCGGAGTTCCCGGAGCTCGTCACCCCCGACAGCCCCACCCAGCGCGTCGGCGGCGCCCCGGCCGACCTGTTCGCGCCGGTCACCCACCGCACGCGGATGCTCTCGCTGGACAACGCGTTCAGCCGCGAAGAGCTGGAGGCGTGGGGGCGGCGGGCCGAGCGGATCGTGGGCTCGGGGGCCCGGTACGCCTGCGAGCTGAAGATCGACGGCGTGGCGGTGGCGTTGACCTTCGAGGACGGCGCCTACCTCCGGGGGGCCACCCGGGGCGACGGGACCACCGGGGAGGACATCACCGCGAACATCCGCACCGTGCGGGGCGTGCCGCAGCGCCTCCGCCTGGGGGAACCGCCGGCGCTGCTGGAGGTCCGGGGCGAGATGTACCTGCCCGTGAAGGCGTTCGAACGGCTGAACGAGCAGCTCCTCGAGGACGGCAAGCGGGCGTTCTCGAACCCCCGGAACGCCGCGGCGGGATCGCTCCGGCAGAAGGACCCGGCCGTCACGGCGTCCCGGCCGCTCCGCCTGTGGTGCCACGGGCTGGGGTGGGCGGAAGGAGAGCGGTTCGAGTCGCACTCGCAGTCCCTGGCCTGGCTCCGGGAGGCCGGGCTGCCGGTGGACCCCAACATCGAGGTGGTGGACTCCCTGGACGACGTGTTCGCGTTCACCCAGCACTGGCAGGAGCACCGCCACTCCGTGGACTACGAGATCGACGGCGTGGTGGTGAAGGTGGACCGGATCGCGCTGCAGGAGGAACTGGGGGCCACCTCGCACGCCCCCCGGTGGGCCATCGCGTACAAGTTCCCGCCGGAGGAGCGGACCACCCTGCTGCGGGCCATCGAGGTCCACACCGGGAGGACCGGGATCGTCACGCCGTTCGCCCGGCTGGAGCCGGTGTTCGTGAGCGGCGTGACCGTGACCACCGCCACCCTGCACAACGAGGACGAGGTGAAGCGCAAGGACGTCCGGAAGGGCGACACCGTGATCGTGCGCCGGGCCGGCGACGTGATCCCGGAGGTGGTGGGCCCGGTCCTGTCAAAGCGGCCTCGCGGCGCCAGGCCGTGGAGGTTCCCGACGAAGTGTCTGTCGTGCGGCACCGCGCTGGTCCGGAAGGAGGGCGAGGCCTACTGGCGATGCCCGAACAAGCGCGGGTGTCCCATGCAGAACGTGGAGTGGCTGTTCGCGTTCGCGTCGCGGGGGGCCATGGACATCGAGGGACTGGGCTACAAGACCGGCGGCCAGCTGCTGGACGTGGGGTGGGTGCAGGACCCGGCCGATGTGTATTCGCTCACCGCCGAGCAGCTCCAACAGCTCCCGCTGTTCGCGGAGAAGCGCATCGAGAACCTGCTGGCGGCGATCGAGGCCTCGAAGGCCCGCCCGCTGTGGCGCCTGCTGGTGGCGCTGAACATCCCCCACGTGGGGTCCACCGTGGCCCGGCTGCTGACCCAGGCGTTCCCGTCGATCGACAAGCTGGCCGCGGCGACCGAGGAGGAGGTCGCGTCCGTGGAGGGCGTGGGCCCGATCATCGCCCGGAGCGTGGTGGAGTGGTTCGCCGACGAACACAACCGGAAGCTGCTCGCGAAACTCCGGGAGGCCGGCGTGCGCATGGAGGACCCCGAACCTGAGCGGCCGGCGGAGGGCCCGCTGAGCGGGTCGACAATGGTGCTCACCGGCACGCTGTCGGCGCTCTCCCGCGACGAGGCCACCCGCGCCGCCGAGGAGGCCGGCGCCAAGGTCACGTCCAGCGTCAGCAAGAACACGAGCTTCGTCGTGGCGGGGGAGAGCCCCGGCTCGAAGCTGGCCAAGGCGGAGCAGTTCGGCGTCGAGGTGATCGACGAGGCCGAGTTCCTGCGGCGACTGGGTAGGTAGTAGCCATGGCTGGCCCGCCGCCGCCCGACGATCGAACGCCGCCTCGGCCCGACATGTGGATGCCGGGGTCTCCCTCCGTGCCGCCGCCCCGGGCCTGGCGGAAGGGCGAGCCAATCCCGCTCGTCCCGCACAGGTTCGGCTCGGCGTTCTCCGCGACGTTCGCTCTGGTTCGGCTGTACTGGCCGATGATCGCGACGATCGCCGCGGTCTTCTGGATCCCGTTCGAGTTCCTCGAGGCCTTCGCCACGAGGGGGATCGAGCAAGCCGTGCGGACCGGAACGGTGGAGGTCCGCGCCGAGCCGGTCTGGAAATCGGGGCTGGTCGGAATCGTGGGCGTCATCGTCGCCCTCCTCGTCGGTCCCCTCGTGACGGGCGCGCTCATTCGGGCGGTGGCCCGAGCCCACCTGGGACAGCCGATCTCGCTCCGAACCGCCATCGAGGAGGCGTGGCCGTTCTTCGGGTCGATCCTGCTGGTGCTGCTGCTGACGTTCGTTGTGGTGGTCGGTGGGCTGATCCTTCTCGTGATCCCGGGGCTCGTGTTCCTGGTCCGGTTCTCCTTGGCGCAACCAGTGCTGCTGGTGGAGGGCATGCGCGGCCGGGAGGCCCTCCGCCGGTCATGGCGCCTGGTGAAGGGGCGGTCCTGGTGGGTGTTCGGCCTTCCGTACGTGGTGGGACTGGTGGCCGCGCTGCCCACGCTGATCGCCACCGTGCCGTTGACCCTGGCCGCCCGCAACGCGTCCGCGGACTCCGCCTGGATCCTCAGGGGGATCGCCTCCTCCGTGGGGGTGGTGGTGCAACAGGTGTTCTCCGCGACCGCGATCATGGTCGTGTACTTCGACCGCCGGGTCCGGAACGACATGCTGGACCACCCCAGGCTGGCCGCGGAGCTGGAACGGTCGGACCGCCGGCGGCGCTGAGCTCTGATTTGAAAGTTGCCTTGAGTTCTACCGGTCGATGCACCACCAAGGATGGTGTGGTCTCGACCGGGAGGTGGGCGGATGGCACAGAGGGGACGGCCGGGGTTGAGCCCCGAGCAGAAGCGGGAGCTGTGGACGCGGTGGAAGGCCGGGGACTCGCTCAGCGAGATCGGACGGGTACTGGGCAAGCAGGCTGGCTCGATCCACGGCGTCGTGGCATCCAACGGCGGGTACGTGCCGGCCACGCGATGTCGCTCCTCACGCGTGCTGTCGTCCACGGAGCGCGAGGAGATCTCCCGCGGCCTGGCTGAGGGCGCCTCGTTGCGAACGATCGCCGGTCGGCTCCGGCGGGCGCCGTCGTCCATCAGCCGTGAGGTCCGCCGCCACGGCGGTCGCCACCGGTACCGGGCGGCCCGGGCGGACGAGTGGGCTTGGGAGCGGGCTCGACGACCGAAGACCTGCAAGCTCGCCGCCGTGCCGCGGCTCCGTGAGCTGGTGGCGGAGAAGCTCGCCGAGGACTGGTCGCCAGAGCAGATCTCGGGATGGCTTGCTCGGACCCACCCTTCCGAGCACGCTCTCCAGGTGTCGACCGAGACGATCTACCGGAGCCTGTTCGTCCAAGCCCGCGGCGTGCTCCGCAAGGAGCTCACGGCTCACCTGCGGACCCGCCGGACCATGCGGCGCTCACGCCACGCCACGAGGAGCGGCCAGGGCCGCGGAGGCATCACCGACGCCGTGTCGATCCGGGAGCGCCCCGCCGAGGTCGAGGACCGTGCGGTCCCCGGGCACTGGGAGGGGGACCTGCTCGCCGGCTCGGGCGAACACTCACATGGCCACGCTCGTGGAGCGGCAGAGCCGCTTCGTGATGCTGGTCAAGGTCGACGGCAAGGACACGGTCACGGTGGTCGACGCTCTCACCGGGCAGGTGCAGACGCTGCCCGAGCAACTCCGGGCGAGCCTCACATGGGACCGCGGCATGGAGCTCGCCGACCACCAACGGTTCACCATCGCCACGGACGTCGCGGTGTACTTCTGCGACCCTCGGAGCCCGTGGCAGCGCGGCACGAACGAGAACACGAACGGACTGCTCCGCCAGTACTTCCCGAAGCAGACCGACCTCTCCGTCTACAGCCAGGCCGACCTGGACGCCGTGGCCGCACGGCTGAACGCGAGGCCGCGCAAGACGCTTGAGTTCGAGACTCCCGCTGCTAGGCTCGCGGCGGTTGTTGCATCGACCCCTTGAACGCGCCGCGCCTTTCGTAAGGATGTGCGACGGCGACGGGACCCTCCTCCGCCTGACCCACCGGGGCCTCCCGGAAGAGGCGAAGGGCGAGCACGCGGCGGGATGGGACCATTTCCTGCCACGCTTGCAGACGGCGGCGCCGGGCGGCGACCCGGGCGCCGATCCGTGGTCCGAGTGACCGACACCGGCCGCGTGGCCGGATCGGAAGCGGCTCCCGCTGCGGGGGCCGGGAAAGGGGGAACGGGATGAGCGAGGAGAACAAGGTGGTCGTCCGCGCGGTGGAGGAGGCCTGGGACTCGCAGGACCTCGACAGCCTCGATCAGTACTTCGCGCCGGAGTTCGACAACAGTGCATCGGGGATCCCCGGGCTGCCGCCGGGCCTGGAGGGCGCCAAGATGGCGCACGCGGGTGCGATGCAGTCCTTCCCGGACCGCAAGGTCTCGATCGAGGAGCTCATGGCGGAGGGCGACAAGGTGGTGGTCCGGGCCCGGATCACCGGGACGAACCAGGGCGGGTTCCCTCTGATGAACGTGTCGCCGAACGGGAACCCCATCGACATCGGGTTCGTGGGCATCTACACGCTCCGTGACGGGAAGATCGTGTCGCACTGGGGCCTGAACGACGCCGCGACGCTGATGCAGCAGCTCATGGCGGAGCCGGCGCAGGCCTGAGCTCGGGGCGACGGGCCCGGCGTGGGGCCGGGCCCGTCCCAACTAGACTGGCGCCATGCCGGTCGAGATCGACATCGAGCACGTCGCGCGCCTGGCCCGCCTGGCGCTGACCGACGAGGAGAAGGCCAGGATGAAGGCCCAGCTCGGGGTGATCCTCGAGCACGCCGCCCGGGTCCAGGAGGTCGCGGCCGAGGACGTGCCCCCCACCGCGCACGCCGTCCCGCGGGCGAACGTGTTCCGGCCCGACGTCCCTGAGCCCGGCCTGTCCCACGAGGACGCGATGTCGAACGCGCCGGAGGCAGAGGGCGAGCGGTTCAAGGTCCCCCGGATCGTGGAGCAGGAGTAGGGGGAGGGGCGTGGCGACCGACCCGCTCTCGTTGCCGGCCGTCGACCTGGCGGCCGCGCTCCGCGCCCGTGAGGTCAGCGCGATGCAGCTGGCCGAGGCCGCGCTCCAGCGGATCACGGACGTGGATGACCGCGTCCACGCGTTCCTCAGCGTGACCGGTGGGATGGCCCGCGAGCAAGCCGAGGACGTCGACCGCCGGCTGGGCCTGGGTCAGGACCTGCCGCCCGCGGCCGGGATCCCGATCGCGCTGAAGGACGTGCTGACGGTGCGCGGGGTCACCGCGACGTGTGGGTCGAAGATCCTGGAGAGCTACGTGCCGCCGTACGACTCCACCGCGTGGTCACGGCTGCGAGCGGCCGGCGCCGTGCTGGTCGGGAAGACGAACTGCGACGAGTTCGCCATGGGCTCGTCCGGGGAGAACAGCGCGTACGGCGTCACGCGGAACCCGTGGGACCTCGACCGGGTGCCGGGAGGGTCGTCCAGCGGTTCGGCGGCGGCCGTGGCGGCGGGGATGGCCACCTGGGCGCTGGGGACCGACACGGGGGGGAGCGTGCGCCAGCCCGCCGCGCTGTGCGGCGTGGTCGGGGTGAAGCCCACGTACGGGCGTATCTCCCGCTACGGGCTCATCGCGTTCGCGTCCTCGCTGGACCACGTCGGGACGTTCACCAGGACCACCCGCGACGCCGCCCTGCTGCTCTCCACGCTGGCCGGGGTGGACCCGAAGGACGCCACCAGCGTGGACGAGCCATCGGCCGACTACACCGAGGGACTGGACGCAGGGGTGGCCGGGATGCGGATCGGCATCGTGAAGGAGTCGTTCGCGGAGGGCGTGGAGCCCGGCGTGACCGGCGCGTTCAGTTCGTCGATCGAACGCCTGACCCGGCTCGGCGCCACGTGCGAGGAGGTCTCGCTGCCGAACTCCGACTACGCGTTCAGCGCGTACTACCTGCTGGCGCCGGCGGAGTGCTCCTCGAACCTGGCGAGGTACGACGGGGTGCGGTACGGCCATCGGACCAGCGAGCCGTTCGACGACGTGGTGGAGATGATGATGAAGTCCCGCGGCGAGGGCTTCGGCGACGAGGTGAAGCGGAGAATCATCCTCGGCACGTACTCGCTCAGCGCCGGCTACTACGACGCCTACTACGGGCAGGCCCAGAAGGTCCGCACGCTGGTCATCCGCGACTACCAGCAGGCCTTCGAGCGGTTCGACGTCGTGATCAGCCCGACGTCACCGACGACCGCCTTCCGCATCGGCGAACGCACCGACGACCCCATCAAGATGTACCTGTCCGACATCTTCACGATCCCCGCCGACCTGGCGGGGGTGCCCTCCATCAGCGTCCCCTGCGGCCTCGACGACGACGGCCTCCCCGTCGGCCTCCAGTTCACCGGCCCCCTCCTCGGCGAACGCCAGATCCTCCGAGCCGCCCACGCCTTCGAACAGGACCTGGGCTTCCAGCTCGCCCCACCCCTGCTGGCCGGCCTGGCGTCGTAGCCGCTACCGCGGCAGGAGGCCCCGGATCGGCATGGTCAGGACGTATTCGACCAGGGCGTCGCGGTCGGGCCAGGGGAAGTTGGGGTGGGTCAGCAGCAGCGACGTGATGCCGTGGGCGATCGACCACATGGAGATCGAGACGAATACCGGGTCGGGGCGGGGCTGGATGTCGATGCTGTCGATCGCCATCGCCACGGCCTCGACCAGGTGCTCGAAGGCGGCGCTGCCCATGACCTTCTCGGCGGTCCACGACTCGGGCGTCTGCTCCGGCTTCGTCATGAACAGGATCCGGTAGTGCTCGGGGTTCTCGAGCCCGAACCTCACGTACGCGCGCCCGCACGCCATCAGCGACTCGACCGGGTCGTCCTCCGATTCGCGCGCCGCCTGCAGGATGGCGTCGAACCGCGCGAAGTGGCGTTCGCACACCGCGAAGATCAGCTCGTTCTTGTCCTCGAAGTGGAGGTAGATCGAGGGCGGCGAGACGCCGACGGCGTCGGCCACGGCCCGGATCGACACCGCGTCCTGGTCGCCCTTCTCCACCAGCAGGCGCTCGGTGGCGTCGATGATCTCCTCGCGGAGGCGATCGCCCTGGCCCCTCGGCGCGCGTCGGCGCCGAGGGGCCACGGCATGTTCGGTGGAGAGGTCGGTCACGAGACCAACTCTCCCACGGGGGCGGGCTCCGTACCATCAACGACCGGCCCGGCGGGAACGGGCCGGATGGCCTCCGGCGCCTCGCGCAGGCCGATGCGGTCGTGGACCCGGCGCAGCCACTTCGGCGCCCACCAGTTCGCCCGGCCGGCCAGGCGCATGAACGCCGGCACCAGGGTGCCCCGGATCAGCGTGGCGTCCATCACCACCGCCAGCGCCAGCCCGATGCCGAGCAGCTTGATGAACGTGATCTGCGACGTGGCGAACGCGATGAACACCACGGCGAGCGTCGCCGCCGCGGCCGTCACCAGCCGTCCCGTCCGCTCCAGGCCGAGGGCCACGCTCCGCACGTTGTCGCCGCTGGCCAGGTACTCCTCGCGGATCCGCGACAGCAGGAACACCTCGTAGTCCATGGACAGCCCGAACGCGATGCAGAACATCGTGATCGGCATGGTGGTGTCGATGAGCCCGGTCGGCGTGAAGTTCAGGAACCCCGACAGGTGACCCTGCTGGAACACCCACACCATCGCGCCGAACGTCGCCGTCAGCGACAGGAGGTTCAGCACCACGGCCTTCGCCGGGACGAACAGCGACCCGGTGAACAGGAACAGCACCACGAACGTCACGAGGCCGATCAGCCCGAGCGCCAGCGGCACCCGGCCGAACAGCGCGTGCTTCGAGTCCACCAGCTGCGCCGCGTCGCCGCCGATCAGCACGTCGAACGGCGCGGGCGTGGCCCGGAGGTCCCGCACCAGCGTCTCGCCGGCGTCGGACATCGGTTCGACGTTCGGCACCACTGAGAGCCAGGTGGGGCGCCTTGAACCGGGCCGAGGCCGCGTTCGGCGGGAACACCAGCCGACCGCCGGCGTACGAGCCAGTCAGCGCGTCCACCCGCGCCACGCCGGGGACCTGGGAGAGCGAGGACGCGTAGGCGGCCACCTCGGCCTGCGACGCCGACGCGTCCGGGGCCACCACCGGCATCGTGTTGATCTCGCGGGAGGTGAAGTCGTTCCGGATGTGGTCCTGGACCACCCGACTCGACGCGGTTGCCGGCAGCACCCGGTCGTCCGGGAGGCCGAAGTTCACCTTCAGGAACGGCGCGCCCAGCAGGAGGAGCAGCGCCACGATCCCGATCGCGATCGGGCCGGGCCGCCGCATGACCACCGTGGCCAGGCGGTGCCAGAACCCGGTGCCCTCCGCCTTGGGCTTCCGCCGCCACAGCACCAGCGAGTCCACGCGCTTGCCCAGGACCGCGATGAACGCCGGGAGCACCACCACCGCGGCCAGCGCCGCCAGCGCCACCACCGCGATGCCCGCGTACGCGAACGACCGCAGGAAGTACAGCGGGAACACCAGCAGCGCCGCCAGTGAGACGCCCACGGTCAGCGCGCTGAACAGCACGGTGCGCCCGGCCGTCTCCACCGACCGCACCACGGCGTCGTGCATCGAGAGCCCGTTCCGGACCTCCTCCCGATACCTCGACACGATGAACAGCGCGTAGTCGATCCCGAGCCCCAGGCTCATGGCCGTCGTCAGGTTCAGCGAGAAGATTGAGACGTTGGTGAGTGCGGACAGCGTCTGGAGCACCGCGAACGTCCCGACGATCGCGAATCCGCCAATGAGCAGCGGCAGGCCGGCCGCCACCACGCTGCCGAACACCAGGATCAGCAGCAGCATCGTGAACGGGATCGAGAGCTTCTCGGCCTTCTGGAGGTCGCTCTCGACCGTGGTGCCGACCTGGCGGAACACCTCGGCCCGCCCGCCGACGCCGACGGTCACGTCGGGCGTCGACAGGCTGTACTTCGGGCTGATGTCCTCCACGCGATCGCGGACCGTGTCGTCCGTGCCCTCGATGCGGGCCAGGACGAGACCCTCGGTGGAGTCCGTGCTGCGCAGCGGCGGGGCGCCGCGCAGCGACCAGTACGAGACCACCGCGTCGACGCCCCGCTCGCCGGCCAGCTGCCTGGTGAGGCGGAGCCCTTCGGCACGGACGGCGGGGGAGTCGACC
>WNGF01009336.1_pt1 | contig 13900 bp, 12 predicted proteins | sample 5400641 | NCBI WGS metagenome assembly WNGF01 (sample SAMN13153371, study PRJNA577476) | soil metagenome | isolation source: 80 cm soil or saprolite under grassland replicate 2 | place: USA:California | collected 2016-06-15
GCAAACGCACCAAAGTGGCAAATAAGCCACTCAAGGAATCAACAGCACTAAGAAAATCGCACATCATTGATAAGCAAAACCATTCAATGAAGACCGAACCACTATCAACGCTCAATTTTTCAGCAGCCTGCTAGGCGAATTGCTGGTTTCATGTCAGCAATACCCGCTCGTGAGAAGGACAAATTGCTAAAGGAGATATGGGGTGATGCTTTTGTTGAGGAGGCAAACCTCGCGCGTAACATTTGGACGCTACGCAAAGCGCTCGGCGATGAGAAAAGTGATCATCGTTTTTATCGCAACGGTCCCCAAACATGGATATCGTTTCATCGCGCCTGTGAAACAACTGCCACCTGAAGCGGTTGGTGTGATCGTTCAGTTGAAAAAGTTAAATCCATAGCTGTTTTGCCATTTTCAAACGCCGGAAATCCCGAACTCGAATATCTTTCCGATGGCATTACGGAAAACATAATCAACCGCCTTTCACACGCGTCAATATTACGTACGCAAAACCAGCGACCTCCAGTTTTTGCCCGCGCTGCCGCGCTTATTGCTGAAGGTGAGCTACAATTTCAAATATAGCCCTTCAAATATTCCGGTTCCAGCGAGTGATGATTTCGGTACGTTTTTTCAGCTGCGCGGTTGATCGCTCGTGTAAGCTGACGTGAGGAGCGGGACGCCATCAGCCCGATATTAAGCTTGGGCGTCGAGTTGATTCCCGAAATGGAGAGCGAACACAAACTCGTCAGTGATCTCATGCCCGATCTGGTTATCGAGGTCGCCAGTCGCTCTGAAGCCGGTGACATCCTTAGCTCTCCGGAGCGTTGTGCCGATCTCACCTGCCTCATCTCGATTGGCGCACTTAACGATGAACTGCCGATCGGTTATCACAACATCTCCAATAAGGTGCGCCTGCTCTTCGGGGATACACTCGATGCGGAGTCGGGCGCCACAGAATTCGACGTGCGAACCCTCATGGAACTTGCGCAGAACCTAAGATCATCTCAGGGAAAAGTGCTAATCCATTGCGAAGCTGGTGTTAGCCGATCTACGGCTGCAGCGCTAATCCTTTACTCTTGCTGGCTTGGCGCCGGGCGTGAGCGAGAGGCAATGAGACGCGTTTTAGCGCAGCGTCCCATTGCGATGCCGAACCGCAGAATGGTTGAACTTGCGGATCATTTGCTCAAACGAGGTGGACGTTTACTGGAAGCGCTGGGCTGAAACGCATTTCGCGGTGCTCGCCGAAAGCTTACTGCAAAACAACAGTTGACATGGTACTGATCTCATCACTGTCCATACCCCTCAAAACCCAGATGGCGTCTGCCTATGACTTTGACGGTTGCACGCGCGGGTGCATATAGTTGACCCTCGCTGGAAGCAGGTTGCGCGGCTTGCAGCGCTTAAATTAGCCTAAGTGTTTTGGAGCTGAATAAAGTGAGTTTGTTGTTCCCAAATCTTCTACGATTCTTTGCCGCTGCGATCCTTTGGCAGGATGGCTTCAGCATAATCGGCCGCTTCTGGTCATACGCCAACCATAAATTCACTCTCGGAAATATACAGGTATCGCTGACGAGCTTGCTGTTGGGCATCATTGTCATTGTCTTGACAGTCGTCTTCTCGCGAACCGTGACTTCGTTGCTCGACCGGCGCATGGCGAAGCGGACGCATATCGATCCCGGTCTACGCTATACCATCGCCAGGGTTGCAAGATATATCGTCGTCACGGTCGGTGCCCTTATTGCCTTAAGACAAGCATTCGCGCTTGATCTTACCTCAATCGCAGTACTCTTTACTGCGCTGTCAGTCGGCATTGGTTTTGGACTCCAGTACATTGCCGCCGACATCGCTTCCGGATTCATACTGCTTTTTGAGCGACCTATTCGTGTCGGCGATCGTATTACCATTGGCGATGATGAGGGCGATGTGAAGAGCATTAACCTGCGGACTACGCTGGTAACGACCAATGATCATATTGCCATCATCGTTCCGAATTCCAGGCTGGTTACCCAGCGCGTCATCAATTGGTCATACGGCGATCCGCGCGCGCGAATTTCGATTCCGGTCGGCGTTGCCTACAACTCAGACGTAAAGCTGGTGACTGAGACACTTTTAATGGCCACGAAGGACGTTGAAAACGTTCTTTCTGATCCGCCATCAAAAGTGCAGTTTCTGAAGTTCGGTGACTATTCGCTCGACTTTCGCTTAATGGTCTGGACTCGCCAACCGAGCCGCCATCCGCAGATCAGGAGTGACATCAACTATCGCATCGAAAGACTTTTCCGCGAGCGCGACATTGAGATTCCATTTCCCACCCAGGAGTTCTTACTAAAAGCTCCTGGCCTGGCAAAGCTCAGGGATGATCTCATCGCGGACGAAAAAGTAACCGCAGATGACTCGCCATCCGGTGAACTACTCACTACAAGAGATTCGTCCCCCAGGGACTGAGGCGTCGAGATTGCTGGTTGCGCGGATGCTGGCCTAAAGAGTAGGCTACCAAACTGAGTGGCTGTTCATTCAGCGTAATCGTCAACTGGCAAGCGGCAAATGCGAAGCGCTCGTTCACTTAATTCCGACCGTCCCATCATCGCCGACAAACGCGCAGCAATTCTGCGCGCGGCCATCCGGGTTTTTGCCCACAACGGCTACTTCAACTCCAAAGTTGCTGATATCGCCAGTGCGGCTGGGGTTGCCGATGGCACCGTATATCTTTACTTCAAAAGCAAGGAAGAGATTCTCCACTCCATATTCGACCGCAGCATGGAAGAGGCGATCGCCGCCGGCAAAAAGCAATTGGAACAAATCACCGACCCGCGAGAAAAGTTGCGCCGCATTGCCCTATTGCATCTCGAGAGATTGGGCGACGATCGCGATCTTGCGGTGGTATTCCAGGTGGAATTGCGAGGCTCCACAAAATTCATGGAGGAATTTTCCGCAGCCGGATTCGCGGAATACCTCGGAAGTGAATCAAATCACTGAAACGTCGACTGCCGCAGCGGGTTCAGATTCTGAAGTGGAAACAGCGAAACGCATTCCACTGAATCCGAATGAGCCGACTACCCTCATCGACGTGTTCGAATATGTGGCTCGCGTTCATCCCAGACCCGATACGCTCAATTACAAACTGAACAGTCGCTGGATCGCGATTTCTTCTGATGAAATGTTGAGAAGAGCGCGCCACATCGCCGCCGGTCTCTATTCACTGGGAGTGAGGCGCGGCGACCGAGTCGCAATTCTTTCCGAGAGCAGGCCGGAATGGACCTTGACCGATGCGGGCTGTATGTATGCAACGGCGATCGATGTTCCCATCTATCCGACACTGACGCCGCCGCAGGTCCGTTACATTTTGAAAGACTCCGGCGCGCGCGTGCTCGTGCTTCAGAACGAGGGAAAGTTTCTTGAAATCCGCCACATACTCGCCGAATGCCCGGCAGTCGAGCATCTGATCTTCTTTGAGAAGCCTTCGGGCAATTCACTCCAGGGACTTTCCCTGGCTGAACTTGAGGCGCGCGGCCTGAAGTTTGAAGAAGCCGAGCCGCACCTCATCAAAGACACGGCGCAGGAAATCAAATCAAATGACCTGGCCACGATTATCTATACGTCCGGGACCACCGGCGAGCCCAAGGGTGTTATGCTCACGCATGCCAATCTCGTCTCAAATCTAATCGATTCGTCAGGGCATCTTTCTTTTAACAGGGACGACAGCGCGCTTTCCGTATTGCCGCTGTCGCACGTGCTCGAGCGGTTGGCGATGTACATGTATCTCTATCATGGGATGGCAGTCTATTTTGGCGAATCGCTGGAGACGATTGGTCCGAACTTACGCGAGGTGAAGCCAACCATTTTTGTTGGCGTGCCGCGTATCTTCGAAAAGATTTTCGCGCGTGTGAAAGAGAAGAGTGCCGAGAAAGGGCGGCTTAACGTCGTCATCCTCAACTGGGCGGTTGCGGTCGGAAAACAATACGCCAGACTCGCGACCCGTCATCAAAAGATTTCAGTCTGGCTCGAATTGAAGCGCAGGGTGGCTGACAACCTGATTTTCTCAAAAATGCGCGCGGCCCTGGGTGGACGTATTCGTCTCTTGGTGTCGGGCGGCGCGGCGCTGCCTGAGGAGCTTGGGTATTTATATATCGGCGCAGGCCTGCCAATCGTGCAAGGCTATGGATTGACTGAAACGGCTCCCGTAATTACCGCCGGCGTCTTGGAAGATAATCGCGTCGGCACAGTGGGAAAGCCGATAAGAAATGTTGCGGTACGGATTGCCGGCGATGGTGAGATAGAAACTCGCGGTCCAAACGTCATGCGTGGTTATTACAACAAACCAGAAGAAACGCGCGCCGTGTTTACTGATGATGGTTGGTTCAAGACCGGCGATATTGGCGCCTTGGACGAGGATGGCTTTCTACGCATTACCGATCGCAAGAAGGAGCTCTTCAAGACTTCGGGCGGCAAATATATTGCACCCCAGCCAATCGAGCAGATGATAAAGGGCTCGCGCTTTGTAAACCAGGTTGTTCTGGTCGGCAACGGCCGTAAGTTTGCGGCGGCGCTGATTGTGCCTGACTGGGAACTTATTCAATCTTACGCGCAACTTAAGGACATTAAGGGAAACCACGCGGAACTGTGCAAACATCCGCGCATCATCGATCTTTTCGAACGTCAGATTGCGGGACTCACCAGGGAGCTCGCCCAGTATGAGCGCGTAAAGAAAGTTGTCTTGCTGGAAAATGAACTGACTATCGAGGGTGGCGAGTTGACCCCAACTTTGAAAGTGAAGCGGCGCGTAATTGACGAAAAATATCGCAACATGATCGATGCGCTCTATGATGAAGCGCAAACCGGGCCGGTCTAACTTGGATCAGGGCAGCGTGTTTGGCGCTCGTACATGGAAGTGATCAAGAATTCTTTCCGCCGCTCCCCGGGCGGCTTGATTCAAATAGTAGTCTCCATTGATAGATGATGTAGGGAGCCGGATGCCTCTATTTCGATAGGCCTCCGGGTAAGTATTTCCTGATGTAGCCAACTTACCAGTGACGGGCGCGAAGACCGAATATTCAATATAGACGTTCCTTGAGTCGCCCTGAGTTCTGCCCTGATCGTTGAAGTTGTTAGAGCGTAGGTGTAGCCAAACTATGTAAGCCTCTTTCTCCGCTTTTGCCTTCCGAATAGCATCGCCACGCGACATATCATTCGTCGACATTTCTGCGACGACAGACTCAGAGTCATCGAGCCGCTCGACACAACTGCGAAGAACGCCGCTGTAGATATTGAGCGAGATCGTTGAAAAATCACTGTATCTATCTAAACCAACGATGAAGGTGAATGCCGGTTTCGGCTTTTCAGACGACATGCGGGGAGTTGGTGTCGCTTCGGGCGTTGGGATCGGTATCGGCACCGCTGCCGACTTCCGCACGCGCCGTCCAGACTGCGCCATGACTGCCAGCACGGATGTCAATAAAACTGTTGCAAAAAAGATTGCGTAAAGAACGTTTGAGGCTGGCAAGCGTTTAGTCATGGTAGTTACTGCGAGCAATCAATGCGCACGCATTGTAGCACCGGCAATGAGTATTCTAAGACCTGGTTTGGTAAACTGAACCATTAGTTTCATTCTTGAGCAATTTAAGGAAATCAGGAGCCAGTGCCTTCATTAATCATAACGAAAGTCCGCGAGCAAGCTCGGGGCGTGCGCTCGTTCGATCTCATGCCTGAGAGTGCAAAGGCAGAGCATGGCGTTGCATTTGTGCCGGGACAGGTTGCAGTGCTGGCAATCGCCGGGGAAGCGCCGGCGTACTTTGCCTTTGCGAGTGCGCCTGAGGATGCCGAGCTGGAAGTTCTGGTGAAACAAAAAATGGGCGCCAGCAATTTGATATTCGACATGAAGCCAGGCGAGCGAATTGAATTGCTGGAAGTTACCGGTGACGGTTTCGCTCTTGACGATCAGAAAGGCAAAGACCTGGTGTTTGTGGCGATGGGAACCGGCGTCGCGCCTTTACGGTCCGCGCTGCGCCATGTGCTGAAGCAAAAAGAAGAGTTTGGGCAGTTGGTTGTCCTTTATGGGGCGCGCACACCGGATGATTTTTGCTTTCGCGACGAGACGGATGCCTGGGAAGACGCAGGCGTGGAGTTACGCCAAGTGATTTCGAGGCCCGACGGTCACGATTGGTCAGGTCCAACCGGCTATGTTCAGTCGTTGCTGGACCACGTGCTGCCTAGTTTGCATTCGCCGGTCGCCCTCATCTGCGGCTCGTTTGAGATGATCGAGCAAACTCGTGACCGCCTCGGCCAGATGGGCTTTAAGCCGGATGAGATATTGACGAACTACTGACCGAGCCGGGACGACTAGTTTAACCATGAGAAAGTCAGCAATTCTCATTAACACCCTGCTTCAGAAAGCGGGGTGTTAATGAGATCCGGTCAATACGGAGTATCGCGTTCCACCATCGTCTTTGCTACGGTATTATTTCGTCAGCCAACCTTCAGCTCTTGCGGGAGAAGAATATGCGCACTAAGCATAAGACTAGTTTCCACACTCGCTCTCTGTCCTTCATCATCATCGCGGTCGCCATTGCCAGCGCGGCGTCGACCTTGTCATTTCGCGTTAAGGCGCAAACTACCGCCGCTAAAGTTCCGCTCACGCACGAAACGATGTGGTTGATGAAGCGTGTCGGCGCACCGAACCCCAGTCCGGACGGCAAGTGGGTTGTGTTCTCGTTAGTCGAACCCGCTTACGACGAGAAGGATCAGGTTTCGGATTTGTGGATTGTCCCGGCGGACGGAAGCGCAAAGCCGCGGCGGCTGACTTTCAGCAAGAGTAGCGAGAGCGGCGTAGCCTGGAGTCCCGACAGCCAACGTCTTGCGTTCTCGGCCAAGCGCGAGGGTGACGATATAAACCAAATTTACGTGCTCGACGTTGCCGAAGGCGGAGAGGCAATTCGGGTGACATCGCTTTCCACCGGAGCGCGCTCGCCGCAATGGCGACCCGACGGCAAGGCACTGCTTTTCACCAGCACAGTTTTCCTCGGCGCCGCGGATGAGGAAGCAAATAAGAAGATTGCCGCCGAGCGCAAGGCACTAAAGTATAAGGTGCGCGTTTATGAAAAGTTTCCGATACGCAACTGGGACAAGTGGGTTGAAGATACGCAGTCCCACCTCTTCGTGCAGAGACTCGAACCCGATGCCAGGGCCAAAGATCTCCTGGCGGGAACTAAATTAATTTCCGAACGCGGCTTCGCTGGTCGTGTTCAGGATTCAGGAGAAGAATTTGACGCCATTTGGACCCCGGACGGCGAGTCGATAATCTTCGCCGCCACCACTAACAGAGATAAGGCAGCCTATGCAATCACCAACTCCTCACTCTTCAAAGTTTCCGCGGCAGGTGGTGAACCACTCAGACTGACGACGGGCGACGACAGTTTTAGCCGTCCTATCTTTCGTCCCGACGGCAAAGCGCTCTATGCGATGTTCAACGTCGAAGCAAACGGCAAGGTCTACAACCTTGATCGTCTGGCGATGTTCACCTGGCCTAATCCCGCGCAACCGGTGATCCTTACGGCCAACTTCGATCGCGCAGTCGGAAGTTTCGCAATAACACCTGACAGCAAATCAATTTACTTAACGGCGGAGGAGGCAGGCAACGAAAAGCTCTTTACCATGCCGGCCGACGGCGGCGCCGTTACTCTGGCGATGGACATGACGCGCGGCGTCTACACCGGCTTGAAAATTCCCACGAAGGCCGCCTCAACGAGCATCATCGTCAACTGGGAAAGCGCGTTGAATCCGCCGGAAATGTTCCGGCTCGATTTGAAAGCGAAAACACAAACACCACTCACAAACTTCAATTCCGAGCAGGTCGCAAAGGTTGATTGGCAACCGCTGCGTCAGTTTTGGTTCACGAGTTCAGCTGGAAAACGGATTCACAGCCTGGTTGCACTGCCTCCAAACTTCGACGAGAACAAAAAATATCCGTTACTGGTTGTCATGCATGGCGGGCCTTACAGCATGTGGCGTGATAGCTGGGGTCTGCGATGGAATCCCTACATGCTTGCTCGACCCGGCTACGTCGTGTTGATGACCAACTATTCAGGCTCCACGGGTTTTGGCGAAGCGTTTGCCCATAGCATTCAAGGCGATCCTCTGAAGGGTCCGGGCACTGAGATCAACGAGGCCGCGGATGAAGCGATTCGTCTCTACAAGTTTGTAGACGGCACACACCAGGCAGCAGCGGGCGCAAGCTATGGCGGGCACTTGGCAAATTGGATGCAGGCAACAACGACTCGCTACAGAGCATTGATTAGTCACGCCGGCTTGATCAATCTCGAGTCTCAATGGGGCACCAGCGACACCATCTATTCGCGTGAAGTGAGTAACGGCGGTCCGGTTTGGGAGCAGGGACCTATTTGGCGCGAGCAGAATCCCATCCGTTTTGCCAAAAACTTCCGCACCCCGATCCTCCTCTCGGTCGGCGAAAACGACTTTCGCGTTCCGCTCAATCAAACGCTGGAAAATTGGAGCGTGCTGCAACGCCTGCGTATCCCCAGCCGGCTCATCGTCTGGCCTGAAGAGAACCACTGGATCTCCAAAGGCGAAGATAGCCGCTTCTGGTATCAGGAAGTCTATGCCTGGCTGAAGAAATATCTGGGAGACGCGACACCAACCGCCGACTAGGAATGGGGGCTTGCTCTTCCAAGGAAATCCTGACGACTTATTGAATCGCCTTCCTGCGAATAGCCCTGGGGTTTGGGCGCGATTCGTCGTTGCAAACATAGCAAGCCTTTCCAGCATTTCCGCCGCCTTGAGCCTCGCAAACGCTTGCTGAATGAATGCTCATTCAGTATTATTATGCCCTTCTGGGTTCTGGACAGTCCGCTCCGGGGAGCGGCTAAAAAACAACAGGTGGTGCGCCTGTCCTACTGACACAACGCGATTTAGATGATGCCATGAGAATCGAAAGAGCTGCAGTTTTGGGTGCGGGAACCATGGGGGCGCAGATCGCTGCCCACCTGGCAAACGCCGGTGTGCCGACACTTCTGCTCGACATCGTGCCGCGCGAATTGACGGCCGAGGAGCAGGGCAAAGGTTTGACGCTGGAGTCGAAGGAGGTTCGCAATCGGATTGCGCGCGCCGGATTCGAAGCGGCAAAAAAGGCGAAGCCTGCCGCGTTCTTCACGCCTGACAAAGCTTCGCTCGTTACTATCGGCAATTTCGCAGACGACCTTCCAAAGCTTAAAGACTGCGATTTGATCATTGAAGCAGTTGTCGAGAAGTTAGAAATCAAACGGGGCTTGTTTGAACTCGTCGAGCAGCACCGACGGCCTGCTTCAATCGTCGGATCCAACACGAGCGGCATTCCCATTCGCCAGTTGGCCGAAGGGCGCTCAGAAGATTTCAAGGCACATTTCCTGGGGGTTCACTTTTTCAACCCGCCGCGTTACCTGCATCTCGTCGAAATCATTCGCACCGAGTGGACCAAACCGGAAGTGTCATGCTTTCTCTACGGCTTTCTTGATCAGCGACTCGGCAAGGGAGTTGTTCCCGCCAAGGATCGGCCAAACTTCATCGCCAATCGCATCGGCACATTCGGGGCTATGGTAACCATCAAGACGATGATTGAAGATGGCTACTCGATCGAAGAAGTTGACAAAATTACCGGGCAGATTGTGGGCCGGCCAAAGAGCGCGACGTTCAGGACTTTCGATCTCGTCGGCCTGGATGTGTTTGGTCACGTGGTGAAGAATCTTTACGAAGCGCTGAACGATGATGAGGAGCGTGAGGTTTTCGAGGCGCCTGAGTTTTTGAGCGCAATGATCGGTCGCGGAATTCTTGGCAACAAAACCAAAGGCGGCTTTTATCGGCGGCAACCAGGCGAGGGCGGACGGAAGGAAATCTGGGCAATAGATCATACAAGCCTCGATTACCGGCCGGCGCAGAAGGTGAAATTGCCGGCGCTCGACATGGCGAAGAACATTGAGGATTTGCCCGAGCGCATCAAGGCGCTCGTTTGGGGCAAGGATCGCGTTGGCGCTTTTCTGTGGAAGACGATGTCGCGCACTTTTCGTTACGCCGCAAACCGCATCCCGGAAATTGCCGATACCTTAGTCGAAGTTGATCGTGCGATGCGCTGGGGCTTCAACTGGGAGTTAGGCGTTTTCGAGACCTGGGATGCGATTGGCGTGGAGAAGTCTGTCGCGCGCATGAAGGAAGAGGGGCAACCGATCCCCGCGAATGTCCAGAAGTTAATGGACGCCGGTGCCAAGTCGTTCTACAAAAAACATGAAGGACAACAGTTTTACTTCGACTTTGCTACTGAGCAGTATTTGCCGCTGGGCGATCAGCCGGGGGTGATCATTCTGAAGTCGGTCAAGGAGCGCACTGGAGTAATTAAAAAGAATTCAGGCGCGTCGTTAATTGATATCGGCGATGGCGTGGCGTGCCTGGAGTTTCATTCAAAGATGAATGCCATTGGCGGCGACACTTTGCAGATGCTCAAGCAGTCGCTCACGGAAGTTGAAAGGAATTTTGTCGGCCTGGTAGTCGGCAATCAAGGGGCGAACTTCTGCGTAGGCGCCAACATCATGCTGATGCTGATGGAGGCGCAGGAAGAAAACTGGGAGGAGCTCGACATGATGGGCCGGGCCTTCCAAAACGCGACGATGAGTTTGCGCTATTCGCCGAAGCCTGTCGTCGTCGCGCCTTTTAATATGGTCTTTGGCGGCGGTTGCGAGATGGTTTTGCACGGTGATCGAGTGCGTGCGGCAGCGGAAACCTACATCGGTTTAGTCGAAGTCGGCGTCGGTATTATTCCAGCGGGCGGCGGAACGAAGGAGCTGTTGCTGCGCACGCTCGATTCCATTCCGAAGAACGTCGACGATGCCGATCCGTTTCCGTTTGTGAAGCGAGCTTTTGAAACAATTGCAATGGCCAAAGTCGCCACCTCGGGAGAAGAAGCGCGCACACTAGGCTTTCTGGCTGAGGACGACACCATTTCGATGAACGGCGATCGATTGATCGCGGACGCGAAAAAGGAAGTGCTGGCGCTGGCCGCGGGCGGCTATGTGCAGCCGCAACCGCGTAAGGACATTCTGGCGTTAGGCAATCCCGGGCTGGCGACGTTGAAGCTAGGCATCCATCAGATGAAGCGCGCTGGTTATATATCCGATCACGACGCGCTGATTGGCGAGAAGCTGGCACGCATTCTGACGGGTGGAGACTTAAACCATCAGACGCGAGTTTCAGAGCAGTATCTGCTCGATCTTGAACGCGAAGCTTTTCTTTCGCTGGCCGGAACTCGCAAGACACAAGAGCGACTGGCGGCGATGTTGAAGACGGGGAAGGCCTTGCGGAACTAGTGCGCGGCTGTGCCGCTCGATGTGCGGAAAGGCTTTGCCTTTCCGTCAGATTTCCTGAAAGTCAGCGAGGCTTCGCCTCGCAAGGAGAATGGAGGCATAGCCTCCAGATTGATTTGAGAGTTGACCGGAAAGGCATAGCCTTTCCGCACATCAAGCGGCACAGCCGCCGAGGACGTTATGAAAGACGCAGTTATCGTATCCGCGGTTCGCACAGCAGTTGGCAAAGCGCCGAAAGGAACTTTGCGAAACACGCGTCCTGACGAGATGGGTGGAGCGGTGATCAAGGAAGCGCTGGCCCGCGTGCCAGGTTTGAGTGCCTCTGAGATTGAGGACGTAATCATGGGTTGCGCGATGCCCGAAGCGGAGCAGGGCATGAATGTCGCGCGCGCTGCTGCTATCCGCGCCGGGCTGCCCGTCGAGACCAGCGCGATGACAATCAATCGTTTCTGCTCATCCGGCCTGCAGTCAATTGCAATTGCTGCCGACCGAATCCGAACCGGTAGCGCAGAGGTTGCGGTTGCCGGCGGGCTCGAGACGATGTCGATGATTCCGATGGGTGGTCACATCATTCGTCCCAATCCCTATCTGGTTGAACACTATCCGGATTTTTATTTGAACATGGGGTTAGCCACTGAAAACGTGGCGCGCAAATACAACGTGGGCCGCGAAGAGCAGGACGAGTTTGCCTTGCGTTCGCATCAGCGGGCCGCTGCGGCACTCGACGCGGATAAGTTCAAAGATGAAACGGTGCCGCTGACGGTGACCTTTGAGGAACTGGACGAGAAGGGCCGCAAGCAGACGCGCGAAGTGATTTTCGATGCAGACGAGGGCGTCCGGCGTGACAGCACAATCGAAGGACTCCGGAAATTGAAGCCGGCATTCAATGTTAAAGGCACAATTACCGCAGGCAACGCATCGCAGATGTCAGACGGCGCCGCGGCCGCAGTGGTTATGTCAGCCGAGAAAGCAGATAGTCTCGGCGTGAAGCCAATGGCGCGCTTCGTTGCCTACGCGACCGCCGGATGTCCACCCGAAGAGATGGGCATCGGGCCGGTGTTTGCCATTCCAAAAGTTCTGAAGTTGGCAGGACTGACGCTCGAGCAAATAGACGTGATCGAATTAAACGAGGCATTCGCAGCGCAGTCGCTTGCCGTAATCAAAACACTTGGGCTCGACATCGACAAAGTTAATGTAAACGGCGGCGCGATCGCGCTGGGCCACCCGCTTGGTTGCACAGGCGCGAAGTTGACCGCGAGCATTTTGCGTGAGCTAAAACGCCGCAACGGACGCTATGGCATGGTGACGATGTGCGTCGGCGGCGGCATGGGCGCCGCTGGAATTTTTGAACGGATTTGATGACCATGACCGCGAGTGAAGTATTCGAAGCAGTAACTGGAAGCGGCAGTAGTGACTTCGCTATGCTGGTGGCAATTTTGAACCGGCGGGGCGCGTGGTGCCTGATCGACGGATTGGCAGTCAACTGTTATGTTGAGCCCGTCTACACGCTCGACGCTTACATCGTTGTTGCCGCTTCAGAATTGTCGGAAATCAAAGGCGACTTAATAAATGCAGGATTTTCAGTTGAAGAGTTTCCTCATTCGCTAAATGCCACCATGCCGAAGAGCGATCTACCAGGGTTTTGTGAAGAACACCAAAATCCAGGAGGTTCTGGATCAGCAGGTGCCGGTGGCTTCACTTGAAAACATCGTGACAGGGAAAATTTGGGCCTGGAGCGATGAAAGACGAAGACTAAGCAAGTGCAAGAAGGACGAGCTTGACCTAATTAGAATAGCCGAAGCGTACCCTGGTTTCCGTGAAGTGATGCCGGAAGAAATTAGGAAGCAGTTGGAACAGGGTTGATTTATTCCCCATTTTGAAAGGAACAAAGTTATGTCAGCCGTAGTCGAACAAAAGCAGCTGGTCCAGGGCGGGGAGTTCCTGATAGCGGACCGCACGCCGGACGAGGTTTTCACCCCGGAAGACTTCACCGAAGAGCATCGCATGATTGCCGAGACGACGCGACAGTTCATTGACAACGAAGTCATCCCGCATATTGACGAGCTGGAAAAACATGACTGGAAGCTGGCGCGGGAGTTGGTCAGGAAAGCGGCCGACCTCGGGTTGATCGGCGCGAATATTCCCGAAGAATACGGCGGACTCGGTCTCGATCAGACGAGCGGCGCGTTGGTAGGGGAGAACATCGGCCGTTGCGCTTCATTTGCCACAACGCTGGGCGCCGAGAGCGGCATTGGTTTGCTGCCGATCATTTACTTCGGTACTGAAGCCGCGAAAGAAAAATACCTTCCCAGGATCGCTTCGGGCGAACTGATTACAGCCTACGCACTAACTGAAGCAGGATCAGGATCCGACGCGATGGCGGCAAAAGCAACAGCGCGGTTGAGCGACGACGGTACCCACTACGTTCTCAACGGCGAGAAGATGTTCATCACCAATGGTGGGTTTGCCGACATCTTCATCGTGTTTGCTAAGGTTGATGGCGACAAATTCTCCGCGTTCATTGTTGAGCGACAGGAAGGTCTATCGCCGGGAGCGGAAGAGCA
>WNGF01006927.1_pt1 | contig 13891 bp, 7 predicted proteins | sample 5400641 | NCBI WGS metagenome assembly WNGF01 (sample SAMN13153371, study PRJNA577476) | soil metagenome | isolation source: 80 cm soil or saprolite under grassland replicate 2 | place: USA:California | collected 2016-06-15
GACGAACGGGTACGCGCGTTCCAGCAGGAGGCGCGCGCCGCCGGCACGCTCAATCACACCAACGTGCTAACCGTATACGACGTCGGGGATCACGACGGCGCCCCGTACCTCGTGACGGAGTGCCTGGAAGGTGAGTCCTTGCGCGCGCGTCTTGGCGGCGGCGCTCTTTCCGTGGACGCGGCACTCGACGTCGCTCTCCAAGTCGCGCGAGGGCTTGGTGCGGCGCACGCGCGCGGCATCGTGCATCGCGACCTGAAGCCGGAGAACATCTTCCTCGCGCTCGACGGCCGCGTGAAGATCCTCGATTTCGGTCTCGCGACCCTGCACGACTCGGCACCGCCGGTGTCGCCCTCGCTAGAGTTTCCCGCCGGGACCACGCGATCGCTCGCCGCCGGCACAGCTGGTTACATGGCACCGGAGCAGGTGCGCGGCGAGGCCGTCGATCGACGCGCGGACATCTTCGCCCTGGGTGCCGTGCTCTACGAGATGCTCACCGGCCGCCGGGCGTTCAAGGGGGACAGCACCCTCGGTACCCTGGACGCCGTCTTGACGCTGCAGCCTCCGGATCTCTCGGACGTGAACCGGGACGTGCCGCCCGTTCTCTCGCACATCGTGCGTCGGTGCCTGGCGAAATCCCCTGACGACCGGTTTGCAACCGCCGCCGACCTGATGTCGGCGCTCGACTCGATCATCCGGACGCGAAACCTGCCGCCGCCACCCGGCCTGCTGGCGCTCTTCCGGCGTCCGGTGGTGATGGTGATTGTTCTGGTCGTGATCCTCTCGATTCTGGCCGGGGGCTGGCGATGGCGCGTGGTCACATCCCGCGCTCGCTGGGCGCGCACCGTTGCCGCGCCCGAGGTTCAGCGACTCACGAATCATGGCGACTATGCCGAGGCGTTCCTTCTCACGCGTCAGGCCCTGGACGTCCTGCCGGAGGATCGGCGCCTGTACCAATTGTGGCTCGATGTCTCGATCCCGGCGGTCGTCACCACCGACCCGGCGGGGGCCGACGTGGCACTTGGCCCGTACCGAACACGCTCGACGAGCTGGTTTTCCCTTGGCCGGACGCCCCTCAACGGCGTCCGGATTCCACGCGGTCTCTTCCGAGTGCGGATCACCAAGGCAGGTTTTCAGACGATCGAAGGCTCCGGGACCCCGCTTGCGCTGCGCTACCGGCTCGATCCGGTGGGCGCTGTGCCATCGGGCATGGTGCGCGTGGTCGGAGACGGCGAACCCGTTCGGGTCGGCCTGGTCGGCGTGGCCGATGACTACTGGCTCGACCGATTCGAAGTCACCAACCGGCAGTTCAAGAAGTTCGTCGACCAAGGCGGGTATCGTCAACGCGATTACTGGCGGGAGCCGTTCATCGAAGGCGAAAGGTCCGTGCCGTGGGAGGAGGCCGTCGGGAGGTTCCGTGACGCCAGCGGACGGCCGGGCCCCGCGACGTGGAGGTCTGGAGCGTATGCCGACGGCCAGGCGGAGTTTCCGGTCGGGGGCGTGAGCTGGTACGAGGCGGCGGCCTACGCGGCGTTCGTCGGCAAGAACCTGCCCACGATCCATCATTGGTACCGTGCGGCGGGCCTGGGCCGCTCCCTTGACATCCTCTGGGTCAGCAACTTCGGCGGAAAAGGTCCTGCGCCGGTCGGCAGTCACGCCGGCCTGGGCCCATTCGGCACCTACGACATGGCGGGTAACGTCAAGGAATGGTGCTCGACCGAGACGAACCACCGCCGATTCCTCCTGGGGGGCGCGTGGAACGAGTCGATGGACATGTTTGCGGACTACGATGCGAAGGGGCCTTTCGAGCGGGCGCCGGGTTATGGCTTCCGGCTTGCGAAATACATCCGCCCGTTACCACCTGCCGTGTCCGCACCCGTCCACATCGAGGCGCTCGTTCGTGATGCCCGGAAGCAGAAACCGGTCGGCGATGCCGTCTTCGAGGTGTATCGAAGGCAGTACGCCTACGACCGCGCGCCGCTGAACGCCGTTGTCGAGGCGACCGAGGAGAGGGAGATCTGGCGGAAACAAACCGTCGTATTCGACGCCGCGTACGGCGGCGAGCGCATGCGCGCGTATCTCTTTCTGCCCAAGAACGGGTCGCCGCCGTACCAGACCGTCGCCTTTTTTCCAGCGGGCGACGCATTCCGTCTGCGATCGAGCCGCGACCTGTCGCTTCGTTGGGTGGACTTCATCATCCGGAGTGGACGAGCGCTCCTTTACCCGGTGTACAAGGGGACGTACGAGCGGGCGACGTTCGAACAGATGGGTCCTTTCGCGGAACGTGAGCTCCGAATCGCGTGGTCGAGAGACCTCGGACGCGCCATCGACTATCTCGAGACGCGATCGGATATTGATCGGACTCGTCTTGCCTTCTATGGCGTGAGCGACGGCGCCGCTGCCGGGATAATCCTGGCCGCTCTTGAACCGCGCTTGAAGACCGTCGTACTTCAGGGGGCCGGGATCGAGGAACCGGTGGCGCCCGAGATCGATACGCTCAACTATGCGCCGCGCGTGCGCATGCCGACGCTCATGTTGAATGGGCGTTACGACTATGACACGCCCTTCGAAGCGTCGCAACACCCACTGTTCGTCCTGCTCGGATCTCCGGCGGAGCACAAACGGCACGTGGTCCTCGAGTTCGGTCACGCATTGGTGATCGAGGCGGTGGCCCGCGAGATTCTCCCCTGGCTCGACCGCTATCTTGGACCGGTCGTGCACGCATCGCCCGCGTCGACTCGCGCAGGGAGCGCGACTCGTGAGAGGGACGGCCAGGACTGAACGGACGCGAGACTCTCAGATTGACTGCGTTCAGGCGCCGAGGACTTCGATGCCGAAAGAGCGCGGCCAGGGCGAGATCGTAGACGTGTGGGGCACCCTGGGCTCATTGCGGACGCATTACGACCGCCTTAACCGGCATTGTCCTGTTCAAGAAGGCGGCCAGCGGAGAGGCGCCCGCTCGCCGCCTACGACCCGGCGGAGTTTTGCTTCCCGGGTGAAACCCCTACGTTCGTCGCGCCGGTACTTGATATTGTTCGCCCGGCCCTCCCGGGCCAGTCGGAATAGGAGGTCGTGATGGTTCCTGTGATGTCCTTGTGGCTCCCGATAGTTGTCTCGGCGGTCGTCGTGTTCGTCGCCAGCTCGATCATCCACATGGTGCTTCCCTACCACCGCGGCGATTACAAGAAGCTGCCGGACGAAGACGGCGTCCTGTCCGCCCTCCGTAAGCTCGCCGTCCGGCCGGGCGACTACGTGTTCCCGAAGCCCGACGGCCCGAAGGCAATGAAGGCCCCCGCCTTCCAGGAGAAGTGGGGCAAGGGGCCTGTCGGCATGATGACCATCATGAAGAGCACGGCGGCGCCGTCGATGGGGAAGCCCCTCGCATTCTGGTTCCTTTATTGTGTCGTGGTTGAGATCTTCGCCGCTTACATCGCGGGGCGAGCGCTGCAACCCGGCGCGCCCTACCTCTCCGTATTCCGGTTCGCCGGCGCCACCGCGTTCGTCGGTTACGCCCTCGGGCTCTGGCAGAACACGATCTGGTACGGCCGGGCCTGGACCACCACCCTGAAATCCAACATAGACGGTCTCATCTACGCGCTCCTGACGGGAGGAGTCTTCGGCTGGCTCTGGCCGAAATAGCGCGCGGACCCACGCGCCTTCGGTTATATTCCGCTGACGAATTCGAGAGAAGACTTGGGGATTGAATGGGGTCAGGCCTGAACATCGAGTGTTAGCAGCTTAATCACCGCCATTCAAGCCTGACCCCTGTCTCGGTTCCGCTAGCTCTCGGTCCCGCTAGCCCTCCCTCAGCGCCGCGCCAGGATCGGGGTCGCCAGGAAGGCTGGACGCTCACCAGTGATCGGATCCAGAGCCCGACCCGTGATGGCTCCGAGATCGTTGATGTCCTGAGCCGTTGTGAGGAAGTTGGTATAACCAGGCGCGAGCGTGTTGAGGTCCGTCATCACGCCGCCTTGCCAGATAAAGGCACGACAGACACCGGAGCCGTCTGCATTACTGCACGACACGCCGACGACCTGGCGCCGTTCGTTGATGCCATGGGCTTCGCTATACAGGTCTCCTGAGAGTGTGCCGAGGTCCTGGATACTGCCGCCCCTGGTCAACAGAAAAGCATGCAGTTGCGGGTTGTCCGGGTCGCTGTCCGACACAGCGGCAAATCCAGCGATATCGCCCTGTTGGTTGAGCGCCAGGGGCGTGTTCCACGACAGACGCCCAAGATTGCCGATATCGGTCACCGTGCCTCTTTCCCACAGCACGGCGTGTGCCGCGGTATATCTTCCAACCGCCTGGTCGCACGTGCCCGAGATTCCGACAACCTGTCCTCGGTCATTGATCGCGGTAGCCGCGCTCGAGGTGTCGCCGGGGATCAGAGGGAGTTCCTGGATCTGATCTGTGCCGGGGCCCCAGATGACGGCCTTGAACTGGAGGACTTGGGGCGGGGCGCAGGTCGGATCAACAACTGTATTCTCTGCCCAGCCGACCGTCTGCCCCAGATCGTTGGAGCCAGTAGCAAAGCCGTTATTGCCCCCGAGCGTAGGCAGCGGCCTCATGAAGCCCGATTCCCACACGAACCCGAGACAGATAAAGCCGGTCGCAGTAGCCGGAGGAAAGAAGGCCGAGCAGCTCCAGTTCTCGCCCAACGGATCGGGCGTGGCAGTCTGGGTTATGCCCGCAAGCCTGCCAACGTTGTTCTTTACTGGCCATGCCACGCTGCTGTTCGGCCCTCCGAGTGTGCGAAGGTCGACCTTCGTTCCGTCGAGCCAGAGCGTAGCGTGCCGACTCTGGTTCCCAGCAAGGTTGGAGTAACCGGCCACCCAGCCCCGATTGTTGATGCTGTTGCCCCGGCTGATCGTGCCACCGAGTGATGGGAGGCTGGTTACATGGTACTGGGTCTGCCGGTTGTCTTGAGGCGCCCTGAAAACACCGCCGTGGGCGACGCCGGTCAGCAAGGCTGCGGCGAGTATTACGAACCGCTTCATTAATGGCTTCACAATAGCCTCCTTCGTGTCGATAACGCACTCTGCGACAGTGCGAGTGCGCGATAGCAGGCTACTGCTCTCATTCGCGTGATTGCCGGCCACTTTCGGACCTGAATGTCCGGCTCTGGCCACTTTCGGACCTGAAAGCCTCGCGATCTCCAGTGAACTGCTCCCACGGCTCGCGGATATCTTTCGCGATCCTGACGGGCTCGGATCGGTCCGCCAGTCTTGGGAACACTTGTATCCAGGAAGGGTTGGAGGCGAGATCCAGGAGTCAGGTTACCTGAAGGAAGTTGATTGGCTTATGGGATTGTGGATGCGGGGCTCGAGCCCGCATTATTCATGATCGACTCCGGCCGCCGCTCCGATCTCCTCCGCCGATACGGCGTCAGGGCTCCTCTGCGATGGACTCCGGCGGGCGGGGGACCTTCTGGTCCCCCGAACCCCCGGGGACGGTCGCCGTGGTTGCCCTTCCTTGTCTCGACGAAAAATCTCTGTCGCGAACAACCTGTTCCCGGCTGCGATCATCGGGTTTCTGTCACAACGTTCACTGGCGCAGAGAGTTGCGCGTGTTTCGACCGGGTGACCATGAATAATCCGCGCTAGCGAGCTGCCTCTTGTGCTCGGGAGAAGCCTGGCCCCCGGGGGCGGTCGGCGCCGCCCCCGGGGACGAATCGCCTACTTACACGTAATGGTGAGGTTGTCGAAGGACACCGTGACTGTGCCGTCGGGGAGGATAGTCACGTGCTGGGTCTCGTGGACGGAGAAGTTGTTGCCGGGCCCCTGCCCGATCATGTCGAACCGGTTGACGAACGAGAACTCCACCAGTCCGGACGATGTGGTCGAGAAGTCATCGCGCGTCAGGCCGGTGGCGCGGTACTTGTCGCCCGTGGTCAGTCCGACGCCGCTGACGTCCTGAGGGTTGAACTGCTCGGAGAAGTGGACACCGCCGTTATTGTCGACCGTTGTGCTGATAAGGACGTGCAGGAAGCCCGAAACCTCGATGTCTTCGCCCGCGCCTCCGTCGGCGCACGGTACGAACACGGTGAGGGTGATCGGGATGCTGGTGTTCGTGACGACGGCGGCGTAGGCCGGGATGCCGGTGAGCAGCAGGACCGCGAAGGCAGAGATGATCAGAGAACGTGATTTCATGACTCCTCCTTTACAACAAACTCTAGTTCGGAATGAGACGTTACGTGCGCCGAGGGGCCGAAACCATCCACCGCAGGGCAGGTTTACGTTTATCCAACGATACAGGCCAGGGCCAGGTAAGCATAGCCCAACCAGACGAAGGTAAAGGCATTAATCCAGCGTCTCGTTCCAGACCACCTCGATGTCCGGCCTTAGCGGCCGCAGGTGCGAAAAATCTACGTAGCCAGCACAACGCCTTTGGCGGTGATGAAGGCTGCGGTGGTGCCCGGGGTTGGCAGGCTTCCGTCGCCCACCCGAACGGTCCTGCCGCTGCCGCGGAGCAGGAACAGGTTGTCCCGGATCTTCTCGATTTGAAGGGCCGCCGCCGAAGGTGCCGGCTGAGTGCCTGCGAACAATTGCATAGAGGCCCGCCCGAGGGCGCGGCTATTGCGCGCCGGTCACGATGTGGAGGTCGTCGAGAATCCGACGATAGGAATAGACGTAGGACTTGCCGTCGGCCGAGAGGAGCACCGGGAACACGTTCAGGACACCCGCCGGATCGGACGGAGCGAAGGAGCGGAGCGGTTCGCGGCGGCCTGTCGTAAGATCCACGCGGGAGACGGTCACCGGCGTCTTCCGCAAGTCAGTCACGTAAAAAGCGCGTCCGTCGGCCGTCCAGCGGATGAAAGTCTCCTCGGGATCGATGCCCGGGAGCGCCTTCGGCTCGCCGCCCTCGGTTGGGTACAGCACGATGCGCCTGTCGGGCGCGTGCGCCACCACGAGCTTGCCATCGGGCGAGACCCCGCCGCCGAACTGGGCCGCTCCTTCGGGAGAGAACACTCGCCTTTCACCCGTCTCCGTATCCACGAGGTAGAGGCGGACGCGGCGCCCGGCCTCGCTGCCCCGCACCACGGCGCGACGCCCGTCCGGCATCCACCCGGCCCATTGGAGAGCGATCCCTTTGAGTGGAACCGTTCTCGGTGTGCCGGCGCCTGTCGGCAGGACCAGCAGTTCAGGCGGATCGCTCGAGCCCTGCGCGAGCACGAGGCGCCCGTCGGGTGAGAGCGACATGCTGCGCGCTCTCCCCAGCAGGACGGCGGGGGAGCCGTCGGTCTTGCGCACATAGGTGAGATACTGACCACCGCCCGTCGCGGCGCCCTGCTCGTCGAAGAGGAGCATCCGGCCGTCGGCCGAAAGATCCGAGGGGAACGACCAGTCGTGCCACGACAGGTTTTTCTCCAGCGATTCGCCGGGCGCGAGCCCGAGGATCTCGCGGCGCCTCTGATTGCTCGCGAGAAGGACGCGGCCGTCGCGCGAGACGTCGCGCAGCACGGGGTTGCCGAGAACACTCAGGACCGTTCGCGATTTGCCGGAAGGCCCCACGGCCAGCAGTCCGTCGCCGGTGTACCAGGCCTCGTCGCCTCCGGGCGACCAGGCCAGGCCGACAATCGACGTGGAGATGCCGCTTTGGAAGAGGCGGCGGCCGGCCATGTCGATGACAACGACGCGGCCAAACGCGTCGCCCGTCAGCGGGTGATCGACAAACGCGAGACGGCGGCCGTCGGGCGATATGCGCGGCAGGTCCATCCATCCCGGCGACTTCGCGAGAATCTTTCCGATCGGATACTCGAGCTGCCACTGCCCGCCCACGGGGCGCGTCACCGCGAGTTGTTGGCCGTCCGGCGACCAATCCGCGTCGGTGACGTCGTCGGCGATCTCTCGCGGCGCGCCGCCGTTCAACGCCACCCGGGCGAGCGTGCCGGCCGACTCGAAGCCCACGAGAAAACGACTGCGGAGCAGGACGGCGAGCTCGCTGGAGGAGGACACGCCGACCAGCGTGGCCGACGACAGGCCAAGAGGCCGCGACTCGGGCGAGTCGGGCTGTGTGGCGAACAGCTCACTGGGCTTGCCGTCCCAAGCCGCGGCGTAGACGATGCTCTTCCCGTCCGGGGCAAAGCGCGCGCCGTTGACCGTTCCGCGGCGAAACGCGACCTGGCGGAAGACCGGCTGCCTTGGCGGCGAGGCGCCGCCGAGCTTGCGCAGGACGGCGGCTCCCAGAACAGCCCCGAGCACCAACGCTGCCGCGGCCGGTAATAACCAGCCTCGCCGCGAGCGGGCCGGTACCGCCGCCGTGAGTGTTGCCGCCGATGTCTCCGAGAGATGATCACGCACACTCTTTAAGTCGCGCGCCAGGTCTTTCGTCGAGGCGTAACGATCGTCGGGCTCCTTCGCCAGGCAGCGCTCGATGGTCCAGCGCAGCGGCGCGGGGGTCGTGGGATTGGCCTCGGCGATCGCTTTCGGCTCCTCGCGCAGGATCGCCGCGAGCGTCTCGACGCCCGTCTTGCGCTGGAAGGCGCGCTGGCCCGTCGCCATCTCGTAGAGGATCGAGCCCAGGGAAAACTGGTCGGAGCGGAAGTCCAACGGTTGCCCGGCCGCCTGCTCGGGCGACATGTAACCGACCGTTCCCATCACGGTGCCGGGCTCCGTGCCCGGCGCGCCGGCCGAGACCGTCGGGCCTTCCGCCGTCGCGATGCCTCGCTCGCCGAGTTTGGCGAGGCCGAAGTCCAGGATCTTCACGTAGCCGTCCCTGGAAAGGATCAAGTTTTCGGGCTTCAGGTCCCGGTGCACGATCCCCGCCGCATGCGCCGCCGCGAGTCCCTCGGCCACCTGCGTCCCAATCTCGAGTGCGCGGCGCGCCGGCAGCGGGCCCGAAGCCAGGAGATCGCGCACTGTCCGGCCTTCGACCAGCTCCATCGCAATCCAGACCATGCTGTCGGACTCGCCGACGTCGTAGACCGTGATGATGTTCGGGTGCGCGAGCGCCGAAGCCGCCCGCGCCTCCTGCTCGAAGCGCGAACGCCTGTCGGTGTCTCCCGCAACATCGGTCGGCAAGACCTTGAGAGCGATCTCCCGCCCGAGCCGCCCGTCCCTGGCCCGATAGACCTCCCCCATACCGCCCACCCCGAGCGGCGCGACGATCTCGTACGGACCGAGCCGGGAACCCGCGCCGAGCATCTCGGCGGGATTCTACCGGCGGAATGAAGCCTCTCCTCGGCGTTACTCCCGAGGAGCAGCCGAAAGTGGCGAGCACTCGAGGGCTGCTAGCTCTGATTGAGTCCGTGTTCCGCGCCGGAGTGCAGCATGCCGTCGCGTTCCGCCGTGGTGTGAAACAGGGACGTGTTGACGACCTTCCTGCGGCCGTCGCCGAGGGTTGATCCGCGGCGGGCCGGCCTTCGATAGGATGACCGGCAGTGACGTCTCCGGACGATCCCCACGAGGCCGAGACTCTGGAGCAAGGTGTCCTCACGCCTTCAACATCCGCGCCGCGTCCGGGCGGACGTCTTGCCATTTCTCCCACCTTTGCGCCGGGCTCGATCCTGGTCGAGCGATTCCGGATCGTCCGTTTCATCGCCCAGGGCGGCATGGGCGAGGTCTATGAGGCCGAAGACCTCGAGCTGCGAGATCACGTCGCCTTAAAGACGATCAGCCACGCGGTCGCCGACGATGAGCGGGCAATGGAGCGCTTCCGCCGGGAGGTCCAGCTGTCGCGGAGGGTCACGCACGCCAATGTCTGCCGTATCTTCGACATCTTCCGACAACGCATCGCTTCGCCGGATCCCGCGAAACCCGACGCCGGGATCGCCTTCCTGACCATGGAGCTGCTCGCGGGCGAGACGCTCGCCGAGAGGCTCAATCGCGTCCATCGGTTTGCGCCCGACGATGCCCTGCCCATCGTCACGCAGATCGCCGCGGGTCTCTCGGCGGCCCACCGTGCCGGCGTGATCCATCGCGACTTCAAGCCTGGCAACGTCCTGCTCGTCAAGGATCCGGCCGAGCCGGGAGGGACCCGCGCGGTCGTGACGGACTTCGGCCTCGCCCACGCGAGGACCCGAGAGGCCGAGGTTGCGCTGTCGCTGACCGGAAGCGGCTTCGTGGCGGGCACTCCCGCCTACATGGCGCCCGAGCAGGTCGAGGGAGGTGAGGTCAGTCCGGCCACCGACCTCTTCGCCCTCGGCATCGTGATGTACGAGATGGTCACGGGGACCCTTCCGTTCAAGGGTCATACCCCCCTTTCGCTCGCCGTCAGTCGGCTCAAGGAGGCGCCGCGGCCGCCGATCACGCACGTGCCCGACCTGGATCCGAAGTGGAACGCGGCGATCCTGCGCTGCCTCGAGCGCGACCCGGTGGACCGCTTCGCTTCCGCGTCTGATCTCGTCAAGGCGCTCGCCGGAGAGCTTGTCGCTCCGAGTCGTAGCCGGGTGCAGGCCCGACGGCGCCTGCGGCGTTGGATCTTCGCGGCGGCGTCGATCGCTCTCCTTCTCGCCGCGGTCGCCGGATACAGGCTGACTCACCGGCGCGCGGGAGCCGGCCCGGCGCCGGTTGGCTCCGGGGTGCCTTCGGCCGCTCGCTCGCGCCGCTCCGTCGCCGTTCTCGGCTTCAGGAACCTGACGGCGAAACCGGAAGCCAGCTGGCTCTCCGCGGCCCTGTCCGAGATGTTGACGACGGAGCTCTCCGCCGGAGAGAAGCTCCGGGCCATCTCGGGCGAGAACGTCGGCCGCGCCAAGCTGGAGCTCGCCATCGCCGACGCGGAGAGCCTCGCCGGCGACACCCTCGCCCGCATCCGAAAGAACCTCGGGACCGACTACGTCGTCCTGGGCTCCTACGCGAGCCTCGGCGACGCGGCCGGCGGAAAGCTCCGGCTCGACCTCCGCGTCCAGGACACCGCCTCCGGCGAGACGCTCGCCTCTCTCGCCGAAACCGGGACCGAAGCGAGCTTCCTCGATCTCGTCTCGCGCACCGGGGCCCGGCTCCGGGAAAAGCTGGGAGCCGGCGAGCTGTCGGCGGCGGAGGCCGGCGGAGCGCGGGCTTCGCTGCCGTCCAATCCCGAGGCCGCGCGGCTCTACGCGGAGGGTCTCGCGCGGCTGCGCGTTTTCGACGCGATCGGAGCGCGCGACCTTCTCGAGAAGGCGGTTGCGGCGGACCCCGACTACCCGCTGGCCCACGCCGCCCTGGCCGGCGCCTGGTCCGCGCTGGGCTACGACGGCAAGGCGCGCGAGGAGGCGCGCAAGGCGTTCGGTCTGTCCGGCAACCTGTCGCGCCAGGATCGTCTCGCGGTGGAGGGCCGATACCGCGAGACCGTCAACGAGTGGGCCAAGGCCGTGGAGATCTATCGCACGCTCTGGGGATTTTTCCCGGACAACCTCGAGTACGGGTTGCGTCTGGCGGCTTCGCAGCTTTCCGCCGGGAACCGGAAGGAGTCTCTCGCCACGGCCGAGTCGCTAGGCAGGCCTTCGACTCCGGCCTCCGAGGATCCGCGCATCGACCTCGCTCGGGCACAGGCGGCCGGGTCTCTCTCGGACTACAAGAGCGAGCAGGCGGCCGCCGAGAACGCATACCGGAAGGCCGACGCCGCGGGCGCGCGACTGCTCGCGGCAGAGGCAAGGCTCCTCGAGGGCGAGGCCGCATTCTCGCTCGGGGACCCGAAGAAGGCGGTCGCCTTTTACGAGGAGGCCCGCCAGGCATTCGAGGCTGCGGGAAACCTGAGCCGCGCCGCGTGGGCGCTGGAGAAGGTCGGGATCACCGCGTACCGGCAGGGAGACCTCGCCCGGGCCAGGGCGCTCGCCGAGCAGTCCCTGGCCGTCTACCGCAAGAGCGGAAATGAGGCGGGTGTGGCCCAGGCGCTCAACGACCAGGCCAACGTCGCCGCCGATAAGGGCGACGTCGCGGGAGCGATGCGCATTTACGAGCAGGTCCTCGAGCTCCAGCGGCGGCTCGGCAACCTGCGGCACGTGGCGGGATCGCTCGGCAACATCGCGAACCTGCTCCAGTACCGGGGCGACATGGCCGGATCGCTGCGCAAGCACCAGGAGGCTCTTCCCATCCTCCGCCAGCTCGGCGAGAAGAGCGCCGTCGCCGTCGAGCTCAACAACACCGCCAACGTCCTGGCCGCCAAGGGCGATCTCGCCGGCGCGCGGCGCGCGTATGACGAGGCTCTCGCGATCAAGAAGGAGATCGGCAACCGCAGCTCGATGGCCTACACCCTCCGCGACCTGGGCGACCTTCTGGAGGCACAGGGCGACCTCGCGGGCGCCCGGAAGCTCTTCGATGAGTCCATCGCCATCCGCGAGCAGCTCGGGCAGACCGTTCGAGCCGGCGAGACGCGCATCTCGCTCTCGGCACTCACGTACGAAGAGGGTCACCCGGCAGAGGCCGCCGCGATCGCGCGCCGCGCGGTCGAGGCCCTCGACAAGGAAGACATCGGAGACTCGCGAGCCGAAGCCCTCGCCATGCTCGCCCAGGCGCTCGCCGCGCAAAGCCAACGCGAGGAGGCGCAGCGCGAGATCGCCCGCGCCGCCCCGCTGTCAGCCAGAAGTGAAGTCCGCAGCGTCCGCTTCGGCGTCGCGCTGGCCGCCGGCCGCGTCCACGTCGCGGCGGGGCGTATCAACGAGGCGGCGAAGTCTTTCCGCCTTGCGCTCGACGAGGCCCGCCGCGGCGGGATCTATGGCGCCGCGCTCGAAGCCCGGATGGCCCTTGCCGAGAACGACCTTCATTCCAGCAGAGCCTCAGACGCCCGCAAGGCGCTGGGAGCCCTCGAAAGCGAGGCGCGCGCGAAGGGCTTTCTGCGGATCGCCGCGAAGGCCGCCCGTGCTAGAGCCTGAGCCACGCCGCCGAATGAGCACTCCGGCTCACTTCCGACCGTACGGGTCCCCGGACAGACTCTCGGTGTGAAGGGCGCGACCCACCGTTTCAGCGCACCCACACGCTCGAGTCGAATGCCTGAAGCGCTCTCTCTTTGCCATCCATGACCAGCTTTTCATTCACCTTGTATGCACGACTGCCACGCGATCCGCCACCTGCCTCACATGCACATCTTCAAAGGAGTACTCGGTCAGATCGTAGGCGTAATATCAACGGGAGATTGGGCAGGAACACAGGCGCGTGTCGCAGGCAGCCGGATTGCCCAGACGCCCTGCGGACCTCGCCACCTCGATCCTGGCTTTACTCGCGATCGCGGCGCTGCGCAGCAGGTTGGGAATCGTTCTGGTCTGGGCGTTCAACCTTCTGGGCAGCGCAGATCTGCTCCACGCCCTTTACGAAGGCAATCGCACGAGCATCAGGCTCGATCCGGGGCTGCAGGGTGCCGCCTACTTCATTCCGACGGTCTTGGTACCGTTGCTACTTATCACGCACAGTCTCGTATTCCGGCTCCTGCTGCGGAAAGACGCTGCTGCCCGCCCCGCGTGACAGCCACCGTGCGGCGTGGCAGCAACTTGCGCTGAGCGTGCTACCGGCCCGTGAGGTTCCTCTTTAGGAACTCCACTGCTTCCCGCACGATCTCGCGCGAGCGCGGGTCGCCTTCCTGATTGTCGAACCCGTGCTCGCCGCCCGGCTGGTTGTAAAGCACCAGGGGGGCGTTGCGCGCGAGCGCCTCCGCGACGAACCGGTCCAGACCCGCCAGCAGATCCGGAATCTGATCCTTCCCGGCGCGAGCAACGAAGATCGGCGGCAGGTTACCGGTGCTCTCGGAAAGAGCGACGGCGGGCGAGAACTGTTTGACCTGTTCCTCCGAAAGGAACTTGCGGTGGAGTGCCGATGGACGCAGGTCCAGAAAGGCGTAGAACGCCACGAGGCAACGGAGGTAGGGTCTGGGTTCCCGGATCGGCGCGGCGAGCAATGGCCCGCCGGCCGAGTAGGCGGCCAGCGCGATGCGCTCGGGGTCGATTCCAAAGTCCGCGGCTCGGCCCCGGACGAACGCAATCGCATCC
>WNGF01018206.1_pt1 | contig 13885 bp, 9 predicted proteins | sample 5400641 | NCBI WGS metagenome assembly WNGF01 (sample SAMN13153371, study PRJNA577476) | soil metagenome | isolation source: 80 cm soil or saprolite under grassland replicate 2 | place: USA:California | collected 2016-06-15
GACGACGAGCATGAGCGTCGCCTTCGCCCGCTGCATGTAGTCATACTGCCCGCTCCACACGATCGAATAACCGGTTGGCATGACGACGCGCTCGCCCACGATCCGCTGCGCGTCTTTCGCATAACTGCCGATGTCGCGCCCCGCGACGTCGACGTAAACCCACGCGGTAGGAACCGCACCCTCCGTTCGAACCACCATCGGTCCCGCGACCTGCCTGATCGTCGCGAGCTCTCCGAGCGGGATTTGCACGACTCCGCCGGCGCGCGCCGGCGGGCCCATCGCTCCATCGCCCATGGTCGCATCCGGAGACGCCGCCGCAGATGCTTCTCCGATGTTGTGGTTGACGGGAATCAGAACTGATGCGAGCCGCTCCGGCGTGTCGCGCAGCTCCTGCGGATAGCGCACGCGAACGCCGTAGCGCTCGCGCCCCTCGACGACCTGGGTGATGGTCATTCCTCCGATCGCCGTCGCAATCACCGCCTGGACGTCAGCGACATTTACCCCGTGGCGCGCCGCCGCCGCTCGATCGATGTCGATGTCGAGGTAATAACCGGACATCGCCCGCTCGGCGAACGCGCTGCGCGTTCCGGGAATCGTGCGTACCGCCTGCTCGATTTCCCTGCCGAGTCGTTCGAGCGTCGAGAGATCCGGACCGAAAATCTTGATGCCGACCGGCGTCCTGATCCCCGTCGCGAGCATGTCGATGCGTCCCTTGATGGGCATCGTCCAGGCGTTCGTCACCCCCGGCATTCTCACCGCCGAGTCCATCTGCGCGACGAGCCGGTCGTACGTCATGCCGCGACGCCATTGCCTCTGCGGGTTGAGCGTGATCGTGGTCTCGAACATGTCGAGACCCGCCGGGTCGGTCGCGGTTTCCGCGCGACCCGCTTTCCCCCATACACGTTCGACTTCGGGAAAGCTTTTCAGAACGGCGTCCTGCTGGCGGAGCACCTCTCGCGCACGCGCGACCGGAATGCCGGGCAGCGTCGTCGGCATGAAAAGAATCGTCCCTTCGTCCAGCGGCGGCATGAACTCGCTGCCGATCCGTGACCACGGAATCCAGGTGAGGATGAGAGCTACGACCGCACCCATGATCACCGGACCGCGGTGCGCGAGAGCGAAATCAATGATCGGCCGATACACGCGCAGCAGCGCGCGGTTCACGGGATTCGCTCGCTCGCGGTGAATTCGTCCGCGAATGAACAGCCCCATCGTCACCGGAACGAGCGTCAGCGCCAGCACGCTCGCCGACGCCATCGAAAGCGTCTTCGTGAATGCGAGCGGCCTGAAGAGCCGCCCCTCCTGTCCCTCGAGCATGAAGACGGGCAGAAACGAAACCGTGATGATGAGAAGAGAAATGAACAGTGCCGGTCCCACCTCCTTCGACGACTCGACGACAACGCGCCACCGCTCGGCTGAAGTTAGAATCGAGGAGTTGAACGAGCCGACGGCAGCATCGTGCGCCGATTTGCCCGCGACCGCGCGCTCGAGGTGCTTGTGCATGTTCTCGATCATCACGATCGCCGCGTCGATCATCGCGCCGATGGCGATCGCGATTCCGCCGAGCGACATGATGTCCGCGCCGACATTCATCCCGCGCATCGCGATGAAGGCCATCAGCACGCCGACAGGGAGTGTTATGATCGCGACCAGCGCCGAGCCGGCGTGGAATAGAAACACCACGCAGACGAGCGCGACGATCAGCGATTCCTCGAACAGCTTGCTCTTCAACGTCGCGATTGCGCGCTCGATCAGATCGCTCCGGTCGTAGACGGGTCGGACGATGACGCCGGGAGGCAACCCTTTCTCCGCCAGAGCGAGCTTCGCCTTCACGTTTCTTATTGTCGTGAGCGCGTTCTGCCCGAACCGCATCACCACGATTCCTCCGACCGCGTCACCGCGCCCGTCCAGATCGGTGACGCCGCGGCGGATCGCCGGTCCGACGCTCACTCGGCCCAGCTCGGCGACACGAATCGGCGTCCCCTGAGGGGTCGCACCGACGACGACGTTTTCAATGTCGGCGATCGATTTGAGGTAGCCGAGTCCGCGCACCATGTACTCACGGTCGGAGAGCTCCATCGTCATCGCCCCAACGTCGTTGTTCGCCGCTTGGATGGCACTCATCACCCGCGTGACGGGAATCCCGTACGCTAGCAGTCGCGCCGGATCGATGTCGACCTGATACTGCTTCTCGAATCCGCCGACGCTCGCGACTTCCGCGACGCCGGGCACCGCCGTCAGCGCGTAGCGCAGATACCAATCCTGAATCCCGCGAAGCTGAGCGAGGTCGAGACGTCCACTGGTATCCTCGAGGGCGTACTGATAAACCCATCCGAGCCCGGTCGCATCCGGCCCGAGCGTTGGAATCACAGACCGCGGAAGCCTTGCCCCGATCCCGCTCAGATACTCGAGCACCCGCGAACGCGCCCAATACAGATCGGTGCCGTCGTTGAAGATGACGTACACGAAGGATACGCCGAAGAACGAGTAACCTCGGACGGTGCGCGCGCCGGGAACCTTCAACATCTCAGCGGCGATCGGATAGGTGACCTGGTCCTCGACGATTCGCGGCGCCTGGTCGTTGTAGTTCGCCTGAACGATCACCTGTACGTCAGAAAGATCGGGCAGCGCCTCGAGCGGCGTGCGACTGACGGCGAAGATTCCGCCCGCTACGGCCGCGAGCGTGAGCAGGAGAATGACCAGCTTGTTTGCGACGGACCATTCGATGACTCGCTTGAGCACGGCGCTACTCCTTTCCGCCGGGTTTCATCGGCAGCGGCCGTGGCGGCGTCGTCATCTCCATGCCGGGCATGTTGCCCATTCCACCGAGTGCGGTGCGCAGGCTGGATTCCGCATCCACCAGGAAAGTCGCCGACGCGACGACAGTTTCACCGGCTGTCAATCCGCGAAGAATTTCCACCCGATCTTCGCTCGAAGCCCCGACGGAAACCTCTCGCGCGACGAGCGCGCCGCTGGCGTCGCGGACGAAAACGAGACTGCGTTCCCCGGTGGACAGCACCGCGGATCTCGGAACGGTGAGTGTATTCGCGTGCTCCGTACCGGCGATGCGGATCGTCGCGTACATGCCTGGTTTGAGGCGCATGTCGCCGTTCGACATGACGACGCGCACCCGGACAGTACGTGTTGCCTGGCTCAGCGTCGGATAGACGTAGGAGATTTGACCCATACGGTGCTCGCCCGGCAGCGCCTGAAAATCGGCGTGAACGGTCTGGCCGAGGTGCACCGTCGCAATCTCCTGCTCGAAGACTTCACCCTCGATCCAAACGGTGCTGAGGTCCGCGACTTTGTAGAGTGCGTCGCCGGCCATGACCTTTTGGCCGGGAAAGACATTTTTCTCGAGCACATAACCGCCGGAGGGAGCAACGAGCGTCAGGCTCTTCCGAACGACTCCCGTCCGCTCCACCTCGGCGATCTCGCGCTGGGGAACGTCCCAGTATGCGAGCCGCCGTCTCGAAGAGGTGAGCAGGTCGCTCGCGCTTCGGCGCGCGTCGTCACTCGCGCCGGAGACGTCGCCCTGAAGACGCTTCGCGAGCACGAGCTCTTCCTCCGCCGACACGAGCATCGGCGAGTAGATGCGGAGCAGCGGCTGTCCCGGCGCGACGTACTGGCCCGTGGCGTTCACGAAGAGCTGCTCCACCCATCCATCGATCTTCAGAGCGATCGTACGCACGCGCGTCTCGTCGAATGTCACCTGACCGACGGTGCGGACGTCCCTCGCAAGTGGAGTGAGGGCGACCGTGGCAAAGGTGACTCCGATCCGCCTCGCCTCTTCGGAGGTAAGCGACACGGGTTTCGTGGAATCCTTTATGGGCGCGGCGACGGCCGCGCTCTTCGTGCGCGGCGTCGCGGTTGCTTCACCGGTGCCGCGGGTTGCGATGTATGCGACAGCGACAGCGAGTACGGTCACTCCCGCATAAAGCGCGACACGCGTGAAGTTGTGCGCGCGCTTTGGCCGCGCGTGAAAGAGCGGTGTCATTGGCTTTCTCCCGGACGAAGCGTTCCGACTGAGGCATGGTTGTCCCCGATCGAGGTCGAGTCGATGAGCTCTCTGCCGATCAGCATCTCCAACTCCGCCCACGCTTTTCCTTCATCGGCTTCGAGCACGTACAAATCCTGGCGGTACCTGTTCACAGTCATCTGGTTATCCAGCAGCGTCATGAAATCCACGCTCCCGGCGCGGTACGCCGACAGCGCAGAGGAAGCAGTTGCGTCGGCTTGTGGGATCACCGTCGTGCGATAAAGGCGCGCAAGGTCCCGTGCGCGGGTGAGATCTGCGTACGCTTCGCCGATTCTACCGCGCGTGTCGGCACGCATCGCCGCGAGCTCCGATCGCGCCATCAGCGCCATTGCATCCGCCTCATCGCGCATCTTGAGCTGCCGTGCGCGAGCGAAGACTGGAATAGATGCACCGAGCATTAGACTTCCCATTCGCTCCGTCGCGGAGCTCTCCATTGGCGAGCGGCGCTGGGCGTACTGCACGCCAACTTGCAGATCGGGAATTATCTCACGCCGCGCCAGACGCGCGGACGCATCTGCGGCGCGGAGATTGTCGAGTCCGGCTTGAATCATCGACCGGTTGTACGCCGAGAGCGAATCCAGCCACCCTTCACTTGGTATCCGCTCGGGAAAGCGTGGCAAAGCGGGCACGATGGAAGTGCCGCCGAAAACATCGCGATCACGCAGCGCGTCGAGGCGAGAGCTCATCGACCGGTTCATCGCCTGCATGCGCAGCGTGTCCTCCACCATGCGCGCTATCTCTACGTTCGCGCGGAGCACGTCGGCCTGGCGTCCGCTCCCAACGCGATACATCGCTTCGGCGGTGCGAGCGATGTCCTGGAGCAAACGGTAGGTCTCGCGGGCAACTTCGAGCTGACGATCAGCTGCGTACAGATCATAGAACGCCATCGCCGCGCGTGTTCGCGTTTCCCACCAGGTGTCCTGCGCTCTCCGCTCGGCGGCTGACGCCTGCGCGCCGGCGACCTTCCGGCCGAGCGTGAGCTTGCCGCCGACGGGAACCATCTGCATCAGTTGAAGCTGGACCATGCCAAGCGTCTCCATCGGTGCAAGCGACGGAAGCGCGTAGTTCATGAATCCGAGCTGCAGCTGCGGATCGGGCGGGCGCGAAGCGCCAGGCACTCTCGCTTGAGCGGCGCGGGCAAATGCCTGCGCCGCGGCAATGGCCGGATTCGCCCGGCGGACTTCGTCGTACAAGGCGCCGAGACGCATCGTCTGCGCGGAAGCAGGCGCTTCCGCCCGACCCCCAGTCGGAGTCGGCGCCTGCGTGACTGCGAGCTGAGGACTTATGGCGATGAGCAGAAGCGTGCCGAGCGAATACGCCCGGACGATTCCGAGGGACTTCGGTACGCGACCGGCAAGCGGCCGCCATTGACTTTGCATTTTTTTCTGCCGCCTCTCCAAGTGCGCTCCGGCTTGGTCATTCACCGAACGGGGAAACCGATTCGGAGCGTTCTACCACTCAATCGTGGAGGCCGGAATCGAATGCCGGCGAAACACGAGAGCGTTGCGCTGAAGAGTCAGCCTCGAGGCGGGGGAATATCCGGCGCGGACGGCGTCGCGGACTGCCGCGCAGGGGGCTCCGGGAGATTTCCAATGTCCGGCGGGGCCGTTGCGAGCGAAATGGAAGCAACGGTCATCACGGAAATGGAAGCGCACGCTGACAACGCGCATGTCCTCGGCGATGACGGCAGCTGACAGCCAGTCATCGAGGCCGACGCGCTGCAGCTCGCCGGTGCGTCGGTGCGAGCAGCGTGAAGCATCGTGTTGTGAGACGCATTTCCCGCCGCGCCGCCGGCGGTGTGCATGACGCATGGCGCTCCGCTCCCCACCAGCATCAGCTGGAGGAGAAATGCGCTGGAGAGCGCACCGATGAGACGGCGGCGGGTTGGCATTGACTTGATTGTTAAACGGGCGGATTGGAGCCCTACGCGAAGCTACCCTTCACGCCGGTGGGTGCCGTAGGGAGAGGGCCGCGAATTTTGTCCGACATTCCCCGACGGTCGGAGGGATGCCGTCCGGCTGCCCAGGGTGCGGGACCGTAAATCGAACCACCGAGCACGTGCCTTGCCACGGGCGTCGCGCGCCCTGAGAATATCCGACATGAAATCACACTCCCTTCGTCTTTTCCCCGTCGGCGTCATCGTCGCGGCGGCCCTTGCCGCCGGAGTCGCTAACGCACAGACGACGGCGCCCGTCGATCCGCGCGCGTATTCCGCCCTCACCTGGCGCAATCTCGGTCCATTCCGCGCCGGCCGCGTCTCGGCGGTAACGGGCGCGATCGGCCAGCCCGGAGTTTTCTACATGGGATTGCCGGCGGGAGGGGTCTGGAAAACGACGAGCGCGGGAGAGACATGGTATCCGGTTTTCGACGGCGTCCAGGACGTCTCGTCGATCGGTGCCGTCGAAGTGGCGCCGTCGGATGCGAACGTCATTTACGCCGGGACAGGCGACATCATCACCGGCGGCAGCGTCAACGAAGGTAACGGCGTTTACAAATCCGTGGACGCCGGTCGTACCTGGCGGCACATCGGACTGGATGCGACAAAACAGATTCCGTCGATGCTGGTTGACCCGCAGAACCCGAACATCGTTCTCGTCGCCACTCAGGGCGACGTGCACGCGAAAAGCAGAGATCGTGGTGTCTTCCACAGCACCGACGGTGGTACGACGTGGGCGCAAACTCTTTCCATCGACGACAGCACCGGAGTTTCCAAGATCGCGCGCGCGTTCGACGTTCCGGCGGTGATCTTCGCCGCGACAACCGCACACTACACCGCCCCTCCTCCAATCTCTGGCGGAGGGCTGCCAAGACTCACGGGAAAGATGTACGTAGCAGTCGCGATGCACACCAACGCGCAGCGCATCTTCGTCATCGGCGATTGGGGACTCTATCGGTCCGACGACGGCGGCACGACATGGCATCAGATGGCCGACGACGATCAGCGAATTCGCAATGGCCAGGGCGGTTATAACTGCGGCGTGTACGTCGATCCGCAGAATCCCGACGTCGTCTACACCGTGAGCACGTCGAGCTACGTCTCGACCGACGGTGGAAAAACCTTCACCGGGTTCAAGGGCGCTCCCGGTGGCGACGACCCGCAGCAGATGTGGATCGATCCGACGAACGGCAAGCGAATCCTCTTCGGCTACGATCAGGGCGCGATCGTTTCACTCGACGGCGGCGCGACGTGGAGCTCGTGGTACAATCAGTCGACGGAGCAGATCTACCACCTCGCAACCGACAACTCGTTCCCGTACTGGGTGTATGGAACTCAGCAGGATGCCGGCGCGATTCGAACGCGGTCGCGCGGCAACCTCGGCGCCGTCACCCCACTCGACTGGACCCCGGTCCCCGGATGGGAATGGGGAAGCATCGCGCCCGATCCGCTCAACCCGAATGTCGTCTACTCATCGGGCAGCGGCGTCGTGAAGATCATGTATCCGGCCGAGACGTGGATCAACGTCAGCCCGGCGGTGGATCCGTCAAGGAAGCTCAGAGCGGGGAGCGACGGACCGATAAAATTCGCGCCGTGGAATCCGCACCTGCTCATTGCCGGATTGCAATCGCTTTGGGGAACGACCGACGGCGGCGCGCACTGGACCGCGCTCAGTCCGGACCTCGGCGTGCGCACTGATACTCCCATTCCCACGGTTACGAGTGGACCCGGCTCCGCCGCGCCGCTCGGCGGAGTGATTCAATCGATGTCGCTCTCGACCGGGACTCCGGGATTGATCTGGGTTGGGACGAACAACGGACTGATCAAGGTCACGCGCAACAGTGGAAAAACGTGGGAGGATGCGAGCATCCCTGCCCTCCCCTTCGCCGCGCGCGCGGAAATCTTCAGCATCGAGGCTTCACATTTTGATCCGGCCACGGCGTATGCCGTCGTCGATCTCCAGCGCTCCGGTGACTACACGCCGTACATCTTCCGCACGCGCGACTACGGAAAAAACTGGACGCGAATCACAGCCGGCCTTCCGGTCAACGAGCCAGCCGGAAGCTTCGCGCGTGTCGTCCGCAGCGACACGAAGCGCAAAGGTCTTTTGTTCGCGGGCACTGAAAGCAGCGCTTACGTGTCGTTCGATGACGGTGATCACTGGCAGTCGCTGCGGAACAATCTTCCGACGACATCGGTCCGCGACATCACGATCAAGGACAACGATCTCATCATTGCCACATACGGGCGCGGCTTCTGGGTGCTCGATGATTATTCGTCGCTACGCCAATTGAGTGGCGCAACCGTAAATGAGCCGGCGCACCTCTTTCAGCCGGGCGATGCGTTCCGCGTTCGACGCAACGTCGGCTCCGATACGCCCTTTCCGCCGGAGGTTCCACATGCGCTGAATCCGGTCGACGGTGCGATCATCGACTACTGGCTATCGGCGTCGCTTTCGAGTGAAGTCACGCTCGACGTTCTCGACAACGCCGGCGCGGTCGTGCGCCACTTCTCGAGCGCGCCTCGAGCGCCCGTTTCCGAAGCCGCCCGTCCGCCGCATCCCAACTTCTGGGTCGCGACGCCCTTTGCCCTGCCGAAAAATCCCGGAGCGAATCGCTCCAACTGGGATTTGCGATACGATTCGCCGACCGCGTTGACGCATTCGTTCGAGATCAACGCCAATCCCGGGCTCACGCCGTCATCGCCTCTAGGACCGTTGGCGCTGCCCGGTGTTTACACTCTCAAGCTGACTGTCGAAGGGCGGACTTATACGGCGCCGGCCGCTGTCAAACCGGATCCTCGCTCTCCCGCGACGTTGGTGGCACTTCGCGCTCAGCACGACCTCCAGATGAAGATTGTGGACGCGATGAGCGCAGCATTCGAAAGTCATCGCATTGCGCAGGCACTGCGCGATGCGCTGCGTGGTGCAATTCCAGCGGGAGCAGCGCCGGAGCTGTCGGATGCTGCGGCACGCGCGGTCGCTCTCGCGGCGCAAATCGACACTGTCGCCGGCCTTGATGCGGCGCGGGGCCGCGGGCGCGGAGCGGGCCCGGCACCACCGCCGAGCTTCAGGGGAATCAACGAAGCGTTGGTGCAGCAGCTGGAATCGCAGGAGAACGCGGACATGGCGCCGACGCCAGCAGCGCTCGCCGCTTATACGGCTACGTGCAAGGAGCTGTCGACCGTTGCTGCCGCATGGCAGCGGCTCAGCACAACGGAGCTCGGCACGTTCAACAAAATATTTGTTGGGCCGGGGCGCACGGCGGTAGCGCTGCCCGCGGGGACTTTGAAAATCCCGACCTGCATGTAGGCGGCAGGAACCGACAGATCTGCTTCGACGTGGGGGCGGAGTTCATCATGCCCCCGACCAAAGTGACCGGCTCGACCATCGCCAAGCTGAATGACGGTTGCGGCAATCTGATCCAGATCGTCGCCCTCGACCGCTGGCATGGCTCATCCGGATGAGCACATGAAAAAGTCGGGCGCCACGCAAGCTCAGGCGCGCCGCTAGGCGTCGTCGATCGGGAACTCATATCGATGTGCTCCGGTAACGTGGGGACGCGGCGGGAACGAGGCGCAGAAACTAGAGACGAGCAGCCCCAGGCATCCGCCGTATGGCGGCGACACCGGTGAGTGCCGGAAGTCGCGCGAGCGCGGTATCCACAAGAGCCCGCACGAGAGCAGAATCCTCCGGCATGAGATGACCGGTGCGCAGCCAGATCAGCGTCTTCGGCGGCCCTGCCGCGTTGTACAATTCCTCCACTGCGCGACGCGGCATCTGTGGATCGTCCATCCCGTTGACCATGACGACAGGACGGGGCGCGATACGCGCAACATTTCGCTCGGGTGCAAATTCGGCGAAGGGGCGCATCGCGATCCACGCGGCAGGACGGCGGAGCCATCGCGGCCGGATCGTGAGATTCGCCGCAAGCACCTCGGTCATGTTGCCTGCGCCATAGACCAGTCCAACATTGACGAAACGGGTATCCGACGCCGCGGCCTGCACCGCGAACGGTACGGCGAACGAGGTCGCCACGATGGCAAGACGCCCTGTGTCCACGTCATCGCGCGTGAGCAGATAGCTGGCACCGAGCGAGAAAAGCGGAGCAACCCTGCGTGACGCCCGGCGAAGACGATCGCTGCGCAGAATGATCTCGCGGATGCTGAGCTCATACGGCAGATCATCCGGATAGTCGAGCGACAGGACGACCACGTCGCCGAATTCGGAGGGTAGGAACTCGACAGCACGGCTGTTCAACTCCCGTCCGTTCTGCAGCAACACCGCCGGATATCGGCGACCGGCTGCGGATGGTATCGGCCGCAGCAGCCGCCCCGCCGCCCGCAGTCCTTTGCCATCCGAGATACGGATCGAGTACGCAGCATAGCGGCCGCGCATGCCCGTGAAGGTCGTTTCGGCCGTCACTCGCCTGCTGCGCTGTGTTCCGGACGACTCGCCCCCGGACGTGTCTCCCCAACGGCACCCGCTGAGCCCACAGAGACAGAGCATCGCTGCCCAATTAAAGCGCATCCACCGAAGCGAGCGCGTAGAGGACCGCGCGTTGGAGTAGACGCTCTTTCAATGTTCGTGGTTTGTCGAGGCCCATTCGTTCGAGGTAGACGCGGGCTGTCTCCGGTACCGACACCATGCTGCGCAGGTGCGTTGGCTTCGGCGCCGTCGGTCGTTTGCGATCGACCACGCGTTGCAGAGCGCGGAGAGCCTTCGCCAACACCACCTCTTCGCGCGTGAGATCGGTGCCGAACGGGAATTGGTCGAACAAACCCTGCTCGCGATATCGCGCGATCACTGTCTCCAGTTTCTCAGGCCGGTTATTCCTGAACCCGTCGGGAATGCGGTAACTCTTCGCAACCTTGCCGGCCTTTTGTGCGTCACGTAAGAGCGCATCCTGGAATCGCGAGTCGGCCACCTGTACCAGCGCGATAGCCACCTCCTCGTCGGTGCGCCCACGCAAGTCGGCGATTCCGTACTCGGTGACGACAAAGTCGCGCAGATGCCGAGGGATTGTGGTCGTGCCGTAGGTCCAGCGGACGTTCGAGGTGATCCTGCCACGATGGTCGTCCGTGCTTCGGATCAACAGGATCGAGCGTCCATCGTCGAGGGCATGCGCCATCGTTACGAAGTTGTATTGCCCTCCGACACCGCTCACAACCCGGCCATCTTCCAGTGCATCCGAGGCCACCCCGCCCAAGAGCGTCACGATCAGCCCGGTATTCACGAACCGCGCATGCTGTCGCTGCAGGCGCTTGATCTCCTCGTTGCCGTAGAGCTGGTTAACGTACGCGATGCCTGTCATGCAGATCTGCGATCGTTCGGCCGACTCCATCCGGCGCAGAGAATCGTAGAAGCTCTCCGGGCCAAGGAAGAAGCACGCGTGCGCCACATGCGTCTTGCCGTCACTTGGGCCTCCCGGAAGGTCGCCCGCGTTTATTCGTCGCTGCACGGCCGGGTCATCATGGACCTTCCGTTTGAGAACGCCGCAGCGGTACAGCTCGAGAAAGCCGGGGACGAGCATCTCGGAGGCCGCGTATAGTCCTTCATCGAACGGGCCGGTTCCACCTACCCGCTCGATGACGTCACCGAACCTGTTTGACATGCCCGACTTCTCGACCAGATCGCGATACACGTCGTTCCGCTCGTGTCGCAATTTGATCATGTACGTCACCGCGTCGCCCAGCGAGCCGATTCCCAATTGGAGCGTGCCGCCATCTCGTATGAGTGCGCTCACGTAAAGCGCAATGGAGTAGTCAGCCGTGCTGACGGACTGATTGGGCAGAGCGAAGAGGCGGAAATCGTACCTGGGCGCATCCACAACCGCGTCGAAGAAATCCTCGGCGACCGCCGCATCGCCATACATGAACGGAAGATTGCGATTCACCTGCGCGAGAAGCGCAATCTTTTCCCCGCGCCGTTCCGCCTCGCGCATCTGCGGCACCAGATCCAATGTGAGGTCAGGATTGCAGCTCAGACTCAAAGAGGCTGGAGACTCCGCGTCCCCATTCGATTTCGCGACGAGCTGGGCGAGCACGTTGATCCCCGCGCCGAGGATGTCGCGCGCAGCATGCGTGTAGTTGCTGCTCGTGTAGTTCTGTTGCGCGAGTGGGCTTTCGAGAAGGCTGCCCGGCTGAAAGTAGAATTCATTCACCCGGATGTTGGGCGGCAGCTGGCTCCGACGCAGCGGTTCCATGTACTGGAGCTCCGGATAGCCAGCGAAGAGTCGCTCCGCTAGTGGCTCCAGGAAGCGCCGCTCCAGATCGCTTTTCCAGCGCGGTCTCGCGAGTGTCAGCGCGGTGAAGATGCGCAGATCGATGCGGGGGTCTTCGCGCGCCCGCCGGAAGAACTCATTGACGATGTGGTTTGCTTTGCCGAGTCCGAGAGGCGTGCCGAGTCGAACGCGTCGTCCGATTTTCGTGATCGTGGCTTCGACGCACGATTCAACGTTGTCATACAGGGAGGGGCGCTGACTCAAGTGTTTCCCTCATGTCTCTTATGCGCGCGCTCATATAGCTCGAGGGTGCGCTCGCGCAGCCACGCTGCGCCGGCGTCGAGGTCCAAGTCCGCAGGTATCTGCGTGGGCGTTCCCATCTCGATCACGTACCGGCTGCGCGGCCGTAGGCGTCCACCCGTCCAGAGCGCGATCGGCACGATGTCCGCTCCGGTTCGACGCTGCAAATAAATCACACCAGGCACGAACTCGCCAATGGGTGGATTGCGCTTCTTCCACACACCGCCTTCAGGGAAGATCGCGACGACGTCGCCCTGCCGAAGCGCATCCAGAAGGCCCTGCAATTTTTCAGGAAGAGTGCCACCCTCGTCCCTGGGTGGAAGCTCCACGACCCCTTCGACGCGATACAGAAGCCTGATCAACGGGCCAAACCATCTGAGGAGCCCGCTGAACGTCTGCGTCGCAAGTGTCCTGACCGGAATCAATGCCCGCCATTGGCGATAACGAAGCGCGCTCATGATGAGCAACGGGTCGAGCACTGATTTATGCATCGGGGCCAGAATGAGACAGCTCTCCGATCCACGTTCTAAAAGATCGGCAGGGCGATGCAGCTCGACGGCGAAGTACGCTTTCAGAATCTGGCCCAAAAGCCAGGAACCCGATTGGGCTCCGACGATGCTGCGGTAGCCGATCGTCTCCGCCACGAGCACTCCTCCAGACTGACAGTGTTGCGTCTGACAACACTCCCCGGGGCTCACGGGCAGAATGCGGACCAACCTGCTTGCTACACGCAGAAAAGGCCCGGCGAGATCGCCAGGCCCTCGGACCACGTCGCGCGAGAGCTCAACTGGCGCCTAGACAAATCCTCAGCTGGATGAAACCTTGCGAGATATTCGCCCGGACTGTTGCGTCGACCCATTGAGACCGCCCATCGTCATCGCATTCCTCCCGGCGACACGGCGCACGTAAGCGCGGCCACAGCTGTCGCCGATTCCTCGTCATCGCGCGCCCGGCGCGCGCGGAAGTTGATGCCCAAGGTGCCGAACTTCGCCGCGCTCGATGCCTGTGGCGCATCCTTATATACGTCGCCACGCCAGGTGATCTCGAAGTCCACGAAGCCCGCAGCGACGACCGTCGCGTGGAGCTCTGCTTCCAGCAGAGCACCGGCGATTCAGCCCTTCCAGAGATCGATGTCGCGTTTCCCCTCCTCGGGAACGCCTTTCTGCACGAGAATGTCGCCGATCTGCAGCCGCCCGCCCGGGCGGAGCACGCGAGCCATTTCCCGCAGCCCCGCAAGCTTGTCGGGAAACAGATTCAGGACGCCGTTGGAGATCACGACATCTGCCCAACCGTCCGGCACGGCCAACGACTCCGCGAGGCCGTTGGAAGGCGGCGTTCTCGGCGCCGGCTTGCGCGGCGCCATCGCGCGCCCTGGCGACCATTGCCGGT
>WNGF01007149.1_pt1 | contig 13884 bp, 16 predicted proteins | sample 5400641 | NCBI WGS metagenome assembly WNGF01 (sample SAMN13153371, study PRJNA577476) | soil metagenome | isolation source: 80 cm soil or saprolite under grassland replicate 2 | place: USA:California | collected 2016-06-15
GAGCGACGCCGCCGGTCGGCCACGCTACCGGCTCGCGGGCAGCAGCGCGTCGACGAACGCGCCGGGATCCATTGGGATGAGATCGTCGGGCTTCTCCCCCACGCCGAGCAGCTTCACCGGGATGCGGAGCTCGTCCGCGATCGCGAACACGGCGCCACCCTTGGCGGTCCCGTCGAGCTTCGTGATGACGAGCCCGGTCACCTGAGCGGCCTGGGTGAACTCGCGCGCCTGGATGATGGCGTTCTGCCCGGCCGTGCCGTCCAGCACGAGGAGCACCTCGTCCGGAGCGCCGGCCCGCGCCCGGCCGGCCACGCGGACGATCTTCGTGAGCTCGTCCATCAGATGGCTCTTCGTGTGAAGCCGCCCCGCGGTGTCCGCGATGACCGTGGTGTTCCCCCGCGCGGTCGCCGCCTGGACCGCGTCGAACACGACCGCGGCGGGATCGCCGTCGGGCTTGCCGCTCACGACGGGGACGTCGACGCGCTGTGCCCAGCGCTCGAGCTGCTCGATCGCCGCGGCGCGGAACGTGTCCGCCGCGGCGAGGAGCGGCCGCTCGCCTGAATCCCGGAGGCGCTTCGCGAGCTTCGCCGCGGTCGTCGTCTTTCCGCTGCCGTTCACCCCGACGACGAGCACGACGCGCGGCGGATCCGCGCCGTTCCGGAGCCCGCGGTCGCCGGTCGCGAGCACGGCCACGAGCGCCTCGCGCACCGCTGCGAGCACCTTGGGCACGGTATCGGCCTTGCCGTCACGGACGATGTCGCGCACCTGGAGCATCACCGAGTCGACGAGCGAGACCGAGATGTCCGAGCGGAGGAGCGCCTCCTCGAGCTGCTCCAGCCATTCTGCGGTGACCGGCTCGTCGCGCTTCCCGAGCTTGAAGAGCCGCGCGAGGAACCCGCCGCGCGTCTTCGCAAGACCCTGCTCCATGCTCACCTGAACCAGTGTGACCGCCATCGCGGCCGGGCGTGGCGGTAGTGTCTCGGTGCGAGCGCGGCCACCTTGATCAGCGCCGGTGGCTTATTTCTGCAGGATCGATCCAACCGCCTGAGGCGTCGTTATCGGGTCCGCGTGTCGGTGCGCGACCTTCCAAACGTCTTCTTCCGGCCGAAGGACCGTCGTAACTCGTAGGGAACCTGACCCTTCGATTCCGTCGACCGTTGCCCGAAACCGTTCCACCTCAAGGATGTATGCGAGCTCTGGGGTAGCGAACGTGCTTACCCTCTCGAAGTCGCACTCGCCGTCCGCGAAATGCGACGCTGCTCGCTCAAGCGTTTCGGCAACCTCACTCGGGCCACGTGCGAAGGGCCGCAACGGATTGCACAGGACGACGTCCTCTCGTTGCGAGAACATCTGTCTGACCGGCTCATGCTGACCTTTGACAAATTCGAGAAGTGCCGCGTGGTACTGCTCCACGGCCCGATCGAAACCGTCCATGTGGGCTCCCTTCGGCCGGCTAGCCGGCGATCCCCGCGCGCTCGTCGACATCGGACAGTCGCAGCGAAAGGATCTTCGACACGCCGTTCTCGTCCATCGAGACGCCGTAGAGCGTGTCGGCGGCCTCGATCGTCTTGCGGTTGTGCGTGATGACGATGAATTGCGTCCGATCGGTGAGCTCGCGCAGGGCTTCGGTGAAGCGGCCGACGTTGCGCTCGTCGAGCGCGGCGTCCACCTCGTCGAGCACGCAGAACGGCGCGGGCTTGACGCGCAGGATCGCGAGCAGGAGCGCGGTGGCGGTGAGCGCGCGCTCGCCGCCGGAGAGCTGGGCCAGGCTGCCGATGCGCTTGCCCGGCGGTCGCGCGTAGATGTCCACGCCCGGCTCGTCCGGGTCGTCGCTCATGCGAAGCGACGCCTGTCCGCCGTTGAACAGCCGCTGGAAGAACACACCGAACTCGCGGTCGACCGCCTGGAACGTCGCGCTGAACTGTTCGGCGATGGTGGTGGCGAGCTCGTCGGCGAGCGAACGCAGATCGGCGATCGCCTTCTCGAGGTCGGCGCGCTGCTCCGAGAGGAAGCGATGCCGTTCGCCGATCTCACCCAGCTCGCTCGCGGCGAGCGGGTTCACCGGCTCGAGGGCGATGAGCTTCCGGCGAAGGCGCTGCAGGTCCCGGAGCGCGTTCGACCGCTCGTGCTCGGTCACGGCGTCCTCGACCTCGATCGCCTCAGGATCCGGCAACGGCTCGTCGTCGCCGAGTCCCAGCTCCGCGCGGACCTGCTCCTCGAGCAGGCGCAACGCGCCCGATGCGCGCTCCTCTTCGACGCCGAGCTTCGAGCGCTCGCCGCGCAGCTCCGCGAGGCGCTCGCGCGCTTTGGCGAGCCGTTGCTCGGATTCGCGCCGCGAGCCCTCGGCCGCGAGCGCGCGCTCGCGCGCGAGCTCCGCCGATCTCGCCGCCTCCTTCGCGTCGGCCGCCGCGCGACCGAGCTCGTCCTGCGCGCGCTCGAGCGCCGCGCGAGCGTCGCGGTCCTGCGCGACGAGCGCGCGATGACGCTCGTCCTCCGCGGCGATCCGCGCTTCGGTCGATGCCACTTGCTCGTCCAGCGTGTCGCGCAGTCGCACGAGCGAAGACCGGCGCTCCTCGCTCGTCGCCGCATCCAGGCGCGCGTCCTCCGCCCGTTTGGTCGTGCCGCCGTGTGCGGCCGCCGCGGCGCGTTCGTCGCGCTCGGCCCCGGCGAAGGCCCGTGCCGCCGAAGCGCGGGCGGCGGCCGCGTCGTGCTGGTCGGCCTCGATCCGCTGCCGCCGCTCGATGAGCTCGGCCCGCTCGCGTTCGACCGCCAGGGCCCGCGCCTCGCCCGCTCGCACGAGATCGCGAACGTCGGCCTCGGTCGCGCCGAGCGCGTCCGCTTCGATCTCGAGCTGGCCGCGCCGGCGCTGGGCCTCCGCGAGCCTGGCTTCCGCATCGCCCAGCCGCGCGTCCGCGGCGGCGCGCTCCGTCTCGAGCTCGGCCAGCGCGCGCTCAGCGGCCGCGAGCTCCTGTACGAGGCGCGTGCGCATCGCACGAACGCGCTCGGTCGCCTGCTGTTCGGCCGCGGCCCGGTCGTCGGGGAGCCGAATGATCCCCGGGGTCACGACCATTCCCTCGGGCGTCACGACGATCCCGCCCCGAAGCGAGGTCGCGGCGCGGTAGGCGGCCGGCGGCCGCGCGACGAAGACGTTGCGGAACAGCGCGCCGGCGATCGCGCGCACGTCGTCGTCGAGCTCGAGATGATCGGTGAGCCGGGTGCAGCCCTCGGGCACCGGCAGCTCCTCTTGCGGGTTGGGGACGAGCACGGTCACCCGCGTCGCGTCGTCGAGCTCGGCGTAAGCGTCGGCGGAGGGCGGGAAGGCGATCGCGTCGCCGAGCGCCGCGCGGACCGCGAGGGTGAGCCACGCCGGGACGTCGAGCCGCTCGTGGAGCCAGCGCAGGCCGCGCGGCAAGGTCGCCGGCGCGTTGCCGGTCATGCGCGCCGCGAGCTCCTCGTCCGCGCGGGCGACCGCCTCACGCAGCGCCGTCGCCTGTCCGCGCACGAGCGCGAGGTCGCCGTCGATGCGCTGCAGGTCATTGCGTCCCGCGCCGGCCCGCTCGGCCGCGACCTCGGTGAGCCGGGCCGCGTCGCCCGCCGCGTCGCGCGCCCGCTCGACCTCGCGACCGATCCGCTCCCGCTCCCGCTCGCGCTCGGCGCGCTCGGCCGCGAGCGTCGCCGCGAGCTTCGCCAGCTCGTCGTCGCGACCGAGCAGGCCCCGATCCTCGTCGCCCAGGCGGATCTCTTCGCTCTCGCGAAGGACGTGCGCCCGCTCTGTCTCGACCCGTACGGCCTGCGCCTCGGCGAGCGCGACGCGCGTTCGCGACGCGTCCTCCTCGGCCGCGCGCGCGGCGTCCGCGGACTCGCGGGCGCGCCGAGCCGCGGCCCCCGCCTCGTTCTCGACCGCGGCCCGCCGCTCGCGGAGCGAAGCGAGCTCGGCCGGCAGGCCGGCGAGGGTGACGCGGCTCCGGTCTCGTTCCGCGCCGATCGCCTCGAGGCTCGCGGCGAGCGCGGCGATCCGTTCGCGGAGCGAGGCCTCCGCGCTCGTCGCGTCGGCGGCGGCGATGCGGCGCCGCTCTTCCTCCGCCCGCGCGGCCTGGAGCTCCTCGTCGCTCCCGGCGGTGAGGCCTTCGGTCTCGGAGACGTAGTCCGCGAGCCGCGCGATCTCGCGGTCGATGCCGGCGAGCCGCGCGGCGAGCGCGTTGCGCTCGGCGGCCGTCGTGCCGAACGAGCTCCGGTACCAACGCAGCGCGCGCCGGCGGAGATCGTTCCGGATCGTCTCGTACTCCGTCCACTTCGCGGCCTGCTCGGTGAGCAGCTGCACGCGCGGACCGATCTCGCGCAGGATGTCGATGACCCGCACGAGCTCGGCCTCGGCGTGCTTGAGGCGCTGCAGCGCGTCTTCCCGGCGCATATGGAGCCGGCGGGTGCCCGCGGCCTCCTCGATCACCGTGCGGCGGTCGGCGGGCCGCAACGCGAGGACCTGGTCCACGAGCCCCTGGCCGATGACGACGAACGGGTTGTCGGCGAGGTTGGCGCCGGCGAGCAGATCCTGGAGATCGCGCAGCCGGACGCGCGCGCGGTTCACGAGGTACTCGGCCTGGCCGTCGCGATAGAGCCGCCGCCCGACCTCGATCTCGCTGAACTCGATCGGGAGGCGGCGCGACGAGTTGTCGAGCTGGAGGATCGCCTCGGCCATCCCGAGGCCCCGCCGGGTCTCGGAGCCCGCGAAGATCAGCTCCTCGTTGCGCTTCGCGCGCAGCACGCGCGCATTGTTCTCGCCGAGCGCCCAGCGCACGGCATCCGCCACGTTCGACTTCCCGGACCCATTCGGGCCGATGATCGCAGTTACACCGGGCGCGAATTCGAGATGGGTGCGGTGCACGAAGCTCTTGAATCCGGTCAGGGTGAGCGTCTTCAGCACGGCGTTCGCGCCGCCGCCCTCGATCACACGGAGCTCGTCGCTCACACCGCCTCCAGCAGGGCGGTCGCGGCCGCTTCCTGCGCCTCGCGCTTCGATCGGCCGGCGCCTCGGGCGCGCAGATCGCCGCAGGTGACCTCGACGACGAACTCGCGGTTGTGTTCGGGTCCCTTGAGCTCGACGACCTGGTACGTCGGCAGCTCGAGGCCGCGGGCCTGCGCCCATTCCTGGAGGACCGTCTTCGGCGAGCGGCGTGGCTCCGCGGCGGCCTCCGCGATCGCGTCGGCCATCGTCCGCAGCACGAAGTCGCTCGCCACCCCGAAGCCGCTCTCCACGTAGATCGCGCCGACGGCCGACTCATAGAGGCTCGCGCCGAGCCCCACGCGCTGCCGGCCCCCGGTCTCGGCCTCGCCACGCCCGAGCCGCGCTCGGTCGGGAAGCCCGAGCCGCTGCGCGACGAGCGCGAGCGGTGGCCCGGACACCAGCTGGGCGCGCATCGCGGTGAGCTCGCCCTCGGTCGCCTCCGGGTGCCGGCGGAAGAGGGCCTCGCCGATCACGAGGTCGACGACGGCATCGCCGAGGAACTCGAGGCGCTCGAAGTCCTCGACCTCCTGCTCCGGATGTTCATGGAGGTACGAGCTGTGCGTGAGCGCCGTCGCCAGCAGCGACGGGTCGCGGAACCGGTAGCCATCGATCTCGTCTTCCGTTCTGACCTCCTCTAATGCGAAGAGGCAGGGGCCGTAGTGCCCCTGCCTCCCCTGGCAGCGCTCTTTTTCTTCTGTCGCCGGGCCTGGATCGTCAGGCCACGTGTTCTTCGATGTACTCCTGGGCGTCACCCACCGTCTTGATCTTCTCCGCGTCGTCGTCCGAGATCTCCATCCCGAATTCCTCTTCGAGGCTCATGATGAGCTCGACCAGATCGAGCGAGTCCGCGTTGAGATCGTCCACGAACGAGGCATCCGGCTTCACGTCCGCCTCGTCGACGCCGAGCTGCTCGACGACGATCCGCTTCAGGCGCTCGTACGTCTTTTGGTCCGGCAAGCGCTACCTCCCTGCCATGCTCCACGCACCGCCGGCTCGCCCCCGGCGTCCGGCAAAGTGTCAGGGTAGGCCCGCTGGTCCGTCAATCGGTGCTCGGGCTGCGTCCGCCGACCGCGGTCGCGAGGACGCCATTGACGAATTTGGGCGATGCCTCCGAGCCGAAGAGCTTCGCGAGCTCGACCGCTTCATCGATCACGACCCCCGCCGGCGCATCCCCCGACACTCGAAGCTCGTAGAGGGCGATGCGCAGCACGTTCTTGTCGATCCGCGCCATCTGCTCGATCGGGAACTCGGGCGCCAGCGTGGCGATCTCGGCATCGAGCTCGCGGCGGTGCTCGAGCACGCCCTCGATCAGCTCCCAGGCGAAGGCGGCGGCCTCGTCGCTCAAGCCGGCCCGGAACGCTCCTCTGGTCCAGGTATCGCGCGCATCGCCGCGGTTGAAGTCGATCTCGAACAGCGTCTGCAACGCCACCCGCCGGGCCGGGTGACGGCCGGCCCGCTCGACCCGCTTCACGAGGCGGCCGCGTCCGGACGCTCGGCGATCGCGGCCACCAGGCCGCTCGATACCGCGCGCTCGGCGACCGCGATCGCGTGGCGGAGCATGTTCGCCCGCGCGCGGCCATGGGTCACGACGGACACCCCCGCGACGCCGAGCAGCGGGGCCGAAGCGTACGCGTCGTAATCGAGTCGGTGGCGCATGCGCTGAAGGCCCCCGTACGCGAACGCGAGCGCGACCTTCCCGAGTATCCCGCCGAAGATGTCGTTGCGGATCCCGTCTCGGAAGACGTCGACGACGCCCTCCATGCCCTTCGCCAGCACGTTCCCCACGAACCCGTCGCAGACCATGATGTCGGTCGTGCCGCGGAGCGCGTCCCGCCCCTCGACGTTGCCATAGAAGTTCACATCTTCGGCACCGGCGAGGAGGGCGTGGGTCTCCTGCTGGATCCTCCCACCTTTCTCGGCCTCCTCGCCGACGTTCAGCAGCCCGACCGTCGGCCGATCGACGCCGTGGACGCGCTCCATGAAGCGTGAGGCCATGCGCGCGTACTGCAACAGGTTGCGCGGCTCGGCATCCATCGTCGCGCCCGCATCGATGAGGCAGGTGGGCTTCCCGGCGGTCGTCGGGAAGATGCCGCAGAGCGCGGGACGATCGATGCCCTTGACCCGGCCGAGCGCCATGAGCGCGGCGGCCATCGTGGCACCGGTATTACCGGCGCTGACGACCGCATCCGCCTCGCCACGCTTCACGAGGGTGGTGGCGACGCCGATCGACGTGTCGGTCCGGCGACGGAGCGCGGCCGACGGATGCTCGTGCATCGCCACCACGTCGCGCGCTTCGACGATCGATACGCCCGGCCGAGCCGCGGTCCCAAGCGACCGGCGCAGCCGCTCCTCGGCGCCGACGAGCGCGATCTCGGCGACGCCGCCCTCCTCCCGGTACAGCAACGCGCCCCGGACGATGTCGTCCGGGGCGTGGTCGCCACCCATCGCGTCGACCGCGATGCGCATCGGGCGCGCTACGCGGTCGTTCGCTTCTTGGAACGGATCTCGATCACCTGGCGGCCGCGGTACATGCCGCAGTGCGGGCACGCCTGGTGCGGCGGCTTCGGGCTCTTGCACTGCGGGCATGGCACCAGCTGCGTCGCCCGCAGGCGCAGGTGGCTGCGCCTATCGCCCTGCGCCGCGTGCGGGGTTCGTTTCTTCGGTTCACCGGCCACATCGGACTCCTTCCAGGTACAGCGATGATTCTAGGGAGCGTGACCGCCCAGATGCTCCTCATCGGCGCGTACCGTGTGGCCGGATCGCTTCCGGTCCTCCGCTGGCCGTTCGCCGGCGGCCTCCTCGCGATCCTCGTCGACTTCGGCGATCTGTTCCTGATGGACTGGTTCGGGGGCATCCCCGACTACCAGCGCTTCGACAAGGTCTGCGACCTCGTGTACATGACGACGTTCCTCGTGGTGGCGCTCCGCTGGCGCCCGCTGGAGCGGAACGTCGCCGTCGTGCTCTTCGCGCTCCGGATGGTCGGCGACGCGTTGTTCGAGCTCACCGGCGCGCGCGCCGTCCTGTTCGCGTTCCCCAATCTGTTCGAGTTCTGGTTCCTCTTCGTCGCGGCGCGCGATCGGTTCCGTCCGGGCGCTCGGCTCGATGCGCCGCGAACGGCCGTCGCGCTCGCCGTACTGCTCGTGGCGAAGGAGACGCAGGAATGGCTCCTCCACATCGATCGCTTCCTCGATAGCTACGTCGCCACGGACGTCGTCGCGGACCTCTGGCATGGCCTTACCGGCCGCTGAATCCGGCGAAGCCGCTCGTCGCTCACGCGCCTTCGCTCCCGATCCGGTCGCGGAGCTCCTGGAGCTTCGCCCAGCGCACGTCGACGTGCTCCTCGTGGATATGCGGACGGTCGTTCAGGTCGTCGCCGCAGATCGGGCAGAGACCCTTGCAGTCCAGGCTGCACAGCGGCGCCTGCGGCGTCGCGAGGATGAGCTCCTCGCGCAACAGCGGCGTGAGGTCGATGCGGAAGTCGGAGCCGATGAGCTTCACGTCGCGGGGCGGCTCCGCAAGCCCGGCGCCGGTATCGACGGCGATCGTCGCGTAGTACTGCTCGGCGAATTCAGCGTGCACCGCGGTGTCGATCGGACGCAGACACCGACTGCACTGCCCGCCGACGTGCGCATCGGCGGTGCCCTCGAGGTACGCCCCCGGGGTCGTGTGGGTGCCGCGGATATGTGAGTCGATGTCCTCGATCGACGCCTCGAGCAGGCCGGCATTCTGGCCGCGGGGGTCGATCGGCGATTCCCGCACCTCGTAGTCGAAGTGCGTGCCCATCGGCTGTTTCAGCAATGGCGCGACGTTGACGATCACCGCAGCTCACCTGTCGAGCTGACCCGCGGCCGGCTCGGCCGGGATCGGCCTCTATTCCCTGACGGCTTCGGGTTCCGGTCGGCGCTCTTCCAGCACTTCCAGGCTCTTCTTCACGATCGAGAGGGTCTTCACGAGATCGCTCTCGAGGCGCACGAGCACGTCGGCAGCGTACTGATCTGCCCCGCGCATCGTCTCATCGGCCTTCGATCGCGCGCCGCGATCGATGTCTTCAGCGCGCGACTCGGCCTCGCGGAGGATCGCCTGGTCCTGCAGCAAGAGCGCGGCCTGCTCCTGCGCGGCGCCGATGATCCCTTCGGCTTCCTCGCGGGCCTTCTGGACGACGCGCTCGCTCTCCTGGTTCACCCGCCGCGCCTGGCGCACCTCTTCGGGAATGGCGACGCGCATCTGGTCGATGAGGTCGAGCACGGCGGCCTGCTCGAGGATCACCTGGCTGGTCATCGGCACCTTGCGTGCGTTGACCACGAGGGCTTCGAGCCGTTCGACCAAGTACTGGATGTCCACGTTACCCTCCCGCAGCGCCCGCATCGTACCGCAGCAACACGATGCGCTCTTCGCCGACGTCCTTCGTGCGCTCGATCCGCAGCGACGGCGGGATCGTCGGTAGGTGCTTGCGGTGCGCGCGGGCGACGATCGACCGGCCGGGTGCCGCGACCTTCGCGAGCGCGGCGCCGTGCGCCGCGACATCCGCGAACGGCGGGTCGCAGAACACGACGTCGGCGTCGACCGGCGCGTCGAGGTATGCGAGCGCGTCCGCTCGAACGACCGTCGCGCGACCCCCCAGGCCGGTCGTCTCGAGGTTCCGCCGCAGGGCCGCGAGCGCGCCGGGGGCACGCTCGACGAACGTGGCGTGCGCCGCCCCTCGTGAGAGGGCCTCGATCCCGAGCGTGCCCGCGCCCGCGAAGAGATCGAGCACCGCCGCGCCCGGCAGTCGCGGCTCCAGGATCGCGAACAGCGTCTCCCGGATCCGGTCCGTCGCGGCGCGCGTCCCGCCTCCGGCCGGAACGACGAGGCGGCGGCCCTTCGCCTCGCCCGCGATCACGCGCACCGTTGGCCGTTACGCGAGCGCGTAGCGCCGCCAGAGCGCCTCGACGGCCGCGGCGAGCCCGGCGTTCGCGGGACGTTCGAGGGACGGGTCATCGGCGAGGACGGCGTCCGCTTCCGCCGCCGTGTCGCGCGCGAGGCGCGGGTCCACATCCGCGAGATCCACGATGCGCAGCTCCGAGATCCCGTGCTGCTCGTCGCCGAGGAACTCACCGGCGCCCCGGATCTCGAGGTCGCGCCGCGCGAGCTCGAACCCGTCGAGCGGCCGATCGACGCCGTCGGGCCCGCGCTTGCGCTCGGTCATCGCCCGCAGGCGCTCCGACTCGGCGGCGTCCTCGCTCACGAGCACGCAGTACGCCCTCTGGCCCCCACGGCCCACCCGGCCACGCAGCTGGTGGAGCTGCGCCAGGCCGAAGCGCTCGGCACCCAGGACGACCATCACCGCCGCGTTCGGCACGTCGATCCCCACCTCGACCACCGTCGTCGCGACGAGGACATCGACCTCGCGGCCGGCGAAACGCCGCATGACGTCGTCGCGCTCCTTCGCGGGCATGCGTCCGTGGAGGAGCGCGAGGCGGAGCCCGTCGAGCGGACCGGAACGTAGCTCGGCCTCGGTCGCGACGGCGCTCGGCGCCCCGTCGTCGCCGTCGGAGGGATCGATGCGTGGACAGACGACGAACGCCTGCTCGCCCTGTTCGACGCGCTCGCGGACCCAGGGCCAGATCTTCGACAGGGCAGCGGGCGGTCGGACCTCGGTGCGGATCTGCTGCCGTCCCGCCGGGAGCTCGTCGATGACCGACAGGTCCAGGTCGCGATAGACCGTCTGGGCGAGGCTGCGCGGGATCGGGGTCGCCGTCGTCAGCAGGAGGTGAGGGTCGAGGCCCTTCTCGCGTAGCGTCGTCCGCTGGCGGACCCCGAAGCGATGCTGCTCGTCCACGACCGCGAGGCCGAGCCGCGCGAACGCCACCTCCTCGACGACCAGCGCGTGCGTGCCCACGACGACGTCGCAGTCCCCGGAGGAGAGCCGCGCGAGGATCTCGCGCCGGGCGGCGGCGCCGACGCTCGAGGTCAGGAGCTCCACCCGCGGCCCGTCGCCGCCGAAGAGCGCCCCAAGCGTCCGGAAGTGCTGCTCGGCCAGCAGCTCGGTCGGGGCCATGAGCGCGGACTGATGGCCCGCGGCCTTGGCGACCCGCGCCGCGAGCGCGGCGACGACCGTCTTGCCCGAGCCGACCTCACCCTCGAGGAGCCGCGACATCGGAACCGGGCGGGCGATATCAGCGCGGATCTCCGCGAACGACCGCCGTTGCGCGACCGTGAGCTCGAACGGGAGCGCCGCGATCCAGCGCTCGACTTCCGCGTCGGACGCGTCGAGCCGGGGGCTACGCGCGTCGCGCTGCCAGCGCGCCCGCCGCTGTGCCAGACCCAGCTGGAGGGTCAGGAGCTCGTCGAACGCCAGTCTGCGACGGCCCTCGTGCAGCCGCGCCTCGCTCGAGGGGAAGTGCACCTCGCGGAGCGCGTCGGGCAGCGCCAGCAGCTCGCGGCGCTCGACGATCTCCTTCGGCAGGCGATCCGGGACGTCGGCCACGACCGGCGGGCGGCCCTTCGCGCCCTCGACCGCCGTATGCAGCCACCGCCGCAGGTTCCCCTCCTTCAATCCCTCGGTCAGCCGGTACACCGGCACGAGCCGGCCGGTGTGCACGCGCTCCGCATCGGCGGGCTCGACCTTCGGGTTGGCCAGCTGCAGCGAGCGGCCGAACCACGTCGGCTTGCCGGACAACCGGATGAGCTGCCCGGGCCGAAAGCGCTCCTTGATGAACTGGCGGCCGAACCACGTGGCGTGGATGCCTGACGGCCGGCCGTCGGCGGGGTCGATGAGCTCGACCTCGGTCATGAGCTGCCCACGCGCGGTCCGGCGCTGGCCGATCGCGCCGACGATCGCCTCGGTCGTCTGCTCCTGATCGGCGACCAGCCTGCGCACCGGATGGATCTCGGCGTAGTCGAGGTAGCGCGTCGGCAGGTGCCAGAGGAGGTCGCCGATCGTGCGGATGCCGAGCCGGTCGAGGAGCTTGACGGACTCGCCGCCGACGCCCGGAAGCGTCGCGACCGGGGCATCGAGGCGCGACCGTTCGACCGCGGCCGGAGCGGAGATCTGCGGCGGCACCACCCCTCCATGCTGACGGGCGCGGGCTATCGCGTCGACGCCACTCCTTCGCTCGCCCGCGCGAGCACGTCCACGGTGCCGTCGAGCCCGCGCGCGCGGTCGACCGTCTCGGGCCGCTCGCCACCCATCGCGGAGGCGGCGGTCAGGCGGTACATCTCGGCCGCGCCTTCGAACATCAGCGGCGTGAGCCCGACCTCGGCGAACGTCCGAGCGATCTCTTCCATCTCGGCGACCCAGCGGTGCGCCTTCCCCGGCATCGACTCGACGCCGCGGAGCCGTCCGGCCGTCGTCTCGCTCGACCGCAGCTCTCCGATCACCGCCTCGTAGACGCCGAGCTTCCGCGCGGCAACGAGCAGCTCGGTCGCGATCGCCGTCGTGCCCTTCGTGAGCGCGGCGTAGCACATCTTCACGGCCGAGGCCTCGCCGATCTCCGGCCCGAGCGGAACCACGTCGAGCCCGGCGGCAGCGAGCTCCACGAAGCGCGAGCGATCGGGCCCGCAGGCGAAGAAGCGCGGGCTCGGAGTCCCGCGCGGCGGGCCGCCGATGATCCCGGCGTCGACGAAGCCGCTCCCGCACGCCACGATCTCGGCCGCGACCTCGCGCACCGTTCGCGGCGAGACCGCGTTGCAGTCGACGTACACGATCGTCGAGCCGGTCGTGCCGAGGGCCGTCGCGACGTCGCGGGCGACCGCGACGGCCTGCGCGGGCGGGACGATCGAGATCACGAGCGGGGCTTCGCGGACGAGGTCGCCAAGCGTCGGCACGTCGCCGATCCCGGCCGCCCGCGCCAGCGTGCGCGTGCGCTCAGAGCGGCCCTCGAGGCAGGTCACGACGTTCACGCCGCCGCGCATCAGCAGCTCGGCCACGGCCTGACCCATGTCACCCGGGCTGAGGAGCCCGACGACCGCCGGCGTCATCGCGCGCCCATTGTGCGCTCGGTGGAGCGCGACCTGCCCTGGTAGCGGGGAGAAGACATGGGAGCGATCAGCGCAGCCCGAGCGCGAACCGCAGCGCCGCGTCGAGCTCGTCGACGCGTGACGGCGAGAGCCGACCGATCCGGCGATCCAGTCGTGACTTGTCGATGGTCGTGAGCTCGTCGCAGTTCACCGCCGAGGAGCGCTCGACTCCGTCCCGGGTATCGAGAATCACCTCGCTGCGGATCCGCCGGATCGTGGTCGTGACCGATGCGACGGTCGTTCGGCTCCGCACGCCGGCGGTGTCATCTCGGGACGCGATGACCACCGGCCGAAGCCTGTCCATCGCCGCCCACCAGATCTCGCCACGCTCCGTCGGACGGGCCATCGATCACGCGTCGCCCCGCTTCTTCAGATCTTCGATGGCCGCGCGCTCGAGCGCCGCGAACTCCTCGTCGGTCTCGGGCATCCGCCGGTACGCCTCGAAGTACGCGTCGACGTCGCGGGCCTCCTCGCGCCTGGCCAGGTATTCGCCGACGGCCTCCTGGATCCAGTGGCTCCGCGGCAGCCGCCGACGCTTGCGATCTCGTTCCATGCGCGCGTACAGGCCGTCCGGCAGGCTGATCGCCGCCCGCTTCGTCATACCTCGAACGCGTGGTCGTTCCGGCTGGCCGACTGGCCGGCTATTCCGAAGCGACGATGAACGGGTAGTGCGGCTGGCCGCCGTCGACGACTTCGACTTCGGCCTTCGGGAACGCGGCCCGCAGCCGATCGGTCACGGCCGTGACCCGCGACTCGACGACGCCGGCGCCGACGTACACCGTGAGCAGGCCGGGATCGCCGAAGCCCTGGGCGGCCTCCGCGAGCGCGGCCACCTCGTCCTCGCCGTGCGCAGCCACGCGCCCCTCGAAGCGCGCCATGTGCTC
>WNGF01006930.1_pt1 | contig 13883 bp, 15 predicted proteins | sample 5400641 | NCBI WGS metagenome assembly WNGF01 (sample SAMN13153371, study PRJNA577476) | soil metagenome | isolation source: 80 cm soil or saprolite under grassland replicate 2 | place: USA:California | collected 2016-06-15
AGTCGGCGACCGCCCGCGTCGCTCCCGGTCGGGGCTTGGTCAGAGTTGGACGCGGCGGCGCAGGAGCCCGACTCGGCTCGTCACCGGCCATCTGGCGCGGATGGAGGCGACATCGGCTACGTTGGCGGCGAAGGCGGGGTCTTCGATTCCCTTCCGCGCCGCCGCGCGCAACAGATCCTGAACGCGGGCGACCTTGGCCAGATAGTCGGGATCGATGTCCGACGTCCGTGTTGCCTGGCCGGTGCGGGTCGCCGGCGGCAAGTCAAGTTCTTGGCCGTGCGCCGGAGACGAGCGATCGGCGTACATCGTGCGTGCGAAGGTCTTGCTGATGCCCGCTACGCCGACGTCTGCGGCTAGCAGCGGCATGCGCTTGGTGATCTGCTTCGTCACCTGGTGCTTGCCGGTGTTCAGGAGCGCCTCAAGCCCCATGAATAGCGTCACCAGTGCCCGCTCAAGTGTCGACTGGTGGACGGCTCCTTCGCTGAGCGAGATGGCGCGCGCGAGCTGCCGTGGCAGTGTGTCCATGTTCGCCCAGTAGGCGTCGAGCAGAGAGCGCAGCTCCCGTGCTTCGGCGGCCGTGAGCCAGTCACGATCGTCGCGCAGGCGGAACGTCGGCAGGAAGCTGAAGTAGTGCTGCCCCTGCGGGATGACTTGCTTCTGTCCGTCTTCGTGCTCGACGATCCGCGCAGCGAACTCGGGCGAGTGGCCGTTGTCGCGCACGACGCGCGACAGCTGGAGCGCGGTGATGATGACGCCGTCGGCGTCCCAGTTGAAGTGGTGCTGCTCGTAGACGTCGAGGGCGACGTCGAGCACGAATGCGTACAGGCCGCCGAACTGCCGGACGGCGAAGAAGTAGTGGCCGCGCGGCGTGCAGGCGTTCATCACGAGCTCCGCCTCGTCGTGGTCGAGCTCGGTCAGCTTCAGTCCGCGGCCGAGGTCAACCGGCGGCGAGCTGACCGGTGGGTGCGCGTTCCAGTCGCCTTCCGCCGTGCTCGTCGGGATCAGGAGGACGTCGCGGACGCGGCTGGCTGGGGCCGCCGTCGGCGCGCGCCCAACCCAGTCGAGTTCGGCAGCGTCAGCGGCTCGCAGCTCGTCAGGGTTGTCAAGGTTCCGAATGCGGGGCATCGGCGGTCGTTAGGCGATGCGCTGCTCTGGCCGCGCTGGTGCGATGATCGTCGCCGCCGGTCGCCCCACGCCCGGTGCCGCGCCGAGCACTTGGCATCGCTCGAACCCGTGCCGGTGCCAGAGCGATGACGTCCAGGCGCAGAGGGCTGCGTCGAGAAGATCCTCTCGGTGCTTGTATGCCGCGTTGTCGAGCGGGGACGGTTCGTCCAGCAGCTTCCGGGTCGGCTCGTGCGACCGGAGGTCGAGTGGCGGATCGGCCTGCGCGAGCGCCGCGACCCTCCGGATCAGCTCGTCACATGCTGCCGCCCTGACCGCCCGGAACTCGGCCGCGCGCATGGCCTTCGGCTTGCGTTTGTAGAGCGGCCGCACGTCGTAGGCGAAGGGCTCGTAGCCGACGATTGTCGTATACGGGTAGCACTCGCTTACGACGCCGCCGGAGCTCGGTGGGCCGTCGATGCCGTCGTCGTAGCGGAAGCCGTTGCTCTGCAGCGCTGTGAGTAGTGCGACCCCGCCGAGCCGTCGGCTGGCTGTGTTGGTGGAGTTCGCTGAGACGCTCCAGCGCCAGTAGCGCTGGCCGACGTGGGTCTCGCATAGTCGCTGTCCGGTCGGGTTCGTAACGACGAGCGGCGCATCGATGAACACGAGTGTGTCGGGCTCGGCGTGGGCAGAGATCCACGCGACTGCCGCGTCGACGCCGATTGCCCAGCCGGCATCTCGCACGTGGCCGGAGGGTTCGAGCACGACCACTCCGGTCTCGTTGACGTCGCCCCAGGCGGCGTCGACGCCGATGAAGATCACGAGGCGGCCCGAGCCGCTGGCGAACTGACCGCCGGTTTGGTCACGTCGTCGGCACCATCAGCCGGATTGTTCGGTCGGCGATCGGATACTCGGCGTGCGAGCAGGTCTGGCACCAGTAGGCTTCCGGCGCCGTTCGCGCCACTTTCGCAGCCAGCCCACGGCTATTCCGAATGCGGATGGTCGACAAGCTCCCGCAGCTCTCCGAGCCTGCTCTCGACCTCGCCGCCGGGCGCATACGGCCCTGGCATGACGAAGATCGGCGCGCCGGCCAGACCACGGTCGCGGATGCGTCCATTCCCGGCGATCGGCCCGAACAGCACTTCCGCCGTCTTCTTGAACGTGAAGATCACGAGTCGCGGCTGCACGGCTTGCATCTTTGCGCGGAGCAGGTCCCGGCCGTGCGCGAACTCCTCTCGGCGCACCTCACTCGCCGTCGCCGTCGCTCGCTTGACGATGTCTGTGAAGCCGATCCCATTGTTGAACGCGAGGTCGTCTTCCCAGCCGGACGCGCGGGGTAAGAGTTCGGCGCGGCGAAGGCGCTCGTAGAACTGCTGCCCGAGCCTCCCCTGGTAGTAGTGGCCTGCCCTGACGCTCGTTGGTGCCGGGTTGATGCCGATGCAGACGGCGCGTAGGCCGGGGCGCAGCAGGTCTTCGAGCGTCTCGACCTGCTCGCCCATCCATTCCTCGGTGGTGCGGTGGCTCATACAGCGATCGCCACGCCCGCGAGCTCCAGTAGGCGCCTCACACGAGCTTCCGGGTACGCCGGAGGCGTGAGCAGCCCAGGGATGCGTCCGAATGCCTCCTCCATCATCTCGCCGGTTACGACCGGCGGTTCGCGAAGCTCGCGGAACAACGGCTCCGTCACGAGGAAGACCGGACACCGCCGGGCGCGCGCCCGGTAGGCCCTGTCCCACGTCTCCTCGGGCGAGTCCTGCACCGTCTGCTCATAGGGGATCGGCGGGTTCCCCTTGACCATGCAGTTGCTGGGCAGCGGTAAGCCCTGCGCGCGGTACCACTCGGCGGCTTGTTCGTGGTCGTCGAACCGATCTCGAACTCGCAGCACCGCGGTGAGCCGCCAGTGGCTCGCGGGATGGCCCCCATATCGACGCTTCGTGGCGAGGTAGACGGCTATGTCCCCGACGCGGATGCGTGGCGCGAATGTCTTGCCGCGGCAGAGTGCGCTGATCGAGGGGAACTCCGCCTCGAAGTCCGGCTCGCGGCGACATGACCCGTCCAGGAAGGGCGGAAGGCCGAATCGCTCCGCGGCGACGCGGCCCGCGCGCCGGTGGATCAGCGGTCGGTACACCACGAGGAACGCCGTCATGGAGTGACGAGTGTGGCGGCCCGGCGTCGGGGCTTGAAGGCCTCGTTCACCGATTGGAGCAGCGGCATCAGCTTTCGGATCTCTGTGGCGATTGCCGGCGCGAGCTGTTCGCCTTGCGCGACTACCTCGTCGCGTGTCCAGACACGACGGAGGTGATAGGCGGGCTTCTCCCAGACATTGCCCTCGAACGGCGCGAGCTGTTCATCGAGCCACGCCTGGCTGAAGTCCCGCGCCGGAACGGCGGCGAGCTGCTCCCACGGCGGGCGCTGCCAGTACGGCTTGCCGCTCGGCCCGCTGCGTGCTTTGCGCGTGTAGAAGACGAGCTGGTAGTCCGGGAGGGCGTCCAGGAATCGTTCGCTGTCGCGGCCGCGAAGCCACCTTGTCATCGCGCCGGCCTCGTCCGCAGGCCAGGCGACCACGTCGAGTTCAAGTTGGTCAGCGACGTCGGCGGCAACTTCGAGCGTGAAGTTGACGCCCTTCTTGCCCCAGTGCGTCTGCCGCGATGTTCGCCTCTCCCACGTGCGCAGTCCGGAGGAGTGCAGTTCGCCGAGTTCGGCCCGCTCGACTGGGTCGAGGCTGTCCAGCACAAGCTCCCAGAACCCGGCGAGCCGCGCCTTGACCGTTGCGCGCGCGTCGGGATCGTCGCTGCGTAGCGCGTCGAAGTCGTCGGCACGAAGGCCACCGTAGGGCGAGAGTCCGATCAGCTCCAGATAGTCGATGAACTGGCTGACCAGTAAGCGATCTATTGGTGCGGCAGAGCGCTCGTGTTCGCGGCGCGCCCACCTGTAGACGTCGAGCCAGCGGACACCTCGCCAATTGACGCGCGGTATCTCCCATTGCGCGGCGTGTTGTTCAAGCTGCGTTGCATCGAGCTCTACGTCGCCGACCTTCACCTCCACGGCCGCGAGCAGTTCGCCCGGCGCGTACAGGACAGCGTCGACGCGACTGCCACCCCCGGGGGCGTCGACGCCGCTCTCCGGGATCACGCCGCTCGCTGAAACGCCGACCAGGAAACGATCGTTTGCTGCGAGCGCTTCGCCGACGCGCTGGAGCCCGTACTCGAACATCTCCCCGTTCACGTCGATGCCGCACGTGAGAGACAGGAACGACGCGGTGAGCTCAGGTGACGAGTACTCCAGAAGGTTCGCGAGCGCCTTCGTCGTGTTGTCCTCAACCTGGCGTTCCTGATCCTCGCCAGAGGCCGACGGGCCCCGGTAGTAGTAAAAGACGTTCTGGTAGCGGCTCCGCTCAGGCATCAGCTCGTCAGCCGCAACGCTAGGCGCGGCCGGCTGAGGCCTCTTTTCGACCTGAAGGCTCCATAAAGGGCTCCATACCCACCGCACGCTGGAGATCGTGCAAGTCCTGGCGAAACAAAAAGCCCCGTTATGCGGGGCTTCTGCAGAGCCCTCTGACGGACTCGAACCGTCGACCCCCTCCTTACCATGCCGGTGGCAGCCGACGGCAACGGTTTCCCGTTAGTTCAAGCCATTTTGGGGCTTCTGGCGGCCCGAACCTTTGCCACCCGTTGCGCCCCCTCTGTTCCATAACTGTTCCATCCCAATCGGCCCAAAAACGCGCAGTTTGAACCTAGACGAGCAAACCTGATGGGCAGCTGACCACTTCCGTATAGAGAGGGGTCAGTCGAGAACCGCCTCACTCGGATTGTGCCGAGGAAGGCGGTGGCACCGACTGATCACCGCAACGAACCTCTGCCCGTGCAGGGCCGTCAGGCGGTTCGCGGGTCAAAGAACTCGTCTGCCGAGATCGCGCTGGTTCCGGGGAGACAAGGGCCGGGTCTCAGCTAAGCAACCGGCGACGTTCACGGAACCAGCCGGCGACGCCCACCGAGACGGTAATGGCGTCGCTGCAGGTGAGATGGAGTAAGAAGTCGTCGATGGAGATTCCGGCAGCTCTCGCCTGGTGGCGCTCCGTTCCCGGCGGCGCGGAGTGGCTCGATCGCCTGCCCCGACTGGCAGCGGAATGTGCCGCGGAGTGGCAGCTTCGACTGGGGCCTGCGTTCGAGAACGGCAACGTCTCGCTGGTACTGGCGGTCGAGTGCAGGGCCGGTCTTCCCGCAGTCCTCAAAATCAACTTCCCGGACGAGGAGAGCGAGCATGAAGCCGACGCGCTCGACTTCTGGGACGGGGTCGGGGCGGTGCGGTTGCTTGCGCACGATCGTCGGCGGCGCGCACTGCTCCTCGAGCGTTGCCGACCCGGGACGACGCTCTGGCAGCTCCGAGACGAAGAGGAAGCGAATCGCATCGCCTGCGCCGTGCTGCGCCGCCTCTGGCGACGGCCGCCTGCCGAGCACGTCTTCCGTAGTCTCGCAACCGAAGCGCTTCGCTGGGCTGAGCAACTGCCGCGCGAGTGGGTGCTGTTAGAGAAACCGTTCGAACGCAGGCTCATCGAGCGCGCAGTGGACGCTGTTCAGGAGCTCGTCGCGAGTCAGGGTGAGCTCGTCGTCGTCCATCAGGATTTCCACGGTGGCAACGTGCTGCGCGCCGAACGCGAGCCATGGCTGGCGATCGATCCAAAGCCGCTCGTCGGTGAGCGCGCCTTCGATGCCGCCTCGTTGATCCGCGATCGGCGGGAGGAGCTCATCCAGGATCCTGCTGCTGGCCAGCGTGTCCGGCGCCGTCTCGATCAGCTCACGGCCGAACTTGAGCTCGACCGAGAACGCTTGCGGGGCTGGGGGATCGTGCATGCACTGGCATGGGGCGTCTCCGGCGAGACGCGCAAGGTCGAGCAGGACATGATCTCCTGCGCGCGCTGGCTCGCGAGCGCGTGAGGCGCGTCCTCGGTGGGGCCTGGCTCTAGCGCGTCGGTCGGCTTGAGCGGTTACCGGGCCATACGCTGAGGTGTCCGGCCGCCAAGGTCGGGTCGGTCGTACCACAACGCAAGCGCGTTCCGCGCTGCCTCGATGGGCGTGCGTCCCACTGCGTAGGGCGGTGCACTCGGATAGCTCTTGATTGGAAACATGACTTCCCAAGCTCCGGCCTCTTCGCTAATTAGGAACGTCCGGTTCCGTGCTTCGAAGAAGGCGCGGATCTCGGCGACCTCGCGATCTGGGAACGGCGTTGTCATGCCATCAGCATCGCAGCGCTACAGGACGTACACGGCCCCGCCTTGGAAGCACCTATGGCGAATGGACAAGGGAGCGCAGGCAAAGGAGAGTTCGCGCCATGGCCAACCGATTCGTCCTCGGCGTCGACCTGGATGGTGTCGTTGCCGACTTCTACGGCTTCATGCGGAACGTCGCCGCGGAGTGGCTAGGCGTGCCAGTCGACGAGCTGACGCGTGAGGTTACTTACGGGCTGTCCGAGTGGGGAATCACGCCGGAGCAGTACACAGATATGCACCGTTTCGCCGTCACCCAACGCGGGCTATTTCGAAAGATGCAGGTGATCGAAGGCGCCGCTCCGGCGCTGCGCCGGCTGTCCGATGCCGAGATTCACATCCGCATCATCACGCACAGGCTCTTCATCGCCCACTTCCACAGAGAGGCCGTTCAACAGACCGTCGACTGGTTGGACAACTACGGGATTCCGTACCGCGATCTCTGCTTTACCGGCGAGAAGGTCGCGGTTGGAGCAGACCTCTACATCGAAGACGCGCCGGATAACGTCGACGCGCTTCGCGCAGTCGCCCCGACAATCGTGTTCACAAACTCAACGAACCGCGACCTCGCGGGCCCGCGTGCGAACGATTGGGTTGAGGCGGAGAGACTCGTCCTCGAAGAGCGAGGTCGATGGGAGCAGAGGCGCGAGCCCGAGAAGGAGGTCACTGGTCGCTGATCATCGCGGGTGTGAGCCGGTGAGCGAAATGCGTCCGCGGATGAGCGTTGAGATCCGCGCCGCGCTTCCTGGTGATGGCCCGGGCCTGGCTCAGATCTGGCTCGACAATGCCCACTATTACGTTCGGCTGTTCCCGGCCGACTTTCGCGAACCTGACGAGACTGGTCTCGTCGATTGGTTCGAGACCTACTCGCCCGCCCTCGCGAAGAATCCGAGCTGCACCTCGTTGCCGTTCCGAACGGCACGGTCGCGGCGTTTGTCTATGCGCGTCTGATTGAGCCAGACGAGCACGCGAATCGGCAGATGCTCGCCGACTACCCGTACCGCCGCGTACACGTAGAGGCGCTCGGGACGGCGGATGGCTACCAGCGGCTAGGACTCGCGACGCAGCTTGTAGAGGCCGTTGAGGCGTGGGCCCGCGCGCGCGGCGTTCGCGCAATCAGTGCCGAAACGTACCTCGACAGCCCCGTCTCGATTCCTTTCTGGGAGCGGCGGATGGGCTACCGACATCGCTCAGTCAAGTTCACGAAGCGGCTCGATTAGGACACGAGGCGATCAGAGACTTTCGGTTAGGGCGACCAGGGCTGCTGCCGGGTGCCGGGCGGGAACGGGAGCGGCAGCTGGAGGTCGGGTAGCTCGGACATAACGAGAGCGCGCGTTTCGTTAATGAGTCGCCCGAGTTGATCAGCGGCCGCGTCGGGCTCGAGCCGGCAGAGCGATTCGAGCCGATCGGCAAGGTGAGGCGGTGCGAGTGCCATGCGTGCGATCAGCGTCCGTGTTCGTTTCAGCTCGAAGCGGGTGAAGTACAACCGGTTCAGGGCAGCAAGCACCGCGAGCAGGTTGAAGGCCGCGTCGAGGAGCATGTCGAGTCGCCAAAGCTCGCTGTCCCGGCGGGCCATTCCCTCGCCGTAGTACCAAACCGGGAAGAAGTTCCAGTGTCGCTCGATGATCGCCCGGCGCAGTCGTTCGGGGTAGCTCCCAACGCGGTCTCGCCAGCGCTCGACGAAGTCTTCGCCGTGAAGAGGCAACCCCTCGAGCAACCCCGAGAGGATCTTCTGCAACGGCGAGTCGAACGCTTCGATGTCCTCGAGGAGCCGATCGAGTCGCTGCTCGGCTCGGTTCACGGTGAGGAACGAAACCTCGGTTCTGATCCCGTTGACGTCGAACTCCTCGGAGCAGAAGTCGTCGGTCGGCTCGCTTCTCCTGCTTGGATTGGCCCCGCCGATGATGTTCCGGATCTGCGTCAGTGCCTCCACGCCCGGCAGCTGGTCGACGTAGAGGAGCAGGTCGAGATCGGAGTAGAAATCGGCGTCGCCGCGGCCGGCCGATCCGACCAAGATCGCTGCTCGAAGCGGAATCCGTTCGCGCGCCGCTTCGACGAGTCGCGCGGCGAGTCGACGCAGATGGTGTGTGGCCTCCGCGTCGACGCGCGTCACTGGCGAAGGTGCCTCTCTTCGGCGGCCACCGCTTGGCGGAGCAGCGCGATGTCGCCGTAATCGCGATCTCGTCGCGCGTGCGACAGAGCATGAGGCGCTTCTTCCTTGGCCCACAGCTGCGCCTCGGCGCTGATCACACGGCAGCGAATGTCGCCGATCTGCCCGGTCGGCCCGTCGAGCATCCCCTTCGGCCAGGGGACATCGGCCCAACGGCCACCAGCGGTGACGACGCCGACCTCGTTCTCTTCGAGCAGCGTCACGTGGAACTCCTCGCCGTCCTTGAGCAAGTTCCGCTGCTGCTCGGGAGGCGGACCGCCGACCTCCTCGTATCCCTTCTCCCTGAGCTTGGGGAGGAGCCGCGGCGCGTCTCCCGCCCAGATGAGCACATCGATGTCTTCGTGCGCTCGCGTCACGCGCCCGAGCAAGAAATCCAGCGCCCAGCCGCCGCGAAGCCAGCAGGCGACGCCGGCCTCTTCAGCCAACTTGGTGAACTCGTGGATCAGCTCAAGCTGTCGCTCGTCGCGCGTGCTGGCCATGCGGAGAGCTTATGCCCGGCGTTGCCATGCCTTCCTTGCCGCTGCAGGCGGGCGAATCATGTGGTTGACCTTCTCACGCGGTGAGTGATGATCGAGCGGTGCACGACGTTCCCGGCATCACGATTCGTCCCTGGGAGCCGAGGGACCGCTCGGATGTCCAGGCTCTACTAAGGCTTCTCTCGGAGGACGCAGAGGTCACCGCGAGAGATGCGCCAACGTACGTAGCCGAGCAGGACGGTCAAGTCGTGGGAATGGTGACGCTGTGTGTGTTTACGACCTTGACGGGGGCGAAGGCGTACCTAGATCACCTTGTTGTTGCCCCGAGATGGAGACGACGCGGAGTCGGCCGGGCGCTTATGCAGCACGCCATCGAAGTGGCCAAAGCCGCAGGTGCGTCTCGCATTGATTTGACTGCCAACGCAACGAAAGAAGCGGGGCATGCCCTGTACCGGTCGCTCGGGTTCCATGAACGTGAGACATCGAACTTCCGTTTATCGCTCCTTCGATAGAGATAGGGCGCGTCCGACTTCGTCAACACCGAGGAACCTTGGCGCGCCGTCGAAGCCAACACCCTCGAGGTGAACAAGCAGATCGTGGATGAACGGAGCGCGCGCACCCATCGGTCGCCGCACCGTCTCGCCTACGCGGACGACGCCGGGATTGACACGGCCGCCCGCGAGGGGCACCTCATCAGCGAGACCGCCTTCTCCCACCGAGCAAGCCTAGAACAGCCGGGGACTACCACCTCCGCCCGCGCACCGCGCGACCAACTGACCCTCGCCTGGGCCAGCGTGCGGCCATGCACCCTGAGAAGGGGACGGTCAGAAGCAGTAGATACGGATGCGTTTAGCTGGAGCGAGCGAGCCAGGGTCCAGGTCGTTCAGCACGTCGACGACCTTGTCCGCCGGCTGCGATCGATTGGAGGTGGATCGCGCGTGGTGCGTGTTATCAGCGTGTCGGACCAGTTGTGGGAGTCCGCGAGTTGGTGTAGCGCGAGTCTTGTTTCGTCGTCGCAGAGGACACCGGCTAGTGCTGCGTCATAGAGCTGTTTCGGGGTCAGACCGAGGCTGCGGGCAGCTGCGTGGTCGCGCTCGAGGTTGGTGTCGAGGAGGGCGGGGTCGTCGCTGGAGACTGAGCAGTGGATGCCGGCTGCGACGAATGAGGTGATCGGATGTTCCTCGAGTGAGGGTGTGGCTCCGAGACGCATGTTTGAGATCAGACAGATGTCGAATCCGATGCCGCGGTCGGCGGCCTCGCGCATCAGCGCGGGGTCTTCGATCGCGCCGAGACCGTGCCGGACGCGGGAGGCGCCGAGTGTTTCGATAGCGAGGCGGACGAGGTGGGCGCCGCCGCACTACCCCTGCGTGAGGGGTGTACCCGAGGCCCCCGTCTCGAGCGGTCTCTGCTGCGCGAGCGAACGCGGCGGGGTCGATGTGACGATCGCTGCCGCTCATCCCGAAGCCGACAACGCCTCTGTCGCGATACGCGACGGCGTAGCGTGCGATCTCGGCGGCCTCTTCAGGGGTGCTCCAGAGGTCGCCATCAGGTGTGAGTCGAACCTCGACACCGTAGAGCCCGCGGGCTTCCTCGATTGCGTCGCAGTACCCCGTGAAGATCGCGTCAAGGCTGACGCCCCTCTTCCACATCATCCACGGGTTGAAGATCGCCTCGACGTACACCGCTCCGTGGCTTTTCGCCCGTAGGGTGCATAAATTCGGTCATTGCCGATTTGCAGGGAGATTCTGCTTTCGCGGCAGACGCCCTTGGGCCACAGGTCCGGCGCGTGAGACGAGGTCCGCCAGCCAAAGCGCCGCCTTCTCAAGTGCACTGCCGTTGAAGCCCGTGGGGGCACCAACTCGGCCGCATACCGGTCGCTTTGCAGGAAGATCGAATAAGTGCACCTCACGCGTAATGCACCCGGTCGTTTCCAGGGCGTTTTCAGGGTGCCGCTGTCCGGATGGGGCGCGCTCCGGTTGCCAACTACGGCGTCGGCTCCCGGGGCGAGTCCGGGGGGCACGGTTGGCCGCCCCCGGGCTGCCGATCCCACTCCACCGGGGTCGCAGCTCCGAGCGCCACATTCACCAGGGGCAGTCGTCCGAGGCCGTCGTCCATCCCGAACGCTGCGGGGCTGTAGCCGTTCGGCGGATACCCCTCCATCTCGAGCAGGCCAATATGCATGTACGAGTCGGCGACGAGCTGCGCGCAGAAGTACGTGCCATAGAGCACCGACCCTCCCTCCTGACCGGCGAGGTAGTTGGCCATGAGCCCGGTGACCTCCTTGTACTTGTCCGGCCCCGGGCCTAGTGGGAACGGGAGGCCGTCGACACGGTTGATGAACCGGCGCAACGCGACAAAGCTGTCCTGCGAAACGGCCGGCGCGAGCTGCCGAAGCGTGAACGGCTGGTCGACCACAGTCGCGTAGTAACCGAGGACGTCGTCGAGCGCTGCCACGCGGCACCCGTTATGCACGGGCGTGCCGTGGATCCTATTGTCCGGATCGCTCGCGTACGGATCGGGGAAGCAGTTTCCTCCATTGCCCGGTGCGTCCCACAGGTAGAGGCTCTCGCCGTCCTTGATCACCATGCCCACGTGTGAGTAGGGGGGCCACCCGACGGCACCCTCCAGGTCCTCGATCAGCACAGCGGCACTCGAGGTGCCGTAGAAGAAGAAGAGGTCGCCGGTCTCGAGCTCACCGCGGATCTGGGAATAGGGCACGGAAGGGATAACGGGCACGATCGCCGCCTTTCAGCTCGTCGTTGTCGCACCGCTCGGTGCGCGTTCCTCGTCGGGGGTCCAGCCGGCCAGGCGCAGGCCGTGGAAGAACTTCTCGACGGGACCTTCGGGGATGGAGGCGAAGAGCGCGCGCAGCGTCGCCTCCGACATGTTCGGCCAGACGCGCAACGTCTCGGCAAGTGCCGCGCGAGCGCGCGGCAAATCGCCGAGGTGCGCGGACGTCGCCGCGATGTTCGAGTACGCGGTCGCGCCCGCGGCAACGGGGTCGATCTCGAGAGCTCGCTCGCTCTCCGCCCGCGATTCCTCGTACCTGCCCGCAATGGAGAGGACGATTTGCTTGCCGGCGTGGAACGTCCAGAGTTGCGGGTCGCGAGGGCTCAGGCGGATCGCATGGTCGAGTTCGCGAAGCCCCTCCTCGGTTCGGCCCGCGATTCCGAGGAACTGGCCGAGGAGCGAGCGCGCGACCGGAAGGCTCGGGTTCAGCTCGACCGCCCGGCGCAGAGCGGTGATCGCACCTTCGGGCTGGCCTTGCACCGAACACGCGAGCGCCCGGTAGAGGTAGCCGTTCGCCTCCATCGGGTCGCAGATCACGGCCCGCTCCGCATGCTCGACGAGCGCGGAGAGGTCCGCCGCGCGATCCACGGTCCAGTGCTGCTGGAGCGTCTGGTAGTGGGCGTGCGCGAGGTGCGCGTGGGCGAAACCGGAAGCAGGATCCAGCTCGACGGCGCGGGTGAGCAGCGCAACGGCCTGCTCACCATCGTCGCGGGTCTGCCGCCGGAGGTGCCATAGTCCTCGAAGGGCGTAGTCCCATGCGGTCATGTCGGCGGGGGCCTGGCGCATCGCCCGTTCGGACATGTTCTTAAGGAGCTCGGGCCGCAGCGCGACCGAGATCCCCTGCGCGATCTCGTCGCCGGTCTGGAAAGCATCGTCCAGCGTGGAGTTCCAGCGGTCGGCCCAGAGATGCTGCCCCGTCTCTCCGTCGAGCAGCTGAGCGGCGACCCGCACGCGCTCGCCGCCGCGCCTCAGGCTGCCGACAACGAGGTACTCCGCGCCGAGTTCCTCGGCAACGACGGGGTCCGTCGTCCGACCCTTGTAGAGAAACGTGGAGTTGCGAGCGATCACCGGAAACTGGCGCCACATCGCCAAGGTGGTGATGAGATCCTCCGTCATGCCGTCGGCGAGGTACTCCGCATCCGAATCGCCCTCGGCGGTCTCGAACGGCAGCACGGCGATTGCGGGCCAAGCCGACGTCGCCGGTCGCGTCGGCACCGACTCGCCGGGCACGTCCACGAAGAACGCGTGGACCGGGTATGGGATGTTCTTGACGTATTGCTCGCCGATGTCCTCCAGCGCCGGTGTCGAGCCGAGCTGGCCGCGAACCGACTCCGAGATGCAAATCCCGCCCGGGCGCGCGAGCCGCTCGAGGCGCGCCGCGATGTTGATGCCCGAGCCGTAGATCCGGTCGCCGTCGACCACGACCTCGCCGCAGTGCATTCCGATCCGGAACTGCATTCGTTCGTCGGGTGCGTAGCGGTCGTTCGTCTCCAGCACGAAGGCTTGGAAGAGCCGCGTTGCCTCCAGCGCGTCGGGGGGTCTTTCGAACTCGAACAGGAGGTTGTCCCCCGGCGAGTCGACCAGGCGGCCGCCGTGCTCGAGTGCGAGCTGCTGGGCTGCCTCGCGAAAAACCTTGATCGTCTGGATCGTGGCCAGCTCGTCCGCGGCCATCAACCGGCTGTAGCCTGCGGCATCGGCGCTCACCAGCGTGGCGCTCCGGCGCTCCACCGCGATTGCAGCCATTGCGGCGGAGTTTGGGCCAATGCGCGACTGCACGCAACATTGGGCCTCCTTGGCGGAAACGCTCGTCCTCCCAGTAGTAGACACGGCGCCCTCGAAGGCGTATTCGGCAGGCGACTCTTACGGGCGCGACGGGACTCGAACCCGCGACCTCCGGCGTGAACAGAGCGTCGGGTCCCGCGCGACGGTGTCGCGGCGGAACCTCGTGGGGTTCAGAAACTGTGTCGGCGTCAGCGGGTTCAGTTGGCCATCGGTTCGATTCGGGTGGATCGTGTGTCGCTGGTTGATCGCGGCTCGGGGTGTCTAGACTGGCTTGGCGCGCCTGGCGTTTGATCGGGTCGAG
>WNGF01017085.1_pt1 | contig 13880 bp, 9 predicted proteins | sample 5400641 | NCBI WGS metagenome assembly WNGF01 (sample SAMN13153371, study PRJNA577476) | soil metagenome | isolation source: 80 cm soil or saprolite under grassland replicate 2 | place: USA:California | collected 2016-06-15
GAAGCCCGCGAACGGCGATTGCGGGAGCAAAAGGAAAACGAGTCGGCCAGAAAACGGTTTTACGATGCGCGCAAGCTCTTTCCGGGCGGCATCCGCGGAGTCGGTTTCCTCACGGCGATTCTCATCGCGATCAGCGTGGGAGTGGCGCTTGTCTCGGGATTCGGCAGGAATTCCGGACCGGTGTTCTGGCTGTACATTTCGGAGTACGATGTGACCGGAGGATTGACGGCTCGCCTCGGCGGGTTGCCGGAGGTTCGCCGCGGCGAGGTCTGGCGCCTGTTCACGCCCATGTTCGTCCATTTCGGCCCGATGCATCTTTTCTTCAACATGCTCTGGCTGCTGGACCTGGGCACGATGATCGAGCGGCGGCAAAACACGCGCGTGCTGAGCGCCCTCGTGCTGGTCATCTCGGCCCTTTCAAATCTGGCCCAATATCTGGTAATCGGGCCATTATTTGGCGGCATGTCGGGAGTGGTTTACGGGCTGATCGGCTACATCTGGTTGCGCGGAAAATTCGATCCCGCCTCCGGACTGTTCCTACACAGCAGCACCGTCACGATGTCGGTGATCTGGTTTTTCCTCTGTCTGTTTCACTTCATCCCGAACGTGGCCAACACCGCCCACACCGTGGGCTTCGCGATGGGCATTGCCTGGGGATACATTTCGGCGCTGCTGGCCACCCGGAGAAGATAAGGCGAAAGCCGCGCGCGCAAAACCCGGTTCGCCGCGGTCAATTGTGCACCGCGATGGCCGTTTGCCGGTTTGACAGCGCGATGAAGTCGCGGAGGATCCGTTTGGTCTCCTTCAAAGTGACATCCACGGCCGCAACTTTTTTCCGCTCTGGAGAGGTCGTTGGTTTTTGCCTGCGGCTGCGGGAGGCCGGGCAAATCGACCTGTTTCAGGCTCAACTCATACAGCTTTTCGTCCGGTTCGTGCCGGCTTAGGCGTTCCTTTTTGCGCGCTTCGATTCTTTCTTCGCTCTCCCGCATCTCCTTGAGGCGCGCCTCCTCGTTCAGCGAGACGGTTTTGTCCGCGAGATACTTCTTGTACACCTCGATGTCCTCCTGCAGGTAGGCGAAGTCCTTGTCGGACGCGATCCGCCCGCCGGAGCGCTTGCGTAGTTCGGGCAGAATCGGCTGAATCAGGTTCAGGTTTTGGTATTTGGCGGCGGCAATGGTGTCCCAGGGCATGGGATTTTCCAGCGAGACCTCGCCGACCTCCGCGTAATTATTCAATGACGGCAGCACCAGGTCGGCGACGACACCCTTCAATTGCGTCGAGGACCCGCTGGCGCGATAAAATTTGCGGATGGTGACCTTGAGCGCTCCGGGATTGTTCGTGGAATCGCTGAACCGATGCACGATGGGTTCGAGTTGAATGAGCGACTGAACGGTTCCCTTGCCGTGCGTCGAAGCGTCGCCGACGATGAGCGCGCGGCCGTAATCCTGCAATGCGCCGGCGACAATTTCCGACGCCGAAGCGCTGAACCGGCTGGTCAGCACGATCAACGGCCCATCATAAAGCACCGAGGGATCGGTGTCTTCGTCTTTGATCACCCTGCCGTCCGCGTCTTTCACCTGGACGACCGGCCCTTCCTTGATGAACAAGCCGGTCAGGTTGATGGCTTCCTCCAGCGAACCACCCCCGTTGCGGCGCAGATCGAGAATGACGCCGGCGACCTTTTCTTCCCTCAGCTTTTTCAACAATTTGGCCACGTCTTCGGTCGTGCTCTTATGCGCCGATTTTCCATTTCCGTTCGCGATGTCGATGTTGGCATAAAACGACGGGAGATCGATGAGGCCAAGGCGGAGGGTCGCTCCCTCCTGGTCGGGCACCTCGAAAATCCGGGCTTTCGCCTCTTCGTCTTCGAGCTTGATTTCGTCGCGGACCAACTTCACGTCCACTCGCGTCGAAGGGTCCGGGGCGTCCACGGGGAGGACCGTCAGCCGGACTTCGGTGCCTTTGGGTCCGCGAATCAGGTCCACCACCTTGCTCAACTTCATGTCCACGACGTCCACGGGTTCGCCGCTGCCCTGCGCCACCGCAACGATGCGATCGCCCGGCTTAAGCTTGCGACTGCGCATTGCGGGGCCGGGTTTCAGTTCCCTGATCTTGCAATAGCCGTCCTCCGATTGCAGCAGCGCGCCGATGCCGAAGAGCGACAGGTTCATGGACATGGCGAAGTTTTCAAATGTGGACTTGCCGAGATAATCGGAGTGCGGATCGTAAACGTTCATCAATGCCGTCAAATAGAGCTGCAACACGTCGCTGCCATCCTCCTCGAGCGTCCAGAAGCGCAGAATCCGCGAATAACGGCGGGTGAGGGTTTTGATGATTTCATCATTCAGATTGGCGGGAGCGGCGTTGGTATTGCCTTTGGCGTCCTTCGATCGGGCTTTGGCGCTACCGGCCGCATTCGGTTTTTCCAGGGCCAGCTTTTCCTGAAGATATTCGTAACGCAGGTGCTGGCGCCATATCTGCCTGGCCTCATCGAGGTCTTTCGGGTAGGGCGCCTTTCGATGGTCGAGGTTGTAACGGTCGTCGGCCGTAAATTCGAATTTCTCCGTCTTGAGCAATTCGGCGACATAAGCGACGTGCTGATCGACCCGTCGAAGAAACCGCTTGAAAATCTCCCGTGCCGGCCCCGTTTTTCCCGTCATGGTCAAATCGTCCAACACGGTCCGATACTGCTCGAACTCCTCGAGGTCGGATTTCAGGAAGTGCATGTGCAGGCCGTCGAGCGTCTCCAGGTAGCGGTCCAGGAATTTGGAGGAAATCTCGTCGTTCAGCGGTTTCTGCAAATAATGCACCCGCGCTAGAACGCTGGCCGTCAACCGGGCGATGGCCCCTTCGTCAGGCACTGCCTCGATCGGCGGCGCACTGCGCGACTTGCGCTCCAGCAGAATCAAATCGTCCACCGCAGCCGACGCGTTGGCGGAACTGACGCCTGGCGCAGCGATCGGTATCGGCTGCTTCCGGTCGGCCGATTCGGCGGCGGGACTTTGCGCGGTCCGGGCCGGCGATTCTGCGGCGAAGGCGACCGCCAGTTTGAAACAAAGCAATAAAATCAAGGTTTTCAGGCGCCCTTTCTTCGTTAACATGGGTTCACCATACCATAATCCGGCAGAAAGACAGCCCAACTTTTGGCCCCCGCCCCCGTTTGGGCGCATCTTCCAAGTAACACGCAAAGTTACTTTCTTCTTCCGTCGCCCTAAGTGATTGAGTTGCTTGACACCGCCGCCGGACCCGGACCGCCACTGTGTCCGAAGGACCAACCGCAGCACGCTTGAATGCCCAAAGGCGGTGAAATGATCCCAACACGCACGCCCCCCGCGGAGCTGCTGCGGCTGGCGCTCCGCGCACAGCCGCGGTCCGTTTCCTCGCGCTTTTCGGTGGTAGTGGTCGGATGCCCCCCCGTTTTCCCAAGGCTAAAGGCCCCGGCGGACTTTGGAGCTTGTAACCTGGAATTTCTTTTGAACTTTGGGCTTTGAACTTTGAGCTTGGGTGGAAGCCGGTCAAATTTCTCCGTTGTGAGTTCGCGCGACGGTGGTAAATTCATCCCATGTCAACACAACCCTTTCCCCGGGACGATTGCGACTGTTGCCATGGAATAACCCGCCGGACTTTCCTGAAAACCGCCATGGTCGGCGCCGCTGCCGCGGCTGCCGGCCCGTTGTCGTCTTCGGCGGTTTCGCAGGGCGCACGGGCCGCGGCAAAGAAAACCACGTCAGAAACCCTCGTCACCACGCTCTTCAAGGGCCTCAACGAGGAACAGAAAAAATCGGTTTGCTTCCCCTTCAACCACCCGCTGCGTTCGAAGGTGGACAACAACTGGAATATCACCGACAAAAAGATTTCTGAATTTTTCACGGCCGATCAGCAGGCACTGATTCGCGAGATTTTCGTCGGCCTGCACAGTCCTGAATATGCCGCGAAAGTCGTGCAGCAGGTCGAACACGATGGCGGCAAGGAAGGTTTCGGCGGTTGCTCCATCGCGTTGTTCGGCGAGCCGGGCACGGGCAAGTTCGAATTCGTGCTCACGGGCCGGCACGTTACCCGCCGCTGCGACGGCGATTCCGTGGAAGGCGCGGCGTTCGGCGGACCGATTTTCTACGGCCACGCCGCGAAAAGTTTTAACGAACCTGCGGGCCATCCGGGCAACATTTACTGGTATCAAGCCCTCCGCGCGAATGAGGTTTTCAAGATGCTCGATGGCAAACAGCGCGAACTGGCCTTGCTCGACCAGCCGCGCGAGGAGAAAGGCACCGACACCGTCAAGCTCACCGGCCGGACGGATTTGCCCGGCATTCCCCTCGCCGCGCTCGCGCGGGACCAGAAGGCACTCGTGCGCAAAGTCATGGCCGACGTGCTGGCGCCGTTCCGCAAACCGGACGCCGACGAGGCGTTGAAGCTGATTGAGCAGAACGGCTTCGACAACCTGCACATGTCGTTTTACAAGCACGACGACATCGGCCATGACGGCGTGTGGGACGTGTGGCAGATCGAGGGCCCGGCCATGGTGTGGTTCTTCCGCGGCGCGCCGCACGTTCATACCTGGGTGCACGTGCGGGAAAAGGTGTGACTCACATTCGCGGGCCGCGATAATTTTAAGGCTTCCCAAATCAGGGACGGTCGTGCTCCGACGCCGGAATACCGATGAAAGCCGCCTACCTCAACAAGACCGGGCCGCCGGAAACCATCCTCTACGATGAATTGCCCGCGCCGAGACCCGGCCCTTCGCAGTGCCTCGTGAAAGTGGCCGCCGTGGCGGTCAACCCGATCGATACCTACATTCGCGCGGGCCTGGTCCGGATGCCGTTGCCGTTGCCGTTCATTGTTGGCTGCGACCTTGCGGGCGCCGTCGTCGAAGTCGGCCCCGGCGTCACGCGCTTTTCGCCGGGCAGCCGGGTTTGGGGCAGCAACCAGGGATTGCTCGGTCGCCAGGGCACCTTCGCCGAATTCTGCGCGGTGGATGAAGATTGGTTGTACCCGACGCCGGATGGCATCAGCGACGAACAGGCGGCGGCCATTGCGCTGGTCGGCATCACGGCGCACCTCGGCCTCGTGCGCGACGCCAGATTGCAGAAAGGCGAAACCCTGTTCGTCAACGGCGGCAGCGGCGGCGTCGGCTCCACCGTCGTGCAAATGGCCAAAGCCATCGGCGCGCACGTGATCACCACCGCCGGCAGCGACAAAAAGGTCGAGTTATGCCGCCGGCTGGGCGCGGATTTCGTCGTTAACTACAAAACCGCGAACGTCGAGGCCGAGTTGAAGAAAATAGCTCCGGCGGGAGTAAACGTGTGGTGGGAAACGTTGCGCGAACCGAACTTTGATCTGGCCGTCGGCGCGCTGGCCGCCCGGGGGCGCATGATCGTCATGGCCGGACGCGGGGCGCGGCCGCCGTTCCCGCTGGGACCGTTTTACGTGAAAGGGTGTTCCCTGCACGGTTTCGCCATGTTCATGGCCACGCCGCAAGAGCAACGCCTGTGCGCCGAGGACATCAATCGCTGGCTGGTCGAAGGGAAATTCAAGGCGAACATCGATCGGGTCCTGCCGATGTCGCAAACCGCCGCCGCGCATCGCCTGCAGGAGGAAAGCACGATCGGAAAGAGCGGCGTACTGTCGGGCAAAATTGTTCTGAAACCGTAGTGGTCTCGTTCACGAATAGGTGGCCCGCGCGAGTTAGACGAAAGACATAGGCGACTGTATTGGTGGGCGTACCGGTTTATCGGAGTCAGTGTCTTGTTGCTCGTTCTGCTGATTGTGATTATGAGATGAGACACACACCGCCGAACATCCGCTGCACCCGACCGACCGGCCAGCAGTCGGGCGAATTTCAATGTAGTGGCGGCTCATCCCGTCGCTCACCTCACCGTCGTTCGGCGCGCAGAGGCGCGAGTATCCGGAGGTTTTGGACAGAAGGAAACCAAGAGAACGAAGGGGCGGCTTGCACCTTCGCTTCCTTCGTTTGCTTCTGTGGATTCTCGGGTTCGTTCCACGGACGGACGTGGGATTCTTTTCGTGAGTTTCGTGGTTACATATCAGAGCGTGGTGGCAAGACTATTACGGGTTTCTGCATTCCATCATTCATTTACGGACTGATCTTCGGCAAGCCATCTGCCTGCGAGAGGAGAGAGCCATCCCGGTGATCGCGCGACCGAGCATGGTCAGAGAGCACGGCCTAACAAGAGCACGAGGCTGCGTGAAAAGTGGTGGCGTGGATTTCGGTAACGTTCAAATTTCGATATGACGCGTTTTGATGACGCTGCGAGGGCGAGTATCGCCGCGCGGTTGCGTCACGACTTCTGGACCTCTACAATCGCGCCTGGCGCGAGGGCGAGAGACTCGGTATTGATGGATTCATTCGACGGCTCTCGGTTGCGTCCATCTCGATTGCCCCTCTTGAGATTGGACAGATGAGATGTGCGACGCTTTTGAACAGAAGGCAACTTTTTAGCGCTTCAATTCTTCAACCCTTCAACGCCCTCGATTCCGTCCGGCCAGGTTTCCAGGGGAACGAAACCGACCAGTTCGCGGGCCGGCGCCAGGTCGAAATGCACCCGATGAATCGGTTTGCTGGAGGCACGCAGCGCAGGCGAGGAAGCGTCCCGCGTCACCCGGACTCAGGTAAACATCCTGCGCGTCTTTGCTCGCGGCAATTTCCCGGACCTGTTCCGGCGTGCGCGGGCACCAGCCGAGCCGGACCACGATGACGCTGATGCCGTGGGTTTCGGCGTAGCCCCGGCCGATGGCTTCCAAAAACATTTTGGTGGCCGCATACCAGTAACGCGGGCTGGGCGGGTCGTCCACGCGCACAGGCAGTTTGCCGGCCACGCGCTGCCACCAGTTCACCTGCCCGCTGCTGGCCAGGACAAGCCGGCGCACGCCGCCCAGACGGGCCGCTTCCATCACACGATAAGTGCCGACGATGTTGTTCGGCAGAAGTTTTGTCTCGAAATCATCGTCATCGGGCGTCGCCGCCAGATGGATCAAGGTTCCGACCCCGGTCGCCGCCCGGTCCAGATCTTCCCCTTTCGTGATGTCCCCGACGACGCAGTCATCCACGCCCGGCGTCCTGACGATATCGAATCCGCGGACCGGCAGTTTGCGGCGCTGCAGTTCAGCGACGACGGCCTGGCCGATTCTGCCGGCTGAGCCGACGACCAGAACGATGTCTTTATGTTTCATGTCTTGCGCGCGACGGCGGGCATATACCAGCCCTCAACGAACTTGTCGAAGCGTCATTCGAACATCCTCTTTGCGGTTAAATCCCTTCGCCCAGCGCCAGCGGCACATCGTGCGTGATGGCCACTTCGGGCGCCAGTTTTTCCCCTTCGCGCGCCAGCACGCGGTATTGGCGGATTTGAAACGAGACTTCCTTGCCGTCGTCCAGCCCTTGAAAGGCGTATTCCTCCTTGGTCGTGCGGGCGCGAATGATCAGTCCGCTCGGCAGTTCCAGCTCGACACGCAGCATGACCCCGAGGAAATAGGTGTGCCGCAGGATAGCCCGGTGGCGATAGGCTTTGAGGTCCGAAGAAATCTGCACTGCGTAAGGGCGAAAACCAATCCGCAGCCTTTGACCGTCGGGCAAGCCGTGCGAGGGAAATTCAAGTTCGTTCAACCGGGCGACACCGTGGTACACATCCAGTTCCAGCACGTTCATGACGCCGATGAAGCGGGCGACGAACTCATTGGCCGGCTGCTCATAGACTTCGCGGGGCGTGCCGATCTGCTCCAGATTGCCGCGGGAGAAAATCACGATGCGATCGGACACTTCCATCGCCTCCTCCTGATCGTGCGTCACAAAGATCGTGGTGACGTTCAACTCGTGGTGCAGCGTGACGAGCCATTCGCGGAGTTCCTGCCGGATCTTGGCGTCCACGGCGCCGAAGGGTTCGTCGAGCAGGAGCACGCCCGGCTTGGGGGCGAGGGCGCGGGCGATGGCCACGCGCTGGCGTTGGCCGCCGGAGAGTTGGTGCGGATAACGTCTTTCCAGTTCCTCGATGCCGAACAGCTCCAGCAATTCGGCAACGCGCGCCTTGATGTCGGCTCGCTTCCATTTTTTTATCTTGAGACCGAAGGCGATGTTCTTGAACACATTCATGTTCTTGAACAGCGCGTAATTCTGGAACACGAAACCGATGTTGCGCTGTTGGACGGAGAGATCGTTGACGCGCTGTCCGCGGACGTAGATGTCGCCTTCGATCGGCATCTCCAGGCCGGCGATCATGCGGAGCACGGTGGTCTTGCCGCCCCCGCTGGGGCCGAGCAACGCCAGCAGTTCGCCTTCATTGACCGCGAAGCTGACGTTGTTCACGGCCGCCACGTTGCCGAAGCGCTTGCTGACATTTTTCAGTTCGATGCTCATGCGGCCGCGACGGCTGTCGGGTTCGAAATTCGTGGGCCGCCGTGCGGCCTGTTTTCCCGCGCCCCGCCTCTTCCCAGGAACCGACCAAAGGGCCGCCAGGTTTTGGACTGCGCCAGTCCTCTGGCGCTTTTCGATCTGGTCTGGGGGCAAAAAAGCGGCAGTGGACTGCCGCAGTCCAAGACGCTATCGCGACAGCGCACCCACCTCCGCGGTTCAGGGTCCCAACGCATGCGAAAAAACGAAAGGAGGCTTACCATGGACATTATTTCAAGCTTCCGACGCGTTGCGCCAACTCGTAGGCGCGAGCCTGTTTCCATTCGAGAAACGTTTTGATGCCCAGGGTGAACAACGCCAGCAAAGCGAGCAGGCTGGCCACGGCGAAGGCCGCCGCGCCTTGATATTCATTATACAACTTTTCAACGCGCAGCGGCATCGTGTCGGTCTGACCGGTGATGTGTCCGGAGACGACCGAGACGGCGCCGAATTCGCCCATGGCGCGGGCGTTGCAGAGAATGATGCCGTAAATGAGGCCCCACTTCACCGAAGGCAGCGTCACGTGCCAGAACGTCTGCCAGGCATTCGCGCCAAGCGTCAGCGCGGCTTGTTCCTGTTCCGAGCCGGTGGCCTGCATGACCGGAATCAGCTCGCGCGCCACGAAGGGGAACGTGACAAAGACCGTCGCCAGAACGATCCCGGGCAGGGCAAAAATGATCTTGAGATTGTGCTCCTCGAGCCATTTGCCGAAGTAACCTTGCAGTCCGAACAACAGAACAAACATCAGACCCGCCACGACCGGCGAAACAGAAAAAGGCAGGTCGATGAGCGTGGTGAGCAGCGATTTTCCGCGGAATTCGAACTTGGCGATGGCCCAGGCCGCCGCCATGCCAAACAGCACGTTCAACGGAACCGAGATGGCCGCCACGATCAACGTCAGGCGAATCGCCGCCCAGGAATCCGGCTCGCTCAGCGAGTTCCAATAGGCGTGCACTCCCTTGGAAAACGCCTGCGCGAACACGTTGACCAGCGGCAGAAACAGAAACACCATCGAAAAGGCGAGCGCGACCGTGATGAGCGTCCATTTGATCAGGGTGGGATCTTCAGTGGCGCGCTGCGATTGGCTCCGGCCGGCGCGGCGATGAATGGTTTCAGTGTCGATGGAAGGAGCGCCGGCCATGATCAGGATTCGTAACGGCTGGACCAGTTTTCGAGCCAGTTGATGACGTAGAGCATGACGAAGGAAATCACCATCAACACCACGGCAAGCGCGACCGCCCCGGTGTAATCATACTCCTCCAGGCGCATGACGATCAGGTAGGGCGCGATTTCCGTTTTGAACGGCAGATTGCCGGAAATGAAAACGACCGAGCCATACTCGCCCACCGCGCGCGCAAAAGCCAGAGCGAATCCGGTGATGATCGTCGGCAGCAGCGTCGGCGCGATGATGCTGAAGAACGTGCGGACCCGGCTGGCGCCGAGCGTGGCCGCCACTTCCTCGACCTCGCGTTCGAGGCTTTCCAACACCGGCTGCAAGGTGCGGACGGCAAAAGGCATTCCCACAAACGTCAGCGCAATCACCACCCCGAGCGGGGTGAACGCGCCTTTGATGCCCAGCGGCACGAGCCATTGCCCGAGCCAGCCGCCGTTGGCGAAAAGATTGGCCAGGGTCAACCCGGCCACGGCGGTCGGCAGGGCAAAGGGAAAATCGATCAGGGCGTCGATGAACCGTTTGGCCGGAAACTCGTAACGAACCAGCACCCAGGCGAGGACGGTGCCGAAGACGGCATTGGCCAGGGCGGCCAGCAGCGAGGCGGCGAACGTGAGTTGGTAGGCGGCCAGCGCGCGCCGGGTGGTGGCCAGCTTCCAGAAGTCCGCCCAACTGATTTCCAGGGCCCTGAGAAACAGGCCGGCGATGGGAATGAGGACAATGGCGCTCAAGTAAAAGAGAGTGAAACCCATCGTGAGGCTGAAACCCGGCAACACGTTGAATCTCTTCTTAGGCATGGTTTGCGCGCCGGAGAGTAGCTGGCCCGCAGGCCGGGGCACAATATCAGAATTGGCAGGTTGCGTTTTGCGACCAGGGTGAGTTCAAGAATCGTCGCGAGAGCCGTAGCCGCCGAGGTTACGAGGCGGAAGTGTTTTTCGTGCCAAAATCCGCCTCCTTACCTCGGCGGCTACCATTCCTTGAACTCACCCTCGTTTTGCGACGCAGCGCTGGCCGTCCAGCCGGCGCTTTGTCCCTCGAGCCGGACCGCAATCCCGGGGAGTGCGCGGAACGAGGGTATGCTTGCGGCCGTTCTGTGCTCATCGCGGATTTCAGGATTCGGTTTTACCCGGCTTAAGGCCGGGACTATCGAACGCTTCGACCAATTCGTTCAAGATGCCATCGACGGCCACTTCGATGCGCCGCCATTCCGGGATGAGCGGCGAGCCGTAGGGATGTTGCTGGAATTCCTGGAAAGCCTTCTCGAGTCCGCCGGCAAAGGCCTCGATCGCGCCCAACTCGCGGTGCAGATCGAATTGGCGCAGGTTGTTCATCTTGGAATAGGACTCATAAATGCGCACGTGACCGCGGGCGTGAGCCATGTAGGTGTGCTTGAGCGTCAGCAGAAAGTCGTGGGTCAGGATGCAACCGCCCGAGGCCAGTTGAGTGAAAAACGTCCGGGCGATGTCTGAAACCATTTTGACCAGACCGGAGCCGGCGTCTTCGCCGATTTCCTGGTGTTTGTGATCGTAGCGCGAGGTGATTTCGACCTGGCAGATCCGGTGCGGGCGGGAGATGCGATAAACCTCGGACAGGATGCCCACTTCGATGCCCCAATCGGAGGGAAACCGGAGTTCGTTGGCAATGCTGGTGAAGGTGGCAAATTCGCCCGAGAGCGGATAGCGGAAATCGGCCATGAACTCCAGAAAATCGAGTTTGCTCAAAATGTCCCGCAAGGCGCGCACGAAGGGAAAGTAGAATAACCGCGACACCCTCCCGTGCAGCCGGTCGGAGTAGCGCGTGTAAAAGCCTTTGGAAAACTGGTAGCGCAGATCGACCACGGGAAAAAGCAGCCGCAGCAAAAAGCCGCGATCATACGTGAGGATATCGGCGTCGTGAAAGGCAATGACCGAGACCTCGCTCCTGCCCAGCGCGTAGCCCAGCGCCGTCCAGACGGCCCGTCCCTTGCCACGCGGGCCGACCGGGAGCACGTCGTTGATCTTCGCAATGACCGCCTGCACCGCGGCAGCGTCGTTCCACAGTAATACGCCGTTCTTTTCAATCGGCCGGACAATTGCCCTGGCTTGCTGGTATTCCTCGGCGGTGGCGCCGTCCAGACTGAGGTAAATTTTGGCGACGAACGTCATCTGCGACAGTTGCTGGATGATGTTCTGCATCGCGGGCGACACCAGGTCGGAAAACAGCGCCGGAATGATAACACCGATGGGCACCCGGCGCCCCAGGCGTTGCAGGCTCTTTTCCATGCGCGCCAGGTCTTCCCCTTCCAGGCGCGTGAATGTCGGCACGATGTTTTGGTGAAAATCTGCCATTAACCAATCCAGCTTCCAGGTCTGTAGGCCGCGTGCCCTCACGCGGCGTTACTTGTGTCGTCCTGAATGGCAATGATGCAGCCGGCACGGATCGACCTTCAACCGGCGCCGGCCGGCATGATGTTAACGCATCCCACGGGGTGCGGTCAAAGCCCCGGGCGTTCCTTCCTGCGCCATCGGGCGCGCCGTTGACGGACGATCATTTCCACACGGGAAGCCGCAGATCACAGAAACCCGGGCCGATCCGTGGGAAGCGCAAGATCAGAGGTTGGGCGCGTAAGCCATCAGCTTGCGGTATTCCGCGAGGATGGTCTGCATCGCGGCCACCAGCGCCCGTTCCTGCTGGTATTGTGGCGCGGCCTGGGGCGTTTCCAGGATGATTTCAAACGGGCGCGGGCGCACGCCGGCCGGCGCGCTCAGGACACCCTGATACCCGTCGCGAATGATGCCGTTTCGCGCTTCGAAACCGTCGATGATTTCGTCGTAATTGCGCGGAAGGACCAGTTCGGCCGCGCGCAGCGCCGGTTTGAGCAGGTGTTGCGTGAGCGTCGCCCCGCGCACGAAACCGTAAATCCCCCGGGTGGTGTCGTCCGTGTGAAGAGAGATTATGCCGTGAAAGGCGTGGTGATAAATCTCGCGCTGGAGCAGTTGGACCTCCGGCTCGTTGGAGTTGTTCCAGAATTCGCGATTCAAATCGCGGCCGCGCCGCGAGTAACGGGTGTTGTCCTCGAAACCGGTCGGATTGCAGACCGGATAGACAAACAGGCAGTAACCCGCGGCCAGTTCCGGATGGTGATCCAGCAACGTGAGAAATTGAATCAGCGCATGGCTGCCTTCCGGTTCATCGCCATGAATGGCGGCGAACAGTCCAATGCGAACCGGCTCATCGCCGGCTTTCGGGCCCAGAAACACGTAACGGGGCAGCTCGCAGTTCTTTTCGTTGACCGGGAACGTGCCGCCCGGTTTGGCAATCAGGTTGGGTGAAGTCTGTGCCAGCCGATTCAATGGTGCCAGCAAATCGGCGATGGATCGTTTGGCGGGCGGAGCCGTTGACGTTTCGCCCCGGTTGATCTCAGTGAGCATGCCCATGGTTATTTTGCCGGTTGATAGATTTTGTCGAAAGTGCCGCCGTCAGCGAAGTGCTCTTTCTGCGCCTTCTGCCAGCCGCCGAAGATCTCATCAATGGTGAACAGCTTCACTTTAGCGAACGGGTCGCCGAGCTTGGCGGCCACCTTATCCGAGCGCGGGCGATAAAAGTTCCGCGCGGCAATTTCCTGCCCTTCGTCCGAATACAGGTATTCCAGATAGGCTTTGGCGACGGCTTCGGTGCCCTTCCTTTTCGCCACCCTGTCCACCACCGCTACGGTGGGTTCCGCCAGAATGCTGACGGAAGGAACGACCATCTCGAATTTGCCCGCGCCATATTGCCGAAGCGCAAGGTGCGCTTCGTTCTCCCAGCCGACCAGCACATCGCCGATTTCGCGCTCGATGAAGGTCGTCTTCGCGCCGCGGGCGCCGGTGTCCAGCACCGGCACGTTCTTATAGAAGCGCGCCACGAAGTCGCGCACTTTGGCCGGGTCGTTGTCGTATTTCTGCAAGGCAAATCCCCATGCCGCAAGGTAAGTCCAGCGCGCCGCGCCGGAAGTCTTTGGGTTCGCCGGAATCAAGGCGATGCCCGGTTTGACCAGGTCGTCCCAATCCTTGATGCCTTTCGGATTTCCCTTCCGAACGAGGAACACGATGGTCGAGGTGTAAGGCGAGCTGTTGTTCGGCAATCGCTTTTGCCAGTCTTTGGCGAGCAAGCGGGCTCTCTCGGCAATCGCGTCAATGTCGTAAGCAAGCGCCAGCGTCACCACGTCCGCATCCAGTCCGTCAATAACCGAGCGGGCCTGTTTGCTCGAGCCCCCGTTCGACATCCGGATGGTCACGCTGTCGCCGGTCTTTTCCTTCCAATGTTTGGCAAACGCCGCGTTGAAGTCCT
>WNGF01006932.1_pt1 | contig 13879 bp, 14 predicted proteins | sample 5400641 | NCBI WGS metagenome assembly WNGF01 (sample SAMN13153371, study PRJNA577476) | soil metagenome | isolation source: 80 cm soil or saprolite under grassland replicate 2 | place: USA:California | collected 2016-06-15
CGTCGAGGCCTACCGGATGGGCTGGTACGGCGGGGCGCGCGCGCGGCTGCTGTGGCGCTCGGACCGGTTGCGCGGGCGGCGCCAGGCCGAGCCGTCGCGGGAGCCGCTGACCAACATGGTCGAGGCACGCTGGAAGCCGTCGCTCACCGTCCAGGTCGGTCCCCACTGGCCGCCAGGGGCCTACCTGCTCAAGCTCGTCTCGCCCGCCGCACAGGGTTACGTCCCGCTGACCGTCACCGACCCGTCGAGCGACGACCCGCTGGTGGTGATGAACCCGGTCACCACCTGGCAGGCCTACAACGCCTGGGGAGGACGCAACCTCTACTGGGGCCCCTTCGGGGAGCCCGGGACGCGCTCGCGGGTGGTCTCCTTCGACCGTCCCTACGCCGGGGGCGACGGCGCCAGCGGCTTCCTCACCGGCGAGCTGCCGCTGGTGAGCCTGCTGGAGCGGACCGGCTTGGACGCGACCTACTGGACCGACGTCGACCTGCACCAGCACCCGAAGCGGTTGCTGCGGCACCGGGCGCTGCTCTCGCTCAGCCACGACGAGTACTGGTCGACCGCGATGCGGCGCGGCGCGACGGCCGCACGCGACCACGGGGTGAACCTCGCCTTCCTCGGCGCCAACGCGGTCTTCCGGCACATCCGCCTGCGACCGTCTCCCCTCGGTCCCGACCGCGAGGAGGTCAACTACAAGCCGGACTCGGCCAGGGCCGACCCGGCATGGCGCACGGATCCCAAGGAGGTCACCACCAACTGGCGCGAGCCGCCCCTCAGCGAGCCGGAGAGCTCCCTGCTCGGCGAGCTGTACGAGTGCAACCCGACGCATGCCGACGGCGTGGTCGTCCAGCCTGGCTCATGGCTGCTGGCCGGCACCGGGCTTCGCGCGGGGTCGAAGCTGCCGAACCTGGTCGGGCCGGAGTACGACCGGGTGACGACGACCTTCCCGACTCCGCGCGGGGTCGAGCTGGTGCTCCACTCGCCGCTACGCTGCCGCTTCCACCGCAGCTTCTCCGACATGACCTACTACACCACGGCAAGCGGCGCCGGCGTGGTCGACACCGGCACGTCGAGCTGGCTGTGCCAGATCGACCAGGTCTGCGCCAACGGCCGCAACAGCGCGGCGACCTCCGCCGCCGTGCGCCGGATCACCGTGAACCTGCTGCGCGGGTTCGCCGCGGGTCCAGCAGGCCGGATGCACCCGTCGAAGTCGAACCTCGACCACTTCGACACGCGGCCGAGCGGCCTGTGACCGCCTCCAAGGCACGGTGCAGCTCGGCTTGGAGCTGCTCGTCGAGGGCGTTGCGCCGCTCGGGGCGCGCCAACTGCACGACCGCGACACCCTCGACGGTGCGCACCTGGACCGCCGGGTGCTGGCTCATGACCGGCCGCGCCTGCGGACCCGTTCGAACGGGCTATGGCAGGCGGTGCAGATCCACTGCGAGGTCATGGTCGTCGGCCCGACCGCGCCGACCAGCTCGACCTCCTTGGAGCCGCACCACGGGCAGGTCACGTCCTCGCCGGCTCCAGGCGGCGTTGCAGGCGGTTCCATCGATGCCATGGCAGGTGCCGGTCCTCCCATCGCCCGGTCTGCTGATCCCGGCCGAGGTGCAGCTCGACGCCGACCTCCTGGAGCAGGGGGCCGACCCGGTCCAGGTAGGCCTGGCGCAGCGCCTGGTTGCCGGAGTTGAGCAGTCCCTCGCCCCGCAGCGTCTCCACCCCGTGCTCGCCGGGTGGCCCGAACCAGCAGAGCACCTCCTCCAGCGACCCGTCCACGCGTGCCTGCAGGTACTCAAGGCCGCCGGGCAGGTGGACGAGCTCGCGGACCCTGCCGTCGGCAACGTCCCTGTGGAACTCCTCCTCCTCGAGCATTCGCGGCACGCGGCGGGCGAGCGCCTCGTAACGGCAGCCGGCCAGGGCCTCCAGCATCGTGGTGATGGCCCCGTCGACCAGCAGCAGCGCGGCGACCGCATGCGGCCACGTCGGGAACGGCGCGTCCAGTATCGACATGTTGTAGGCGCGCTCGCGCTCCCGCGGGTCGACCGGCCCGGAGAAGGGCAGCTCGCCCAGCAGCGGGTACAGCACCCGGGCCTGGCCCAGCTCGCCCTGCGCGATCGCCGCGCAGGCCACGCCGACCTCGAGGCTGGGCGAGCCGACCGCCCACTCCGACAGGTGCCGGCCCAACCAGTACTTGTTGTCGGCCAGGACGACCAGCAGGTTCACGACGGCGGCCAGGGCGTCGTCGTTGTCGGTCACCCAGGCGTTCGCCTGGGTCGGCCGCGCGTCAGCCATCACCGACCTCCGCCGGGCTCGGGCCGAGGATCCAGTGGATGGAGCGCTCCGGGATCAGGACCAGCTCGACCCATTCGCGGCCGTGGCGCTCCAGCGCGGAGCCGGCCGCGGCGCCGTCGTCGGCCGCGATCAGTGTCCCCCGGAACTCGAGCGGCTCTGGGTATTCCGTCCGGCCGAACACGCGGTATCGCTCCACGGTCACCGACCTACTCAGGGGCGACGAGGGAGACGACATCGGCATGCCTGACCACGAACATCTCCTGCCAGCGGCGCTCGTCGTACAGCATGTACGCGAAGACCCTGGCGTCCTTGGGACCGAATGCCTGGACCGTGCCGACGTAGTGCGCGCGCTCCTCACGGTCGTGGCGCGCGTAGACCTCCCAGGGCTCGACGCGACTCGGCTGCGGCGCGCGAGCCTTCGGCGCTTCCACCTAGGTCACCCCGAGGGTGAGCAGGGCCAGGCGCCCCTCCTCGGTCATGTCGTCGCGGCTCCAGGGCTCGAAGACCTCCTCCACCTCCACGTCGGTAACGCCGTCGAGCTGCCCGAGCCGCGCCTGGATGTCCTCGTGGAGCACATCGGTGCAGGGGCAGGCGATCGAGGTGAAGGTGATTCCCACCCGCACGGTGGTCCCGTCGACCACCACCGAGCGGACCAACCCCAGGTCGACGATGCTGATGGGAAGCTCCGGGTCCTCGACCTCGGCCAGGGCCGCGCGGATGTCGCCTGCTGCGATCATGGTCACGCCGGGTGCAGCTGGAGCTGCCGGTAGCCGCGTTGGATCAGGGCCACGAACTCCTCGTTGCAGGGGCCGCGCCGCTTCCAGCGCGCCAGCACGTCGTCCCAGGACACGGCGCCCCCCTCGAAGTCCCAGCGCTTTGCGTCCTCGTCGAAGGCCATCGGGAAGGGGCAGTCGACCACGTAGCTGCCGGACGCCTCGTCGCGGTGGGCGGGGACCGAGAACCCGAGCCGCTCGCACAGCGGCACCGTCGCGGCCATCCACGCCTGGCGGAGCTGGTCGTTGGTCAGCCCCTTGAGCTGGTAGCCGACCTGCTCGCCGTGGCGCTTGAGGTCGTCGGGCAGGCCGAACCACTCCAGGGTGAGCACGAACATCCAGTCGACGGCGCGCTGCACCTTGGCCCTGCGTTCCGGGTCCTCAGAGAGGATCTTCATCCAGCGCTCGCCGTGGCGCAGGTGGAAGGTCTCCTCCCGGTCGACCTTGACCAGCGCCCGCTTCCACGGCCCGTAGCTGGTGTGCTGGAAGATGTCGCTGAGCAGGACGAAGCCGGCCCGGTCGTAGAAGGCGTTGGCGACGACCAGCTCCTCCCAGGTGTCCAGCGGCACGTCGAAGGCGTAGGGGTACTTGAAGGCCTTCGCCGGGCGCTCGTAGACCAGCTCGTCGGGGTCGACGCCGAGGTCGCGCAGCATGCGGTAGGCGATGTGGGCGTGGCCGAGCTCGTCCTGGACGATGCTGACAGCCGACATGTAGGAGTTGATCGAGGGCGCGTCCCTGGCCGCCCGCAGGTAGGCGGGGGCGCTGATCAGCTCGGTGTCGGCCGAGACGATCAGGGTCCGCTTGAGCCCCTCGACGTAGGCCTCGGTGGCGGTGTCCAGCCCCTCGATCAGCCTGCCCGTGCGCAGCCGCTCGAGCAACTCGGCCTCGGTCCTCAGCACGTCGGCTCCTCCATCGGGCTACAGCTACCGTCTAGGAATGATGGCCCTGTCTGACCGGTCAGTCAAGCTCCTGGGGGCAGGTCGCGGTAGACCTTGCGGGCATTGCCGGCCAGCACGTCCGGCAGGTCGGCCTGGTCGATGTCGAGCTTGGCGACGGCGCGGGCGTTGGCGCCGATGCCGGGGACACCGGGCCAGTCGCTGCCGAAGATGAACTTGCGCGCCAGGCGGCGCAGGTCGTGGCGGGCGTAGTAGTCGGGCAGCCGCTGCGGCGGCAGGCCCGACAGGTCGATCCAGACGTTCTCGCGCGCCAGCGCGAGGAAGGCGGCGGCGTCGTACCACCAGCCGCGGCCGCCGTGGGCCAGCACCACCTTGAGGTCCGGGACCTCGGCCACCACCTGGTCGATCGCGGCGGGGTCGCCGTAGCGGTTTACCGCGCCCGGGAAGGTGCTGGTGCCCGAGTGGAACACCACCGGCACGCCCAGCTCGGCGCAGCGCTGGTAGACCAGGTACAGCGGGCCGTGGGTGGGGGAGAAGCCGCCGTGGACCGGGTGCAGCTTGACCGCCACGGCGCCGAGCGCGAGCTGGCGCTCCAGCTCCTCGGTGATCGGGTGGTGCAGGTGCGGGTTGAGGTTGGCGATCAGGCGGAAACGCCGCGGGTTGTGCTCGACCAGCGGCAGCAGGTCCTCGACGGGTTGGATGCCGGTGACCCTCGGGCTGTACTCGCTCATCAGCAGCGCCACGTCGACGCCCTCCTCGGCGAGGTAGGCGTCGAAGCGGTCTGGGCGGACCCTGCCGGCCTCGTCGTAGAGGTCGCCGAATGGCAGGCCGCGCCCGAACGGCGCCCACAGCTCCCGCGGCAGCTTCAGGGTGGGCAGCCGAGCGGGGTGCAGGTGGACGTCGACCAGGGGGATGCCGTCGATCATCCGGGCCCCTCGGCTTGCGGCGCGCGCAGCTTGTAGCGCTGGATCTTGCCGGTGGTGGTCTTGGGCAGCTCGTCGGCGTACTCGACCAGGTGCGGGTACTCGTAGCGCTGCAGGCGCTGCTTGCACCACTCCTGCAGCTCGGGGGTGAGCGTGGCGGGCTCGGCGCCCCTGGCGACGACCACCGCCTTGATCCTGGTCAGGCCCTCGACCTGGACCTGGACGACGGCGCACTCGTAGACCGCCGGGTGCTCGACCAGGACCGCCTCGATCTCGACCGGGGAGACCCACAGGCCGCCGACCTTGAGCATGTCGTCGACCCGGCCCTGGTACCACCAGTAGCCGTCGGCGTCCCGGCGGTAGCGGTCGCCGGTGTAGACCCAGTCGCCGATCACCGTCCGCTTGGTCTTCTCGTGCTGCCGCCAGTAGGAGGCCAGCGCGCTGTCGCCGCGGACGTACAGGTTGCCGGTCTCACCGGCAGGGGTGATGTCCAGCTCCTCGTCGAGCAGCTTCAGGTCGTAGCCGGGCACCGGCCGGCCGCTCGACCCGGGCCGCAGGTCGGTGGCGGTGTTGGAGCAGAAGATGTGGAGCATCTCGGTGGAGCCGATGCCGTCGAGGATCGCCACGCCGTAGGTGTCGTGCCAGCGTCGCCACAGCTCCGCCGGCAGCGCCTCGGCCGCCGAGACGCACAGCCGCACCGAGGACAGGTCGCGCCGCTCCGCACCCGGAGCGGCCAGCATGGCGTTGAACAGGGTCGGCACGGAGAAGAACAGCGTCGGCCGGTGGCGCTCGACCTCGTCGAGCACGCGGTCGGGCGCCGGCCGTCCTTGGAGCAGCACCGCCGTGGCGCCGACCCAGTACGGGAACGACAGGCTGTTGCCCAGCCCGTAGGCGTGGAACTGCTTGGTTGTCGACAGGCACACGTCGCCCTCACGGATGCCCAGGACCTGCGTGGCATACGTCTGGCAGGTGTAGGGGAGGTCGTGCTGCAGGTGGACCACGCCCTTGGGGCGGCCGGTCGAGCCCGAGCTGTAGAGCCAGAACGCCGGGTCGTCACGGTGGGTGGGCGCCGGGGCCAGCTCGCCGGCGTGCTCGGCGAGCAGCCCGGCGAAGTCGTGGGCACCCTCGGCCGGACCGCCGACGGTGACCAGCGCGACCGGCTCGTCGTGGCCGGCCAGCGCCTCGCGGACCTTGTCGAGCAGGGCGAGGTCGACGAGCACCGCGCGGGCGTCCGAGTCGGCCAGAACGTAGCGGTAGTCGTCGGGCTTGAACAGCGGGTTGAGCGGCACCGGGACGATCCCGGCGCGGATCGCGCCCAGGAACGCCGCCGGGAACGCCGGGGTGTCGTCGAGCACCAGCAGCACGCGCTGCTCGCGCTGGATGCCGAGCGCGCGCAGGGCGCGGCCGGCGGCGCAGGCGTCCTCGAAGAGCTGCTGGTAGGTCACCTGGCGGTCGGCCGTGCGGAGCGCCACCTTGGCGCCCCGGCCGGCCTCGAGGTTGCGGTCGAGCAGCGTGCTGACGTTGTAGCGGACGGGCAGCGTCGGAGCTGCCGTCTCGGGCACCGTGGGGACCGCCATCACTACCTCCCGGGACTTCAGTGCCTCACCACGACCGACTTGGTCTCCTGGTAGTAGTCGAGCGCCTCGGCGCCGTGCTCCTTGCCGTAGCCGCTCTGCTTCAGCCCCCCGAAGGGGAGCTCGTCGTACACCTTGTTGACGGAGTTCACCCAGGTGTAGCCGGCCTCGAGCCGCTCCGCGGCCCACGACGCGCGGTGCAGGTCCCGCGTCCAGACCGACGAGCCGAGCCCGTAGGGGGAGGCGTTGGCGCGCTCGATCGCCTCGTCGAGGCCGGCGACGCGCCAGATCGGCAGCGCCGGGCCGAAGGTCTCCTCGAGCGCCACGCGCGCGTCGGCGGGCGGCTCCAGCAGCAGGGTCGGCTCGTAGAAGTACCCCGCGGCGTACCCCTCGCCCTGCGGCCGGCCGCCTCCGTGCAGCACCTTGGCGCCGCGGTCGACCGCGTCGGCGACCTGCTCATCGATGCGCGCCCGCTGCCGCCCGGTGTGCAGCGGGCCCATCTGCACGCCCTCGGCGGTGCCGGGGCCGACGCGCAGCCTGGCCGCCTTGGCGACGAGCTTCTCGACCACCTCGTCGGCGACGTGGTCGAAGACGAACAGCCGCTTGGTGGCCAGGCACGCCTGGCCGCAGTTGAAGAAGCGGCCGACGCTGGCGGCGCTGACCGCGCGGTCGAGGTCGGCGTCGTCGCAGACGATCATCGGGTCGGAGCCGCCGAGCTCGAGCGTGACCCGCTTGAGGTGCTCGGCCGCCGCGGCCATGGTGCGCTTGCCGACGGCGGTCGAGCCGGTGAAGGCGATCTTGCGGACCAGCGGGTGGGCGACCAGGGCCGCCCCGGCGACCGGTCCGGTCCCGGTGACGACGTTCAGCACCCCGCCCGGGACGCCGCCCTCGGTCAGCAGCTCGGCGATGCGCAGGGTGGTCAGCGGGGTGGTCTCAGCCGGCTTGGCGACCACCGTGTTGCCGGTCACCAGCGCCGGGCCGAGCTTGTTGGCCAGCAGCGTGGTAGGGAAGTTCCACGGCACGATCGCGCCGACGACCCCCAGCGGCCGGCGCAGGATCATGCCGTAGGCGCCCTCGTCCAGGTTGGGCACGTAGCCGCCGCGCAGGCTCTTGGCCAGGCCCGCGTAGTGCTCCAGCGTCTCGGCGCAGCGCCCGATCTCCAGCCGCGCCTCCCGCAGCGGCTTGCCCTGCTCCCGGGTGAGCAGCCCGGCGAGCTGCTCCGCCTCGGCACGCACCCGCTCCACGGCCTGGTGCAGCAGCTCGCCGCGCCGCGCCGCCGGCGTCTCCCACCAGCCCGGGAAGGCCGCCTGGGCGGCGCGGACGGCGCCGTCGACATCCTCGACGGTGCCGGCGGGGACGGTCTCGACCAGCTCGCCGGTGGCCGGGTCCCGCACCTCCAGCACCTCCGCGGCCGAGCCCTCGCGGAGGCCGCCGTCGACGAACATCCCTCTCATGGTTGGCGGTCCTCCTCGTGCCGTCGGCTCGCCTGGCCAGCCTGCTGGGCGCCGAGGAGCTGCAGCAGGCTCTGGAGGCACCGCGCCTTGTAGCGGGAGTGGGACGCCTTCCAGTCGGGCTCCAGGAGCCAGCTCAGGAAGGTGCCGTCGATCTGGGCCCGCATCGCCGCCGCGGCGGCCGCCGGGTCGTCGACCGTGAGGCCGCCGCGCGCGACCCCGTCGCGGATCACCTCCTCGTACAGGCCGTTGATGATCTCGGTCGAGAGGGTGGAGAGCCGGCTGAACGACGGCACCCTGGCGGCGTGCTCGATGAGGTCGATGTAGAGCAGGAAGAAGTCGCGGTTGCGCTCGGGGTCGATGAAGATCGCGTCGACCAGCGCGCTGATCACCTGGTGCGGGTCGTCCACGCCGGCGATCCGCTCGCGGATCCGCACGCCGGTGCGCTCCAGGGCGTAGCGCATGGTGGTCAGGAAGAGGTTCTCCTTGGTCTTGAAGTAGTAGAGGACCATGCCCTTGCTCACGCCCGCCTCGTCGGCCACGTCCTGCAGCGACAGGCGGTGGCTGCCCTGGCGGGTGATCACCCGGTAGGCGCTGCGTAGCAGCGCCAGCGCGCGGGGGGGCAGCTCCGCCTGGTCGTCGAGGTCCGAGGCCTGCGTGCGTGCCATGCGGTCCTCCTCAGCGGCCGGCGTACTTGGGCGGCCGCTTCTCGGTGAACGCCATCATGCCCTCGCGGGCGTCGTCGGAGGAGAACAGCGGGGCGAGCTGCTCGAGCTCGGTTTGCAGCTCCTCCAGGAAGGCCGGGTCGTAGCTGTTGGCGGGTGGGCGGTCCAGCGTGATCCAGCCGACCCGGTCCTCGACGCTGGCGGTTACCGACATCGCCGCTCCTCTCACTCTGCTAGCCGAGGCCGCCGACGACCACGGACTTGGGCTCGGTGTACTCGGCAAGCGCCTCCAAGCCGTGCTCGCGGCCCAGGCCGCTGTGCTTGGTGCCGCCGAAGGGCAGCTCGTCGTAGCCGTAGTGGAGCTGGTTCACCCAGGTCACCCCGGCCTCCAGCTCCCTGGTGGCGCGGTCGATCGCCACCGCGGAGCGGGTCCAGATCGACGAGCCCAGCCCGTACTCTGTGGCGTTGGCCCGCTCGATCGCCTCGTCCAGGCTCTCCACCCGCCACACCGGCAGGACCGGCCCGAAGACCTCCTCGGTGGCCAGCCGCGAGCCGGCCGGCACGTCGATGACCACCGCCGGCTGGAAGAAGTGGCCCGGCCCGTCCAGCGCCTCGCCGCCGACCAGGACCTTGGCGCCGCCGTCGACCGCGTCGGCGAGCTGGGCGGCCAGCAGCTCGCGCTGCGCGGCGGTGTGCAGCGGGCCGATCCGCAGCTTGGGCTTCTCGGCGCGGGTGTCACCAGGCCCGGGCTCGTAGCGGCCCACCCGTTGCACCAGCTGCTCGACGAAGGCGTCGTACACCTCGGCCTGGACGAACGCCCGCTTGGGCGCCAGGCAGGCCTGGCCGCAGTTCCAGTACCGGCCGATCTGGATGTTCTTGACGGCCGCGTCGAGGTCGGCGTCGTCCAGCACGATGGTGGGGTCGGAGCCGCCCAGCTCCAAGCTGACGTGCTTGAGGGCCGGCCCGGCCAGCTCCATGATCCTGCGGCCGGTTGCCGTCTGGCCGGTGAAGGCCACCCGGCGCACGCCCGCGTTGGCGACCAGGGCCTCGCCGGTCTCCGGGCCGCCGGTGACCACGTTGAGCACCCCGGGCGGCAGGCCCGCCCGGGTGGCGAGCTCGGCGACGCGCAGCGTGGTCAGCGGGGTCGTCTCGGCCGGCTTGGCGACCACCGTGTTGCCGGCGGCGAGCGCGGGACCGACCTTGTTGGCCAGCAGCGTCAGGGGGAAGTTCCACGGCGTGATCGCGCCGACCACACCCAGGGGCCGCCGCACCACCAGGCCGTAGGCCGGGCCGAACTGGCTCGGCAGCTCCTGGTAGCTGCCGCGCACCTTGGTGGCGGCCTCGGCGTAATAGCGCAGGCCGGCGAGGAAGTGGCGCAGCTCGCCTTGCGCCTCGAGGGTCGGCTTGCCCTGCTCGCGGACCAGCAGCGCGACCAGCTCGTCGGCGCTGGCCTCGCAGGCGTCGGCGAGCCGCCGCAGGTGGGCGGCGCGCTCGGCGGCGTCGGTCCGCCGCCAGCCGGCGAACGCGCCCGCCGCCGCGGCGACGGCCGCGTCGATCTCGGCCGCGGTCGCCTCGGAGATCTCATCGATGGTCTCGCAGTTGGCGGGGTTGGCCACCGGCACACGCCGGCCACCGCCGGGGGTCGCCGCCCCGCCGATCCACATGTCGGCCACGATTCTCATCCCTTCGCTGCTGCGATGCTGACCACGAGTTCCGACCAGGCCTGTATGGTGCCATCTGACTGACCGGATAGTCGAGCCGCCTCAGACTCAGTCCGGCCAGTCGGCTGCGGTGATGCCGTCGGGGTGATCGGCCGGCCACTGGACCAACTCGATCCGGTTACCGTCCGGGTCGGTGATCCACGTCGTTCGAACGTCGTCTGAGCCATCCGGTGATCCGGGCGTGTCGGCCTCGATGCCCTGGGCGGCGAGCTCGGTGATGGTGGCGTCCAACGACTCCACCTTGATGACGAAGTGGCTGAGGCCGGTGCCGAGGTCGACCTCACCTTTGGTGGGATCGTGGACGAGCTCGACGGTGACGAAGTCGTCGTCGGGGAGTTTGAGCATGGTCAGGTGCCCGAACGCGGTATCGGGGACGCTGCCGACCACCTCGTAGCCGACGCCTGTGTAGAACGCGAGCGACCGCTCGAGATCGGCCACACGGAGGCCGAAGTGCAAGGTCCTCATCGGTTCCCCTTCTGTGGCCAGGTCTCGTGGCGGCACCATCCTTGTGGTGGAGTCGGTTCGTCAGCAAGGTCCAATGAGGAATCGTCAAGAGTTGGGGCTCCAACCGTCCGCTACCGATGGACGCCCTCCGCAACTCCTGGGAAGCGGTACGTCACCGACCGTCGCCGCCGCCCCTGCTGCTGGCCGTATGGCTGCAAACCCCCGACCGCCAAGGAAGCGACGTGGCATCTTCCAAGACCGCCCGGCAAGGCTGCTGAGGTAACGGCATGGTCAGGTAGAGGCAGGAATGGCTCCGGCGTGGTCGATCAGCAGGAGCATGCCAACCAACGGGACGCACGCCACGGGGGTCGACGCGCGAGCTATGGTCGAAAGCTGTGGATGAGCCCCTCGCATGAGAGCGCGGCGTACCTTCCACCCTGACCAGTAGGGAGGACGCCGGCGCGGTGAACGCCGGCGAGGAAGGAACGCCGCGATGCTGAGTGTAGTGGTTGACGAGCAGGCACGGATCGAGCTGGCCACCGATCTGGACGAGCTGTTCCGCGAGGGTGCCCGGCGGATGCTGGCTGCCGCGCTGGAGGCCGAGGTGGAGGCCTACCTGGCCGCGCACACCGAGCTGGTCGACGAGCACGGCCACCGGCTGGTGGTCCGTAACGGGCACGCCCCGGCGCGCACGCTTGCGACCGGGGTGGGCCAGGTCGAGGTGGCCCGCCCGCGGGTGGACGACCGCCGCCTGGACGCCGCCACGGGCCAGCGGGTGCAGTTCCACAGCGTGATCCTGCCCCGCTGGTGCCGGCGGAGCCCCAAGGTCGCCGAGGTGCTGCCGCTGCTGTACCTGCACGGGCTGTCCAGCTTGGACTTCGCCCCGGCGTTGGAGCGGTTCTTCGGCGCCGCGGCCGGGCTGTCGGCCTCGGTGGTGACCCGGCTGACCGCCCAGTGGCGGGCCGAACGGGAGGCGTTCCTGGCCCGCGACCTGGCCGATCGGGACTACGTGTACTGCTGGGCTGATGGGGTCGTGCGCCACGAGGCGCCATACAACCGGGCGGGATGCAAGGGCCCGCCGGCGGTCTGTCGCAGCAGGCCGCTGAAGCTGAGGGCAGCCTGACCCCGGAGACGCGGGGAAGGGTGGGAGCAGCCCTGACAACGACGGGACGGGCCGGTACCGCCAGACGGCCCGGGTCCGGCAAGCAAGACGAGAAGGTGCAACGTGCAGTGAACCAGTGGTGGAACCCCCGCAAGCGGGAAACACCGGCTCCAACCTGGTGGATGTGGGCCGGGCAGCAGCGCACGATCACCCTTGCGCTGGGTGGTCGACTCCACGGCGGCGTAATACCCGTTGTCGTGGAGGCCACGAGGAAGGCCTGCGGCGTACTCGTGGCGAGGCTGCCGGGGAAGAGCTGGGCACCGCCCTCGTCGACCGGTCGATGGTGAACGTGGGAACCCTCCCAGGGTCGCCCTCCCCGCTGGCCAGCCAGGCTGGCGGCGGGCAGGCCCGTCGTCGGCTGAAGATCCTTGGAGGGGACGGAGTCCCCGTAGTAGTCGGCGGCCGGGAAAGCCGGCCACATGGCGAAGGGGGGCAGCGAGTCCGCAGCGGTGGGGCTGGCATGCCAGGAGGACGCCGGTGAACACCGGTGCGTCGTGGCCGACGCTTGCTGTGGAGGAGGCGGAGGCGCGGGTACTGGGGATCCAGACCAAGCTGCACCGATGGGCAACCGATGATCGCTCGTGTCGGTTCGATGACCTGTTCAACCTTGTCTGTGACCCGGCGTTCCTGCTGGTTGGGTGGCGCCGGGTGCGGGGCAACAAGGGCGCCCGCTCGGCCGGGGTGGACGGCCAGACGGCCTACCACGTCGAGCGTGAGCGGGGCGAGGCGGTGTTCCTCGCGGAGCTTCGGGCCGACCTGAAGGCCCGGGCGTTTGCGCCCCTGCCCGTGCGGGAGCGGATGATCCCCAAGCCCGGCGGCAAGCAGCGCCGGCTTGGCATCGCGACCGTGCGGGACCGGGTGGTGCAGGCCGCCCTGAAGCTGGTGCTTGAGCCGATCCTGGAGGCGGACTTCCAACCCTGCTCCTACGGGTTCCGCCCCGGACGCCGCGCGCAGGACGCCATCGCCGAGATCCACCTGTTCACCAGCCACTCCTATGAGTGGGTGCTGGAGGGCGACATCACGGCGTGCTTCGACGAACTCTCGCATGTCGGCATCATGGACCGGCTGCGACAACGGATCGGAGACAAACGGGTTCTGGCGCTGGTCAAGGGGTTCCTCAAGGCGGGCATCCTCACCCAGGATGGCGCCGTACGGGATACCATCACCGGCACCCCGCAAGGGGGGATCCTCTCACCCCTGCTCAGCAACCTGGCGCTGTCGGCCCTCGACGAGCACTTCGCCGAGGCGTGGCAGGCCATGGGAGCTACCTCGTCCGCGCGCCAGGGGCACCGACGCAAAGGGCTGGCCACCTACCGACTTGTCCGCTACGCGGACGATTTCGTCGTGCTGGTGGCTGGCAGCCGCGCGCATGCCGAGGCGCTGCGTGAGGAGGTCGCGCAGGTGCTTGCACCGATGGGCTTGCGCCTGTCGGAGGCCAAGACGAGGATCGCCCACATCGACGAGGGCTTCGACTTTCTCGGGTTCCGCATCCAGCGGCACCAAAAGCGAGGCACGGGCAAGCGCCACGTCTACACCTACCCCGCCAAGAAGGCGTTGGCGGCGGTGAAGGCGAAGCTCCGGGCGCTGTCCCGGCAGGACAGAAACCAGCCACTCGCCGTCCTACTGCACCAGCTCAACCAGGTGCTGCGAGGATGGACCAGCTACTTCAAGCACGGGGTGTCCAAGGCGACCTTCAGCTACCTACGCGCCTTCGTCTGGCAGCGGGTGGTCTGCTGGCTGCGCCACAAGCATCCCCGAGCGAGTTGGAAGTGGCTCCGGCGGCGCTACCTTCCGGGGTGGTGGCCGACGGACGGGGAGGTCACGCTGGTCAACCCGGGCGCGGTCGTGGTCAGCCGCTACCGCTACCGGGCAGACCGCATCCCCTCACCGTGGACCGAGCAGCCGCAGCCGATCACCCGGAGGTCCCGCTGAGATGGGCTCGTGGAGAGCCGGATGCGCGGCAACGCGCACGTCCGGT
>WNGF01021776.1_pt1 | contig 13878 bp, 12 predicted proteins | sample 5400641 | NCBI WGS metagenome assembly WNGF01 (sample SAMN13153371, study PRJNA577476) | soil metagenome | isolation source: 80 cm soil or saprolite under grassland replicate 2 | place: USA:California | collected 2016-06-15
TAGAGCGAGTTAGGAAAAGCGCAAGTGCGTCCGAGCGGACTGTTGTTACGAGGCCGCGGCCAGTTCGGCCGTGGCCGGCCGCACCTGCGGCGGCCGATCCGCCTGCGTCAGCGACGTGTCGACGGCGAGCACGCGCTCGAGGGCGCCGACGCACCGCGGGCAGAACTGTGAGCCCGCGGCCCGGCGGAGCTCGGCGAGCGCCTCGCTGGCCGGACGTGCGGCGCGGTAGATGCGGGTGGTGAGCATCGAGTCGAGCGCGTCCGCGACGTGAATGATCCGGGCGCCGAGCGGGATGTCCTCGCCCTTCAGCCGTTCGGGATAGCCCGTTCCGTCGAAGCGCTCGTGGTGGTGGCGGATCGCGGGGACGGCGTCACCGAGGAAGCCGAGCCGGTCGATGATCCGTGCCCCCTCCTCCGCATGGCATTGCATGAGCGCCCACTCTTCCTGCGTGAGGCTTGCGGGCTTCAGCAGGATCGCGTCGGGGATCGCCAGCTTGCCGATGTCGTGGAAGAGCGCCGCGTGGCCGAGCAGGTCGAGCTCGGCCTGCGAAAGCCCGAGCTCGCGGCCGATCGCGAGGGCGAGCTGCTGCACGCGGCGCGAGTGGCCCGCCGTGTACGAGTCGCGCGCGTCCACGGTCGCCGACAGCGACTCCATGGCGGCCGTCGAGCGCTCCATCAGCAGGCGGTTCGCCTGCTCGAGCGAGACGTTCTGAGTCTGGATCGTCTCCGCCGCCTCGCGCAGCTTCCGGGCGGAGCGGCGCGTGTGCGACAGGTACGCCTCCTGGGTCTTGCGCATCAGGAGCAGCGGGACGGTGAAGACTGCGAGCGCGTAGAGGCCTGCGGCGTTGTAGGCGATCGCCATCACGCCGCCGATGAACCCGTAGACGACGTAGTGCGGCAGAAGCCAGGCGAAGCGTTCCTTGAAGACGCCGCGCCAGTCCTCGCGGCCCTCGACGGCCATCGCGAGGGACACGAGCCCCATGTTGACGGCGAAGTAGACCCCGCCGGCGACGAGGCCCGCAACGGCAACGAAGAACTCGTGGGAGCCGGCGGCGCCGAAGACGCCCGCGGCGGCGAGCGAAGCCGCCGACAGCGCGCCGATGTTGAACAAGACGTTGTGCACCGCGATCCGGCGCGCGCTCCAATCGACCGCGACCGTCGCCACGGCGAGCACCAGTGCAGCCCGTGGACCGAACAGAGCGGCGCCCGCGAGCGCGCCGACGGCGCTGACCGAGATGGCGCCCTCGTCGAGCTCGAGCGCCAGCGCCTGGCCGCCGCCGACGAGCCCGATCACGACGAGCAGGCCCACGAACTCCTTGTTCGAGCCGAGCACGAGTCCCGCGACGCCGGCGCCGATCCCGATCGTGCTGACCAGCGCGACGAGCGTGCCGAGTCGGAACGAGAGCTCGAAGAAGCGCGGGCCCTGGATCGAGTGCGGACGCGGGTTCGCGCGCCGCTCGTCCTGGCTGTTCGCGTTGCGGCCGCTGATCCCCGGAATGGCGACGGGCCCCACGGAAGCGACACGCAGCTCGTCGTCGGGGGGGACGGCGGCCAGCCGTTGATGCCCGTCCGGATCGGCGAGCAGCAGCGGATCGGAGCTCGCGCCGAGCACGCGGTTTCGCCCCTGCAGCTTCGCGCGGTAGACGGCGAGGTCGGCCTGGTGGATCAGCTCGTTGGCGCCCGTGCCGTCCTTCGGGAAGCCGGCGACGCCGATCGACACGGTTGCGTGGATCGGCTCGCTCGACGTCTCGACCTCGAACTGCGATTCGGCGACGGCACGCCGGATCCGCTCGGCGATCTCGAGCGCCTGCTCGGGCGGCGTCTCCGGAAGCAGGATCGAGAACTCCTCGCCGCCGAAGCGGGCCGGGATGTCGTAGTGCCGGAGCTGCTGTCGGAAAACGTCCGCGATCCCTTTCAGCACGGCGTCGCCGGCGAGGTGACCGTAGTTGTTGTTGATCTCGCGCAGGAGGTCGAGGTCGGCCATGATCAGCGAGAGCGGCCGGTCGAAGCGCTGCGCGCGCGCGAGCTCCTCGGCGAGTGCTGCGGCGAAATGACGCGCGTTGAAGAGACCGGTCTTCGGATCGACACGAGCCTCCATCTGCAGTGCGGGGACGGAGAGCGAGCGGTGGATCAGGATCAAGGGCGCGAGCGCGAGCGGGATCAACCACGGATTCGTGTGCCAGAAGATCGCCACGCCGACTCCGAGCGCGGCGAGCACGAGCTCGGCGGACAGGCTCTCGAACGTGAACAGGCCCGACTCGGCGTACGAGACGCCGCGCCCGAGTCGGAACATCTGCGCGAGCAGGCCGTGGTTGACGATCGTGAACACGAGACAGGCTGCGAAGCCGCCGAGCGCGACGCGCAACTCATGGTTCGCGATCAGGCTCTCGCGGTGGACGATGAACCGGTTCGAGGCGAGCGCGGCGAGGATCGTCAGCGTGTAGTTGAAGATGTTGAAGGTGGCGATGTACCAGGGCTGGCGCTTCTTCAGCCATTCGGGGACGTGCTGGACGATCGCGACGAGGACGGCGAGCTCGGGAGGTAGCAACAGTGCGACCGGCAGCAAGAACACTGCGGTCGTGTGGTACGAGAGCGTTCCCTCGCTCTGACGTCCGCGCCGCGGCGTCACGACGACGAAGAGCTGTGCGACCGCGGTGCAGGCGGCGAGGATCGCGAACGTGACCCAGCCGTGCGTGTGATCGGAGAGCCGGCCCAGGAAGGGCGCTGTGGCGGCGACCGTCGCGGCGGCGACGATCAGGTAGTACGCGAGGGCGAGCGGCGGCAAGCTCCTCTCGCCGGAAGACGACCGAGGTGCTTCATTGAGCTCGATTTCTGTTGGAACCGCGCTCACACTCGGGATCCCTCCGCAGTCTCAGACTGCCGCACGGAAACGCGGAGGATCCACGTCTCCACGCATGACGCTAAGGCCTTTTCGGGTAGGTAGGCATCCCCCGATCGGAGGATGGCCGGGGAAATCACCCGCAAGGGGTACGCTCGACTCTCGTGCGCGTGCCGCTTTCCGTAGAGATTCTCGCAGCGAGGGCTGCCGGGAGCCTCTCCCGACTGACCCGCCGCGGCGGCGGCACGACCTTCCCGGGCAAGGTCCTGTGGAAGCTCGATCCGGATGCGATCGACCGCTTGGCCGCGCGCCTGCCACAGGGTGCGGCGCTCCTTTCGGCGACGAACGGCAAGACGACGACCGCCGCGATGGCCGCCGAGATCCTGCGGCCGCGCGTGCGGCTCGCGCACAACGCTTCCGGGGCCAACCTCGTCTCGGGGATCGCGTCGACGCTCCTGGCCGAGCGCAACGCCGAGCTCGGGCTCTTCGAGGTCGACGAGGGGGCGCTGGCCGAGGTCGCCGCGCGCGTGCGGCCGCGCGTCGTGTGTCTCGCGAACCTCTTCCGCGACCAGCTCGACCGCTACGGCGAGCTCGAGCTGATCGCCGAGCGCTGGCGGCGGGCCGTCGACGCGCTCGGCCCGGAGGCGGCGCTGGTCGTCAACGGCGACGACCCGCAGCTCGGCGAGCTCGCGCGCGCGCATCCGGGCGCGACCGTCTTCGGGGTCGACGACCCACGGCACGCGCATCCGTCGCTGCAGCACGCGGCGGATTCGAAGTACTGCGTCTCGTGCGGAACGCCGTACGACTACGCGGCCGCGTACGTGGGACATCTCGGCGCCTATCGATGTCCCGCATGCGGAAACGAACGCCCTCCCCTCGAGGTCGTCGCCCGCGATGTCGAGCTCGGCGGTCTCGAGCAGGCAGCGTTCGATCTCGTGACGCCGGAGGCGTCGGCGCGCGTCCGCCTGCGCGTCCCGGGCCTCTACAACGTCTACAACGCGCTCGCCGCCGCCTCGCTCGCGCGCGCGCTCTCGGTCCCGATCGACGAGATCGCCGCCGGGCTCGAGCGCTTCGGCGCTGCATTCGGCCGTTTCGAGCGCATTGCGATCGGCGGGCGGCGGCTCTTGCTGCTGCTGATCAAGAATCCCGCGGGGGCGAACGAGGCCATCCGGACGCTCGTCGACGGCGGCGCGCCCACGCTCGCGGTGATCGCGCTCAACGACGCGATCGCGGACGGCAAGGACGTGTCGTGGATCTGGGACGTCGACTTCGAGCCGTTGCTCGACGGCCTCGAGCGGGTGATCGCGACCGGCGACCGCGCCGCCGAGCTCGCGCTTCGCTGCAAGTACGCCGGCTTCGCCGAGGAACGCATCGACGTCGTGCCGCAGCTCGCCCGCGCGCTCGACCGGGGGCTCGAGTTGACGCCGCCGCACGGCGAGCTCGTCCTGCTCCCCACGTACACGGCGATGCTGGCTGTGCACAAGATCGTCGCGGGCCGAGGTCACGTGCGTCCCTACTGGGAGCGCGCCGCGTGAGGATTCGCGTCGGCCATCTGTATCCGGACTACCTGAACATCTACGCCGACCGCGGCAACATCGCCGTGCTCGCGCGGCGCGCGGCGTGGCGAGGCCACGAGCTGGTCGTCGACACGGTGTCGATGGGCGACGAGCTCGTCCCGGGCGCGCATGACCTCCTCTACGTCGGCGGCGGCCAGGACCGCGAGCAGGAGCTCGTCGCCGTGGACCTCGCCGCGAAGGGCGAGCGCGTGCAGGAGGCCGTCGCCGTCGGTGCTGCGGCGCTCGCCGTCTGCGGCGGCTACCAGCTGCTCGGACGCTACTACCGCGACCGGGACGGGACGGAGCTCCCGGGGATTGGGGGCTGCCGGGTCGGCCGCGCGATCGGCACGTACCTCCACGGTCCCTTGTTACCGCGAAATCCCTGGCTCGCCGACTGGCTGCTCGCCCAGGCACTCGCGCACGCGACGGGAGGCGAGCCGCCCGAGCTGGAGCCCCTCCCGGACGAGCTCGAGCACGAGGCCCACGCCGTCGCCGCGCGCCGGGCACGGGCGCGCGGCGGGCGTTTCCTCTAGCGGACTAATTGAGCCAGTCGACGATTCCCAGGAGGCGCTGTCCCAGGACGCGCTGTCCCAGCTTGCGCTCTCCCAGCTTGCGCTGTCCCAGGAGGCGCTGTCCCACGAGGCGCTGTCCCAGGAGGCGCTCGCCCAAGACGCGCTGTCCCAGGAGGCGCTCGCCCAGGACGCGGAGTCCCACGAAGCCGAGTCCCACGACGCGTTCGCCTGCGCGGTGGCCTTCCAGGTTGACCCGTCGAAGGTGGCGAGGCCGGTGGCCGAGTCGAGGACCACGAACTGGTCGAGCCCCGCGTTCGGATTTGCCTTGCCGTTCGCGTTCGTCGAGTTGAAGGCCTGCAGCACGCCGACGCCTAGCGCGCCGCGCGAGTAGCCGCTCGGGGCGGCGGCCTTCAACATTAGGGCGCCTTTGACCTGGTCGGGCGTCCAGTTGGGATGGATCCCGAACAGCTCAGCCGCGGCGGCCGAGACGATCGGCGTCGAGATCGAGGTGCCCGAGAGCCACATGTAACCGGCCTCGGTGATCCGTTCCGGGTGGAGCAAAGCCATCGTCGAGCTCGCGGGCACCGGACCGAAGATGACGCGCCCGGGCGCCGCCAAGTCGGGCTTCAGGAACCCGTCGTAGGTGTATCCCCACGCCGACCACGGCGCCGCGAAGTCGTCGCTCGGCTGCGCACTGCCGTTCGGGTCGCTGGCGCCGACCGTGATCACGAAGGGGTCGTTCGCCGGCGAGTACTTGACGCGACTCGGGCCGGACGTCAAACCGTAGTTTCCCGCCGCGACGACGACGGCGACGCCGTTCAGCCACAGCTTCTCGACCGCCTGGTCGAGCGGGTCGTAGAGGAACGAGGAGCCGGTGCCTGCGTTGAGCGAAAAGTTCGCGACGCGGATCCCGTACGTGTCCTTGTTCTCGAAGATCCACTGGGCCGCCGCTAGCACGTCGCTGAGCGTCCCCGTGCCGTCGTCGGCGAGGACGTCGAGTGAGACGATCTTGCCGGTCGGCGTCGCGCCTGCATGGTCGGTTGCCGAGCCGACGGCGATCCCGGCGACGAAGGTGCCGTGACCGCGCCCGTCGCCGTTCGAGTTCGTCCCGGAGGTGACGAAGTTGACCTGCGTGAGCACGTTGCCTGCGAGATCAGGGTGCGTCGCATCGACGCCCGAGTCGACGAGCGCGATCGTCGCGGGTGTCGTGTTCGACGACCAGAAGCTCGTCACCTGCGCCGCGGCAGGCCAGAGCTGCGGATTCGAGTACGACGTGCGTGCGACCTTGTAGTCGGCGGTGATCGACCCCAGACGGCCGTCCGTCGAGAGGACGGTGATCGCCCTGCCGGGAAGACGGGCGCTCACGCCGGAGAAGAGCTTGTAGCGTCTCTTGAGCGTCGCGCTCCCCGCCGCGCGCACGTCATTCGTGACGTCGGTCGTAGTGGTTCCCCGCGCGCCCGTGACGACGACGTCGAACATCGCGGTCGGGTTCGCGATCGCCGCGTTCCGCAGCGACTTGGCGACGAAAGGCTTGCCGCCGCTCGTTGCGGCGGCCGGCTGTGCGCCGACCACGAACAGCGCGCCAACGGCGGCGAGTACGGCAATGCCCTCCGCGCCGCGACCGCCCTTGCCCCAGAGCGCGTTGCTTCGAACCGTCAATTTGTGAGGTGCACGCCGCAGAAACATGCCTCGAATTCCTCCTCGCCCTTTGAGCAGAACGTAGGTGGAAGCAGGCCCCATGCCTCCCTCTTCGGGGTGATTCGCGGCCCGAAATCACTCGAACGAGCGATCATCAAAACGGGCCCCTGCCCCGCTCCCCGGAAAGATGCGTCCGTGCACGCGTTCTTGCACGGCGCTCGCGTCTTCTTCGAGCACCTTGCCGCCGTCGATTTTCAGGCGCTCGGCATCGCTTGCGCCTTCCAGGCGCTGCGGCTCGTCGCCCGTACGCGTGCCTGGCGCAACATCATCCAGGCGTCATACCCAGACCGCCGGATCCGCTGGGGCGGCGTGCTCGGGTCGTACCTGGGCGGCGTCGGGCTGAACGCGATCACGCCCGCGCGCGGCGGCGACCTGCTGAAGCTCTTCCTAATCAGGCGTCGCGTCGAAGGGAGCACGTACCCGACGCTCGCAGCGACGCTCCTCGTCGAGACGCTCTTCGACGCGGCGGTCGGGCTCGCCCTGCTTGTCTGGGCCGTGCACCTCGGCGTGCTCCCGAGCTTGCGCGCGTTACCGCGGCTCCCAAACGTCGACTGGCGCTGGCCGTTGCAGCATCCGCGCGCCGCCGAGTTCGGTGGGTTGGTGCTCGGGATCGTGCTCGTCGTGCTGCTCATCTGGGCTGTCGCGCATGTGCGGGCGTTTCGCCGACGCGTCGCGCAAGGGTTCGCGATCCTGAGCGACCCGCGCACGTACGTGCTGCGCGTCGTCACATGGCAGGCGCTCAGCTGGGCATTTCGCTTCGCATCCGTCTACTGGATGCTGCGCGCTTTTCACGTCCCCGCGACGCTGCGCGCGACGTTGCTCGTGCAGATCGCACAGAGCCTCTCGACGCTGCTGCCGGTCGCGCCCGGCGGCGCGGGCACCGAACAGGGCCTACTCCTTTACTTCTTCCGCGGGCAGACCGGTCGCGCCGCGCTGCTCTCGTTCAGCGTCGGGATGCACATCGCCGTCGTCGTCGTCAACGTCGCACTCGGGACGATCGCCGTCGCCCTGCTGACGCGGTCGTTGCGCTTTCGACAGCTCGAACGCGAGGCGCTAGGGGACCCAGAGCGCGCCGAGGTAGGCGGGACGCCACCGCCTTAGGAACCGCTGGATCGGCGGATGCAGTACGACGCCGTCCAGCTCCTCCAGCGCGAACAGGCGATGTCCGCGTACGGCGGCATCCTCCGAGCGCACCGCCTCGAGCGAGCGCCCCGTCAGGTCGCCGGCGAAGATGATGTGGACGACGTGCTTCGCGCTGAGCGTGCGCTGCGGCGCGATCGAGTCGACGATCGCGACCGGTCCTTCGACCGGGACGTCCTCGTCGATCCCGATCTCCTCTGCCAGCTCACGCTGCAACGCGTCGACGAGGCTCTCGCCCGAGTTCACGCCGCCACCCGGCAGCAGCCAGTACTCCTTCCCGGGCTTCTCATGGCGGCACAGCAGGATCGCGCCGCGCCAGCGGAGCACCGCCGAGACACGGATGCGGGGCTCGCCGATCACGTCTGCGACGATCCGAATCCGCGCTCGCCGCGCTCGCTGGCCGGCAGCTCGTCGACCACCTCCAGGTCGACGGGGGGCAGCTGCAAGATCACGAGCTGCGCGATGCGCATGCCCGGCTCGACCTCGAAGACGCCCTCTCGGTCGGTGTTCAGCAGCACCACGCGAACCTCGCCGCGGTAGCCGGAGTCGATCAGCCCTGGAGAGTTCACCTTGCCGATGCCGTGGCGCGCCGCAAGTCCCGAGCGCGGCAGGACGAAGCCGGCATAGCCGTCCGGGATCGCGACCGCGAGTCCGGTCCCCACCACCTTGCGCTCCCCCGGCTGGAGCGTCACGCGTTCGCACGCCGCGAGGTCCAGCCCCGCGTCGCCCGCGTACGCCCGCTCGGGGAGCACCGCGTCCGGATGCAGCCGTTGGATCGGCAGGCGGATGCTCAGACGGTCTCCCGCCGCGATTCGGAATCCTTGATCAGGTACGGCGCAAACCGGATCAGCGCGTGCCGCGGCAGACGTGCTCGGACGAAGACGCCCTCCACCTCGTCGCGTCGCTCGTCCACAGGCGCGCCGAGCGCGTACAACTCCGCGAGCCGAGCGCCGTCCTCGTACGGCACGAGCAGGCGCACCTCCTCGAACCGTTCGGCGAAGTGGTCGGCGACCCGTGCTCGGAGCTCGGCCAGCCCTTCCCCCGTCCGCGCCGATACCTGGATCCCCTCCGGCAAGCGGTTTGCGAGCCGGCGACGCCCGAGCGGATCGAGCGCGTCGATCTTGTTCAGGACGAGCTGCACCGGCAGCTCCGAGGCGCCGATCTCCTCCAGCACCGACTCGACGGCCCGCAGCTGCTCCACGAGTGTCTCCTCCGTCTGCGCCGCATCCGCGACGTGCAGGATGAGTTCGGCGACGAGCGTCTCCTCGAGCGTCGAAGCAAAGCCCTCGACAAGATGATGCGGCAGCCGGCGGATGAAGCCGACGGTGTCGGTCAGAAGGTAGCGCCGTCCCTGGTGCTCGAAGGCGCGCGTCGTCGGGTCGAGCGTCTCGAAGAGGCGATTTTCCACCGGCACCTCCGCGTCGGTCAGCGCGTTCAGCAGCGTCGACTTGCCGACGTTCGTGTAACCCGCGAGCGCGATCGTCGGAACCGACGTCCGCTGTCGCTCACGGCGTCGCGTCGCCCGCTGACGGGAGATGCCCGCCAGCCGCCGCTTGAGGACGGAGACGCGGCGCCGCGCCAGCCGCCGGTCGGTCTCGAGCTGCGACTCGCCCGGCCCCCTCGTGCCGACGCCCCCGCCGAGTCGTTCGAGGTGCTGCCACATCCCGCGCATCCGCGGCAGGTTGTATTCGAGCTGCGCGAGCTCGACCTGCAGCTTGCCCTCGGCGCTGACGGCGTGCTGCGCGAAGATGTCGAGGATCAGCTGCGTACGGTCGACCACGCGCGCCTGGAGCGCGTCCTCGAGGTAGCGCTGCTGCGCCGGCTCGAGCTCGTCGTCGACCAGCAGCGAATCGGCGCCGAGCTGCTCGTAGGCCCGCTTCAGCTCCTCGACCTTCCCCTTCCCGACGTAGGTACGGGGCGCGGGCCGCGCCCGGTGCTGAACCACGGCGCCGACCGGCTCCACGCCGGCCGTTCGGGCGAGCTGGTGGACTTCGGCGAGGCGGCCGTCGTCGTCGGCTCCCGGCGGGAGAACCGCGAGGACCAGCCCGCGCTCGAGCTCGGCGAGGCGGCTCACGCCAGAATTATGCCCTCGATGGCCCAGAATCCCCATGTGGACTCCCTGGCAGCGCGCACGCTCGAGCTGGTCGACATCCCCTCGCCCAGCCGTGAGGAGGCGCGGATCGTCGAGCGCGTGCGCGGACTGATGCCCGCCGCGCCGGTCCACGACGACGACACCGTCCTCTTCTATCCCGGCCGCGTCGTGCTCGCCGGGCATTACGACACGGTTCCCGCGCAGGAGAACATCCCCGGGCGGATCGAGGACGGCTGGGTGGTGGGGCTGGGCGCGACGGACATGAAGGGCGGCATCGCGGTGATGATCGAGCTCGCCCGAGCGGGCGCCGGGTTCGGCTACCTGTTCTTCGGGCGCGAGGAGCTGCCCGCGGGCGAGAGCGCACTGCCGCGTTTCTTCGAGCGGCACGGCCTCGACGCCGATCTCGTCGTCATGCTCGAGCCGACCGACAACACGATCCAGGCCGGCTGCCTGGGGAACCTCAACGCCCGGCTCGTCTTCCACGGGACGAGCGCGCACTCGGCGCGCCCCTGGCTGGGACGCAACGCGATCGACGAGGCGATCCGGGGGCTCGCGCCGATCGCGGCGCTGCAGCCCCTCGACGTCGAGATCCAGGGCCTCGTCTTCCGCGAGGTCCTGAGCATCACGGGGATCGAAGGCGGGATCGCGTCGAACGTGATCCCCGACCGCGCGGTGGCCACGCTCAACTACCGCTATGCGCCCGATCGCTCGCCGGCGCAAGCGGAAGCGAGGCTGCGCGAGCTGGTGGACGGATCCGGGGAGCTCGAGCTACTCGGCAACTCGCCGCCGGCGCACGTGGCCGCGGAGTCTGTGCTCGTGCAGCGTCTGCGCGAGAGCGGCGGCTTCGCGCTCGAGCCGAAGCAGGCATGGACGCCGGTCGCCGAGTTCGCCGCGCAGGGTCTCGACGCCGTCAACCTCGGTCCGGGCGCGACGCGTTACGCTCACACACGCGACGAGCGGGTCGAGATCGCGGCGCTGCGACGAACGTACGACGCCCTGTTTCGGTTCGCCGGTACGGTCCTGCCGTGAGTACGCTCTCTCCCGTCCTCGCGGCGATGCAGACCTATCCCTTCGTTCGCCTCGACGAGGCGAAGGCGGCGGCGCGGGCGCGCGGGGTCGAGTTGATCGACTTCGGCATGGGAGACCCCAGCGAACCGACGCCGGAGTTCATCCAGCGCGCGCTTGCGGAGGCGCTGCCGGCGACCGAGGGGTATCCGCGGGCCGGCGGACTGCCCGAGCTGCGCGCGACGATCGCCGGCTGGCTCTCCCGCCGTTTCGGCGCCGACGTCGATCCCGACACGGAGCTGATTCCGACGTACGGCTCGAAGGAGGCGATCTTCCTCTTCCCTCAGGTCGTGTGCGGCGGCGAGAAGAACCTCGTCCTCATCCCCGAGCCCGCGTATCCGGTGTACGAACGCGGAGCGGCGTTCGCGGGCGCGGAGGCCCGCTTCGTGCCGCTGCGCGAGGACAACGGATGGCTGCCCGACCTCGACACGATCGACGAAGAGACGTGGAACCGCTGCGCGATCTTCTGGCTGAACTACCCGCACAACCCGACCGGCGCGGTGGCCCCGCTGGCCTTCTACGAGGAGGTCGCCGAGCGCGCGCGCGTACACGGCTTCCACCTCGCGTCCGACGAGGCGTATTCGGAGCTCTGGTTCGACCAGCCGCCCGAGTCGGCCGTCCAGCTCACCGATCGCCGGAACGTCGTCGTGTTCAACACGCTGTCGAAGCGCTCCTCGATGACCGGCTACCGCTCGGGCTTCGTCTGCGCGGAGCCGGAGCTGATCGCCGCGCTCCGCTTCTTCCGTCCCAACGTCGGCACGGCGCCGCAGGATTTCGTCCAGCGCGCGTCCATTGCCGCCTGGAGCGACGAGGCGCACGTTGAGGAGACGCGCGCGCGGTACACGCGCAAGCGGGAGCTCCTCGCGCCGCTCCTCGAGCTTGCGGCCGGTTCGAGCGCTGCCGGCTTCTATCTGTGGTTCCGGATACCGAACGCCGAAACGTCCGAGGCGTTCGCCACGCGCCTGCTCGAGCAGGGCGTCGTCGTCGCACCCGGTCCGTACTTCGGGCCGAGCGGCGAGGGCTACGCGCGGCTCGCGCTCGTGCAGCCGCTCGCGGCATGCGAGCGCGCGGCGGCGATCCTGCGGGAGGTGTTGTGAACGGCGGCCGCCGGAGCGGGTATGACGGTTGACGAGACGATCGCCGCGCTCGACCGCGGCGAGGTTCGGGTCGCCGACAAGCGCGACGGCGAGTGGATCGTGAACGAAGACGCGAAGGCGGCGATCCTCGAGTACTTCCGCGTGCAGAAGGTCGAGCCCCAAGAGCTTGGCCCGTTCGAGTACCGCGACAAGATCCCGCTGAAGCGCGGTTACGAAGAGCTCGGTGTGCGCGTCGTGCCGCCGGCGACCGCACGCTACGGCGCGTACCTGTCGCGCGACGTCATCCTGATGCCGAGCTACGTGAACATCGGCGCCTGGGTCGGCCCGCGGACGATGGTCGACACGTGGGCGACGGTCGGATCGTGCGCGCAGATCGGCGCCGACGTGCACCTCGCGGGAGGCGTCGGGATCGGCGGCGTGCTCGAGCCCGTCGGCGCAAGGCCGGTCATTATCGAGGACGGCGCCTTCGTCGGCTCGCGCGCCGTGATCGTGGAGGGCGTGATCGTCGGCGAGCAGGCGGTGATCGCACCGCTCGTTGTGCTCAGCGCGTCGGTGCCGATCATCGACGTCACCGGGCCGGAGCCGCTCGAGCACCGCGGCTATGTGCCGCCGCGCTCGGTCGTCGTGCCGGGCACGCGCCCGAAGGAGTTCCCGGCCGGTACGTACAACCTCTCCTGCGCGCTGATCATCGGCCGTCGCAAGGAGTCGACCGACCTGCGCACGAGCCTCAACGACGCGCTGCGCGAATTCGGCATCTCGACCGGCTGACCCCCGGGCAACGCCGACGCCTGGCGGGGCACCCCATCCCACCACCCACTGCGAGCCTAACGAGGAAGCTGTGACGTGTCTGTGCCGGTTCTGTGCTGAAACCTCGCAGGCGCGCCCGACCTCAATCCAACCGCTCGGCTCGTGGCCCGATCAACCAGGCCCGCCCGTGATCGAGGCGCACCGTCAGCTCGCCGCCGGGGAACGCCACGATCACCTCGCCGTCGCCGTGCGTCGCGGCGGCGACGGCGACCGCGCTCGTGCCCGACGCCTGCGTCTCTCCGACGCCGCGCTCCCACACGCGCGCGGTCACGCGGCCGGGCTCGTCGACTCGCACGACCTGGACGTTTGTCCGCTCGGGAAAGCGCGGGTGCGTCTCGAGCAGCGGACCGATTCGCGCGATCTCGTTCGGGTCGCCGATCACGACCGCATGCGGGTTGCCGACGTCCGCCGGCACGACCTCGATGCCGGCGACGTCCTCAGCCGGGCGGACGCGCACCTTGCCGAGGTCCTGCTCCAGGCGGCCGTCGGGGATCCTGCGGGCGAGGACCTCGCGGCCTCCCGTCCGTACGCGCGTGCGCTCGGATCCGAGCCACGTCGCGACGATGCGCGTCGCGTTCCCCGACATCTCGGCCGTGGAACCGTCCGGATTCCAGATCAGCACGTCGGCCCAGTCTCCCCCTCTGGCGAGTACCTGGACGATGCCGTCCGCGTCGCCGACGCGCCGCCGGACATCCTCGGCGCTCAGCTCCTCGGCTTCGACGACGAGGTATACGTTCCCGAGCGCCTGCCAACGCGTGAAGGTCACAGGTCGAGCACCATGACCTCGGATCCCACCCCAGGGTCATACGGCAGCGCTGGCGGCGGGTCGCGGCGCGTGAAGCCGCAGCGCTCGTAGAGCCGAGACGCGCTCGCGTTCCCGCGCTCGACCGACAAGCCCACGCGCGCCGCGCCGTGGGCGCGCGCCCAGTCGACCACCGCCTCGACGAGCCGGCGCCCCAGCCCTGCGCCTCGGCATTTCGGTGAGACCCACATCGCAACGAGGTAGGCGGTCCCGGGTGTGTCGGCGAAGAAACAGCTCACGATCCCGTCGAACCGGCCGTCCTGCTCGACCG
>WNGF01015510.1_pt1 | contig 13877 bp, 6 predicted proteins | sample 5400641 | NCBI WGS metagenome assembly WNGF01 (sample SAMN13153371, study PRJNA577476) | soil metagenome | isolation source: 80 cm soil or saprolite under grassland replicate 2 | place: USA:California | collected 2016-06-15
CAGCAGCCGCGCCGAGGGCACCCCCCCAGCCGCCGTGTCGTAGCGTACGGTCGGCACGTCGCGTAGCGCCCAGGCGACCAGCGGGCGCAGGCTCGGGTCGACCGGGATCGGCCCATCAGGATTGGCCCGCAGCCACTTCAGCGCCTCTTCGCGCACGACCTTGATCTCGTCCGTGAGTACGGCCTGCTCCAGCAAGTGGGCCCGCCCGGTTCCGCGGGCCTCGAGGAGTCGTGACGTCGTGGTGATAGACCAGAGCCCGACCAGGATGAGAACAAACGTCGCAAGCGCGGCTCGGCATTCAGCCGCCCGCAACACGCTGAAGGCGAGGACAACCACGACAAGCAAACCCGCCACGGTTACGATGCTGGCAACCGACCATGGCGGCTGGGCCGGGCTGGCCCGCAGGACTGAGTTGATGTGGAAAGCCGCGGTGATCAGAGGCACCAGGCCGGCGAGGCCGAACAAGCTGGAACGAAAGGTCCCATGGCTCGCGACCGTCTCGAGCAACTGGCTCAGACCCAGCCCAGCCAGCAGCCCGGCTGGCAGGAGCGGGAGGACCAGATAGCGCACGTCGGGCTGGCGCATCAATGCTGTTGTCGCCACGGCCACCGCGAGCCAGATCGCCAGCAGGCGAACGGCGCGCGGTTGGCGCCGATAGCCGGCCAGGCCGACGGCAGCCAGCGCCAGCACACCCCCGTCTATTAGCAGCAGCAAGAGCGGCCCCGCCAGACCAGCCCCGCGGACCACGTCCGCGGACCAGCGCCAAAACGGGTCCACCAGGCCCGCCTGGAGGCCGATCGGATTCATCAGCAGCCGAGTGTTCACCGCTGTGGCCAGGACAAGGGCGACAACGACCGCCTGCCTCGCACTGGCTCGCGCGACAGGCCACCAGGGGCCGCGGGTCAGTGAGTCGCCCTCGGCGATGGCAGCCGCCAGGGCCAGGCCAGCAGCGCCGACCACGAAGCTCGGATCAGCCGCTAGCCCGAGCACGATGGTTGCGAGCCCGCTCACGAGCCATCGCCCGTCCGCCTCATGAGCAAGGCGATAGCCGCAGGCGGCCGTCGCGAGCAAGAAGAGTACGACCAGCACCGTTGGCGAGGCGCTGCGGGAGGCCACGACCAGGGGCGGACAGGCCGCCAGCGTCAGCCCCGCGGACCAGGCGGCCAGGTTGCCGAGCGCCGGTCGCAACAGGCATGGGATGAGGACGGCCCCAGCCCCGGCCGCGACCGACAGCAGACGGGCCTGGCCATCGCCGGCGCTGAACAAGCCGAACACGAATGACAGTACGTTCGGCATCAGTGGACCGCCGGCGTATGTCACCTGGCCCTCGTTCCACAGCGTCCAACCCTCCAGAGCGCGCTGGCCTTCCGCCGGGTCGAGCGGAGGCTCGCCGAGACTGGCGACCCGGACGATCAGCGCGACGGCGAGGAGCAGGCCCCAGGCCGCGACCTCGCGCATGCCGAGCCCGGCCCACCCGGCGGCCAAGGCGGGGCTTGCCTCGGCTCTCACCGCGTCCGCTCGGCTTGCCCTTGGGTGGGCAGGGAGTAGACGGTGGTTCCGCCTCGCCCGAACGCGATCGGCAACAGGCGGCCAAGCCGCTGCTGGGCCTCCGGCCCGTATCGAGAGCGCTCCAGAGTCCCGAAGACCAGGAAACGCGCGTGGTAGGGCTCGGCCCGCGCAGACAACGCCTCGACGGTTTCGGCTCGGTAGATGGCGTCGACGTCTCGCTGGCGCTGGATCAGTTCAGGCCGCTCGCCCCGCCACTGGAGCTCGTGGCCAACCCAACCTACGATAGTCGGCAGGCCGGAGAAGGTCGAGACCCGAGCGTACAACTCGTAGTCCGGGCCGACCGCCTCGATTACGATCGGCCGGCCGCCGGCATTTGCTCGAAGCCACTCGATCGCATCCAGATCGGAGGGGCTGCCGCGACGTAGGAAGCGTGCGCCGTCCAGAGTCGGCTCGATTTGAAAGTGGTCGGATTTGGTCCACGTCGCCGCGAGCGGGTAGACGAGGCCGGGCCCAAGCACCAGCGCGACTAGCAAGATCGTGACCCGCCGCCAGGTCGCGCGCCCGCTCGACCAGAGCAGCCCGAGCGCGGTGGCGCCCGCGATGGCCAGCAGGACCCAGGCGTCGTAGTGGAGCTTGAAGACGGTGTTCATGCGAGTGCCGAAGACGTCGGCCGAGCGCCATGCCAACCAGACCCAGCATTACGAGAGTTGGCTCTTGCAAAAGCAGCAGGGCGCCGAGCGCCGCGCCGGCTGCCAACCTAACCCCCCAGCCCCCTTCCCTGAAGGGAAGGGGGAGCAGTTCGAGAGGTCCCCCTTTCCCTTCAGGGAAGGGGGTCAGGGGGTTAGGTTTGTCGAGCCTCATCCACCCCGCCAAAGCTAACGTCACAATCAGGGCCGGGCCAAACAGGATGAGCATCGAGGCGAGCGGGGTGCGCTCGCCCACCACTCCCAGGCCGAGCCGCTGAGATTCGTAGCCGACGAAATACGGCGCGACGGCCAGCGGCGCCAGGACCGGCGGAGCCAACGCGAACGCCACTCGCCGCCGCAGATCGGCCGCCGAGCCGGACCTTCGCCACGCCTCGAGCGCGCCGGCCAGCAACAGCAGTCCGAAAAACGTCGGCACGTCCCAGGTATTGGCCGCGATCAGGGCACCCAACACGATCGCCGCCACTACCGTCCTGGGCAGACTCTCCGCCTCGCGGCGGTCGAGCCAGGGCGCGACCGCGAGCGCGACGATAGCCAGGTCGAGCGGAATCGCGGTGTAATGCGGATGGAGGTCGCCGAGCAGGTACGAAAAGTACGGGAACTCCGTGATTCCATCCGGCTGGATATTGGGGATCACGCGCGAGGCCCGCCACCACCACGCGCCGTCGAGCGGCGGCGTTGCGCCCCCCATCCCGACGCCGAGACCCTTCACCCCGACGGCTTGCCAGAAGCTCCCCGAGCCCCATCCGGCGGCCGCGACAAGCTCCAGCACCCCCTCCAGGTTGCCCATCAGCATCGCCATCGCGGCGCCAAGGAAGCCGAACAGCAGGGCCCGCGTATCCACCCCACCGGGCTCGCGAGGCTCGGCGCGCGCCAGCAGGCCGTAGACGATGCTCGTGACGCCCAGAAAGGCGTTCGCGAACACGAGTGCGACGGCCAGGTTGTACGTGACCGGGCCCGGGGTGCCGCTCAGCTTGGCGGGCAAGCCAAGCAGAAGGTAGCCAAAGTGGTAGTAGGGCATGCCGAAGCCGGCCAGCCAGGGATCTTCGGCGGGCAGGTCCGGCGCAGATAGGAAGGCGTTCATGAGCGCGAAGTCCATGAACTTCTCTTGGCCCACGATGTCGCCGTTGTAGGCCCGCACGAGGATCGCCGCGCCCAGCGCCAGCAGGAACGCCGTCTCCAGCAGTAGAACGATGCGCCACCTGGCAGCCAGACCCACTCGGCACTCCTGGCCCCAGATCCACCAGCATGCGACCGCCACCACGAGCACGATCGCCGTGCTGGGCGGCCGCGTGAAATCCGTGAACCCGAGCATGCTCGAAAGCCAGGCCAGGTAGCCGATCAGGAGCAGACCTATCAGTTTGGAAAAGCCGTAGCAGCGGTCGGGAAGGGCGCGGAAGACACGGCACGTGAGCGGGAGCACGGCGATGGCGAGCGCCTGTACCGTCACCAGCCAGACGAGGACCGCCAGCATGGGTTAGTGCGGTTGCGCCTCGTGAGCGGCCGACTGGGCGCGGGCCACCAGGCCACCGAGTCCGGCCTCACCCAATTGGCCGAGTTGCCCGCGAATGAGAAAGTACAGCCCACCCACGATGAAGGTCCCGAAGACCGCGGCGTGGATCACGATCGCCGCGGCCAGCGCCTGGCTGGCGTCCACCGCAAACGGAGCGAGCGACACGACTACCGCCGAGTGAAAGACACCGACGTAGCCCGGTGCCGACGGCACCGCCATGCCGAGGTTGGTGACCGTCAGCACGAACACGGCCACGCCGAACGGAGTCCCGATCCCCAGCGCAGCCAGGCCGAGATACATCGTGATGGCCGCCGCCACCCACATCACAACCGACCAGACGATGACGGCGGCCAACACGCGCGGCTTGCGAACGAATGCCAGGCCATCCAGGAAAGACTCCAACAGAATCACGAGCTGCAACTGCTTCAGGAGCCCGAGCTTACCCTCGGCCAGGCCGGCGACACGGATGGCCAGCCCGCGTGCCAGGAGCGCCACCGCCAGGCCGCCACTCGCCATTACCAGGCCCGCGCCGCTCGCCAGCGCGGCCGCCGCGGCCCAGTCCGGGAGCGGCAGCAGGAAACTGATGACGACCAGGAACAGCGCGATGGTCCCCAGATCGAGGACCTTCTCGATCAGAACCGTCGCGAGGACGGTGCTCACCCTGACTCGCTCGGACTCGCCGACCAGGTAAGCCCGTAAGATCTCGCCGACTCGAAGTGGCAGGACGGTGTTGGCCATGTAGCCGACGTACAGGGCCGACAGCAGGCCTCTCGTCGACACCCGGCTCGGCTCCGGGAAGAACAGCCGCCAGCGGCACATCTTCATGTACATCGTCACGGGCAGGGTCGCCACGCAGGCCACGACAAGGAGTGGGTTGGCGCTGGCGAGCGCGGCCCACAGTTCGCCGAAGTCGACGCTCCAGACGAGGAACAGGATCGAGGCAGCGCTGATCAGGAGACCCAGCCAGAGGCGCGGACTTCTCACAGCCTGGAGCCGAGCACGTGGTAGATCGTGACGCCGCCCTCGCGATACGCGATTTCGAGGTCGTCGCCGACCATGCTGTCGAACTTTTCGAGGCCGGCGGCCGAGTAGTATGCCCTTTCGAGGCCCCCGACGACGATGTAGGCCACGCCGTACTTGTGGAGCAGCGCTCTGGCCACATCCGGACTGATGGTCTCATATGCGGCCTTGACGTCACGCTGGCGCTCGTCGACTCGCGACTGATAGCCCGACCGCTGCTGCTTCTGGTGCCAGTCCCAGCCCAACACCGCTGGAAGCCCAGTGTAGATCGAGAACCGCGAGCCCCAGTGATACAGCGGGGCCTGGCCCTCGAGAAAGACCGGTGTGTCCGGCACGTTCTCGAGCACCCAGCGAATCGCGCGATAGTCAGCCGGCAACTCCAGGTCACGCCCGCCGTCCGCGTACCTGGCGCGGGCCATGTAGGCCATGCCGTCCAGGGTCGGTCCGAGCGGCGCAAAGCGCAGCCCGAGCTTGATTGGAGTCGCCCGCAGCGGGTACACCGCCGCGCAAAGGACCAGGAACGTCAGGCAGGCCGCCCACAACGCCGGCCAGACCGTGCGGCCCGTCCCAGGCGCGCCCAGTCGCCTGGCTGCCCACGCGAGCGCCGGTCCAGCCAACAGCGCAAGCAGAACCCAGGCTTGCAGATAGAACTTGAAGACCGTGTTCATTCGCCCGACGTCGCCGCGGACGGCGACCAGCTCCGGCAGCACCAGCGCCGCCAGTGCGGCCGCTCCAAGAGCGAGGAGGAAGAGGGTCTCCGTCGACCGCCGCCGCGCGACTGCCAGCAGCAGTCCGGCCGCGCCGACCGCCACCCCCAGGCCGAGCACCCCGCGGCCGGCCGCGAAGAGCAGCAGAACCACGACCAGCACCAGGCCGCCCGCCGAGGCGCTTAGCACGTCGGAGCGAGCTCCCAGGATTGGCAGCGCCAGGCTGTAGTAGCCGCGCTGAACAAGTGCGCTTCGCGGGTCCAGGTTGACGCCGAAGGCGAGCGGCGCCGAGCGGACCAGCTCAACCGTTAGCCAACTCCCGAGCCCGAACAACAGCAGGCCGTTGATCGCCAGGAACTGGCTGACGTCAGTAATCGCCTTGACCGGTACGACGCCGGAATAGAACAGCTCGTATCTGGCCAGATAGGGCAGGAAGAGCAGCGAGGACACCAGGTAGAGGCCGCCCACGATCGCGGCGCCCACGAGGCACGCGCCGGCCCAGCCGATGCCTCGACCGGGCCGCAGCATGAGAACGGCCGCGGCCCCGAGAATGAGCAGGTAGGTTGGAAAGTCCCACGTGTTGGTGGCCCGCAGACTCCCGACCACCAGCGCCCCCAGCCCGAGGAGCGGCAGCGCATGCGCGTGCCTCGACAAGCTCACGAGCAGGCCCTTTGACGGCGTAACCCGGCAACGAATGAGCTGAAGCCCGATTAACGCAGCGACGACCTGCATCGGAAACGAGACCATGTGCGCATGAAGGTCGCCGTACAGGAAAGTGAAGAAAGGGAATTCGTGAATTGGGCCTGGATCCTCGGGCCCGATGAAACGGGTGCTGCGCCAGAAGTCGAAGGACGGCGCGCTGGAGCCGCGGGTCAGCACGACCAGGCCAAACGCGGCGCGCGACAGGCCCGTCACGAGCGGCAGGACGCTCGGAACGCCCTCGCCACCAACTTTCCAGAGCGCGTCGCGGACCTGCGCCGCACCGTCCAGATTCCCCAGCAGGCAGAGCGCCACCGCCGACCCGAGGCCGGCTGCGATCGGCCAGCGCCTCGGACGGCCCTGTAGATCCGCCCACCGCCCGCCGGCCACCGCGTACCCGAACGCGAAGGCCGCAACCGCCGTGAAGGCGAAAATCGTCGCGATCGCCAGATTGTACGCCTGGGCCGGCGGGACGGCCGACAGGTGAGTCAGGAAGGCGACGAGGACGAAGCCGTAGTAGTAGTAATTGATGTAGCCGCCTGCGAACCACGGATCGTAGGGCGGGAACGACGGCGTTTTGATGACCGCGTTCAAGTAGGCGAAATCCATGGGCTTCTCGCCACCGAACGTGGGATGCCAGAGATCCGGGTTCGCCATCCGGACCACCAGCATTAACGCGAAGGCACCCACAAACACAGCTTCGGTTGCCAGGACTAGCTTCCTGATCCTCCGCAGGTCGCCGGCCATCTCCGCGCCATGGCGCCTGACGACCGACGCGGACAGCCCGGCCAGGACGAGCAAACAGGTGACCGCCAGACCTCGGCCGAACGGCGCGATCCCGAGACTGGCCGCCAGCCAGGCTAGATAGCTGGCGATGAGCAGCCCGAGGAGCTTCGCGACGGCGAAGCCGCGATCGGGCAGACCGCGAAACAGCCACCAGCAGATCGGGAGGGAAGCCAGGGCGAGCGCCTCGACCGCGGCCAGCCAGAACGGAAGGGCAAGGTTCGCCGCCAGGCCATCGAGCGCGAAGTTGTCCGACCAAGTCCCACTAGCCTGCACATGCGCCCACTCGTCCGCTGAAAGCATCAGTCCGGAGCGGGCACCGGCCTCGACCGGCCTGGTCCGCTCGAGGTCGTCCAGAGGGACGGCTGCGAGCTGTTCGGCGACCCGTTGGGCCGAGAAGCGGGCCGCCTTCTGAAAGATGAGGACCGTCGGATGGTCGTAGACCGTGAAGTCCTCCTGGGCGGAGGAATCGTCGATCGTGTAGCCGAACAGCTGCGGCCGAGAGTCGAACCGGGCGACGGGGTCGAAGCCCAGCTCGCCGCTGAGGAGCAGCCGGTAGTACTCGATTGCGATCGGATAGCGGCGCGGCAGGCGTGGGATCGAGCCGACCAAGCGATTGCTCGACAGGATGATGTAGTCCGCGCGCCGCAGGTTCTGAGCGAGCTTCTGGGCTTTTTCGTGGGACTCGTCGGCGTACAGCTCCATCGAGACTTCGGCGAAGCGCCGTTCGCGGCCGGGCAGCCCCAGCGGCAGCGCGTCATCCCAGTGCTCGACCGCCAGCGCCGAGCCCGGCGCGACGTTGGCGTAGATCCACTCCGAGGCCTCGACCCGAGCGTTGGGACGCGAATAGATCGACGAGAACATCGCCGCGTAGATGGCCGTGGCGCCCAGGACGCCTGGGGCCGCCAATCTGCAGACCCACCTGGCCCAGGGGCGAGCCCGCGCGGATACGGGCCCCCACAGCCAGACCAGCGTGGCGGCGGTGAGCACCGCCAGGGCGGGGTAGACTGGCAGCAAGTAACGCAGGAACTTGGCGAACTGGAACGCGAAGTAGCCCAGGTTGATCACCGCCCAGGCGACCAGCAGCAGGTGCCGGCCCTGCTCCGGCCAATGGCGCAGCCGGACGGCCATGATCGCCAGGCTCGCCAGGGCAGCGGCTCCGAGGGCCGGCCCGAAGCCCCACTCGATCAGCCCACGCAGCGCGAACCAGGGGGTGGGCGTGCCAGCCCATTGGACCATGTAGGGAACTTCGATCTCGCCGGAGCTGATCTTCACCCACCGGTCGAGGTCGCTGAAGCGCTGCTCGTTGGGAAGGAATCCCAAAAATGAGCCGGCGGTGAAGCTGTAAGGCTCGCCGACGCGGTACGCGAGCAGCGCCGCCAGCCCGCACACCGCGAGTCCGATCAACTGCTGAGCCGGTGTCGGCCGGCGATCCGAAACGGGGGGCCGCACCAGGACCACCAACCCGACGATCGGTACCAGCAGCAGCGCGCTCAGCTTCGCCGCGACGGCCAGCCCGGCCGCCGCTCCGAGCAGCGCGTAGTCGAGCGCTCGGCCGAGCAGCCAGGCCCGGTACGCCGCGTATAACGCCAGGGTCGTGAAGAATGCCAGAAACGTATCGACGGCGAAGAAATGGGCCAACTGGACATGCAAGACCGTGACCGATAACAGTGCCGCGCCGAGGAGGCCGACGGCGGTCCCGTACACCAGCCGCCCGAGCAAGAACACCAGCAGCACCGTGCCCAGATCGACGGCGGCCGACAGCCCCCGACCCAGGAGATTGATCCGGTCGTAGCTGGCCATCCCGACCAGTTCGCCCAACGCCCGCGTGAGGAACAGCGGCGCCATGCCGTATGCGAAGCCGTCGAAGCCCTGGTTGTACGGGTTCAGCGGCGAGCGCCGCGTGTCGAAGTACTGGAGGAGGCCGCTCGGGAGGCGGATCTTGTCGCCGACGATCGCGAGGAAGCGCTCGTCCGGGTGAAGGTGTTGGCCATCGTCCCAGTTCAGGCCGTGAAACCGCAGCGCGCCGCCTGCCAGGAGGATGGCGACGAGGCAGAGCCAGACGAGCCAATTGCCTGGATTCGGCGTTCTAAGCGCTGGCATGTGCTCCCGGCATTCTCACATACGAACCGGGCGACGCGGAAGAACCTGCCTACGGACTCAGCTCGATCAGCTCGTCGCCGCGCAGCAGGTACGACCGCCGCTCCGGGTAGAGTCGCATCAAGCGGCCGTTGTCCCTAAGGCCGAGGTCGCGCGCGTAGATCACCTTCGCGTTCAGCAGTGGTCCGTTGGCCGGAAAGACCGAGCCATATGGCTGCCAGTCAGGCCACTGCTGGCTGACAAAGACCAACGCCTGCTCGAGCTCGGCCCGCTCGACTAGGTCTAGTCGGCTCCGATCGATCCCGTTGAAGCCCTGATAGCTACGCAGGGCTGCTGGCAGATAGCCCAGCAAATCGATCGCCAGCAGGCAGGTCACGAACGCCGCAACGGCCACCCGCGGAGCGAGCGGCCGCCATGCGCGCATGGCGGCCGCTCTCGGGTCCTCATCGCCCACCAGGAGCGGCAGTCTGGTGAGCAGCGCAAAGCCCCGCGCGCTCAGCAGTGCCAGCATCCCCAGCGCCTCGTAGTAGTAGCGCGGTCCGAACATGATCCCATCGGCCCAGTAGAAGACGTACGCTCCGACCAGGGCGGCGAATGAAGCGGCCAGGACCCAGTCCCAGCCCGTGCGGCTCAGGACCACGATCGGCACGGCAGCCGCGGCCAGGGTCAGATATGGCGGCCACCCGTACAGGTGGCGGAACAGCTCGAGTGTGTTGGCCCAGGTGTTGGCGAGCCCAGTTGCCAGGTCGTGGCCGCCGTGGATGCCAGCCTCGGGTCCAAAGCCGATGACGTCGTGGCCTTGCCAGCCAAGCTCGAATGGATTGCGCAGGGGGTCGCCCATCAGCTGCCAGTTGAAAAGCAGCAGGAAGGCGATCGGGGGCGCCAGGCCCAGGGCGGCCAGGCCGCTTCGGGTCAGCCAGCAGCGGCGGTCACGAATCAGGCGCGCCGCGAACACCGCCAGGAGCGGAGCCCCAACCGCAGGCTGGTCCAGAACAGCCCGGCCGGGTGGGCCATCATCGAGCCGGACATGAACAAAAAAAAGGGCGAGCTGAGCATCAGGATGGCCGCGAGCGTGGCGACGCCGGACCCATAGATACGCCTGCCGGCCAGGTAGGTCAGCGCGATCGCGCCGCCCGCCGCCAGCGGCGAGACCACCCATGGCGCACCGACCAGCACGCTCGGCGCCAGGACCAGCGGCTGGCCGGGCGGATACTTCCCGAACCACTGGCCGGCGTACTGGACGATGAACTCCTGGTCGAAGAATTCCGGCAGCGCCGGGGCCGGGGCGGAGAACCGCCCCAGCGCAAAGAGCTGGGCCTGGAACAGGTAGGTCACCCCATCCTGGACGTGAGGAATACCCTCCAGGACGAAGTACGAGATGGCGCCAGTCGCGGTGAGGGCGAGGGCAGCGAACAGGCCAGCTGCCGCGATCCCAGATGACATACTGAGTTTCGGCTGACGGTCGGAGCGCAGGGTGACGTCTGGGCTCACGGCCCGTGCTGCCGCCACCAGGACCAGCGCGAACAGCCAGGTGCGCAACAGCTCGCGGCTGAGCGCCTGCAGCCAGCCCAGCGCATCGCGTTTGTACTCGAGCAGGCCGCCGGCGATGGTTCGATCTGCCCGGCCCTGGACCCGCTCCTCGATCGAGAAGCTCCGATCGTCCGGCCCCACCATCACAACCAGACCGCCGCCACCGTCGTCGGCTCTGACCAGGGCCCGCACCGCAGAGCCCGGTCGGACCATGGACACGCTCAAGCGATAGTTCCGCCAGGTCTGGTCGCCGGCCTGGATGACTGACCCATCGCGAGGGTCGTCTCGAAGGGTCCAGCCCTCGAGCGGCTCACTGGTGAGGAGCTTGCTCGCCCAGGTATCCGGCTGCCAGACCAGCGGTGAGGCCCCAGCCAGCACCCGTCCATCCGGCGACTCGACCGTGGCGCCCTCTACGCCGGATCGAAGGCCGCTCGCCAGCCAGAGCGCCGCGCCTTCCAGCCACGAGATGCTCTCGTGCGTCCAGCCCGCGGCCAGCGGCCTGCTGTCCGTGGGCGCGAGCGACAGGGCTACTCCGCCCCGCGCGTGGAGCCCGGCGCTGGCGACCAGCCGCGCCGATCCGAGCATGGCCGTCACCCGATCGCCGGCCACCTCTATCTGGAGCTCGCTGCGCTCGGTGCCCGCCCAGACCAGCACGCCTAGCAGCACCGCGTTGAGCAGCCCAAAGCGCCACAGGCGGCGCGCGTCGGCTCGAGTGGCCGACCAGCCGACCAGCGCGATGCCACCGCCGCCCAGCAGCGCCAGCAGCCAGAGCTCCGTGCGAACGCCGAGCGCCCCGAGCAGCAGGCCACAGCCGACCGCCGCGGGCGCCCGCTCGACGAGCCTGGGCCCTCGTTGGCCGCTCCAAAGCGCGGTTGTTATGATCCGGACGGCCACGTCCGCCTCAGCTGGAGGAGCGCGCCGTGCAGGGTGCAGGGTTGGAAGGCATCCGTTACGACCGCCTCTGCCGTACGTCGAATTCTGAGGCGTACCTGATCAGCAGAGCAGACGAGGCGATCGGCCGGATCGACCTGCACTTCACGACCAGCACCGTCTACGGTCTGCTCATCGTCGAGCGCGAGATGCCCCACGAGGAGCTCACGGCCCTGATCGGCCGGATCGACGAGGACCTGGTGTGGAGCGCCGACGTCATTCGCGATGACTTCGTCGTCACCGTCTACCAGGGGTACGAGGTCGGCGTATTCAGTGAATCCGAATCCTCTCGAGGGGACGTCGACGCCGAGGACGGCGAGAGCGGCTAATAGTAGCACGACGCGTTTGGGTCGGCGCCACCTCGTGCTAAGCTATCCTCGGGGATGCCACCCTCCGAAGCTCCCCGAGGATTTCGCCGACCGCGCGACAGACAACCCGCGGAGGTTACCGATGTCCCGACTGACCGTTGCCCCCTACGTGGCCGCGCTCGTCACGCTTCTTGTGCCTCTTGTCTCAGCCTGCGCGGGCGGCCAGCCAAGCCCGCCAGCCACCCAGGCGCCGGCCGCCACAACAGCCCCGGCCAGTCCGGCCGCCGCGGCCTCGCCCGGCGCGGCCGCCAGCCCTGGCGCGTCGCCGGCCCCCAAGCCGGCCGCGGGAGCGCCCGGCGGCACCTTCGTCATTTCCGAGCTTGGACCGCTGCCAAAGATCCTCCATCCCTATCCCGACAGCTCCGCCTATACCAGCAGTCTGAGCGACGTCGGACGCTTGATCTGGGCCGGGGGCTTCCTGGACCAGGACGCCAATACATTCGAGTACATCCCCTACCTGGCCTCCGAGTGGAGCATCTCGCCGGACGGCAAGACGTTCACGTTCAAGCTCCGCGACGGCCTCAAGTGGAGCGACGGACAGCCGACGACCGTCGACGATTTCGTCTTCGCCTGGCAGAACGCGAGCAAGGAAGAGAATGACTTCGTCGGACTCGACGACCTCAAACGGATCGACTCTTTCACCGCGACCGACTCCAAGACGATCGTCGTCAAGCTCAAGGAGACGCTGGCTCGGGACGTCGCGATCAGTGCCGCCGCGAGCATCGGCCCGGTCCCCAAGCATGTCTGGCAGGGCAAGCCCTGGAATGACCCCGCTGCGAACCCGGAGATCCTCAGGCCGACGGTCGTCAACGGGCCGTACATGATCAAGGATTGGAACGCGGCCGAGAGCGCAACCTTCGTGCGCAACCCGAACTGGTTCAAGGGCCAATCTAACTTCGAGCAGATCATCATGCGACCGGGCCAGCAGCCGACCGTCGCCTACGAGCTGGTCAAGAGCAATCAGTCCCAGTGGGCGCGGAACATCCCCCCCTCCCAGTACACTGAGGCCAAGCAGAACCCAAACCTCAACATGTACGAGTGGACGCCGGCCAACGGCCTGTACCGCGTCCTCGAGTTCAATCTTCAGCGCGACTTGCTCAAGGACAAGCGCGTCCGCGAGGCACTCTCGCGAGCCGTCAGCCGCCAGGACCTGATCCAGGTCGCCGAGAACAACCTGGGCCAACCCCAGTACACCTTCCTCAACCCCAGCAACACCAAGTGGTACAACCCGAATGTCGAGAAGTACGACTTCGACCTGAACAAGTCGAAGCAGTTGCTCCAGGACGCCGGCTACAAGCTCGAGAGTGGGCGGCTGCTCGCCCCGAACGGCCAGCCGGTCAGGCTGCAGGTCCTGTATCCCGTGACCAGCAACCCGCGCGCCAAGATCGCCACGTACCTCCAGCAGCAGTACAGGCAGCTCGGCATCGACATCGAGGTCAAGGGGCTCGACGCGAACGCGTACTTCGAGGAGGCGAAGAAGAAGAACTTCGACATCTCGCTGGGTTCCTACGGCGGTGGCAGCATCGATCCAGATCTGTCGTCAAAGTCGCAGCTCCTCAGCGACGGAACCCAGAACGTCACGGGGTTCCAGAGCGAGAAGGTCGATCAGCTCATCGATCAGGGAGCCGTTGAGCTGGACGAGAACAAGCGCAAGGCGATCTACAACGAGCTTCAGAGAGTGGTGAACGACGAGCTGCCCGCCTTCAACCTGTACTCGGCGACGTCGTTCACGCCGATGTCCAAGCGCGTGCTCGGCGTGCAGCCGAACAAGCTCGATGCCCTCGACGCCAATGACGCCCTCACCCGCTGGTCGCTAGCCCAGTAAGGCGGCGGGACGGACATGGGGCGGTTCGTCGTCCGACGACTCATACAGTCGGCGCTGCTGCTATTCGCGGTCATGACGGCGAGCTTCTTCCTGGTCCGAGCGGCCCCGGGCGGACCGGAGCTGGCGCTGCTCAACAACCCACGGGTGACCCAGGAGCAGCTCCAACGCCAGCGCGAGCGATTCGGCCTC
>WNGF01006939.1_pt1 | contig 13875 bp, 14 predicted proteins | sample 5400641 | NCBI WGS metagenome assembly WNGF01 (sample SAMN13153371, study PRJNA577476) | soil metagenome | isolation source: 80 cm soil or saprolite under grassland replicate 2 | place: USA:California | collected 2016-06-15
TCAGTCCCAGCGACCCGAGCTCCTGGACGGCGAGGATGAGCCCGCTCGTCGCGCAGACCTTCGAGACCTCCTCGATTGCGACGAGGGAGAGCAGCGTCCCGGTCCCCAGACCGCCGTACTCCTCGTCGAAGAAGAGCCCAAAGAGGTCGTTCTCCCGAAAGAGATCGACGACGTCCCAGGGAAACTCGTGACTCTCGTCGATCTCCGCCGCCCGAGGCGCGATCCGCTCACGGGCAAGCTGGCGGACGAGGTCGCGAAGCTCGCGCTGTTCGTCCGTCAGCGGCTCGTACCGCACCGCCGAAGGTTACTCAGGGGTGTGGCACACCGCCTCGATGTTGTGGCCGTCGGGGTCATGTACGAAGGCCGCGTAGTAGTTCGGGTGGATGTCGGAGCGGACGCCCGGCGGCCCGTTGTCCGACGCTCCGGCGGCGAGCGCGGCGTCGTAGAACGCCTGGACTCCGGCGCGGTCAGCCCTGAACGCCACGTGGAGCGGCGCGACCTGATCGCTCTCGCTGAGCCCAATCATCCCGTCTTCGGTCCCCAAGAGGACCAGGCCGGGAAACTCCATCACCACCTTCGCACCAAGCGTCCCGAGCACCTCCTCGTAGAACTCTCGGCTCGCCTGTAAATTCCGCACGGGGATTGCAACGTGGTCGAGCATGGTCCTCCTCCTCTCGATTCCGCGGGCAAGATTGAAGCCGATGATCCTCGAAAACGGAACGATCCGCACGCTCGACCCCACGTTGCCCACAGCGCGGGCGCTGGCCATCGCCGGGGACCGGGTCGCCGGCGGTGTCGGGACGCATGAGACCGCGCTCGCGAGCCCCGAGCGCATCGACCTCGGCGGACGCTGCGTCCTGCCCGGCTTCAACGATGCCCACGTCCACTTCCCGACGTGGGCACTGGCCCGGCGGCAGCTCCGGCTCGACGGAACCAGGACCCTCGAGGAAGCGCTGGAACGAGTCGCCGCCGCGGCCCGCGAGATCGCCCCAGGTCGCTGGCTCCGAGGCGCGGGCTGGCGCAGCGGCGACTGGTCACCGGCAGTCGAGCCGACGAAGGACGACCTCGACCGTGTCACCGGGGATACGCCGACGGCGCTCATGGCGCGCGACTACCACTCGCTGTGGCTCAACTCCGCGGCGCTGGCGCTGGCGGACGGCGACCTCGAGTTCGCCGGCGGTGTCGTCGTACGGGACGAGCGCGGCGAGCCGACGGGCGTGCTGCGCGAGGAGTGCGCCTGGCACTTCCGCGACACGTACGCCCGGCCAAGCGAGGACGCGATGGTCGAGGCTTCCCGCGAAGGCGTTCGTATCGCCGTCGCACGAGGCGTCACGGCCGTGCACGACAAGGACGGCTGGCTGGGTGCGCTCGGCGTCTGGCAGCGGCTTCGGGACGAGGGTGCGCTGAACCTCCGCGTGTGGCAGTCCTTCCCCGCGGACCAGGTGGACGAGCTGGCCGCACTCCGGGTCCGGAGCGGCTTCGGGGACGAGCTCGTCCGCGTCGGCTACCTGAAGGCGTTCATGGACGGAACGCTCGGCTCCCAGACGGCGCGAATGCTCGACGGCTCCGGCGTCCAGATCACGAGCGGGGACGAGCTCGCCGAGATCGTTCGCCGCGGCGCGGCCGCACGACTCCCCGTCGCCGTTCACGCGATCGGCGATCTCGCCAACCGCGAGGCCCTAGACGCATTCGAGGAGTCGAGCGACTGGCGGCCGCTCGGCTTGCGCCCGCGCATCGAGCACGCGCAGCTCCTGGCCGCCGAGGACGTGTCCCGCTTCGCCCGGCTCGGCGTCACGGCATCGGTCCAGTTCAGCCATGCCCCGTCGGACCGTGACCTCGCCGACCGCTTCTGGGCGGGAAAGACGGACGGTGCGTACGCCTACCGGTCGCTCCTCGATTCAGGCGCCCTCCTCGTGAACGGGTCCGATGCTCCGATCGAGGAGCTCGACCCGTGGGCCGGAATCTGCGCCGGCGTCCTGCGCACGATCGACGACCGCCCCGCGTGGCACCCCGAGCAGCGGATCACGCTCGAGGAGGCAGTACGCGCCACCACTGTCAACCCGGCCTGGCTCGCAGGCGACGAGCACCGGCGCGGCAAGCTGATCCCGGGTTTCCTCGCCGACCTCGTCGTCCTCGACCGGGATCCGTTCGAGCTTCCACCCGAGGAGCTCCCCGGTGTGCGGGTCGTCGCGACGATGCTGGGGGGCCGCTGGGTGAACAACCCCCCGCCCTGGGACTAGCCGGCCTACACAGGGCGGGCAATCAGTGCGCGAACGTCCTCCTCCGTCGAACTCGAGGTCCGGATGCTCTTCGCGGGCGTGGACACGCGCCTGTTCGCGGCGCAGTCGATCCGCCTCACGGCCGGGAGACTCCCCTGGGGCCCGGGTTACAATCAAACCATGGCCGTGCGGACGATGAATCCGATCCACGAGGCGACCTCGTGCGCGGTTGCGGCGTGCGCGGAGATCATCGGCGCCAAGTGGACGGCGCTCCTGGTGCACGATCTTTCCGAGGGGCCGCGCCGCTTTTCCGAGCTGGAGCATTCGTGCGCAGGGATCAGCCCGCGGACCCTCTCCGAGCGCCTGCGCGCGCTCGAGGAGGAGGAGCTCGTCCTACGCCGGAGCTACGCGGAGTCGCCTCCTCGCGTCGAGTACGAGCTGACGGCTAAAGGCGCCGCCTTGCTGCCGATCATCGAGGAGATGCGGCGCTTCGGCCACTCATATTTGACCGCCTAGCGGTCAAATATAAGAAAGGTCACCGCTTCGCGGGAAACGTGCGCGGGCTAAGCCCGCGCACTTCTACGAAGGCCCGGTTGGCGAATGCGTGCGTCGCGCGAGCGGTGGTGCTGAAGCATCCCCGCTCGCGTTAGTTCGCCTGCGGCTAGGCCCGCTATGCGTGTCCTAGCCTCCGGCTTGAAGGGCGCCGAGGGTCGAGCGGTTCACGCGGGCTGAGTCGACGCGGCACCCTCGCGTCGTGACCTCCACTCAGGCTCGGCCCACAGCTTTGCCAACTCCACCACGGTCGCGGCCGACGCGGCCATGTCCTGAACCGACGCCCACTCGAGTACCGAGTGGAACTGCTGCCCGCCGGTAAAGATGTTCGGCGTCAACAGACCGCGGGCGCTCAGCATCGTGCCGTCGGTGCCGCCGCGGATCGGCTCGCGCCAGGGCTCGACCCCGCATCGCCGGGCAGCTTCGTAGGCCGCCTCCGTCACCGCGGGATCGGCGTCGAGGAACTCCTTCATGTTGCGGTAGCTCTCCTCCACGGTCACGGTGATCTGGGCCCGCGGCTCCTCGGTCGCGAGCTCGTCGGCAAGCCGCCGCAGGAGGTCCTCGTGCTCGGCCAGCTTCGCGGCGTCGAAGTCGCGGGCGATGAAACGCAGCTCGGCCTCTGCGGTCGTGCCCGTGACCTTCGTCGGATGCACGAAGCCCTCGCGGCCCTCGGTCGTCTCCGGCGACCGCTCTTGTTTCGGCAGCCGGTCGAGCAGGCGCGCGGCGAGCTTGATCGCGTTGACCATCTTCCCCTTCGACGTTCCAGGATGGACGCTGTGCCCCTCGATCCTGATTCGCACCTCGGAGGCGGAAAAGGTCTCGTCGTCGATGCGACCGAGCTCGGAGCCGTCGAGCGTGTATGCGAAATCTGCGCCGAACTCGTCGATGTCGAGGTGGTCGACGCCGCGCCCGACCTCCTCGTCGACGGTGAAGCCCACCCTGATCGGCGCATGCTCGAGCTCAGGATGCCCGGCGAGGTATGCGACCGCGCCCATGATCTCCGCCACACCTGCCTTGTCGTCGGCCCCGAGCAGCGTCGTGCCGTCGGTCGTGACGATGTCGTGGCCGACCCGCTCGGCGAGGATAGGGTTCTCCTCGGCACGCAGAACCATGCGCGGATCTCCGGGAAGGACGATGTCCCGGCCGTCCCAGTCCCGTACGACCTGCGGCTTGACGTTGGTACCGGACTCGTCCGGGCTCGTGTCCATGTGCGCGACCAGACCGACCGTCGGTCCGGCCGAGCCCGGAAGCGTTGCGAAGACGTACCCGTGCTCGGTGAGCTCAGCGTCCTCGAGTCCGAGCCCATACAGCTCGCGCTGGAGCACCTGGCCGAGATCGCGCTGCTTTGCGGTGCTCGGATACGAGGTGGAGTCGTCGTCCGACTGCGTATCGATCCGGACGTACCGGAGGAACCGCTCGAGCACGTCGTCCGCGAGCTCAGCCGCGAGCGGCGTCCGGTAGCGCTGATCAGGCAAGGGCGGCGAAGCTCCGGTACAGCTCGGTCGCAGCGGCGACGGCCCGGTCGACGTCCTGAACGCGGAGCCGCTCGTTCGGCGAGTGGATGTTGCTCTCCCGGAGCGCGAAGCCGGTTCCGATCGTCGGAATCCCCTTGTCCGCCAGGGCGGGATAGATGGGAAGCGTGCCGCCGACACGCACGAGCAAGGGCCGGACGCCGACCGCGCGTTTGAACGCCTCGAGCCCGAGCTGAATCGCCGGCGAGTCGGGCGAGAACACGCCTGGGGGCGCGGAGTTCTCGCGCTCGATGGTCAGCTCGGCACCCGCCGGCAGAGCGTCGCGGAACAGCGCCTCGGCGGACTTGCCGATCACGTCCGGATCTTGACCGGGCGCCAAGCGGATCGTGAAGCGCGCTTCGGCTTCGACGACCAGCGTCGTATTCACGAACTCTGGCTTTCCCCCGTGGATCCCGTTCACGTCCATCGACGGCTCGGCCCAGGTCCGGTCGTAGAAGTCTTCTTCCGCCTTCGGGTCGAGCGGCGCGGCACCCGCGTCGAGGAGAACTTCCGCGCCTGACGGGAGACGATTCGCGCTCGCGACCTCGACCTCGCTGAGCGCCGTGCGTCCGACCCGAAGCCGGTCGGGCAGGAGACCGTTGCGTGCCACGAGAGCGGACAAGCCCTGCATCAACGCGTGAATCGCGTTCAGCGCCGCACCTCCGTAGTAGCCGGAGTGCAGATCGCGTTCACCGGTTCGCACTGTCACGTGAAAGCCGACGAGCCCGCGCGTTGCGAGCGCGAACTCCGGTTGCTCGGGCCGCGTCATGCCGCCGTCGAAGATGATGCAAGCATCCGCGCCGCGCTCGTCCTCGCGGATGAAGTCGACGATCGCGTGACCCCCGATCTCCTCTTCGCCGTCGCAGGCGACGCGGACGTTCACGGGTAGCGCACCCTGCGCGCGCAGGAGCGCGGCCGCCTTCAGCAGCGTGTAGAGCTGGCCCTTGTCGTCGGCGATTCCGCGGGCGTAAAACCAGCCCTCGCGTTCCTCGAGCTCGAACGGCGGCGAGTCCCACAGATCGAGTGGCGCCGGCGGTTGGACGTCGAAGTGTCCGTACACGAGCACCGTTGGCGCGCCGGCACCGTTGACGTTCGCCGGAATGTCGCCGACGACGAGGTCGCGCGTCCCCTTCGGCACGAGCTCCGCCTCCCCGCCCGCGCGCTTGACGAAGTCACGCACCCACTCGGCGGCGCGACGCAAGTCCTCCTGGTGCGCCGGGTCCGCGCTGACGCTCGGGATAGCGATGAACTCGCGCAACTCGGCAAGCCAGGTCTCGTCCACGAACCGGCGAGTCTAGTTACGCCCGATAACCGACAGCACCAAGGCCGGAGCGTAAGGCGCGCGAGGCAGCCTTACGCGCAGGGAACTGACGCGGGCGGGGACGCTGCAAGCGCCACCGCCCGCGCAGAAGGGAACAGTCGCCAACCACCAGGAGTGCGCGGGCCCCGCCCGCGCACGTTTCCCGCGAGCTACCTCAACCCGTGCGAAAGCGCAGCTTTCGCACGGGTCTACGCGACGTCGCGGAGCTTGATCGCGTCCGCGAGGGCGCGCAGCTTCTTCAGGCTCTGGTTCTCGATCTGCCGGATGCGTTCCCGGGTGACGTTGAAGGTCCGGCCGACCTCGTCCAGGGTGCGCGGATGCTGCCCGTCGAGCCCGTAGCGAAGCTCGAGCACCTGCCGCTCGCGGCTCGAGAGCGTGCCGAGGATCTTCCGCAGCGTCTCCTTGCGGAGCGTGATCTCCGCCTCCTCGTCGGGGAGCGGCAGGTTCTCGTCGGTGATGAAGTGGCCGAACTCCGATTCGTCCTCGTCGCCGACGGGCTTCTCGAGAGAGACCGGCGTCTGCGCACTGCGGCGGATGTGCTCGACCTCGTCGCCTGTGAGGTCGAGGTCACGGCCGATCTCCGCGGAGGTGGGCTCCCGTCCGAGCTCCGCGCGGAGCTTGCGCTCGGAGCGAACGATCTTGTTGAGCTTCTCGACCACGTGGACGGGCATCCGGATCGTGCGCGCCTTGTCTGCGAGCGCGCGGGCAACGGCCTGGCGGATCCACCACGTGGCGTACGTCGAGAACTTGAAGCCCTTCCGGTAGTCGAACTTCTCCGCCGCGCGAACCAGGCCGATCGTCCCCTCCTGGATCAGATCGAGGAAGGGCAGGCCCTGGTTGCGGTACTTCTTGGCGATCGAGACGACGAGGCGGAGATTCGCCTCGACCATCTCCTGCTTCGCGCCGTGATCGCCGCGCTCGATGCGCTTCGCCAGCTCGACCTCCTGCGCGGCCGTAAGGAGGTCGACCTTGCCGATGTCCTTGAGAAAGAGCTGGAGCGCGTCGGTTGAGACTTCACGCGGTTCTTCGGCCGCCTCGGCCTCCTGTTCCTCGTCCGCGCCGGCGACGACCTCGATCTGAAGCTCTTCGAGAGCGTGGTAGAAGTCATCGATCTGAGCCGGCTCGAGGTCGAGCTCGTCGAGCGCGACCGCGATCTCGTCGGCGCTCAGGTGCCCGTTGACCCGTCCGACCTCGAGGAGCGCCTTCGCGTCGTCCGTCTCCATGAGGTCGACAACGGCCTTTGGTGGTGCGACGACGGACTCTGTTGCGCTCACTCCGTTCCCCCCTCGTGGACCGGCGTTGCAGCGATCCCGCACTGTGCCAGTTGCCCAGGACGAGCGCCATAGGCCGAACGGCTCATTTTTGTGCCGGATGGTCCTAGCGCTTTCGACCCGCCTTGAGGAGTGTATCGGCCCTCTTTCCAAGCCGGGTTCGGGGCCCTTCCGCGCGGGCCAGAGCCAGTTCGCGACGGGCCCGAGGCAGGTCGCCGAAGTAGATGAGCAGCAGGCCGAGGTGGAAGCGGACCGTCTGGGCATGAGGAAAACGGCGGGCGAGTGGGCCGAGCTGGGAAAACGCGAGCTCCGGCCGCTCCTTGTCGTAGCGGCCGACGGCGGCAGCGGTCAGGGCCTCGGGATCGTCAGGAGCTGCCCGAACGGCGGCGGCGAACTCACGTTCGGCCGAGACCGGGTGCAGCTCCTGCTGGAACGCGGCGCCTCGCAGGAGGTGCAGCTCGGCGGCGGTCGTCGGCCGCACGAAGCTCGGGACGAACGGCGGCAGGCCGAGGGGCGAGCGTGGATGGCGCAGGTCCTGCGCGCGCACGGCGGAGGGTGAGTCCGGCTGAACCCGCTCAGCCTCCCGCCACGCGCGGGCAGCGTCGGTGTCCTGCCCGGAGAAGGCGAGGGCAAGGCCAAGCTCGAGACGGACGAGCGCGCTGTCCGGGTAGCGGGCGGCGAGTATCCGTAGCCGGCGGACGGTTCCCGCGGGCCATGCGGCCAGCGCCTCGCGCACCTGGCGAGTGACCTCGGGCAGGGCTGTCGAATCGGGCGCGAAGGGCGGCGGCTTGCTCCTTTGGTGCTCGACGTCGGACCGCGTCGCGAGCGTGACGCCGACGGCAATTCCCGCAGCCGCGGCGGCGGCCGCGCCGACGACGAGCCAGACGCGGGTACTCGGGCTCACGGACGGCGACGGTATCCGAGGCACCGACGCTATATTTCGGAAAGCGATGCCGAGCTACAGGGAACTGCTGCAGCAGGTCAGGGCCGAGATCTCCGAGATCGACGCCTCACGCGCGCGCGAGCTGGTCGATGCCGGCGAGCCCGTCGTCGTCGACGTCCGCGAGCAGGACGAGTGGGACGAGGGACACATCCCGGGCGCCGTGCACATCCCACGCGGACACCTCGAGTCACGGATCGAGCGCGCCGCGCCCGATCCGAGCCATCCCGTCGTCGTCTACTGCTCCGCGGGCAATCGTTCGGCCTTCGCCGCCAAGACGCTCGAGGAGATGGGCTACGAGGACGTCGTCTCGCTCGCGGGGGGCTTCACCGACTGGAAGCGGAACGGCTTCCCCGTCGAGCTGCACGCTGGGCTCGACGCTCCCCGGCGCGCCCGGTACAGCCGCCACCTCCTGATCCCGGAGGTTGGTGAGCAGGGACAGCTGAAGCTGCTCGACTCGAAGGTTCTGCTGATCGGCGCCGGTGGACTCGGCTCGCCGGCCTCGCTCTATCTGGCCGCCGCCGGTGTCGGCCGGATCGGGATCGTCGACGCCGACGTCGTCGACGAGTCGAATCTCCAGCGGCAGATCATCCATTCGACCGAACGGCTCGGCGAGTCGAAGGTGGACTCGGCCAAGCGCACGGTCGAGGCGCTCAACCCGGATGTGCAGGTCGTCGCCTACAAGGAGCGGTTGACGTCGGAGAACGTCGAAAGGATCCTCGCGGACGGCTGGGACGTGATCGTGGACGGCGCCGACAACTTCCCCACGCGCTACCTCGTCAACGACGCGTCGGTGTGGCACGGGATTCCCGTTGTCCACGGCTCCATCTACCGCTTCGAAGGGCAGGTCACGGTCTTCCAGCCCGGTGTGGGCCCGTGCTACCGCTGCCTCTTCCCCGCACCGCCGCCGCCGGAGCTGGCGCCGTCGTGCGCCGAGGGGGGCGTGCTCGGCGTTCTTCCCGGCGTGATCGGGTCGCTGCAGGCCAACGAAGCGCTGAAGCTCGCGCTCGGAATCGGCGAGCCGCTCGTGGGCCGGCTGCTCCTCTTCGATGCGCTCGCTGCGGAGTTCAACGAGGTCAAGTTGCGGCGCGATCCCGAGTGCCCCGTCTGCGGCGAACATCCCACGATCACCGACTACATCGACTACGTCGAGTTCTGCGCCGGAACGCGGGAGCGAGCATGACGAACGTCCGCATCCCACCCACGCTGCGCGAGCAAGTCGACGGCAAGCGCGAGCTCGCCGCCGAGGGCGACACAGTCCGCGAGCTGCTCGACGACCTCATGGGCCGCTTCCCCGCGCTCCGGCGGCAGCTCGTGGAGGACGACGAGCTCGCCCCGTTCGTGAACGTCTACCTCGAGGGCGAGGACGTGCGCACGCTGGACGGCCTCGAGACCGAGGTGCGCCCCGGCTCGACCGTCATCCTGTTGCCGGCCATGGCCGGTGGTATCCGCTGAAAGTGCTTCGCACTTTCAGCGGGGCAGAGTTAGATCTTCGCTTCGCTCGATGAAGTTGCGAACAGCAAGAAATCTTCTCGAGCTCGTCGGGAACACGCCGCTCGTCGAGCTGGCTCCCGTCGGCGACGTGCACGTCTACGCGAAGCTCGAAGGACAGAACCCGACGGGCTCGATCAAGGACCGCGTCGCCAAAGCGATGATCGAGGCCGCCGAGGCTTCCGGCGAGCTCGAGCGCGGTCGTGAGCTGCTCGAGCCGACCAGTGGCAACACCGGCATCTCGCTCGCGCTCGTGGCGAAGCTGAAGGGCTATCCGCTCACGTGCGTGCTGCCGGAGAACGCGACCGACGAACGCAAGCGGCTGCTGCAGTTGTTCGGCGCGACGCTCGTCTACTCGGCGCCGGAGGAAGGCTCGAACGGCGCGGTGCGCTTGGCGCTCCAGCTCGCGGAGCGGGAGCCGCGCTACTTCATGCCGTTCCAGTACGCAAACGAGGCGAACCCGCGCGCGCACTACGACGGCACGGGAGCCGAGATCGCGGAGGCGCTCGATCGCGTCGACGTCCTCGTCGCGGGCCTCGGGACCGGCGGGACGCTCATGGGGGCAGGCGATCGTCTGCGCGAAAGCTTTCCCGACGTCGTCGTGGCCGCGGCCGAGCCTCTTCCAGGCGATCCGGTGATGGGCCTGCGCTCGCTGGACGAGGGCTACGTGCCCCCGATCCTGGACGTCGCCAAGCTCGACCGCAAGCTGCTCGTCTCGAACGAGGAATCGGTGCGAGAGATGCGGCGCCTGCTCGACGAGGAGGGCCTCTTCGCGGGCGTGTCGTCGGGGGCCGTCGGCCACGTCGCGCGCAAGCTCGCGGCGGAGCTCGATGCCGGTGTCGTCGTTGCGATCCTCGCGGACGGCGGGTGGAAGTACCTCTCCGCCGGCTTCTGGGACGCCGAGGACGTCGAGCGGGCGATGGAGCGCACGGTCTGGTGGTGATTCCGGACGGCGTGCGCGCTGCGCTCGTCGCCCACGCGCAGCGCGAGGCACCGAGCGAGGCCTGCGGCCTCGTGCTGCTACGGGACGGCCGCGCGGAGCGGTACGAGCCGGGACGAAACGCCGCCGCCTCGCCGTACCGCTTCGAGCTCGAGTTCGACGATCCCCAGATCTGGTTCGTGGAGGACGAGGGCTATGAGCTCGCGGTCTTCCACTCGCACGTCTCCGCGCCGGCGCGCCCGTCACGGACCGACGTCGAAAACATCGGGCTGTGGACCGGGCGCCCCTACCTGGTCTATTCGATCCAGGATGACGATCTGGCCGCCTTCCGGATCGAAGACGGCCAGATCGAATCGTTGCCGATTACGCCGTAACGCGGAACGTGCCGCGCATACCGCTCAGGTGATGCGGGTCGCATTGGTAGGTGTAGCGGCCGGGCTTGAGCTTGATCGTCCAAGTGACCTCGCCCTTGAAGGCCACACCTGTCTTCTTGTTCAGACCGGGGCCGAAAAGATGGAAGTTGTGGATCGAGGCCTTGTCCTCGACCTTGATCTTGTACGTCCCTGCCTTCAGCTTCTTCACGTCCTTGCCGGCCTTGGTGACCTCGATCGTGAAGCTCGGGCCGACCTCACCCTTCAGGACGGGTACCGCCGCCTGCGCGGACCCGAGAACGAGTCCAGCGTAGACGGATGCTGCGGCGACGGACAGCGTGAACTGTCTCAAGCTGGATCTCCTTGATTTCGCTTTCAGGGTTAGCCGTCTATACGAGACAGCCCCCCGAGCGGATTCAGGTAACGGTCAGCTTGCCCTTCATGCCGTATTTCGCGTGAGAGTCCACGGTGCACACGTACGCGAGTTTGCCCTTCTTCAGCGTGACGATGAGCTTCCCGGTCTTCCCGGGCTTGATCAGCTTGCTCTTCTTGCCGGCAACCTTGAAGTCGTGTGGGAGCTTGCCCTTGTTGACGAGCTTGAAGGTGACGCTGCCGTGCGGGACCGTCTTCTTGGAGAGGACGAACTTGAACTCCTTCATCGTCACGGTGACGGTCGTCGCCGTCGCCGCGGACGGTCGGGCCGCAATCGGAGCGGCCGCGACGAGAGCCGCCAGCGCGACCCCGAGCGCGAGCGTGATGCGATTCATGAGGATGAGGCTCCTTCCCCGTTGAGATTCCTTCGGCCATCGTAGCCGTGCCCTCCCGGCCTAGGCGTCGGGATCAAACAAGCCCGCTTGGGGTCCTTCGCGCTCCTCGTCGTCGGCGTCGCGCTGCTCGCGCCGCTGCTCGAAGGTGACCGCGATCTTGTTGATGCGCGAGCCCTCGACCTCGAGGACGTCGAAGCGCATCCCGTCGTGCGAGACGTCGTCGCCGACCTCGGGCGCGCGGCCCAGGAGCCCGAAGACGAAGCCCGCGACGGTGTGGTAGTCCTCGTCCGGTAGGTCGGTCCGGAAGCGCTCGTTGAAGTCGTCGATCGGGAACGTTCCGTCGATGCGGATCGTGTCCTCGTCGACCTGCTCGATCGACTCGTCCGGCAGGTCGAACTCGTCTTCGATCTCGCCGACGATCTCCTCGAGCAGATCCTCGAGCGTCACGATTCCCTCCATTCCGCCGTACTCGTCGACGACGATCGCCATGTGCTGGTTCTTGCGGCGGAATTCCGCGAGCAACGGGCCCAAGTCCTTTGTCTCGGGGACGATGTGAGCGGGGCGAACAATGTTCTCGATCTGGACCTGCGCCATGCCGCGGTCACGAAGTGCATGGAAGAGGTCGCGGACATGCAGGATGCCGACGATCTCGTCGAGGTCGCCGCGGTAGACGGGGTAGCGGGTAAACGGAGCCTCCATGACGGCTTCGAGAGCTTGTTCGGGCGGAAGGTCGATCGAGAGGGCGACGACCTCCGGTCTCGGCACCATCACGTCCGCGACCTCCTTGTCGGCGAAGTCGAAGACCTTGTAGAGCATCTCCTCCTCCGCCTCCTCGATCACACCCGTTTCCTCCGCCTCCGCGACGATCATGCGGATGTCCTCGGGCGTGTGGGCGATGACGCCGGCGGGGGCCGGTCGAATCCCGAACAGACGCGTGAAGGCATTCGCCGACGCCTGGAGAAGCCAGACGAGCGGATACGTCGCCACGTAGACCGCCTCGACGGGAAGGGCGACCCAGAGCGCCGTGTTCTCAGCGGTCTGGAGCGCGATCGCTTTCGGAACGAGCTCGCCGAGCGTGACGTGCAGGTAGGTCACGAAGGCGAGCGCGACGAAGAAGGCCACACCCGAGGCCAGCAACGGCTCGTCGATCCAGTGCTCGACAAGGGGCTCGCCGATGGCGCCCAGGAGGATTGAGAAGACGGTAATTCCCAGTTGGACGGTTCCGATGAATCGCACCGGGCTGTCCATGATCCGGAGCGCAATCTTCGCCCGGCGGTTGCCCTCGTGTGCGAGCTCGAGGAGCCGGGTTCGGCGCGCGGTCACGAGCGCGTACTCGGCCGCGACGAAGAACCCGTTGCCGAGGACGATCGCAAGGACCGCAACGATCTGGAGGACAGTCACGCCCCGACCCCGTGGGCGTTGGTACTAGGAGGGATGTCTTCGTCCAACTACGGGCCAGTATAGGTAACGGTCACCCCGTCACCACCCCGCGCGGCCCGGCCGTCGCGCACGAGCCGTTCCAGGTGCGAAAGCGTCTCTGCAACCGCGAAACGGCGCTGGGTCGGGCCGAGGCTCTCGCCGAAGACCGCCAGCGAGACCTCGAAGGCGGTGCGGTCGCCGGCAGAGAGCGCAGCCGCGGTCTCGTCGAGCCTGGCTCGGTGGTGATCGATGAGCTCGCGGGCCCGGGCCGCGGCGTCCTCGATCGGTTCGCCGTGCCCGGGATAGACGATCCGCGGCGCGAGCTCGATCGTACGCTCGAGCGACGCCAGGTAGTCGCCGAGCGGATCGGGGCGGCTCTCCGGGTAGAGGCCGACCGCCGGCGAGATTCTCTGCAGGAGATGGTCGCCGGCGACGAGCACGCCGCCGCGTAGGAAGCCGAGGTGGCCGTCAGCATGACCGGGAAGCTCAACCACCTGCCAGCCGTCCACCTCGCTGCCCTCGTACACGAGGTCGGGATCGATCGCGTAGCGGATGAAGGGCGCGAACGCGTGTCCCTGGACGATCAGGTCATCCGCGACGTGCGCGGGCACGCCGTGGCCCGTGAACCACGCGGCGATGCGCTCGGGCCAGTCGTTGCTTCCCCACACGCGCTCGCACTGTGCGTAGTCGAGGCCGCCCTGGTAGACGGGCGCGCCGGTGGCCTTCGCGGCCGCAGCGGCACCGCCGACGTGATCCGGGTGGAAGTGGGTGATCGCGATGCGCTCGACCTCCACCGACTCCCAGGGCGCCTCGCCGAGCCCGAGCCCCGTGTCGAAGAGCGTCCCGTCCGCGAGGTAGCAGTGGACGTGCTTCGGCCCGGTCGGGAGCGGGAGCGTCAGCCGCTGAATCCCGTCTTCGAGCTGTACGAACGTTTGTTCTATACTTCCCGCCGAAGCCATGCGGGTCGAGTATCGCGAAGAGCCCTGCAAGTCAGCGCTCAACCCCGTCAAGGGGATGGGCTTCAAATGGTCGCTGAACCCGTACATGGGCTGCGTCCACCGCTGCACGTTCTG
>WNGF01018683.1_pt1 | contig 13872 bp, 13 predicted proteins | sample 5400641 | NCBI WGS metagenome assembly WNGF01 (sample SAMN13153371, study PRJNA577476) | soil metagenome | isolation source: 80 cm soil or saprolite under grassland replicate 2 | place: USA:California | collected 2016-06-15
TGCCGCTCGCCCGCCTCGCCGCGCAGTTGACGGGCCGATTCGACCAATGTGAACAGGCCGTACATGCCTGGGTGGCAGCATGAGAGTCCGCCGCCATTCGTGTTGACCGGCAGCTCGCCACCCGGCGCGATACGGCCGCCCTCGACGAACGCGCCGCCTTCGCCCTTCGCGCAGAACGCGAGGTCTTCCAGGAACAGGATCGTATTGATCGTGAACGCATCGTAGAGCTGCACGACGTCGATATCGGATGCGTTGACGCCGGCCTGTGCATAGGCGCGGGCGCCGGATTGCACCGCACCGGTAATCGTCAAGTCGGCCATCGACGAGATGTCCGCGTGGGTCACGGCGGAAGCCGCGCCCAGCACATACACGGGCTCCCGCGGCAGATCGCGCGCGCGGTCGGCGCGCGTCATGACGATCGCGGCCGCGCCGTCGGTCACCAGGCAACAATCGCGAACGCCGAGAGGATCCGAGATCATCCGGGCTGCGACCACGTCCTCGATCGCGAGATCTTCGCGCGCGACTGCCTCGGGATTGCGTTGCGCCCATCGACGCGCGGCGACCGCGACTTCGGCAAGCTGGCGCTTGGTCGTTCCATATTGATGTATGTGGCGCGCGGCGGCGAGTGCATACGACGAGATCGGACGCAGCGGCTTGTACGGCGCCTCGTAGCTCGACGAGCGGCTTGTGCTTACCAACTTTCCGGTCGCGGTCGCCTGATTGCTGCCATACGCGATCAATGCGACGTTGCACAGACCCGCATCGAGCGCGAGCGCGGCATGCGCGACGTGCAACAGGAATGCCGAGCCACCCGTGCGATTGTTGTCGGTAATCGTCGGTGCGATACCGAGATATTCCGAGAAGGTCAAACCGGCGAGCGTATCGTGCGGCTGGGCGATGAACAGCGCATCGACGTCGCCGAGTCCGAGCCCGGCATCTGCGAGCGCGAGCAGCGCGGCCTTCGCAGCGAGATCGACGCTCTCGTAGCCCGGCGCTTTGCCGATGCCGAACGTTGCGGCACCGACGACCGCCGTTTTGCCTCTCGGGAATCCGGGCATTGGCTTGTCCTCTCGCGCGAGCCAGGTCAAGCGGCGGGCTCGAAGACGACCAGCGGCTGATCCTCCTCGACGATGATCCGCGCGGCGACTGCCATCCCGATCTTCACTTCTTCAGGGGCCACGCCGATCACGCGACTCATCATGCGAGGGCCCTCGGCGAGCTCGATCAATGCAACGTTGTAGCTTGGCGCGGGCGGACGCTGCCGTACGACCGTGGTGGAGTAGACGCGTCCTCTTCCTGAGGCTTCGATCCATTCGAGATTGGTCGACCCGGTGGCGGGCTGCGCGACGCGCGGATAGAACAAAAATCGGCCATTGTCGCGGCAGCGCTGAATCATGAATCGGCCTTCGGCGAGGAATTTCTGGTATTCGAGCTCCGGCTTGAAATCGGCCATCGCGCTCCTCCCAACGAATGATCGGATCGTTCAGTTGCCGCTGAACCGCGCGGCGCGTTTTTCCTTGAAGGCGAGCGTGCCTTCCTTGAAGTCCGTCGCCTGCACCGCGAGCGGCAGCATGCTGCCCTCCAGACTCATGAACTCGTCGAGCGTCAACGTGGGCGCCACGTCGAACATCCGCTTGGCGAGGGCCAAGGCGATCGTCGGCGCCTCGGCGTACTCGCGTGCGAGCGCATGGGCTTCGCTGAGGAGCACCTCATCGGGTACGACGCGCGCCACGAGTCCGAGCTCCAAGGCCTCTTTCGCGCTCACCATGCGCGCCGAGAAAACGAGCTCCTTGGCCTTGGCGATGCCGAGGTAGCGGGTCAGGAACCAGACCGCGCCGGCATCGGGCGGCAGCGCGATCTTCTTCTGGATCTGGGAGAAGCGGGCGGTCTCCGACGCGATCACCACGTCGCTCGCGAGCGCCATGCTGAATCCCATGCCCACCGCCACGCCTCGAACGGCGCAGATCAGCGGCTTCTGGACGCGCGCGATGGCGCAGATCGCCTTGTGCATGTGGCGGGCGCGGTAGAACGAGCCGTTGAGCCCGCCCATGCCCATCTCGCCGATGTCCGCGCCGGCGCAGAAATCGGTGCCGGCGCCGGTCAGCACGACCGCGCGAATCTCCGGCGTGTCGTTGATGTGCTCGCATCCCGCGGCGAGGGCGTCGCGCATCGCGAGCAGCATCGCGTTCTTCTTTTCGGGCCGATTGAGCGTGATCGTGGCCACGCCACCGTCGGTGGTCAGTTCGATCGACATCGCGAATTGCCCTCGTATTCGGCTTGATGAGAAAGTACACTAAGTACACTATATTCGCTAAAACGTCAAGGGCGGCCCCCAGCGGGAGACCCGTTGACGCCGCCGCCGATTCGGCATACAGTTAACTTAGTAATCTATCACCGCCAGAAACAGGGATGCCGATACTGGGCGACATCATCGAGCGTAACGCGAGACATCGGCCGCACTGGCTCGCGCTGGTATACGCGGACCAGCGCGTCAGCCATGCCGAGTACGCGCTGCGCGTACGCAAGCTTGCGAGCGCCTTCCACGCGCGAGGCCTGCGCCGCGGCGATCGCGTCTCGATCCTCGCGATGAATTGCAGCGAGTATCTGGAGACCTACGGCGCGTGCGAATGGGCGGGGTACGTGTTGAACACGGTCAACTTTCGTCTGGCGATCCCGGAGATCGTTGCGATCATGAAGGACTCGGATCCGAAAATCGTGCTTTTCGAGCAACAGTACGCGGACGCGATCGGCGCGTTGCGCGACGAGGTGACGGGCGTCGAGACGTACATCTGCATCGATGCGGCGCCCGAGGGAGCCGAATCGTACGACGCGGTGCTCGAGTCCGGCGCCGACGACGGCGGCCCCAGTCGTGCGTGCGAAGACGACTATCTCTGCATCATCTATACGAGTGGAACCACGGGGCGGCCCAAAGGGGTCGTGCACACGAACCGCTCCTACGCGATGCTCGCCGAGATCCTTTCGAGCGAGCTCCAGCTCGGCGCGGACGATCGTCTGCTCGCGATCGCCCCGTTGTTCCATATCGGCGCGCGCAGCCTGTCGTCTGCCGCGCAATGGCGGGGCGGCACGATCGTGCTGCACCGGGGTTTCGACGCGGAGGAGGTAATCCGCACGATCGAGCGCGAGCGCATCACGGCGGTCCATCTCGTGCCGACGATGGTCCAGGCGATCCTCGACGCGCCGAATTTCGCTCGTCATGATCTGTCGAGCCTCAGGATGCTGATGTACGCCGCGGCACCGATGCCAGTCGCACTGCTGAAGCGCGCGCTCGACGCGTTCGGCCCGATTCTCGTCAACGGTTACGGCCAGACCGAGATCAACCTGCCGACGCTATTGCATGCGCATCAGCATCACGTCGACGGGACGCCCACCCAGGTGAAGCGGCTCGCTTCGGTTGGCCAGCCGCATCCGCGCTCCGCGATCCGCATCGTCGCGGACAACGGCGACGAATGCCCGACGGGCACCGTCGGCGAGATCGTCGCGCGCTCGGAAACCGCGATGGCCGGCTACTGGAACAACTCGGCGGCGACGCTCGCAACGCTGCGCGACGGCTGGGTGCACACCGGAGACGTCGGCTACGTCGACGACGAGGGCTACCTGTTCCTCGTCGATCGCAAGAAAGACATGATCATCTCCGGCGGCGAGAACATCTACAGCCGCGAAGTCGAGGACGCGATCGCGCACCACCCCGCAGTGAAGCAGGTCGCGGTGATCGGCGTGCCCGATGCGTACTGGGGCGAGTCGGTCAAGGCACTCGTCGTGCTCGAGCCGGACGCTGCCGCGAGCGTCGAGGACATCGTCGCCGGGTGCAGGACGTTGATTGCTTCGTACAAGTGTCCAAAGTCGGTGGAGTTCGTGCCGTCGCTTCCGCTGCTGCCCACCGGCAAGGTCAACAAGCGCTCGTTACGCGAACGTCACGCGGCGCCGCGTGCGTGATCGCTTATGCAGACGTTTGCTTTCGAGCCCGTCGACATGTGTCCCCGGATTCCGGAATTCCGATCCGAGGTGCGCGCTTTCCTCGCGCGCACGCTGGACGGCATGCCGGCTGTGAAGCGTGCGCATTCGTGGACGGCGTTCGATGCGGAGTTCAGTCGCAAGCTGGGCGAGCGCGGCTGGATCGGCATGACATGGCCGAAGCAATACGGCGGGCACGAGCGCAGCGCGATCGAGCGCTACGTGCTGCTCGAAGAGCTGCTCGCCGCCGGCGCGCCGGTGGGCGCGCACTGGATCGCCGACCGGCAGAGCGGTCCTCTTTTGCTGCGTTACGGCAGCGAAGCGCAATGCCGCAGGTTTCTGCCGGCGATCGCGCGCGGCGACATGTATTTCTGCATCGGCATGAGCGAACCGAATGCGGGGTCGGATCTCGCTTCGGTGCGGACACGGGCGCGAAAAGCGCGGGACGGCTGGCGCATCAGCGGCCAGAAGATCTGGACGACGCATGCGCATCGCGCGCACATGATGATCGCGCTCGTTCGCACCGGCACCCGCGAGCACAAGCGGCACGAAGGCCTGTCGCAATTCGTGATCGATCTTGCGACGCCTGGCATCACCGTGCGCCCGATCGTCGATCTCGTCGGCGACGTGCACTTCAACGAAGTGTTCCTCGACGATGTGCCGGTCGGTGACGACATGCTGGTCGGCAACGAAGGCGACGGCTGGCGGCAAGTGACGAGCGAGCTGTCGCTCGAGCGCAGCGGTCCGGAGCGCTACCTGTCGAGCTTCCAGCTCTTCATCGAGCTCTTGCGCGTTGCGACCGATGCGCCGGGCGAAGCGGTGCGAAGCGCCATCGGACAGATCAGCGCCGAGCTGTGGACGCTGCGCCAGATGTCGCTGTCGGTCGCCGCACAGCTCGCCGCCGGAAACGACCCGGCGGTCGAGGCGGCGATCGTCAAGGACCTCGGCAACGCGTTCGAGCAGCAGCTGCCCCGCACCGTGCAGGCGATCGCGGACGCCGGCTTCGCGTTGGAGGAAGACGAACCGTTCGTCGAGGTGCTCGCGTTTCTGCTGCAGACGTCGCCGTCGTTCTCGTTGCGCGGCGGCACGCGCGAGATCCTGCGCGGCATCATCGCGAGAGGATTGGGATTGCGATGAGCGAGCAACGCACGCTTCTCGCGGACACCGTCGATCGCCTGTTCCGCGATGCGGCTCCGAGTGCACCTTTACAAGCGGATGGCTGGAGCGCATCGCTGTGGCAGCACATCGAGCACCTCGCCTTGCCGCTGCTGCTCGTGCCCGAAGAAGCGGGCGGCATCGGCGGCACGTGGGACGACGCGTTCGTCGTGCTACACGGACTCGGCTATTACGCGGTCGCGCTGCCCGTCGCCGAGGCGATGCTCGCGACTCGCGTCGCGGCGCTCGCCCGTCTCGATCTGCCCGCCGGTGTCGTGAGCCTCGCGACGAGAACCACGGGATACCTCGCGCGCGACGGCCGTGGACGTGCCCGTTTCACCGGCGAGCTATTGGGCGTGCCGTGGGGCCGTCACGCGTCGAGCGTCGTCGGCGTGCTGCGTGACGGCGGCGCGCACGTCGTCGTGGTGTCGCGCAACGACGCGACGTCGCTGCAAGAGCATCACAACCTCGCCGGCGAGCCGCGCGATACGCTGTGCTACGCCGATGCCGACGTGACGATCGCGCGCTGTGACGCCGAGGAAACGACGCACGCGCAATCGTTCGGAGCGCTGCTGCGCATCGGGCAGATCGCAGGCGCGCTCGACGCCGTACTCGCGAGGACGATCCAGTACGCGAAGGAGCGAAGCCAATTCGGAAAGGCGATCGGAAGCTTCCAGGCCGTTCAGCAGCAACTCGCCGTGCTCGCGTCCGAGACGGCAGCCGTTGGTGCCGCCGCGCGCGCCGCGTTTCGAAGCGCCGCGCTGGGTGAGGCGGGCTTCGAGATCGCTTCGGCGAAGCTGCGCGCGAATCGCGCGATCGACGTGGTCACCGCGATCGCGCACCAAGTGCACGGCGCGATCGGCTTCACTCGCGAATACGAGCTGCGTCGTTGCTCGCAACGGCTGTGGTCGTGGCGCACCGAGTTCGGCAACGATCGCTACTGGAGCGGCGTGCTGGGCACTACCGTTGCGGCGGCCGGCGCCGCCGCTTTCTGGAGCGAGCTCACGCGTCGCGGCGATCGCTTCGCACTGAAGGATCAATGATGCAGGACGCAGTCATCGTATCGACGGCCCGGACTGGCATCGGCAAAGCGTTCCGCGGCGCGCTCAACGACACGCACGGCGCGACGATGGCCGGCCACGTGATCGACGCCGCCGTGCGGCGCGCCGGCGCCGCTGCCGAGGAGATCGACGACGTGCTGCTCGGTTGCGCGTGGCAGGAAGGCGCCACCGGCAGCAACATCGCGCGGCAGGCTGCGATTCGCGCGGGCTTGCCCGTCAGCGTGCCGGCGGCAACGCTCGATCGTAAATGCGCATCGGGCCTCGATGCGATCGCGATCGCCGCGAATCGCATCCGCTGCGGCGAAGCTGACATCGCGGTGGCCGGCGGTGTCGAATCGGTGTCGCTCGTGCAGGACCATCGCAATGCGTTTCGCGCGCGCGACGAGTGGGTTGTCGAGCGCTGTCCCGGTCTTTACGCGACGATGATCGAGACGGCGGAGAACGTGGCCAAGCGCTATCGCATCGGTCGCGATGTGCACGACGAGTACGCATTGGAAAGCCAGCGGCGCACGGCGGCGGCACAGGCGGCCGGTCGGTTCTACGTCGAGATCGTGCCGTTCCGCGCGATCCGGAATCTGACCGACAAGAACGGGACAATCAGCGGCCGTGAATCGGTCATGCTCGCGCGCGACGAGGGCAATCGACCGGAGACCACGGCGGACGCTCTCGCGAAGCTGAAGCCGGTGCTGTACGCCGACGGAGCGGTCACCGCCGGCAACTCGAGCCAGCTCTCGGACGGCGCGTCGGCGTGCGTGCTGATGAGCATGCGCGAAGCGCAGCGCCGAAAAGTCGAGCCGCTCGGTCTTTTTCGCGGCTTCGCGGTCGCCGGCTGTGAGCCCGACGAAATGGACTCGTGGTGGACGACATCGGGTTGTGGGAGCTGAACGAAGCGTTTGCCGTGCAAGTGGTGTATTGCCGCGATCGGCTGGGCATTCCGGCGGATCGTCTGAACGTGGATGGCGGCGCCATCGCGATCGGGCATCCGTTCGGCATGAGCGGTTCGCGTCTCACCGGTCACGCGTTGATCGAGGGATGCCGCCGCGGCGTTCGCTACGCGGTCGTCACGATGTGCGTCGGCGGCGGCATGGGCGCCGCTGCGCTGTTCGAGCTCGCATAGGATCGGCGAATGGACTATCACGACATCCTGTACGAAGAGATCGGACCGGTCGTGCGCATTTCGCACAATCGGCCGGCGAAGCGCAACGCGCAGAGCGAGAGCCTGCTGGCGGAGCTCGATGACGCGCTCGTGTGCGCCGCGCGTGACGAGCGCGTGCGCGTCGTGATCCTTGCCGCGACCGGCGATCATTTCAGCGCCGGCCACGATCTGCACGACGGCATGGAGAAACGCGGCGCGTTCACGCCCGAGCAGCACTGGGTGTGGGAAGAGCAACACTATCTCGGCAACGCGTTGCGCATCTGGGATTTCCCGAAACCGACGATCGCGCAGGTGCAGGGCGCGTGCATTGCCGCAGGGTTTATGGTCGCCAACATGTGCGACTTGATGGTCGCGTCGGAGGACGCGTTCTTTTCCGATCCGGTCGTGCACAGCCTCGGCGCCGCCGCCGTGGAGACGCTGGTGCATCCGTGGGTGCTCGGAATGCGCAAGGCGAAGGAGTTTCTCTATACCGGCCAGCGCATCACGGCGGCGGAAGCGCACGCGTGGGGCATGATCAATCACGTGGTGCCGCGCACCGACCTCGAAAGCACGACGCTTGCGCTCGCCGAACGGATCGCGGCCGCACCGCCGATCGCGATCCGCATGCTCAAGCGCTCGCTCAACCGCACGCTCGACATGCAGGGCTTCCGCAATTCGATCCACGCGCATTTCGACACGCACCTGCTGAGCTCGTCGACGAACGAGTTCAGGGACATGGTCGCGCGCGGCATGGAGCAGTCGATGAAGGCAGCGAAGTCGGTGGCTTGACGATGCGCGCGCTGGAGCTTAGCGATACCGGCTTCGAGCACTTGCGGCTCGTCGATCGCGCGACGCCGCGTGCGGGCGGCGGCGAGGTGCTCCTCGAGATGCGCGCCGCGGCGATCGGCTTGCGCGACTACAAGGTCGTGACGGGGGCTTATGCACAGAACGGGCAGCGCCGCCCGCTCGTCCCGGGCGGCGAGGGCGTCGGCGAAGTGGTCGAGGTCGGCGCCAACGTCGCAACGCTGCGCGTCGGCGACCGCGTGAACCCGCTGTTCGTGCAGCACTGGCGGCATCGTCGTCCGACGCCCGCCGCGCTCGCCACGAGCACGTTGGGTGGACCGTCGATCGACGGTACGTTCGCCGAGTACATGGTCGTGCCCGAGGACGCGGTGGTGCCGATACCGGAGCACCTCACCGATGTCGAGGCCGCGACGTTGCCGTTTGCCGCGCTGACCGCGTGGATGAGCGTCACCGAATACGCGAATGTGCGCGCCGGGGACGTCGTCGTGATGCAGGGAACATCGGGGATCCCGCTCTTCGCGTTGCAGTTCGCGAAGCTCATGGGCGCGACGACCATCGTGACGTCGAAGAGCGACGAAAAGCTCGAGCGGGCGAGGCGGCTGGGAGCCGACCATGGCATCAATTACGTCGCTGCTCCCGAGTGGTCGCGCGTCGTGCTCGAGTTGACGCACGGCGTCGGTGCCGATCTCGTGCTCGATCCCGGCGGCACGGTGACGATGGCGCAGTCGATCCGCGCCGTGCGGCCGGGCGGTACGATCGCCGTGTTCAATGCGCTCGGCAGTGCGGAGCTCGGCGTGCTGCTGCCTTATCTGCTTGCGCACAACATTCGCGTGCAAGGCGTGAACGCCGGCTCGCGCGACAGCCATGCGGCGATGGCACGCGCGATCGCGTCGAGCCGTCTGCGACCGGTGATCGAGAACGTCGTCACGCTCGACGCCGCCGCGCAAGCCGTTGCAGCGATGCCGCGCAGCGAGCAGTTCGGCAAGGTCTGCGTTCAGATCGACCATCCGCGATGAACTTCGCCGATTCCCCGGAAGAAGCCGCGTTCCGTGCCGAAGCGCGCGAATGGTTGCAGCAACATGCGTGCGCGCGCGACGTCGTCAACTCGCTCGTCGTCAATCAGGAAACCGGCGATTTCAGCGAGCAGTTTCCCGTCGCCCGCGCATGGCAGGCGAAGAAGTTCGACGCCGGATTCGGCGCGATCTACTTCCCGAAGGAGTTCGGCGGACGCGGCGGAACGTCGCTGCAGAACATGATCTTCATGGAAGAGGAAGCGAAGTTCGACGTGCCGGCGACGAATCATTTCATGATCGTTAACCGCGGCTGCAGCTCGCTGCTGATGCGGCACGGCAGCGAGGTGCAGAGGCAGCGGCTGATCCGGCCGTCGCTGCGCGGCGATCTGATCTGGTGCCAGCTTTTCTCGGAGCCCGGCGCCGGCTCTGATCTCGCCGGCGTTCGCACGCGTGCCGAGATGATCGACGGCCACGAATGGATCGTGAACGGGCAAAAGATCTGGACCAGCAACGCGCATCTGGCCGACTACGGCGTGATGATCGTGCGCACGGATCCGACGGTGCCCAAGCACAAGGGGCTCACGTTCTTCATCGTCGACATGAAATCGCCGGGGATCGAGCTCCGCCCGATCAAGCAGCTCACCGGCGGCAGCAACTTCAACGAAGTGTTCCTCACCGACGTGCGCATTCCGGATGCGCATCGAATCGGCGCCGTCAACCAGGGCTGGAAGGTCATCGTCTCCTTCCTCGCGGGCGAGCGCTCGAACATCGCGATCAAGGAATTGCAGCCGGTGATCGCCGGGCTGATGCGACTCGCGGCCAACGCCGAGATCGATGGCATGCCGGCGATCGACGATCGCTCGGTGCGCGAGCGCATTGCGTCGTACTACATTCGCGAAGCGGGCGTACGCTATACCGTACAGCGCATGCTGACGGCGCTGTCGCGGCAGCAGGAGCCGGGGCCCGAGATCGCGATCGGCAAGCTTGTGCTGGGATCGCTCGTGCAGGAGATGACCGGTTTCGCACTGGAGCTGATGCAATCGCACGGTGTGGTGATGAATCCTGAGCTCGCGCCTGCAGCCGGCGTCTGGCAGACCGAATGGCTGGGCTCGGTCGTCGACCGCCTCGGCGGAGGCAGCGACGAGATCATGCGCAATGTCATCGGCGAGCGCATCCTCGGCTTGCCGGAGGACATCCGCGTCGACAAGACCGTTGCGTTCAACCGGATATCCGCGCAATAGGCCGCGCACGGGTCGGAGCACCCCATGGACTTCGATTTCTCGCCCGAGCAGAAGGAAATCAAGGAGCAGGCTCGCCGGCTGCTGTCGGCGCACTGCGATCTCAAGCGCGTGCGGCGCGTGCTCGACGGCGATGCGCTCTACGATCAGGCGTTGTGGCGACGGATCGCCGACCTCGGCTGGCTCGGTGTGGCGATCCCGGAGCCGTACGGCGGGCTCGGCCTCAACTGGGGGACGATGTGCGTGATCGCCGAGGAGCTCGGTCGTTCGCTCGCGCCGGTGCCGGTCAGCTCGTCGATCTACCTTGCGGCGCAGGCCATCCTGCTGGCGGGCGATGACGAGACCCGCGAGCAATACCTGCCGCCGCTCGCGAGCGGTGCCAAAATCGGCACCGTGGCGATCGCCGAAGGCCTGACGCCGCTGTCGGCGACCGACAAGGTACGAACCCGATGCGTGGACGGCGCTCTTTTCGGCACGAAGCTGCCGGTGGCCGACGGCAGCATCGCCGATTTCGCGGTCGTGTCCGCTCGCGCTCCGGCGGCAGGCGCGCCAACGACCGGACTATTCATCGTCGATCTGAACTCGCCGGGCGTTCGGCGCGAGCGCGTCGACTGCATCGATCCGACGCGGCCTCAGGCGCGGATCGTGTTCGACGGCGCGCCGGCGCAGCCGCTCGGTCGCGCCGACGAGGGTGCGGCGACGCTGCGCTGCCTGCTCGACCGCGCCGCGATCCTGATCGCGTTCGAGCAGATCGGGGGCGCCGACGCGTCGCTCGCAATGGCGATCGAGTACGCGAAGATCCGCCACGCGTTCGGGCGGCCGATCGGATCGTTCCAGGCGCTCAAGCACAAGCTCGCGGACATCTACGTGCGCAACGAGCTCGCGCGCTCGAACGCTTTCGCCGCCGCATGCGCGCTCGAGTCGAATGCCGCGCAGCTGCCACTGACGGCATGCGCGGCGCGCGTGGCGGCGAGCGAAGCCTATGAATTCGCAGCCAAGGAAAACATTCAGACCCACGGCGGCATTGGCGTGACCTGGGAAGCGGACATGCATCTTTTTTACCGCCGTTCGCGGTTGTTGATGCTAATGCTGGACAGCCCGCCGGCGTGGCGCAATCGCCTCGTCGGCGAGCTGCAATCGCGCATGGCGGCCTGAATCGCATCGCTTTACATGAGCGTCCAGTTCTGATAACCTATATAACTAGGTGAACGATGATAGCCGGATCGGCGGCAGCGGTGGCACGAGAGGAGCGTGGCAAGACAATGAACCCATTCGTTTTCAGCATGGATTCGCACGTCGTCGAGCCGCGCGGGCTCTGGCAGGAGATGCTGCCAGCGCGATTCAAGGACCGCGCGCTGCGCTCGGAGCGGCAGGAGGATCGCTACATCGCGATGGTCGCCGACGGCAAGACGCTGCACCGGATGCAGATCGGCGACGGCGTGTCAGACAACCCCCGGATCGGCGGCACGAGCCCCGAGCTGCGCTTCAAGGACATGGCGAAGGACGGTATCGACGGCGAGTTGATCTTCCCCAATCTCGGCATGATGACGTACGCGATCGACGATGCCGAACTGAGCTTCGCGTGCATGCAGGTCTACAACGACTGGCTGATAAAGACGTTCGGGGCGTACCGCGACACGTTCGTGCCGATCTGGGCGTACGCGCAAGAGCAGCACGTACCGCTCGCGTTCCACGTCGCGTCGGGGCTTACACCGATCTCCGAGCGTGGACCGGGTGCGGCGATCATCAACTACATGCGCTTGGGCTTCGCGACCGAGGAGCTCGTCACGTACATGGTCGCGGGCGGCGCGCTGGATCGCCACCCTGCGCTGACGATGGTCGTCGTCGAAGCGGGCGCTTCGTGGATGGTCGCGCTCGGCGAGCGGCTCGACGAAGTGAACGAAGCGCACCGTTATTACATCAAGCCGAAGCTCACGAATAAGCCGAGCGAGATCCTGTACAGCCAGGTGAAGGCGACGTTCCAGTTCGACCGCGCGTGCCTCAAGACCATCGACATCACCGGTCACGAATGCCTGTTATGGGCGTCGGACTATCCGCACATGGAGGGGACGTTTCCCCATTCGATGCAGGTGATCGAGCAGGTGTTCGATGGCATCGATATGCGGCCCGAGGTGAAGGCCGACATCCTGGGCGGCACCGCGGCGAAGCTGTACGGCATCGCGCCGAAGAAGCTTGCGGTGAAGCAGGCGGCGTAGCGCATCGGAGGAGAAGATGACAGTTATCGAGAGCACCGAGCGCGCGCCCCGGTTGCAGCTGCCGCCGATGACGCGCGACATCGAAGAAGGCAAGCGCATCCTCGACCAATACGGCCTGTGCGTGCACGAAGCGTTCATCACGCCGGCCGAGGTCGACGCACTGAAGGAGCGAATGATCGAGCAGGCGCGGCTCGAGTGCGAATACGGCGTCGGGTTATTGAGCGGGCAGAGCCGTGGCGGCAAGACGTGGTATGGCCATCCCGAACCTGGGCAGTTGCCGGGATGGCAGGGCATCCCGGCGCTGTACAACAAGGGACGCGTGTTCATCGACCTGATGATGAAGCCGATGTTCCACGCGTACGCGATGCATGCGTTTCGCGGCGCGTCGTTCCACCTGTCCGCGATGACCGGCCTCATCGTTCGCCGTGGTGCCGAGCCGATGGTCGTGCACGTCGATCAGCAGTTCATGCCGCGCACCGAAGTCCCGGCTTTTCTCAATTGCATGATCCTGCTCGTCGATTTCGAGGCGATCATGGGCGCGACGCGCGTCGTGCCCGGCAGCCATCTCGGGCCGTATCCGAAGCAGGCGTTCGACGCCGAGCGTGGCGTGTACAACCCGGAGCCGATCGAGACGATCGCGGTGGAAGCGCCCGCCGGCGCCGCGCTGTTCTGGGAAAGCCGCACCTGGCATCAATCGGGCACGTCGCGCTCCGACAAGACGCGCTACTCGTTGACGACGCTGTGGCAGCAGTCCTGGGTGAAGCCCATGGACAACGTCGTCGAGAACGTTCACGACGACGTGTATGCCGCGCTGAGCGAGCGCGAGCTCGATATGCTCGGCTTCAAGGCCGAGCCGTCGGGACGCATCGAAGTGCGCTCGCCGGGCGCCCGCCAGAACACCAACCGCAAGACGCCGTACGTGCCGGAGTTGCGCGAGGGGAGCGGCCGCCGTCCGGTCGGTCTCGAAGGCATGGGCGATCATAAGAGCACCGACGACATCGCGAAAGCGATGGGCATCGATGCGAAGCGCGCTACTGCTGGAGCAGAACGAGCGCCATGAAAATCGGGTACGGCGCCGAGCACGAGAGCATCCGGGAGGAATTCCGGAAGTTGCTCGCGGCGGCGCCGCGCCCTCGGTTGGACGAACACCCATCCGACCGCGCGCGGCCGCTCGACCACGCGCTCTGGACGCGCCTCGCCGAGCTTGGTTGGCTCGCGACCGCGATACCGGAAGCGCACGGCGGCAGCGGCCTCGACACGATGGTGCTTTGCGTGCTC
>WNGF01006951.1_pt1 | contig 13859 bp, 14 predicted proteins | sample 5400641 | NCBI WGS metagenome assembly WNGF01 (sample SAMN13153371, study PRJNA577476) | soil metagenome | isolation source: 80 cm soil or saprolite under grassland replicate 2 | place: USA:California | collected 2016-06-15
GAGCTGGAGGCCGGACGACGTCGGGCTCTTGCCCTTGACGATCTGGAGGAACAGCGGCAGGTAGACGATCGCGCCGAAGAGCGCGAGGCCGATGATGAAGCCGATCCCGCCCGAGACCGCGAAGACGCGATTCCGGAAGAGGGCGAGTGGCAGGATCGGCTCCTGGGCGCGCCGCTCGGCGAGCAGGAAAAGAACGAGCAGCGCCGTGCCGCCCGTCACGAGCGCGATGCTCGCGGGCGACCCCCAGGCAAGGGTCGTGCCGCCGAGGCTCGTGAAGAGGACGATCCCCGTGAGACCGGCAGCGAGGAGGGCGGCGCCGGCGTAGTCGATCGAGTGCCTCACGTGCTCGGCACGCGCGTGGAAGACGACGCCGATCACGAACAGCCCGACCGCGCCCACCGGCAGGTTGACATAGAAGATCCAGCGCCACGAGAGGTTGTCGACGAAGAAGCCGCCGAGCAGCGGCCCGATCACCGTCGAGACGCCGAAGACGGCGCCGAAGAGACCCTGGTATCGGCCTCGCTCGCGCGGCGGGATGATGTCGCCCACCACGGCGATCGTGGTCACGAGCAAACCGCCGGCCCCCAGCCCCTGCAGCGCGCGGAACGCGATGAGCTCGACCATGCTCTGCGCGAGGCCGCAGAGGGCGGAGCCGATCAGGAAGATCACGATCGCGGTCTGGAGGACGATCTTGCGCCCGTAGAGGTCGCCGAGCTTGCCGTAGATCGGTCCGGTGACCGTGGACGCGAGCAGATATGCGGTGACGACCCACGAGAGGTGCTGGAGGCCGCCGAGGTCGCCGACGATCGTCGGCAGCGCGGTCGACACGATCGTCTGGTCGAGCGACGCGAGCAGGATGACGAGCATGAGCGCGCCGAGGATCAGACGCACCCGCGGCGCCGGGGTCATCGGCTCGGCTGCACCCACCCGAACCAGACTAGTGATGTGGCCGGTGACGTTGCCCGGTTCCCGCGTCGCGAGCACAAGCCAGGGGCCGTCATCGTCCGCAGGTAAGGCTTGACTGCCTCGACGAGGACGAGGGCGGACTCTGGCGCCGCGTGATCGCGGGCCAGGGACCATGGCCACGTTGCCGGTTACATCACTAACCATGCGGCGTTAACCGACGTTTTGGTTACGGCCTCCGCGGAAGAACGTAAAGACCGGCACACGGTTCTTAGAAGGGAGGTCACGCCATGAGCATCGCGCCTCGCGCACGCACCCGACCCACGCCCGACATGGTGGCCGAGCACGAGCTCGTCGAGAGCCGCAACGTGCTCCGCGGCGACGCCCGCTACCAGGCGTACATGGGCCTGCGGCTCGGCTTCGTCGCCCTGCCGCTGCTGATGGGCATCGACAAGTACTTCAACGCGCTGACGAACTGGCCGAAGTACCTGGCGGACTGGGTCGACGACATCATGCCGGGGACGGCGCAGCAGTTCATGTACTTCGTCGGCGCCGTCGAGATCCTGGCCGCGCTGATCGTCGCGCTCAAGCCGCGCTACGGCGCTTACGTGGTCGCCGCCTGGCTCGCGGGAATCGCGATCAATCTGCTGAGCTACGGCGAGTGGTACGACGTCGCCGCGCGCGACTTCGGGCTGATGCTCGGCGCGCTCGCGCTCGGGCGGCTGGCGTCGGTGTACGACCCGCCGCTGCGACGCCGCCGCGCGTAGAACGAAACGAGCAGGGCGCCGATGGCGGCGGCCCCCTGCTCGGCGGACACATCAGCCCGGCGTGAGCGCGTAGCGCAGGAACAGGAGGCTGCCGTGCCGCCGGATCGAGAGCAGCTCGCCGGCGACGTGCACGCCCGGCAGCAGCTCGGCGCCGTCGGCCAGCGAGAGCCGCGGCGCCGTGGCCCGGCCGGCGAGGAGCGGCGACACCGTGAGGAACAGCTCGTGGACCGCACCGGCGGCGACGAGCGAGGTGAAGAGCGTCGGCCCGCCCTCGGAGAGGACGCGCTCGTACCCGCGCGCGTGCAAGGACTCGATCGCGACGGGCACGTCGACCCGGTCGCCGCCGTTGACGGCGACCACCTCGGTCGCAGCCGGCACGCTCACGCGGAGGCCGGGCGCCGCGCGCTCGGTCGTCAGCACGAGCGCGCCCTGCTCGAGCACCGGATGCCCGGGATCGAGCGAGCCGCCGCCGGTGACGACGGCGACGAGCGGCCGCTCGGCTCGGCCCAGCTGCGCGCGCAGCTCGGCGAAGGTCTCCGCGGCCGGCGGGTAGACGCGATCGGGACGCCACGTGCCCCTCGGCGAGGCGAGCATGGTGCCGGAGCCGATCACGACGACGTCGGCGCAGGCCCGCAGCAGCCCCATCACGAACCGGTCGGCCTCGCTCTCGCCCGAGATGAGCGCGTTCGCGCGGGGAACGTCGGGCATGGCGACGACGCCGTCGATCGTCTGGACGAAGTTGGCGAAGACCCGCGGTCCGTCGAACCCCAAGCCGCCGCCGTACAGGCGGCGGAGCTCCGCCGGCAGGTCCAGGTCGGGCAGCGCCGGCCGCTCGGCGAGCAGCTCGAGCGGCTCGAGGCTTATTTGCCAACCTCCGGTTGGACAGTCACGTCGCGCTCACCGCCGTCGGCGCGCGCGCACCTCGTCGAGGAACTCCCGCCGCAGATCGGCGTCCTCGTCGTACAGACCGCGCCAGAACGTCGTCACCGTGCGGGATCCCTCCTCCTCCACGCCGCGCATCTGCGTGCACAGGTGCGAGGCGTCGAGATGGACGGCGACGCCGCGCGGCTCGACCAGCTCCACGAGCCCGTCCGCGATCTGCTCGCCCAGACGCTCCTGCACCGTGAACCGCCGCGCGTAAAGGCGCACGAGCCGCGTGAGTTTCGAGATCCCGAGGATCTCGCCGCCTGCGACGTACGCGACGTGCGCGACGCCGTGGAACGGCAGCGCGTGGTGCTCGCAGAGCGCGAAGAACCGCACCGGCCCCTCGACGATCTGACTGTGGGTGCCGGCGACGCCCTCCGGCCGCTCCGCGAGAAAGGCGGTACGGAGCTTCGGGTCGCCGTCGTAGCCCGCGGTGGCGTCGAAGAGCGCCCGCAGGAACCGGCGCGGTGTCTCGCGCGTCCCCGGCGTGGCGAGGTCCAGGCCGAAGGCCGCGAAGATCTCGCCCACATAGCGCTCGTAGCGTGCCCAGTCCTCGGCGCCGACGGCGCGTTCCTCGTCCGGCTCCCAGCGTGCCGGCAGCTCAACGATGCTCAAGCGATACCTCCCGACTTGGATGGACGAGCGCCTCCCGACGCGCCAGCAGCACGGCAACGAGTGCGACCTGCACGAGCAACAACCAGACATAGGCGACCGGATGTCCCGACGCCATGCAGAGCCCGAACGCCGCGAGCTGCGTCGACATTCCCATGTTCGCCAGCGCCGTCACGGTCGCGCGATCGTGATACGCCGCCCGGCCCTCTTCGGATGCGCCACGAAGGCGCCGCTCGACGAACCGCTCGACGAGGGCGTCCTGCCAGCCGTACACGAGCGCGTAGACGCGCGCGAGCGCGCCGGTGAGCCCCGAGTGACGCTCGGGCCCGGACGCAGCTCCGCGGGCGAGCCGCTCGAGATTGAAGTTGAGGCTCAGCACAGCGGTCAGCAGCAGGAACCCGGCGAGGGCCGCGCCGGGGTTCCCCGTGTACCAGCCGAGGGCCGCGAAGAGCGCGGCGTCGACGAGCAGGTCGCACTCCGAGTCGAGATAGCGGCCGAGCGCGGTCACCCGGCCCGACAGACGGGCGAGCTGCCCGTCGGCGTTGTCGAGCACCGTCTTCAGCTGGATCAGGAGCGCCGCGACCACGAGGTGCCCGCGCGTCAGCTCGACGGCGCCCCCGAGTCCGGCGGCCGTCGACGCGAGCACGACCGCCGGAGGCGGCGCGCGCAGCGGCAGCAGGGCGAGCACGACGAGGTGCGCGAGCGGCCGGAAGAGGTGCTCGCACAGCAGCTCCCTCCCCTGTCTCGGCTTCCGCGAGCGGGCCAGCGCGCTAGAGCGCAAGCGACTCCTCGTCGACCGGGCGGGCGGCCCGGATGAGCTCGCGCGCCGCGTCGACCTTGTCCCACGTGTTCCAGAGCAGGAAGCCGCGCGGGCGGCGCTCGTCGTCGACGTAGGCGACGACGCCCTTGCGGTTCGGCTCCTGCCAGCGCTCGACCGTCGCGAGCCGCGAGTCGAGCTCGCCCACCGCCTCGTAGCCGAGGTCGAACAGGTCGGAGTAGAAGAACGGGAGATGATCGTACGGCTGCTCGGCGCCGGCCATGTTGGCACCGACGACGCGGCCGTGCGTGTTCGCGTGGTCCTCGTGCTCGACGCGTAGGCTGCGGCCGAGCGCGGCGGCCGGGAAGCTCGCGACGTCGCCGGCGGCGAACACGTCCTCGCGCCCGCCGGCGCGGCCGTACTCGTCGACGACGACGCCGTTGTCGACCGCGAGGCCGGCCGCCTCCGCGAGATCGGTGCGCGGCACGATGCCGAGCCCGGCGACGATCGCGTCCGCCTCGAGCGCGCGGCCGGAGCCGGTGACGACGCGGCCCGACTCGACCGAGGTGACGGTCTCCTCGGTGAGGACCTCGACGTCCTTCTCGCGGTAGTAGTCGGTCACGAAGCGGGCGAGGCCGGCCGGCAGCAGGCGCGCGCAGACCGCCGGGTCGGGGAAGACCATCGTCACCTTCCTGCCGTTGCTCGTCAGCGACGCCGCGAGCTCCGAGCCGATGAATCCGCCGCCGACGACGACGAAGCTCGCACCTTCGTCGGCGAGGGCGCGCACCTTCCGGTAGTCGTCGAAGGTGCGGAAGTAGACGACGTCTGCGTCCGAGGAGCCGAGCTCGCGCGGGCTGCCGCCGGTCGCGAGCAGGAGCTTCTCGTAGCTGTACTCGTCGCCCTCGTCGTCGGTCGCACGGCGAGCGTCGAGGTCGAGCGAGACGATCCGCCGGCCCAGCCGCAGGTCGACGCCGAGCTCGCCGGTGCCGAGCCAGATCTTCGCCTCGTCGCCGCCGCTCCAGAGGCCCTTCGTCAGGGGCGGCCGCTTGTAGGGCGAATGCGGCTCCGAGCCGACGAGCGTGACGGTGCCGTCGGGATCGTGCTCGCGGATGCCCTTGCAGGCGGCGCCGGCGGTCATGCCGCCGCCGACGATGAGATACCGGGTGGTCTGCATGCGCCGCATGCTAAGCGAGCCGCCATACTCCACGGTGTGAGCGTTCTCGACGACTGGCAAGAGGTCGACGGTGCCCTCCAGCGCGAGTTCGAGCTGCCGTCCTTCCCCGAGGCGATCGGCTTCGTGAACCGCGTCGCCGAGCTCGCGGAGCAGGAGGACCACCATCCGGACATGACGATCTCGTACCGCAAGGTGACCCTACGGTGGACGACTCACTCGGCCGGCGGGATCACCGACCGCGACCGCGAGCTCGCCGCCCGCACCGACGCGCTCGCGGCCTGACGTCACCCCGAAGCCCCGCACCGCTTGTAACAGACTGTTACTTGCCGCACGCTGGGCCTCGGCGGGGCCCTGATCGCGGCTTGTAACAGACTGTTACTTGCCTACGGGGAAGAGCCGGCACGGGCCGCGACGAAGGCGGCGACGTCCCGGATCTCGGCCGCGGTGAGCGTCTTGCGGAACGACGGCATCCCGCCGCCGCCGCGCTCGACCTGTGTCCGCACCTGCGCGAAGGTCGGCCGGAGCGCGTCGAGGTCCGGCCCGATCTGGCCGCTCGATCCGGCCGCCTCGAGGACGTGGCAGCCGCCGCAGCCGGCCTGCTTGAACACCGCGGCGCCCGCCCCGGGACTCGCGCCGGCCGGGATCGCCGCCGGAGCGGTACGGGCGGGCGCGGCGGTCGGCGTCGTGTGGCGGTAGAGCCAGAGCGCGCTCGTGTACCAGACGCCGATCAGCACCGCGAAGAGGAGCCCGCCGGCGAGCGGCAGCACGGGCTTCGGGAAGCGGTGCAGGCGGACGATCGTGATCTTCGAGGCGTACGCGCCGTAAACGCCGCAGCCCAGGAGCGAGTGCGCGAGCACGCGCGAGCTCGGGTGCTGGAAGCCGAGCTTGAAGATGCAGTGGTAGGCGACCGGCAGCGTGCAGGCGAACGCCAGTCGCCCCGACCAGCGGTGGGCCCGGTTGATCCAGGCCGGCTTCCGCCAGGGCAGCTTGCGGAAGATCCATGCCGCGGAGAAGACCTGGAAGCAGGCCAGCAGCGCCGCCGCGCTCGCGAACCCAGCCTTCAGATGGACGGGGTCGCTGAAGAAGAGGCGGAAGTAGCCCTTGGAACGCGGGTCGTGGTGCGCGAGCAGCCCTGCCGTCAGCGCGAAGACCGCGAACGCAAGGAGCGGCGCGGCGAGCCAGCGGTAGGAACGGCCCGCGGGGCCTGCGGGGACTGCGGCGACGTCGGACATCCGCTCCTGCGAATCGAAGCGGAGCGAGGGCCGGGAATCAAGGCCGGCCGCGGTCTTGCCGCTCGACGCGTCGAGGGAGTAGCGTCTGGTGATCGATGCGAGAGGAGCCGCGAATGGCGACCCGGACGGCCCCGGCGGCCGAGGCAGAACGGCACGGGCGGAAGGTCTTCCGCACCGAGCTGAACCCCGTCGATCTGCTGGCGCGCGCGGCCTACGTCTACCCCGACAAAGTCGCGGTCGTCCACGGCGACCGGCGGCTCACCTACGGCGAGCTCGGCGACCGCGCGTGGCGGCTCGCGAACGCCCTCCGCGCGACGGGCCTGCGGAAGGGCGACCGCGTCGCGACGCTGACCGCGAACTCCCCCGCGATGCTGGAGGCACATTTCGCCGTGCCCGCGGCCGGCGGCATCCTCGTCACCGTGAACACCCGGCTCTCGAGCGCGGAGATCGGCTACATCCTCGAGCATTCGGGGAGCCGCTACCTGCTGCTCGACGCCGAGCTCGAGGAGCTCGTCGAGCCGCTCGACCTGGGCAAGATCTCCGTGATCCGCGTCGCCGACACGGGCGCGGCGGACGACCCCTACGAGCAGTTCCTCGCCGACGGGTCGCCCGAGCAGCCCGAGAGCTGGCTCGAGGACGAGGAGGAGACGATCTCGATCAACTACACCTCCGGCACCACCGGCCGCCCCAAGGGCGTGCAGTACACGTATCGCGGCGCGTACCTGAATGCACTCAACGAGGCGATCGTCGCGCGGCTCTCGCCGGAGTCGGTCTACCTCTGGCTGCAGCCGATGTTCCACTGCAACGGCTGGTGCTTCACGTGGGGCGTCACCGCGGTCGCCGGCCGGCACGTGACGATCCGCAAGGTCGATCCCGAGCTCGTCTGGAAGCTGATCGACACCGAGGGCGTGACCAACTTCAACGGCGCGCCGACGGTGCAGCTGATGATCATCAACCATCCCAGGGCGCACCGGGTCGAGCGGCCCGTGACGGTGATGGTCGCAGCCGCGCCGCCGTCGCCGACGCTGTTCGAGCGCATGGACGAGCTCAACTTCCGGCTCGTGCACGCGTACGGCCTGACCGAGACGTACGGACCGACGACCGTCTGCCCCGAGCGGGAGACCTGGCGGGAGCTGCCGAGCGACGAGCGCGCCAGGCTACTCGCACGCCAGGGACAGGCGATCATCTCCGCCGACCTCGTGCGGGTCGTGGACGACGAGACGCATGACGTCCCGCGCGACGGCGAGACGATGGGCGAGGTCGTGATGCGCGGCAACATCGTCATGAGCGGCTACTTCGAGGACGATGCGGCGACCGCGGCGGCGTTCCGCGACGGCTGGTTCCATTCGGGCGACCTCGGCGTGTGGCACCCGGACGGCAACATCGAGCTGCGCGACCGCAGCAAGGACGTCATCATCTCGGGCGGTGAGAACATCTCCAGCATCGAGGTCGAGCAGGCGATGGAGGCGCATCCCGCCGTGCTCGAGTGCGCCGTGGTCGCGGTCCCGCACGAGCACTGGGGCGAGCGGCCGAAGGCGTTCGTGACCCTGAAGGACGGCGCGACGGCGACCGCGGACGAGCTCATCGCGTTCGCCCGCGACCGTCTCGCCCACTACAAGTGTCCCGACACGATCGAGTTCGGCCCGCTGCCGAAGACATCGACCGGCAAGGTGCAGAAGTACGTGCTGCGCAAGGCGGAGTGGGCCGGCCGGGACACCGGGATCGGGGCCGCGTGATGGCCGCCACCGTCGGAACGAACGTGCGTGTCGAGATCGACGAGCCGGCCGCGATCGTCACGCTCGACCGGCCGGAGAAGCGCAATGCGCTGTCGCTCGCGCTGATGGAGGAGCTCATCGCGGCTCTCGGCGAGGCCGGACGCACGCCGGGCATTCGGGCGATCGTGCTCGCCGGCGCCGGGCCCGCGTTCTCGGCGGGGCACGACCTGAGCGAGATGATCGGCCGCGACCGCGCCTTCTACGACCGGCTCTTCGACGTCTGCACGGAGCTGATGGAGACGATCCCGCGGCTGCCGCAACCGGTGATCGCGAAGGTGCACGGCATCGCGACCGCCGCCGGCTGCCAGCTGGTCGCCGCCTGCGATCTCGTGGTCGCGGCGGAGGGAACGCGCTTCGCGACGCCCGGCGTCAAGATCGGCCTCTTCTGCTCGACCCCGATGGTGCCGGTGTCGCGTGCGGTCGGCCGCAAGCGGGCGCTCGAGCTCCTGCTCACGGGCGAGCCGATCGACGCGGCGACGGCCGCGGACTGGGGTCTCGTGAACCGTGTCGTCCCGGCGGAGCAGCTCGACGCGGCCGTGCAGGAGCTCGTCGCGGCGGTCGCACGGTCGAGCCCGCTCACCGTCGGGATCGGCAAGGAGGCCTTCTACGCGCAGCTCGAGCTCGACGAGCATGCTGCGTACGGCCTCACGAAGTCTGTGATGTCCGCGAACTCGCTTGCGGCGGACGCGCAGGAAGGTATGTGCGCCTTCCTGGAGAAGCGGCCGCCGATGTGGACCGGGCGGTAGCCCGGCAGGCTCCTACTTCAGGCGGTAGACGATCCGGCCGCGATCGAGGTCGTACGGCGAGAGCTCGATCCGCACGCGATCGCCCAGGAGCATCCTGATCCGGTAGCGCTTCATCCGCCCGGCCGTGTAGCCGAGCATCTCGTGGCCGTTGTCGAGCCGGATCTTGAACATCCGGTTGCGGAGCGACTCGATGATCTCGCCCTCCATCTCGATCTTCTCTTCCTTCTGCGCGATGACGTCTCCCTCCTCGCGATGGTTGATGCGGTGGATCTGCGGCCGCCGGAGCGGCCGCAGACCTCGAACCCGAACGCTAGGCGACCGGAGCGACGTTTGTCGCTTCCGGGCCCTTGGCGCCCTGACGCTCCTCGAACTGCACGCGCGCGCCCTCGGCGAGCGACTTGAAGCCCGCGCCGGCGATGTTGCTGTGATGCACGAAGACATCCTTCGATCCCTCGTCAGGGGTGATGAACCCGTACCCCTTCGCATCGTTGAACCACTTGACGGTTCCGTTGGCCATAAAAACACCTCCCCTACTCATCTCACGAACGCGTAGGGAAGGCGCAGCGCGCAAACCGGACTCGCTCTTGATTACGGTGTCCAGAGTAGCACTCATCCGGGAAGCCGCCCGTAGCCGCCCCCGCCTGGCGTCTCGATCGTGATCGTGTCTCCTGCCGCGAGCTGGAGGGTCGCCTTCGCGGGGAGCGGCTCGCCGTTGAGCAGGTTTCGACCCGGGCGGCCGTCGCCGCCGCCGCGGGCGCCGCGCGGAGCGTTCGCGCGCCGCTCCGTGAGCAGGGAGCAGCGGCAGTCCTCGAGCACGCGGATCGAGCGGACGACGCCGTCGCCGCCGCGGTGCACGCCCTTCCCGCCGCTGCCGAGCCGCACCGCGTAGCGCTCGACACGCAGTGGATAGCCGAGCTCGAGCGCCTCGACGGGCGTGTTGAGCGTGTTCGACATCGCGACGTGCACCGCGCTGGGGCCGTCGAGCTCGGCAGATGCACCCTGCCCGCCGCCGAGCGTCTCGTAGTACGTGAAGCCGGCGTTGCCGAAGGTGACGTTGTTGATCGTCCCCTGGCCCTGCGCGGGCACGTCGACCGCCTGGCCGAAGGCGGCGAGGACGAGGTCGACGATCCGGCTCGAGGTCTCCGTGTTCCCCGCCACGACGGCCGCCGGGGAGCGGGCGTTGACCACGCAGCCCGCGGGCGCGGTCACGGTGACGGGCTCGAAGGCTCCGCCCGAGGCGGGGACGTCGGGCGCGGTCAAGCAGCGGACGACGTAGTAGGACGCCGCGCGCGTGACCGAGATGGGGCAGTTGAGGTTGCCTTCGTCCTGCGGATCGGTGCCGGCGAAGTCGATCGCCACCTCGTCGCCGGCGACGGTGACCGCCACCCGCAGCGTCAGCTCGCGCCCGCGCGCCTCGAGCACGTCCTCGGCGCGATAGGTCCCGTCCGGGATCTCCGCGAGGCCCGCGCGCACGACCCTGGCGGAGTACGCGTACAGCTCGTCCATCGCAGCCAGGACGGCGTCGGCGCCGCGCCGCTCGACCAGCTCGTCGATCCGGCGCTCGGCGAGCCGGTGGGCCGCGAGCTGGGCGCGCAGGTCGCCGCGGCGCTCCTCGGGATTGCGGGCGTTCGCGAGCATGATCCTCAGCACGTCCTCCGTCAGCTCGACCGGCGGCAGCACCAGCCCTTCCTGGTAGATCTCGCGCGACTCGGCCGGCAGGCTCGAAGGCTCCATCCCGCCGATGTCGGCGTGGTGCGCCCGGCTGACGGCGAAGCCGAGCGCCGTGCGCGAGACGAGCGTCACGTCGGGCAGGTGCGAGCCGCCGGCGAAGGGGTCGTTGAGCACGTAGACGACGTCCGGCTCCGGGTCGCGCGCAAGCACGGCCTCCACCGCCCCGGGCAGCGCGCCGAGGTGGACCGGGATGTGCTCCGCCTGGGCGATCATCCGGCCGCCGCTGTCGAAGAGCGCCGTCGAGCAGTCGCGCCGCTCCTTGATGTTGGCGGAGAAGGCGGAGCGGATCAGGACCACGCCCATCTCCTCCGCGACGGCTCGCAGTCCCGCGCCGAGGACCTGCAGGGCGACGTCGCTCACGTCCGCTCGATCACGAGGGTTCCCTGGGCGTTGCTGCGGGCGCGCCAACCGGCCGGGATCCAGCAGGTGGCGCCGGGCAGCTCGACGAGCTCGGGACCCGCCGCCTCGTACGCCGCGCCGGCCCGGAGCGTGAGTTGCGGGCCGGGCACGATGGTGGCAGTCCGCACCGCGACGAGCTCGATGTCGCGCTCCCGGTCGGCATAGCCGTAGCGCTCCTCGTGGGCCGCGTGGAAGCGCCCCTCGAGCTCGGGGCCGAGCGGCACGGTGAGCTCGAACGACTGGCCGCGATAGCGGAGATCGGCCTCGCCCTCCCCGGGGAGCTCGCCGACCTCGTCGAGCGAACGGACGTACGAGCGGACGCGATCCCGGCGCTCGTCGCTCGCGGCGAGCCCGAGCGCCGAGAGCACGCCCGCCGCCTCCGGCACGAGGACTGTCGTCATGCCCAGCTCCTCGGCGAGCGCGCATGCGTGCAGCGGTCCGGCACCGCCGAAGGCGACGAGCGCGAAGTCGCGGGGATCGAGGCCGCGCTCGACCGAGACGATGCGCAGCGCCCGCAGCATCTCGCCGTTCACCACCTCGATCACGGCGGCCGGGTCGAATCCCTCCAGCACCCGCTCTGCGGCATCGCGGTCGAGCTCGATCCCGCCCGCGAGTCGCGCCGGCAGCCGGCCGAGCAGCAGGTTCGCATCCGTCACCGTCGGGCGCGTCCCGCCGCGCCCGTAGCAGGCTGGACCCGGGTCGGCGCCCGCGCTCTCCGGCCCGACCCGAAGCGCGTCGCCTGCGTCGCGCCAGACGATCGAGCCGCCGCCGGCGCCGACCGTGTGGATGTCGACCGTCGGCAGCCGGATCGGGAAGTCGCCGACGACGCGCTCGTGCGAGCGTCCGACGGCGCCGCCGAGGATCGTGCAGACGTCGGTCGACGTGCCGCCCATGTCGAAGGCGATCGCGTTCTCGATCCCGGCGAGGGCCGCCAGCCGCGACGCGCCGATGGCACCGGCGGCCGGGCCCGAGACGAGCGCGATCGCGGCGTGCTCGGACGCTTCCGCGAGCGACGCGACGCCCCCGGACGACCGCATCACGAGCGGCTCCGGCAGCCCGTTCTCCGCGCAGGCGACGGCGAGCGCGCGCAGGTAGCGCGCGAGCACGGGGCCGAGATACGCGTCGGCGGCGGTCGTCGAGGCGCGCTCGTACTCCCGGAACTCCGGCGCGACCTCGTGCGAGGCGACGACGTGCGCTTCCGGCAGCCGCTCGCGGATCCGCTCCGACACCGCACGTTCGTGGGCCGCGTCGCGGAACGCGAAGAGCAGGCATACGGCCACCGCCGCGACGTCCGCCGGGAGCTCCGGCAGCGACGAGAGCTCGAGCGGCGCCACGACGCCGTCCGGGCCGAGCCGCTCGCGGACGCCGAAGCACCGCTCGAGCGGCACGAGCGGCTCGGGCTGCGGCGCCTGCGGGTGGTAGAGCCGGGCACGGTTCTGGCGCCGCAGGTGCAGAAGGTGCTCGAAGCCCGCCGTGGCAACGAACGCGGTGCGGGCGCCCTTGCGCTCGAGGAGCGCGTTCGTCGCCATCGTCGTGCCGTGCGTGAAGCGCTCGACGTCGCCGGCCCCGACCGCGAGCGCGGCGGCGACGACCGACTCCTCCTGCCGGCGCGCCGTCGGCACCTTGGCCGTGGCGAGCCGCTCCCCGTCCAGCAACACCGCGTCGGTGAACGTGCCGCCGACGTCGACGCCCAGGATCGCCACGGAGGTGAGTCTATGATCGGCCCCCTATGATCAGCGCCGTGTGCGACGGTGCTCCGCTGCCCGCGCTCGAGCACGACGAGTACCTGCTCGACACGCCGCGAGTCCGCCGGTTCGTCGGCGAGGTGCGCACGTGCATCGAAGCCTCGGGCTCGCCCGCGGCGGCGGTAGAGGCGGTGAGGCCGCTGTTCGCGGACCTGATCGCCGATCGCGAGTGGCTCCCGGCGGAGTTCCAGAAAGACGCGCCGGAGAGCGGCATGGGCGGGGGCATCGGCCAGTGGCTCCTCTTCCGCGCGGCCGACCGCTCGCTCTGCCTCTTCAGCCTCGTCGTCCCGCCGGGGTCGCGCACGCCGGTGCACGACCACCTCGCCTGGGGGCTCGTCGGCCTGTACCGCGGCAACCAGGACGAGGAGCTCTACCGCCCCGGCGACGGGACGCTGACGCTCGAGCGCCGTCGCCCACTCGCCGAAGGCGACTTCTACGCCCTGCTGCCGCCGCGCGACGACGTCCACTGCGTGCGGACCACCTCGGCCGTCACCTCGGTCTCGATCCACCTGCTCGCGAACGACACCGGCTGCGTCCTCCGCCACACCTACGACGAGCAGACGGGCGAGGCGAGGCCGTTCCGTTCGGGGTACGTCAACGCGCCGTGTGAGCCGACTTAGGCTCACGGACATGAGCCGCCGAAAATGAAGGTGGCGGTCGTCGGCGGCGGCATCCGCGGGCTGACGGCCGCGGTCGCCCTGATGCGCAAGGGGACCGAGGTCGAGGTCTTCGAGCAGGCGCGCGAGATCACACCTGTGGGCGCCTCGCTGCAGCTCGGCCCGAACGCGCTGCGGCTGCTGGACGAGCTCGGCCTCCTCCCCGCGCTGCGGCGGATCGGCGCCCTGCCCGAGGCGGTGGAGTTCCGGCGCTGGGACGACGGCTCGTTGCTGCTGCGCACGGAGCTCGGGCCCGCGATGGAGGACCACTAAGCGGGCCGAGTGGTCGCGCGAGTCCTGGACGCTCGCAGCGCCGGCCGAGGAGGCGCTGCGGTACTTCGAGGGCTGGCACCCGCCCCTGCTCGAGCGGATCCGCCTCTGTGGGACGATGCTGCGCGGCGCGGTCTTCGCCCGTCGTCCGCTCGCGCACGACGTCCG
>WNGF01006957.1_pt1 | contig 13853 bp, 9 predicted proteins | sample 5400641 | NCBI WGS metagenome assembly WNGF01 (sample SAMN13153371, study PRJNA577476) | soil metagenome | isolation source: 80 cm soil or saprolite under grassland replicate 2 | place: USA:California | collected 2016-06-15
CAACACCGCCGAGGCGGTCGCCGCCAGCAACGTCGTGGTGGTAATCGTTCCCCTGCTTACCGACACTGCCGGTCAGCCCGACTTCCGCGCTCTCGATAGCGCGACCACCGCCATCGCTGGCGGCCTGCAGCCCGGCACGCTGGTGATCTACGAGACCACGCTGCCGCTGGGTACTACCCGCGAACGCTTCGGCCCGTTGCTCGAGCGCTCGGGTCTGCGCGCTGGTCTGGATTTTCAGCTCGCCTTCAGCCCAGAGCGTGTGTACGTCGGTCGTACGTTCGAGGACCTCGCCCGGTACCCCAAGATCGTCGGCGGGACTTCGGTGTCCGCCACGCGTAAGGCCGCGGACTTCTACGCCGCGGTCCTGGATGCCCAGGTCATGGAAATGCCGGACTCCGAAACCGCCGAGTTCGTGAAGTTAGCCGAGACTACGTATCGCGACGTCAACATCGGCCTGGCCAATGACCTGGCCCGCTTCGCTCAGGCGCGTGGCGTCGACGCCGTCACGGCGTTTCGCGCCGCCAACACCCAGCCGTTCTCGAACCTGCACAACCCTGGCATCGGCGTGGGTGGCCACTGCATCCCCGTGTACCCGCGCTTCCTGCTTGCCCAGGCGCAGCCCGGTGAGCTCGAGGTGGTTCGCCGCGCGCGGGCGTTGAACGACGACATGGCCGAATTCGCCGTTGGTCTGCTGTCGGACCGCCTCGGCTCATTGTCGGGGAAACGCGTGCTGATCCTGGGCTACGCGTACCGCGGTGGCGTCAAGGAAGCCTCGTGCAGCTCCGCGCTGTTGGCCATCTCCTCGCTCAAACGGCGGGGCGCGGTGCCGCTACTGCACGACCCGCTGTTCTCCGACGTAGAGCTCGGAGCGACCGGCGCCATGCCGGTGCACCTCGATGCGCCCCTGAGCGTCGACGCGGTGATCCTGCAGACCGATCACGTTGAGTACAACACCCTCGATTGGTCAAGATTCCCCGGCTGCCGCGTCGTCATCGATGGCCGCAACGTGCTCGATCAGCGCGCGATCGGAGCGGCTGGCTTGCAGTACGTGGCGATCGGCCGCGGTGCGGATAGCCGGCATGGCTGAGCAAGGCGCTATCGCGGTCACCGGGGCCGCCGGCTTCATCGGCTCGCACGTCGTCGATGCGCTGATCGCACGCGGAGAACGGGTCATCGCGATCGACAACCTGTCGATGGGCACCTTCGACAATCTCGCGCACCATCGCGACAACCCACTCTTCACCTTCCACCAGTCCGATGTCACGGATGCGGCCGCGCTCCGCGCAGCGTGTGGCGAAGGGTTGAGCGCACTCATCCATCTGGCAGCGTTCAAGATTCCGCGCTACGGCAAGACGATCGACACGCTGCGCATCAACGGCATCGGGTCCGACAACGCGCTCGAGATCTGTCGCGAACAGGGCTGCAAGCTGCTGCTGGCGTCGACGTCGGATGTCTACGGCCGCAATCCCGACGTTCCCTTCGCCGAGACGCACGACTCGATGTACGGTCCGAGCTCCGTGCGGCGCTGGGCGTACGCGGTCTCGAAGCTATACGAGGAGCACCTGTGCTTCGCCTATCGCGAGGCGTACGGGCTCGATTTCGTGATCCTGCGCTTCTTCGGCTCGTACGGGCCGCGCCAGCACCTGTCGTGGTGGGGCGGTCCGCAGTCGGTGTTCATCCAGGCGGTTCTCGAGGACCGCGAGGTCGAGATCCACGGCGACGGCAAGCAAACGCGCAGCTTCACCTACATCAGCGACACCACTCGCGGCATCATGTCCGCCCTGGACACCCCCGAAGCCATCGGCGAAGTGATTAACCTCGGCAGCACCGAAGAAGTCACCATTCTCGAGCTCGCCCACCGCATCAAACGCCTCTCGGGCACACCCGGCGAGCTCAAACTCAAAATCGTCCCCTACGAACAACTCGGCGGCGGCTACCAGGACGTAATCAGAAGAGTCCCCGACAACACCAAAGCCCAGCGCCTCCTCGGCTTCCGCGCCACCGTGTCCCTCGATGACGGCTTGCAGCAAACCATCGAATGGCAGCGGGCGATCAGCCACGCTGCGCAGGTGATTCGAACATGAGTGTACTGATGGCTACAGAACAATCGAGCCTCTATGTAGTAGTCCCGGTATACAACGAGGCGGACAATCTCGAGCGCCTCTTTGCGTCATTTCGGCTCCTGCATACCGAGTACACCGATCGCCATCACGTTCAGCTTGTCATGGTCGATGATGGCAGCACTGACGATACGGTGCGACTCGCAAATGAGCTGGGTGAAGGCCTGGATCTTACGGTTCTTTCGAGTGCAACGAACAAAGGGCCCGGCAGTGCCTTCGCGATGGGCTTCGAGTACCTGGCATCGCGCATCACGGATAGTGACTGGTTAGTCACGTTGGAAGGCGATAATACTTCGCGCCGGGAGTTGCTGCGCCACATGTTCCACCGTGTCCGCGAAGGCTATGACGTAGTGCTCGCCAGCCCCTACATGTATGGCGGCGGAATCACCAACACGTCAGCGCTTCGGATCTTCATCAGCCATATAGCGAATGCGTTCGTTAAGGAGTTCCTCGGTGTTCACGGAATAATGACCGTCAGCTCATTCTTCCGTCTCTACCGCGGGTCAGTCATTCAACAACTTCACCAGTATTATGGCGCCGGCATCATCGAACGACGCGGCTTCGAATGCATGATCGAACTGCTGTTAAAGATGATGTATCTAGGAGTGACTATTTCCGAGGTACCGATGGTGCTGGACACGAACCTGCGCGCTGGCAAATCCAAGATGAAAATCATGCGCACCATCCTCGGCTACATCGCGCTATCGAGACGCCTGAAAGCCTGGCAGGATGTTGCCAAGACGGCCCCTGCCGTGCCCGAGCCAGTCTCCCTCAGCAGCGTCGTCTAGGCACTGGCACGCACCTTCTGATCAGGCGGTTGCTAAATACAACGCCGGAATGTGCGGCGTTGCACCGCTGCGAAGTACGTCGCGCCGCGCTCGTTCTTGCTGCGATCGTTGGCGTGCTGTTCCTCCTGAACCGCGAGGTTTTGCGCGACACAGTCCTGGTCAACTCGCCGTCGTTCGATGCCCTCGTGTACCAGAACCAGAGCTATGACGATCTGTCGCTGATCCGATCGTCCGGTCCACTTGCGGTCCTGAGTAAATATGCCGACGGGCGCAGGAGTTCGCCCCCGCTGTACTCGCTGATCGGCACCCTCAGCTACATGCTGTTCGGGCGCGACCCAGCCAACTTCTACATTCTGCCGGGCGTATCGCTGTGGATCCTGGCGCTTGGCACGTTTGGGTATGTCCATCACTGGGCTTCGTCGCGGCTTTGGTCCTGGGTTGCGGCAGCAGCTGTCCTGACGATTCCTAGTGTTGTCACCTTTGGGCTTCGCATCAGTCAGATCGACTTCGCGGTGGGTGCCAGCTTCACGTTCGCGACCTATGTGCTGGTCGCAAGCGACGGGTTGCGCGGCCGTCGCTGGTCCGCCGTGTATGCAGCCTTCGTGGCGGCGTGTTTGCTGCTGAAATCGTCAATTGCTTTGTACTTTCTCGCCCATGCAGTCATCTGGTTGGCCTACATCTGGGCGGACGCCGCGCAGCGCTGGCGGCGGTTGCTTCACACCGCGGCGGTGATCGCGGCCGTGGCCGTGTGCGCCGGCTGGTTCTATGTGCGAAACCTCCCGCAAATCATTGCGTATTACGTCCGATTCGGAACCACGCTCAGCAACGTGTCTCATCCGCGAGATGCAAATTGGAGCTGGATCAACGAGGTCACCTTCTACTGGCAGTCGTTCACGACTTTCCATCTTCGTGCTGACCGCTCGATGCTGTACGCGATCACAGGCGCGGTGAGTTTGCTCGCTCTGGCTTTGCTGGTGCTGCGGGACCGTCCACGAGCGGCGTCTCGTGAGATGACGGGGCTTGTACTTGCTGGAGTGTGGCTGCTCGTGCCGTACGCGATTCTGTCGGCATACGCATCCAAAGCGAACTCGGTGGATTTCCCGTTTGTAGCCGCCTTTTTCGTGATTCCGGTGCTCGCGGCGGCGATCGCTTTCCGCCACCGGTTATTGCCGCTGGGCGTGCTTGTATTCGTACCGCTGCTTGCCACGCAATTCAGGGATCAACTGGCCAACGTCGTGATCGCCGAGCGCACGCCGTCTTGGCATGAGGAACAGGTGCTACGCGATCTCTTTGCCGACGCCGATCAGCTCGGCCTCAAAGACGTTGGCGTGAGCAACGCGTTCATTCACCAGCACCTTACTTCGGAGAATTTGCGCTACTTCGTCGTTAACGGTACATTTCCTGAGTGGGAAAGTCACTATCACATCCTTCCCCTGGGCTACTTCTTCAATCCAGACGACTATTATACCTTCTTGCTGAGCGCCGACTATGTGCTGGCAAAAACTGGTAGCTACGTACCATCTGACCATCCCGACAACGTCGTGGCGCCTGCGGTGAACGATCTCCTCAAACGATCATCGCAGATGGAGATCATCAAACAGTACGCGCTGCCCGATGGCACCGAGTTATTGCTGTTCAGAAATGCCTCGCGAGCGAGATTGACCTACCCCGCGCCGTTGGCTGACGGTTGGATCCAACCGCGTTTTCCGTTCACGTTTCGTGGTCCACCCGCTGATCGGCACGTTCAGATCTCTGGCCGCCTCCCGCTCCCTGAGGGCCTGTTGTATCCCGCCCACCTGGTGCTCCAGGACGCGCGTGGGGTGGCTGTGACGAGCCCGGTTGAGATCCCGGATGGCGAGGCGCGGACAGTGATGCTAACCGTGCCCGCTGGCGCCTTTCCTTCAGGCGCTCCAACAATCCTGTATTTGACATCCGATCGTGCCTATCGGCCCGCGGATTACGGAGTCAACAACGACACGCGCGAGTTGCTCATGCTGGTTTCGAGCATCGAGGAACTGCCCTGATCTCGCGCTCGGCCCTAATCCAGCCACTGATAGTCCGCCACGGGCCGTGTGCGCGCGACCAGCATCCCGCGTACGCGGTCGTATTGCAGGAGGCGGACGAGGAGAATCTGTTGGTCGCGTGCAGAGCGCGGAAAAGTGACGTCCAGAGTATCGTCCGAGAGAACTCGGGCCGGCGCTCTCACATCGTCGCCATCAGGAGTCAGCGCCGCAACCATCCAACCCTCGCTCGTCAGCGGACCAAAAGCGTGATTCACGACGTAACGCAGCCGTAGGGTGCGCGACCGCGGTTCCGTAATGACAAGAGCACCAAACTCGTCGTAGGTTGGATCGTCGGCGTTCAATTCTGCCAACCTGGGTGCCTTAAGTTCCCTCGGCAAGCCAGACGCGGCGCCGAGATCGGGAGTATCAAGCAGCTGCGCCGCCGCACGTCCGGCAAACATTCGCGCCCCGAACTGGTTGAGGTGCACCGAGTCCGTAAGGGCATAGCGTGGAACGCTGAAGTTTTCGAGGTCGTAGACCAATATCGCGCCCAGTGCCTCGGCGAGAGTGGTGAAGAACTGGCGATGCGTCAGGACATATGTGGGATCACTCACTGGGTCGGGGAAAAATGTGGCGGCAGCGCTATGTGCGACGACGACGATCTCTACGCCGTCACGTGTGGCGAGCTCGCGCAGCTCACGCATGCCAGCGATATCAGACGGTCCGAAGTAGTGCTCGAGCCTCTTGTCGAGCGCAAGTGTCCCTACATCATTTTCTGATAGCGGCTGCAGCATCTCGATATGGCCCTGCCGAAGCTGTTCCAAGTCAGTCGCTGAGGCCTGATACGAGAAGCTTACCGAGTCGCCGTAGTCGCTTAAGTAATAGAAATCGGAGCCGACAAGGTCGAGGTGATCGAATCGACCAGTTGTGACGATATCGCGCAACGCGGCGGAATCGCGCAGCAGGGGTTGCTGAAACAGCCATTTCGAGAGCGGCAGTAATGGCGGATTCTTTAGTGCGGCACCAACGGGTGCGCGCTCCAGGATGTAGTCAGGTGATCTGCTCCCGATCGTGTCGGGTCGTTTGATCTCGCCGGGTACTACCAGCAACAGCTGCTTTGGTCTGGCGACCATGCGTGCGAGCCGATAGAGCTTGGGCATCGTGACAAACTCGGTCGCGCCTGAACCGAAGTTGAAGGCCGTGTAATCGCGCCCGAGCTTGGCCGATAACAAAGCCGAGTAGTGCTCAGCGTTGAACCCGAAATCGGCAATCGAGCTGCCCAGGACGAGCGCATCCAGCGGATGCAGGGCTACCCGCCGTTCGAGCAGCCGCAGCTTCGCTTCCAGCGACCGAATGCCGGTCCACGAACCGTAACTCGGGAGCCCACGCGCAGCGATCACAAGGTTCAGCGCGACAACGCACACCACCGCCGAGGCAGCGAAGGCAACGAGCCTCGGCACTGCCGCTCGACGAGTACCACGTCGACGGACTGCGATTTGCTGTTGCGAGCTCAGGTCGACTGCAGGTCGGCGACGAGGATGTAGCGCCAGCATAGGAGGTTTCCCAAGCCCGCCCGGTCGGCGAAATGCGAGAGGGCTCTGTTCAGGAGTGAGACTGCCTGTTGCAACACCCGGATCCTGGGCAACAACTCGAGGTAGACGTAACCACCAGACAGCGGTAATCCGAGCACCTCGTAGTAGCTGACAGAGTGCACCTTGAAGCCATATCGCCGCAGGGTCTGGCGTGCCTCGTCGAGTGGTGTTTGGAAATCGTGAAAGTTCGCGAGCCGCCGCGCTACTCGTAAGATCCAGATTGGATTTGGATCGAGAATGACGAGTCGCCCGTTTGGCTTGAGCAGGCGCTGAAAGGCGCTGAATGCCTCATCAGCTTCGCCTTCGCCAATCAGGTGGTGTAGGCAGTCCTTCAGCGTGATCGCGTCGAGCGTGCCATCGTAACTGGGGTCCAGGTCTTCGGCCCGCGCGACACGCACATCGGCATGTGGAAACAGGCGCCGCGCGGCCTCAATTGAGATTGGGTCCGGATCGACTCCAATCGCTGCATACTCTCGCCGCGAGAGCTCAGCAACGAGCGAGCCGTAGCCACAGCCGACGTCGAGTACGCGTCGGCCGCGAAGGCGCGAGATGATTTCTTCATTGTGCTGGCGATCGATCAATCCCCAGAGTGACGCCAGCCTGGTTTCGGGATTCTTGACCTGCATCAGAACTGGAAATAGATGAACTGTTGCGTGGGTGTCCCAAGCAGCAGGACAAGGCCCAAGGTGACAAATGCACCGCTGAGGGCGCCGAAGGCGAATGCGCGCCGCGGCCCAGGGATCTCGATCGGCAACAGGTCGGGGCTACGCCGCCTGACCAGATCAAGAGCCAGGAAGGCGGCGACGCAGATCACCAGAGCCCAATGGATTTCAGGTAGATCGGGCGTTCGCATCCAGCGAACCAGTTGGCGGTTGGCCAGCAGTGCGTCCTCGAACGTCGGTATACGGAAGTACATCCATGCGTACATCACGCCGACGAACGTGACAGCCCAACCTAACCCGGAACGCACGACCTGGAGATACCGCCAGGATGGAAGACGATCACCGATGAAATGCGCGTACAGCGTGTTTACTGCCAGGTAGCCGCCGTGAAGCCCGCCCCAGATTAGGAAATTCCACCCCGCGCCGTGCCACAGACCGCCAAGCAGCATCGTTAGCATCACGTTGCGTAGCTGCAACGGCAGGCCCGAGCGGTTGCCGCCCAGTGAGATATACAGATAGTCGCGCAGCCACTCGGACAAGCTGATGTGCCAGCGTCGCCAGAAGTCGCGAAAGGACGTAGCGCTGTAGGGCGCGCGGAAATTGCGCATCAGTTCGATGCCCAGAATGCGTGAGACGCCGCGGGCCATCTCGGTGTAGCCCAGAAAGTCGAAGTAGATCTGGAACCCGAATGACACGACGGCGAACACGACATCGGCAGGTCGAGACCCGGCGACATTCGCGAACACTGGATCGTGCATGGTCGACAGAATGTCACCTACGGCTTTACTGGCGAAGCCAAACGAGAACAGCGCCAATCCAGATATCACGCGATCGACCGTGAGGGGCGAGGGCTTGACAATCTGCGGCAGGAGCCGCCCAATGCGCATGATGGGCCCAGCCACCATATGCGGGAAGTAACACACAAATGTCGCGTAGTGAATTAGATTGCGAACGGGTTGTTCTTTACCACGGAATATGTCGATGACATAGCCCATTGATTGGAACGTGTAGAACGAGATACCAACGGGCAGGATGATATTGGCCAACCGCAGTCCCTCAGCGGGACTCACGCCAACCTGGCCGAGCGATCCCATGAGGAAATTCCAGTATTTGAAGAACCCCAGCAGCGAGAGGCTGGCGACGATGCTGCAGGCTAGATAGACGCGCTTCCGCGCAAAACTCGGAGTGGAGGCAATGCGCAGCGCTAGCACGTAATCGAGAAGAATTGTTAGCCATAACAAAATGAGAAAGCGCCAGTCCCACCAGCCATAGAAGATTTGCGAAAAAGCGAGCAGTACCCATGGAGCTTTTCCGATCGTCTTGGCCACCGCGAAAGCGGGAATCAGCAGCAGGAAGAAGACGACGAACTCAGGGGTGTGGAACAGCACTCAGCGCTCGTCCCCCGGCACCCAATCGTACCCGGCGATCGGCTGGTTGAGCGCAACCCGTCTTCCACCCGCTTCTTGGAGCAGCCGCACTAATAGGATCTCTGTTCGACTCGTAGGCAATCCGTCAAGGGTGGCCTGCACCACGCCATCCGCGCCGATTTCAGCTGGTACTACGAGATCGGTACCGTCGGCGTGCCGCGCCGCGACGAAGAGTCCGGACTTGGGCATTGGCGGCACGGCATGATTGGCGAGATACCGCAGGCGCAGCGTTGCTTTGCTCTGGCCCGGCGTTTCGATCATCCCGGCGAAGGGGTTTACGGTCACATCATCCGAGGGCAGATGCACGGTTGGTGTGGCATCTTCGCTGTAGTGGGGGGCGAGATTGGCCAGGTCAGGGGCGTCGAGAAAGCTTGCCGCCACCCGCGCCGTATACATGCGTGCCCCAAGGTAATTGAGGTGGATTGTGTCAGTGAGCGCGTAACGCGGGGCGACGAAATCGTCGATATCGTAGATCAGCCGAGCATTCAGCGCTTCCGCGGCGAGAGCGATGTTCTGGCGTTGGGCGAGACGATACGCGGGATCGGCGTATGGTTCGGGGTAAAGAGTGGCACTCACCGCGTGGGCAACCACCGTAATCTGCACGTTGTCAGCTTCCGCCATCGCCCGCAATTCGGCCATTGCGTCGATATCGAGTTGGGGGAAGTAGTACTCGAGCCGTTGTTGAAGTGAAAGGCTTTGCTCCTGGTCCGCGGTCAAAGGTGCAAGAGCCGAGAGAAGCCGTCGCACGGTTGCGAGTTGCTCATCGGTCACCTGAAAACTGAAACTCAACGTGTCGCCGAGGTCGTCGATTGTGTACAGGTCTGATCCCTGTGCGGGCAGGTTAACCAGCCGTCCGAACAGGAACTGGTCGCGCACCGCGGCGGAGTCTCGCAGCAGAGGCTGACTCCATATTACTTTTGAGAACGGCAACAGCCAGGGGAACCTGAGGGCTGGCTCGATCGGCGCCCGCTCCATGATGTAGTCTGGCGAGCGCGGTGGAGTCAGGTTGGGCCGCTTGATTTCTGTCGGCATAATGATGATCAGCTCACGTGGTTTGGACACTGTCCTTGCCAGTCGGTAGAGCTTTGGCATCGTGACAATCTCGGTTGCGCCAGTTGAAAAGTTGAAAGCGCGATATTCGACGCCTCGCTTCTCGGAAACCAGCTTGGAGAAAAACTCAGCATTAAAGCCAAAGTCGACGATGGAGCTACCGAGGACCAGTGCGTCAGGTGAGCCGTGTGCGGACACACTAGCAAGTAGCTGTAGCTTTTCCTCGAGCGGTCGAATGCCTGTCCAGGTGGCATAGTTCGGGAATTGCCCGCGCGCAATCAGGGCGTTCGCCGTGGCCAAGATGAGCAGAAGGGAAAGCGTAAACGCTGCCAGGCGCGGAATGAGTAGCCACAGGCGTAGCCCGGTCAAGGCTTCGGGGTGTGCGCTCGTTCGCGGTTCAGGCGCGTCGGTGGTGGCCTGCGCCACGGGCTGTAATCCGCCCGGGAACGCAGGATCGATTGCCGATTCGGAACTAGTCATGTGTCTCCGGGATGTCCTATGCACTCGCCGCGACGGCGTGCCGGTGCTAGGCTACCCGCCACTTGCCCGGCCAGCCAAGCCCTGATCGGTCAGGGCGAGTTCGTGGACATCACGGCGCGCACTACGTCGGGTGCGCGGAGCACCAGTTGGCGGGTATCCGGGTTAATGCCCGAACTTGCGGGAACGAAGAACGTCGAGAACGTTAGGTCCACGAACGCGTCATCAGAGGAACGCTGGGGCGGTGTCGGAAATCTGACGCTGATGCGATAGCGACTACCATCCACCGTAAGCTCAGCTGGTATTCGGCCTCCTGCGTTGCTAGCGGTGACTTCCGGGATCGCTAGCAATGGTTGAAGGTCGGAGCTTCCCTCGAGTAGCACAGATGTGATACTGCTGGTGGCAACGGCCGGTACGATGAGCCGGATGCCAGCCGAAGTTATCCAGCCGTCTGTGGTCACACCTTCTACGCGCACCTTCGGCTTGATGAAGATCGTCACGGTACGATCTGTCAAGCGATACGACTTGTATTCGATCAAGCTGCGCTGAGCCTGGCTGAACAGATCCGGCGTATTTGCCTCGAGACCGGGATAGAACGAGAAGTCCAGGCCAGCGAGCGGTCGTACCCGATCGGTGAGCAGCAAGAGGTCGGCCTGGTCCGCCGCGCTCAGCGCGTCGGTGAGTGGTCCCGCCAGACGCGCTGCGTTCTCGAGCACCAATGGCCCGAGTTCGGCGTTCGCGTCAGGCAGAATCCCGAGACGCTCGTAGGCCGCAACCTGGATCGTGTACGGCGTCAGATAGTCGAGCGCGGAGTTGGACGCCACGACGTAAAGCGGGATCTGCATGGTAACGATCTGGCTCGCGACGTACGTTTCCAGGCGGTCGATTGTCTGGAGGTCGGCCGCCGATACGCCCGGAAAGGGGGTACGGGTCATTTGCCCCAAAGTGCTAAGCGCCGCGATGCCTGCGACTATAGCCGCGGTGACCTGAATCCCCCACCAGTTCGAATCGGTGGCGCTCGATCCAATCAGGCCGCGAAATAGCAACACGGCCCCAATCACGATGGAGGGCATCACCACACCTGCGAGCAGACCAGCTTTAGTGTGGTACAGGGTCAGAATCAGAAGCGGCCCGAGGATGCTCCCCAGGACGACGGCCGTTGCAGCCCATGAGTCCACGTCAAGGCCGCCGTGTGCGTGCGTGTGGGGCGGGAGCAACCGAAACATCAATACCCCGATCGCCAGCACAAGCACGCACAGCAACGCGGCGCCGACCAGATGCTCCAGGACGATAACTTTGGGGTAGTACACGAGAATCTCGAGCGGGGTGCTTGCGTCAGCCGTCGCGAACAGATTCGCAGCGGCAGCAGCCGAGAATCGACCAAAGTAATAAGCCTGGATCGTCGCCGCGTTATGAGCGACGAGTAGTCCAGCCACGCCAATCGAGCAAAGCGCGGACACGCACACGTTGCGCAAACGATTACTGTCTTTGCTGGCCGTTAAAGAGGAATCCTTGTGCCAACGCATACGCCACAGGAGCAGCACAACAAAGATGAAGAGCGCCGCTCCAAAGTAGGCCAGCGTGGCGAACCGCGTTAGAATCGTGAAGCCCGCGAGAATGCCCGCACAAACGGCGCCCCACCGGCGCGCGAACGCGTCGGACATTACGCCGAGCGCGCAAACGGCACCGTACCCGCACATCGCGACGAAATCCGTTCGAAAGTCAAACAGTCCTCCGTAAGTCAGGTAGGGTGTTTGCGTCGCGGCAATCATGCCAACGCCGATGGTGGCGAAGGCCCAGCGCCGAGTCGCGCGTAGCAGGGCAGCAGCCATCAGAACTTGTAAGACCACGAACGCGACAAAGTTCAGGCTCAGCGCGCCGGCCCGGCCAGGGCCCGTGAACAGAAACCAGATCGCGGCCAGGTTTGGCAAGAGCATTCCTTGCGGGTCCTGTTCCGCGAGGGCAGCCGCCAGACCGTTGGACAGCCCAAGCTGTTCGAGACGAACGTAACTCCCATAAGCACGCGCGAGATATGTCGCCTGGTCATGCCCACCGGCGTAATGTGGAACGACGTACACGCGCGCGTGCACGAGCCACATCTGCAGCTGCACCGCCAATACCAGAGCGAACGCGACGCTGCCGAGGGGCAGCGTGCTCGTAATCGGGCCAAGCCGGTACGAGCCGGGCTTCGATTCCCAGGTTACAAGTGGTGGTTCACCAGTCGAGGCCGCAATGGCCCGCATGGTAGCTGGCCGTTATGCAGTGCGCTTGTCCGTCTTGTCCAGGACGACTATTGCCCGCTCCAGCGACTGCGCGCGCGCCGCGGCCAGGTTGACGAGCTGATTGGCTCGGGCCTCTGTGGCGCGAACGATTGAGCTATCGTCGGAGCTTGTCACGGGTTCGGGAATACCGTGCGCCATCAGCTTCAATTGATCGAGCGGCAGGAGCGCCAACGGGGGGTAAGCCATCTGCCCCAATCCCTTGCAAGGCGCATGCCGAACGCGCGCCGGTTGCACGGTAGACTCCCTCGCTGATGAGCAGCGCGCTAGAGCCTCCTGCCGGGCCCGCGTTGACTGTTCGCCATCTCAAGAAAACGTATTGGCTCGACCCTGGACCCGCGGCAAAGCTCGGCCGGATCGTGGTTGGTCGACCATTTGGCGCTACCGCGGTTACGGCTCTGGACGATATCAGCTTCGACGTCATGACCGGTGAGGTCCTAGCGCTCCTTGGGCGGAACGGCAGCGGCAAGAGCACACTGCTCGGCATTCTCACCGGCACCGTTCAACCTACATCGGGTACGGTCGCGCGTCGCGGCCGCGTCGCTTCACTGCTCGAGCTTGGGGTCGGGTTTCACCCTGAACGCACCGGCCGAGAAAACGCGCTACTAACCGCTACGCTGCACGGAATGAACCGCGCCGAGGTGGAAGCGCAGTTGGATGATGTCGCCGCATTCGCCGACATCGGCGAGTTCTTCGACCTCCCGGTCAGGACCTACTCGACTGGCATGTTCATGCGGGTCGCGTTCGCGGCGCAGACAATAACTCGGCCCGACATCTGGATAATCGACGAGGCCCTGAGCGTCGGCGACTTCGTCTTTCGCCAACGTGCGCTCGAATGGCTCCGCCAGTTCCGGGATGGTGGCGGCACATTGATATTGGCGACCCATGACACGGGACTGGTCGAATCGTTCTGTGACCGTGGGCTGGTTCTCGAGCAGGGCGCCCTGGTTCACGATGGGCCTGTGGCAGGCGCGACCCAGTTGTACATCACGCGCTACTCGCAGCTTGGCGTAATAGGAAGCGACGCCGATTTACCCGAGTTACCCGCAATCGTGGACCTGAACTTTGACCTGCCTGCGTTCCTGCGCTATGCCATGCGGCGGCCACCTGAAAGCAACTACCTGGCTAAACGCGTTGAGCTTCTGGGCATCGCAGTCGAGAGCGTCGGAGGCGAGCCGTCGATTTCCTTTCGAAGCGGCGAGACTATGCGCGTGAGGAGCGCCTTCATCGTTCACGAAGCTCGTCCGCACGTGACCAATACGCTGGTACTGCACCACGAGTCGGGAAGTCTCGTCTGGGGAGCCGGGATTGTGAATAAGGGCAGGCTGATGCGCGTCGAGCCTGGTAGGACGTACATCAGCACGATCGAGGTTGACCTCGAGCTCGCGCCGGGTGATTACTGGCTATCCGTGGGGTTGGCCACTGCCAACCTGGACACGAACGCCCGCACGGGCG
>WNGF01007441.1_pt1 | contig 13849 bp, 14 predicted proteins | sample 5400641 | NCBI WGS metagenome assembly WNGF01 (sample SAMN13153371, study PRJNA577476) | soil metagenome | isolation source: 80 cm soil or saprolite under grassland replicate 2 | place: USA:California | collected 2016-06-15
TCCCCCATTTTAGCCAATATGGCCGGTAGGTGAGCGTGAGCCGCCCATGTGAGCCGGCTGGAATTTCGACAATGGGAAGTAATCCACGATACGAAGTGACTGCGAGCCGTTGATTCCCGAGGCGAGCCTCGTATCCGCGGAAGTATGGCCGCGAAAAGGTCAGCAGCGCGGGCCGATCGCCGCTTGGTACATCGACATCCAGTTCCACGCGATTTCGCGAATCGTTAATTCGGAGAACCGTCGCGAAAACAAATTGCTCGCTAGACCGCGAATCAATTGAAGTGACCGAGTGCACACGGGCTAACGGCGCACCGCGCCGATGAAAGACACGTCCTTCGTCGGTCGAAACAACTAGTTGCCATTCGGACGCGGGCTGAGGAGCAGTGTTAATCTCGCGCGCGACAACGATCCCGTCCACGCCGAGGAGTGCCAATTCACCGACTTCGCCAGCCTGGTAATTGAGTAAGTAATCTCCCATTGCCGGGTTAATCTCGCCGTGAATCGTGGTGGCGAATTCGCGCGCCACACCAGCGGGCCGGATTGGACTGTAACCGTTGATGAAACGCAAGCCAGCCCACATCGACGTGCTTCCGGGACGTACAATTTGTCCGACTGGCTGTGATTTGTTTTCGATGCGATACGTCAGCTCCGCCGACGGATAGATGCTGAGATAAAGGCGGCGCGGATCGAGCGGTGAAGGTTTGAGCAACTCTTGCGACAGATTGAATCTTGGTACACCGCCGTTTGGCGGGATGTAGAGATATGTTGCAAGCAACGCCAGAAATGTGATGGCCGCAGGCGCCCATTTCTGAAATTCGGAATCGCGCAGGAAAAGCTCCGAGAAAGACCAGACCGCAGCAATTCCAAGAAAAATCCAGATCAACGGAAAAGCGTAGGACCCGCCCATCCGGAAGATCGACATTACAATGGCCGTCAAAACCACGAGAGCGAGCGCCGTTGTAGCCGGGATCGGCCTGTCCGCCGTAGCTTTAGCGAAGGCGGATGATCCCGGCTTCACTCGTAGCGCCTCAGCTGCGCAAATTACGAGAACGAGATGGACAAACGGCAGCCAGCGAAAACTCCACCGAAAGAGTCCCGCGGTTGGCAACATTGCGAACACCAGCACGAGAACAAGCAGGGTCAGCTCCCATTTGATTTGCCTAACGAGCGTCCGTCCGCGCCAGACGAATCCAGCGATGAGCGCGACCGGAGCTACTAGTCCGCACGCTAATTCCATTCCCGGATGCAGAACCAGACGCGAGGAAAAATCCGTCCATTTCACCGTCCACGAGGGAAGAATAAATCCAGGAAGCGCGGCAGGCGGGAGGAGCCATTGCCAATGCACGGACGACGGCTGCAATTCGCGCGCGGAACCCTGAACCAAATCGAGAATCGCGAGCCACGCGGGCGCGGAAAGTCCGAACCCGAGCGCGACGCCGAGAAGCATCGGCAAGATCGACCGGATACGACGCGTTTGACCTAACGATTTGATCGCCAGCCAAGCAATCAGGAGCAGCAACATCAGAACCGTATAGGGAAAGCCACCGGTGACGAGGAGGTACACGAATGGCGCTGGCCAGAGAAATCGCCATTTTGTTCGTTGTCCATCCAGCGCGCGTTCGGCTCCCCACCATGCCCACGGCAGCCAGGTAAATGCGCCGAGCGCGCCGAACCAGTCGATCGCGCCCCAGCAGATAATCCAGCCGTTCAACGAAGCAACGAGCGCAACAAAGACCGACAATGGAATTGAAAATCGGCGATCGCGCGCTAGCAGGAACGCGCCAATCGCCAGAACAAAAAGGTGGGCGATTGAAAGAGCGGCCGCTTGTTGTGGAAATGTCAGTGGAAATTTCCAAATGAGGATGACCGCTGCATTCACAAAAACCGAAAATGTGCCGTACTGAAATTCGCCTGCGAGATTACCGCACACCCATGAATAAGGACTCAGCAGCGGCCAATGGCCTTCGGACCAACTGCGCGCTACATCGGCGAACACCGGCAGGACCGACAATTCATAATCGTCGCTCCAGAAAACGAGCGGATCATGCCAAAGAAGGAGCAGGCAGAATGCGACGACGGCCAAGCCGGCTGAAATCGCGCCGGTGACGTCCGAGCGCGTGCGCGGTGTGTCCATCGCGCGTTTCTTTTCAACGCCCAACGCCCAACGCCGAACATCCAATTTCGAATTGCGAGGAATACTTCGTCATTTAGCGTTCCTTTCGGCCGTCTTGACGCTGGCTGCGAAAATTCTGATTAGTTCCTCTATCTCATTGAGGGATACCGTCAGATTCGCGGGCTGACCAAGTCTTTTCAATCGGCCGACGAGGCGCAGCCAACGTTTCGCTTCACGCAGTTCTTTCAGGCAAATCCGTAACTTGTGAAGAAAATCCTTCCGCGATTCCGCTGCTTCGACCTCGCCGTGGTTAGAAAGTGGTGACGTACCGCAACGCAAAAGCTGACCCGCAATGTGATTCCCAGACCTTGTACTCGGTAATGACTCGGTTAACTCGACAATATTTACCGCGAATTCGAGCAGTCGGTCCTCCAGATCATATTGCCGTGGATTCCGGCTCGCATCGTAGCTTGAATCTGGCAGTTCGGTGACTCGAAGTCCATCTGCGGTGCGTTCGATATTGAGCCGATGGGCGTTGGGCGTTTTCATTTTTAATATAACAACCGGGTTGCCCTTTATGGGTCGGGCGTTGAGCGTTTTTCTCTTCGATCCATAAGGCCCTTCGTCTTCCCGCACGCTCCGCAATTCGATGTTGGGCGTTCGGCGTTGGGCGTTGGACGTTTTCTTCATTGCTACAACACGACCGGCTTTCCCTCGGTCATCACGAGGACCTTTTCCTCGATGCCATGAGCCCGGGCGGATGCGAGCAATCGTTGTGGCGGCTCGTGGAGCGGCTCGAAGCCGAGGCGGAAAGTGCCGTAATGCATCGGGATCAAAGTTTCGGCCCGGAGTTCGAGGAAGGCCTTCACGGCTTCCTCTGGATTCATGTGAACTTCGCGGCCGGTCGGCGCCTCATAAGCGCCGATTGGAAGGAGGGCAATGTCGATTTTGTAACGGTCCCCGATTTCCTTAAACCCGGGAAAGTAAGCGCTGTCCCCGCAGTGAAAAATCGTGCGTCCATTCGCCGCAATAACAAATCCGCCAAAATCGCGATGCGAATCGGCGAGGAATCGCGCCCCCCAGTGATGACAGGGCGTGAGTGAAATCTTAAGTGGCCCGAGTTCGACCGTCTGCCAGTAATCAAGCTCGTGCACAATGTGAAACCCCAGATCGTGCACCAAATTTCCCACCCCGATTGGGACAGCAATCGGTTGATCGGCGGCCACCCGCCGCAAAGTGCGCCGGTCGAGATGGTCGAAATGGGCGTGAGTCACCAGGACAAAGTCAATCGCGGGCAAATGATGAAGTTCGAAACCAGGTCGCTTCAGTCTCTTGATCACTTTGAGCCACTTCGACCAGATCGGGTCAATCAAGATATTCACCTCGTGAGTCTGAACGAGAAACGAGGCGTGCCCGATCCAGGTGATACAAATCTCGCCTTCACGAATTTTAGGGAATTGCGGCTGCGTGTGATCGCCGGAGCGTTTGATGAAAAGCGAAGGGATCAGAACGCTGGTGAGAAAATTACGCTTGTGCCAGTCGGCATGCGGACGCAGCCGCACGCGCGTGGAACGTTTAGCGGCAGCACCATCCCCCGACGTTTGTCGAACGACATTCCTATGGCTCTTTTTCGAAAAACGAATGGGCACTTACCTAAGAGCATATAAGCCGGCCTCAGTGAAGCAAAACCTTTCGCGAAGATGAAGGTCGCCGGGCTTGATCCAAGCGTTGGAGTTGATTGCAACCGAATTCCGCGTTGAGTTGTGCGCAATATGCGGACTTGGAGATTTGTTATTCCTGTCTTTTTGATTTGCTCGGTCGCGTTCGCATTTGAATCGCGCTTGCCGTTCAGCACGGTCTTTAAAGGACAGGACCAATTCAATCGGCTGGTTTCAAAGGCCAAGGCGGGGAACTGGAAAGCATTGCCGATCGGTGAACGCACCGCGGTCGTGGGACAGGCTCTTGTCGGGACTCGCTACAAACACTTTACTCTCGAAATTGACAATCGGGTCGAATCGCCGTCAGCGAATTTTCAGGGAATGGATTGCTGGACGTTTTTCGAGATCGCGCTCAGCTTCGCGCGAATGCTCAACGAGCCGGAAGCGAATTGGACTCCGCAGCGTCTGTTGCATTATATCGAGCTCGACCGCTACCGTGGCGGCCAATGCACCGGCGAATACCTGTCACGCCTGCATTACCTGGAAGATTGGCTTTACGACAATAATCGGCGCGGCCTCGTCGAAGATCTGACGCGCGATCTTGGCGGCCAAAGCGTGCCGCACTCAGCCGGCGAGATGACCGCCGGCTGGCGGCACTATCGTTACCTCGCTGCCAACCGCTCGCTGCTCGGACCACTTGCGCGCATGGAAGCGAATGTTTCGTCACGGCCTCTCTACGAAATTCCAAAAAGCCGCGTCGCCGGAATTGAATCGAAATTACGCAGCGGCGATATCATTGGGATTATCTCGCGCGACCGAAAGGGAGCCTATTCGACTGCGCATGTTGGCCTCGCGTTGCGCACAAATGACGGCGTGCTGCATTTCATACACGCTTCGTCACCTGGAAATTCAGGCCGTGTCATCGTAGACGCGCAGCTCTCGAAATATTTGTATCGGTACCGTTCAGACAGCGGAATCCTGGTCGCCCGGCCATTGCGCTAGGTGTCTTCCTGTTCACGGAATTCTGCGAGCAGCTTCTTCAGATCTTCCAAGGCCTCGTCCGCGTCGACACCGTGTGCTTCTAGGATGGCTGTGGCGCCGCAATCGAGGTTCGCGCGGAGAACATCGATCAAACTGGCAGCAGAATATCGTTTTCCTTGTTTCACCAGCCAGATTTCTGATCGAAAACTGTTCGCGCGTTTGACGAACTGGGCGGCCGGCCGCGCGTGCAACCCGAGCTCATTGGTGATGCGCACTTCCCGCTGGGCTGAGATGGGCGCTCGTTTTTCGCGAAACATCATGCTTGGCTTGTACCCCACCGGCGATGGAGGAATCTCTCTATCGGCGAAAAGAAGATTTTGTCCGCAAGCAAACCAATCACAACGATCACGAGCATGATTGCAATGACCTGATCCATGGCACTTAATTCGCGCCCGTAATGGAGAAGTTGGCCGAGGCCGAAGCCAGTCAGAATCGTCACGAAAATTTCTGCCGCCATGAGCGATCGCCAGGCAAACGCCCAGCCTTGCTTCATTCCGCTGACAATAAATGGAAGCGCGGCGGGCAGGATAACTTTGAACCACATGTGCAATCGCTTCGAACCCATGGTGAGCGCGGCGCGACGATAGATCGGCGGGACATTGCGCACGCCGGTCTCAGTTGCGATGACTACCGACCAGAGCGTCCCCATCACAACAACAAAAAGCATTGCGGCTTCGGTTTGGCCAAACCATAGAAGTGCGAGCGGGACCCAGCAGACGCTAGGCAATGTTTGCAGGCCAAGCGCCATCGTGCCAACTGTGTCGTGAAATAGTTTCCAGCGCGCTGTAAGAAGCCCGAGCGGAAGCCCCGCCACGAGTCCAATAACGTAGCCGACAAGCAAGCGGCGCATTGTGATCACGGTTGCTTTTAGCAGAGTGCCATCGACAGCGGTGCTCTCCAAGTAGCTCGCGACCTGCCGCGGAGACGGCAAAAGGACAGGCGACCAAACTTTGGCGCGAAATGCTGCCTCCCAGAGCAGGAGTAGAACCGCGAAAAATGCAGCCGCCAAAAGAAGTCGTTTCATTTTGCGACCAGGTCCCCGGCTTGACCGAGACTCTTCAGAGCTTTTGTGATTTTCGTAGAGTGAGCAGCAAGATCGACACTGTTAATGTCGCGTGGGCGCGGCAGTTTCACCGAAAATTCTTCGTGGATGCGGCCCGGATGTGGCGAGAAAAGCAGGACGCGGTCGCCTAGGCATGCCGCTTCACGGACATTATGCGTGACAAAGACGATGGTTTTGCGGCGCGCGCTCCAGATTTCCTGAATATCGCCATAGAGTTGCTCGCGAGTAAGCGCATCAAGAGCAGCGAACGGCTCGTCCATGAGAAGCACGCGCGGGTTCGGCGCGAGCGCGCGAGCAAGGGAGACACGTTGCTTCATTCCACCGGAAAGCTCATGAATGTTGGCATGTTCAAATCGGCTAAGGCCGACGAGTTCGAGATAATATTTGGCGACGTCACGCCGATCTTTATTTGTCAGAGTCGGCTTGAGCTTGAGTCCGAATAGAACATTGCCAAAGACGTCCAGCCATGGAAAAAGCGCCGGTTCCTGAAACATAACGAGCCGTTCGCGGCCGGGTCCTGTCACGGGTTTGCCATCGGCCAGCACGCTGCCGCTATCCGGTTTTTCCAAACCGGCAATAATATTGAGCAAAGTAGACTTGCCACAGCCGCTCGCGCCGACAAGACACACAAACTCGCCTTCGGCAACATTCAGGCTCACCCGGTCGAGCGCCAGGACCGTGCCCGATGCGCTTTGAAAACTCTTCGACACGTTGTCGATCGCGAGCTTCGAGGGCGCGACGAGCTCGAGCTCCTCGGTTACTGAAGAATGGTGGCGGGCGGCTCGACGCATTACGGATTCTCAATTAGCTTAGACGTGTCTGTCGAGCCCTTTAAAAAACCCGCGTCTTTCCCATCCCGCACCGATTTGGCAATCAAGTCGCGCGATATTTCGCTTGTAAATTGAATCCGCTTCCACGCCTGGGCGACCGCATCCGGCGAAAAGTCGGCCCGCGTTTCGGCTTTCAACTCCTGGATCAATAACTTCTGCGCTTCTGCTTCATTCTGTTGAATCCACTTCGTTAATTCCACGTTCGCGTCTGCGATTTTCTTAGCCAAATCACGCTGATCACGCAGGAATTTCACACTGGAAACAAGCCACGTGGTAATCGTGTCCTTGTCCTCGAGAAAAACACGCGCCTTCGCATCGCGTTCGAGCCGGGTTACCCACGGCTCGACTGTCCAAACGGCATCAACTCCGCCACTTTGAAAGAGTCCTAGCTGATCTGGGTTTGCGGTTGGGATCACCGTCACGTCGCCGCCCGTTTGGGTGACATTGAATCCGTGTGCTTTTAACCACGCCCGGCAGGAAATGTCCTGCGTATTGCCGAGCTGTGGAGTGGCAATTTTCTTGCCGCGAAAATCGGCTGGGGTTTTGATGGGCGAATCGGTCTTTACAACCAGGGCCGCACCAGCATTGGCTGCGCCGGAAATGACACGGATCTCCTCCCCGTTCGATTTGAAGTACGCGTTGAGCGCGGGACTCGGACCGACGTAGGTGATATCGAGCGATCCGGCGAAGATCGCCTCCATCGCAGAAGGTCCCGCATTGTAAGTGAACCATTGGATCTCGACATTGGGGCCGAGACGCTGCTCAAACCAGCCTTTGCCCTGACGCGTCAAGGCGTGAGCAATTACACCTTGGGCGTGCGTGATATTCGGGAAATGCCCGAAACGAATCACCGTTTTTTCTTCTGCGCGGACGGCTTGCACGAAAAGCGCAAGCGTCCCGATAACCGCTATCAATGTTTTTGTCTTCATAGTTTTGTTTTCAATAGGAGAATGCCATCATGAGATAAGTGAAGTCAGCATCGTCGCCCACGGCCGCGCTGCGCTGAGATACGAGCTCGCTTTAATTCGTTCGAACTAAAACATTACTTGGACGCGCCCGATGACTTCATCGAACTGATCATCGCCAAATTCAGGATTCGCTTCCCGGAAATCCGACCAGGTATGGATGTAGTTGACCATCAGCTTGAGATCGTCGCCGTGGATGTAGTAGTTGAGCCCACCGGTGATGGAATGGATGCCGTCATTGCCCTTTTGCCCAGGATTCAAATCTTCCCACCGGACTACCAGTTGAAGCTTCTTCGGGATCGGGAAGTAACCTGCCGTTATATAGTATCCGTTCGTTGTGAAGTCGGCGAACCCTGGAGACACCCCGTCCACGGTACGACCGTTCACTTTTTCTTGAAGGTACTCACCGATTAAATCAAACGGACCAAGTTTGAGCCACGCGTCCACGCTCCACGCCGTTCTTTCGTCCGCCCCCGGGAGGACGAACGGCGAGAGGGACCCGTCATCGTTGACCAGAAGGTTCAACCCTTGCGAGATATTTGTTCCCTTGTCATCGCGACTGTTGAGCACATCGGCGCCAAGCTTGAGACTCGATTCCTGACCCCATACTTTGCTTTTGAACAGAGTCGACTCCAGCCGGCCAACGTACATAAAGTTATTGTTGTCGTTAACGCTGACGTTGCGTCCGTTCCCGTTGAAGATGCCGGCGTAATACGTCAGCAAATCCTTCAGGTCAGGCCAGACGCCGGCAAATGGCTTTCCCCAAAGTTGAGCACCGATCTGCCGGTCCGGTGTGATCGCGCCGGTAGGAAGGCTGCGCTCGATAAGGTACAGCGAAGTGTCCGGAGTAAGCTGCTCCAAGCCAAATGGCGCTTTCCATTGGCCAACTTTGATCTGCGCTTCGGGATATTGATGCCAGTTGACAAAGATGTCCGTGCCCGAGAATGCCGTACGATTCGAGTTTAAGCCATCGCCCTGGCCAAAATCGCCTTCGATCTTGAAGTCGAATTGCTCCGCGAAATCGCCGGTTAGATTGATGCGCGCCCGGCGCAGGCGGAAGCGATCCTTTAGCGCAGTCTGACCAAACCGGCCTTCGAACGCGGATACATCGCCATCCTCAAAGTTGACTTGAATGAATCCGCCGAGCACCAGCTTAATTTCCGATCCGCGCGGAACGACAAAAACCGGCGGTTTCTCTTGTTCCACGACGGCCTTTTCAACGTACGTTTTTCCGTCGTAAGTGACTTTCGTTTTCATTTTTGCGGCGACCTCAGGCGTCGACGCAGCCTGTTTCTTCAAGTTGCCGACTTCCCGCTCGAGCTCGGCATTGCGTTTCTGTAACTGATCCACTGCGCGCTCCAGCTTCTGAAGCCGTTCGGATTCGGACGACGTTTGCGCGCCCAGCGGTTGGGCGGCGAGCGAAATAATTGCAGCCAGGCTCGCGCCCGCTGCCCGTAAGACGAACTTCTTGATAAACATTAGGTTTCTCCTTTTTGTCGCGTTTTTCGCTTCTACTAATTTTCTTCGGTCAATTCCTGTGCGTTTTTATTTTCTCTGTCTCACCGATATAGGTTCTACTGAATTCAATTTTCGACGGCCCCGAAACGCCGGGCTACCCTTGGTCGACAGCACGGACTGGAGTCCGATTGATGACGGGATAAAAGCGGGCGTAACCTTGTCTCTGCGCAGCTTGCGCAACGTGATTTCTATGATGTCTTTAAGCGTGTAGCGATCGAGGAGCTTCGCGATGGCGTTACGCACATCGAGCATAAGCATCCGCAAGCCACAGTGCACTTCGTCGGGACAACTGCACCGCGCGTAACCCGTTTGGCTCACACATCGGATCGGTGCCAGCGGTCCCTCTATGAAACGGATGACCGATCCGAACTTGATCCGCCTCATTGGCTTGGCGATGGAATAGCCGCCCAACTTTCCGCGAGTGCTTTTTACGTACCCGCCCAGCTTCAACTGCGCCAAAATCTGCTCCAGAAATTTTACTGGAAGTTTCTCCTTCATCGCCAATTCGCTCGCCTGCAGAATCGGAAAACCCAGCTCTTGCGCGATCCCAAGATCAATTAGCGCTCGGAGTGCATACTCTCCTCGTTTAGAAAGTTTCATGTCTAGTTATGAGCGCGAGACCGTCCGGCTACTAAAAATCGGACCATGTTCATTTTCGCTGTACGTGTTCGTTGGCCATGCCGAATCGTATCCGAGCGACGTTTGCGCGCTCGAGCATAAAATCCATCAGCGTTCTCGCAGCCTTCCGGCGCGCGAAGCAGCGCGACTAACATCGCGGCCGACACAGACGTGAGCGCAAACAGACTGAGCACGCTTCCAAGACTCGACACGATCTTGTATTCGATCCATGCCGCGCTCGTGCAGAACAAGGCCAAGCACATCGATCCCATTACCAATTTCATTATCTTCATGCGATACCCTCGGTTTGTTTATTTAATGTCTACTGAACTGATATGGTTTCGATATTCCTACTAAATTAGTAGGGATGCAAGAACTTTTTTTAGGCCTTCCCACGGGCGATCGAAAACGGGGAGATGTGATGATTTTCGGATGGGACGCGCGTCTCGGGTGCTGCTTTCGGCCGGGCCACCGAAACAGTCTTGCCTGGGTTGATTACTCCCTGGAAATTGCCGCCGTAAAGGAAAGTTCGTGATCGCGAAGACGCGACCACCCGCACGCGAGGCGCGCGCGCTACCTAGAAGGCAAGACCGCGAGCGGCAGCCTGATCCTACATTGGGCCTATGGCGCGCGCTCCTCGCCCAGGCCGTAGCCGAACCGAGGATCGAGCTTGGTCAACGCGGCTGAGGCGTATTCTTGATCTTCGACTGACAGATACTCCCGATAACCGCCCACCTTGCCGCGGCGTACTTTGAACGACTCCGGATCGCGCACATCACCCGGCCGCAGAATTTTCGAATCAAAAGCGCCGGCGGCCTCTAATCTTTGCATGTTCTCGAACCGGGAAAAGTCGAGCGCCTCCTGGAACATCGACGTGTCTGGCGCAGCTTCGCCCAGCACGGCGAGCAGGTCTCGAAAATGTTCGGCCGGGGATGCGCGCAGCGCCTCGTACCGGACGATCGTGAAATTCTCCCGGCCTGCGAATTCATCGAGCCAATCGTTCATTGCACAGATAATGCTGCGGATTCCGAATCTTTTGTCGCGAAGAAGGTCACTGACAGTTTTTTGCTTCAATTCCGTGCCCGTGCTGCGATCTCGCCTTGTCATTTGCACATAAAGAGAAACGAAACAATCACGCGGATCGCGCACCAGCAGAATGATCTTTGCCCTTTGAAGTTCTCTCCTCGGCACCAGATATTTGCCACGCAATCGGTCCCAGAGATCGCCTTTTGTCCGGTGCTCGAACCGATCGTGAGAAAATACAACCCGGGGAAAGCCCGGTTCATTGTAACGTCCGGGCTGGAGAGTGAATTCGCGGCCGTAACGTTTGCACAAGTATGCGCAGAGAAATGTCCGAATCCATGTGCGTCCGCTTTTTGGCACCGAAAGAATGATGACTTCCCCACCCGAGAGTTCACTGGCACGGCTACTAAAATTCCGGCGCGTCCATTGCAGGTAGCGTCGCAAGAATCGAGAGTGTGAGACAGATTTCTCCGGTGCGGGAAACCCCGAAAGTTTTTGAGGCTGCATCGTTTTGCCGGAGGCGATCTCCGCCTGCTGCGTTCCGGCCAGAGATTGAGATGTTATGTCAATTGCCATTCGGATGCCCTTCATTGAACCAGCAAGTCAGGGTTGTTTGCATAAGACCTCAATTTGCGGTACTTGTTCAAGCACAATTTGGGGGCGTACTGGCTTCGACTCATCGTTGGAAGCGCGGGCGGCATGTCGAGGATGGTTCGTTGGCCTCGTTAAAAACCGGACCAAAAAAATAAACGCAGATCACGAAGATCTAGCTCTCGCGGCTTAATTGACCGTGACGTTTCCGGAGCGACGCCTGCTAGCGTCGGAAACGTGGACAGCAGGCTGGCAAATCGGCGGGGCGACCGCGTCGGTTTGTGAATCGATTTCGTGGACGCTCGGGAGTCGGCAGTGTGCCGGCGCAACGTTCGGCTCCTTAAAACTAACCACCGGATAAACATGTAGATGTCGACGTGGATAGCGGCGAGGACAGGGGTTCAACTCCCCTCGCCTCCAGCCCCGAAAGCTTTCGGGGCTGCCACGCCGAAGCAAGGCGTAGGCGGGCTGCTTTTAAAACTTCCTCCCAACGCTCCAAAAGACTACGGCTTGGCAGGCCAGCGACGAATTTTGTCGCCAAATCAAAGTAGGCAGTCAGTTCGCATCTGAACGAAGCCATTCGCTCCACAGCTGCGGCCGACCATTCGGATTGGCGCGAGCGTAGTTATAGAAAGCGCGCACGAAAGCGATGCGATCCTCAACGTATGGCGCTTTCCAGTTCGTGGTAGGAACAGGACGGAGCACGTCGTAGTTGTACCCGAGTAATTGCTGACGGCGCACAATGTCCTCCATCGGGACGCGAGCTGCGTTTCGCAGCATGTCGTAAAGCACCATGAAGGTGGTCGTCCTTCCGAGGCCCGCTTCACAGTGAAAATGCGCCCAACCATTCTCTGGAAGCGCACGGACCGCGAGAATAAATCCATCGACTTCGTTATCGAGAGGCCGGCAATGATCCGTTACGGTGACACGCACATAAGACGCGTGATTGGGCTTAACAAACTCGCGTTCTGTGCTCGCGTGCTCGACGGTCACATTCTGCGGCGTACTCGGAGTAACACCCGGTTTTTTTACCGCAGCGCCCGGCCTGACAACGATTTTACTCCCGGGTTTAAGCGACTCCACCCGTGCACTCTCGTCTGCTTCGATTGCGTCTTGACTGCGACCGACATTCGCCCAGTCGCGTGTAGCGTACCAGCTAACGGGTAATCCATTGACAAATATGTGCGTCTCCTGCCGCAAATCGAAGACGGTCACTGGGCCGCGCGTGCGGGCCAACAAAAGCTTGAGACCATCAGCCGTAAACTCGCCACTCCCAGATGCGCGCAGATCGGCCAAGCCGGTGTTGGCGGGCAGCTGGCTTTTGTCTGGCTTGAGCGGGTCGTCAGTCGTGCGGAAGTTCCGCGGCAAACTCTTCGCCAGTTTCAGATCGACGTCCCAAATCAACACCGGCGAGCCTGCATCGGCAGGCGCAGTGGGCGGCATCCTCTGCACCAGCGTTGCCGAGAAAATCGCTGTGGGGGCGAGAAAGGAGGTTAATACAAGATGCCAGCCCGCAGACCGATGAACGTCTCGATTCATAAAGATCGCGCGGCAATTGGACGCGGATGCTTTCTGGCAGGCAAGGAATTTCTCGCAGTGGTATTACGAACTCGCAATTGGCCCCGCTGATCCTTCGCGGCATTATGCCAGCGGCCGATTGGCTGGAGGTTACCCAGGAAATGGCCCGCTGAGTGGCGATTCCGCCGCGGCGTTAGAGAAGACTCGATTTTGACGATCCCGGCCTCTGTGCGCCGGTTCTTCAAAAATAAGAAAAAAAAGTGCTTGCCTAACGCCGCTCATTTCCAGCGCAACCGCGCACGCGCAGGCGCTGGCCCCTTCAACATTGAATCTTACGAGTCCCGAGCAGGAGACCAAGAAGGATATTGCGCAGGCGATCACGAAAGAACCGGCACAAGCGATCGCGAAAGAACCGGCACAAGCGATCGCGAAAGAGCCGGTGCGGGCGACGACGAAAAAATCGATGAGAGCGATCACAAAGGAGCCGATGCAGGCGCTTGCCAAGGAGCCAGTGCAAGCCATCGCCAAAGAACCGGTGCAGGCGATGACGAAAAAGCCGATCAAAGCGATCACGCAAAAGACGGCGCAAGCAATCCCCAAGGATTCGGCACGAACATTTGCCCTGGAGCCGGTGCGACCGATGGAGCAACAAAGCACAACCACGCCAAAGCGGCCTGCTTTCCATTTCAGCTTCAAAAGCTCGGAGGGCAAAAAGGAATCAGCCCCCATCATCACGCAGTATTATCCGAAGCAGATCGTTTACCCGTTTGGCAAGGTTGATCGACACATCGATCAGAAGCTGATGCAGGCGGCGACGATCGCGCAGGAACGCGCGCATGCACATTCGCGCTCGCGGTGCTGGCATTATGTCAAAGAGGCATTGCTCGCTTCAGGCGTGATCGATTCGCGCC
>WNGF01034230.1_pt1 | contig 13843 bp, 17 predicted proteins | sample 5400641 | NCBI WGS metagenome assembly WNGF01 (sample SAMN13153371, study PRJNA577476) | soil metagenome | isolation source: 80 cm soil or saprolite under grassland replicate 2 | place: USA:California | collected 2016-06-15
CTGCTGAAGCTGATCGAAGAGCCGCCGCCGCACCTCGTCTTCATCTTCTGCACGACCGATCTCTCGAAGGTGCTGCCGACGGTGCGTTCCCGATGTCAGACGTTCGTGTTCGCGCGGCCTCGACTCGCTGACGTCGTCACGAAGCTCCGCCGAATCGCCGATTCGGAAAGCATCGACGTTCCGGACCAGGCGCTCGCGTTGATCGCGCGGAGCGCGCGCGGCGCCTACCGCGATGCCGAGTCGACGCTCGACCAGCTCTCAGCGGCGACCGGGCAGCAGGTGACCGTGCAAGCCGTGCTCCAGCTGCTCGGCGCCGTCGAGGAGGAGGCGTTGTTCCGCCTGATCGATCTCGTCGTCGATCGCGACACGGCCGGTGCCCTGACGTTCGTCGAGGAGCTCTCCGAGCAGGGTCAGGATCTGGGCCGTCTCGTCTCCGACCTCCTCGAGCACCTGCGCCACCTGATGCTCGTCCAGCACATGGGCGAGGTGCCCGATTCGCTGCCTCTCACCGAAGAGGCACGCGAGCGATTGCGCGCGCAGGCCAACCAACTTGGTGAAGCAACCGTGATCCGGCTTGTCGACCTGCTCGCCGTCGCGGTTGAGGACATGCGCCAGGGCGGCGATCCGCGGCTGCCGCTGGAGCTGGCGCTCGTGAAGGTGACACGACCTGGAGCCGACCTCTCGCGGGAGTCCGTGTCGTACCGGCTCGAGCAGCTCGAGACGCGCAGCCATGTCGGCACCGGCCACGTCGCGGGGTCAGCCCCCGAGACCCGTCCCGCCGAGACAGTCTCCGAGCCGCCGCTGAGCGCCGAGCCGCCCTCCCTGGAGCTCGAACAGCTGCGGGAGGCCTGGCAGCGCACGATTCTTCCTGCCGTCGAGGAGCGTTCGATTCCCGCAGCATCGGTGTTGCGCGAGGCGCATCCAGCAGACCTCGCAGGCGACACGCTCACCGTCGAGTTTCCGGCGAGCGCCGCCTTCCACCGGCAGCTCGCGGAGGAGCCGAAGAACGCCACGCTCCTTGCCGAGGCCCTGTACGAGGTGACGGGCCGTCATCTCGGGCTTGCGTTCGCCGAAGGCGAGGCGCGGCCCGATCAGGCGGATGAGGACGAGGAGCCGCCCGGCGAGGAGAAGATTCTCGAGCTCGTCAAGGAGACCCTGGACGCGCACGAACGAGAGGATTAGCTATGGGAATGGACATGGACAAGCTGCTCCAACAGGTGGGCCAGATGCAGGAAGAGATGCAGAAGGCCCAGGACGAGCTTGCAAACCAGACTGTCGAGGCTACCGCCGGGGGCGGGATGGTCACCGTCACCGCGAACGGCGCCGGTGAGATCAAGCAGATCAAGCTCGACCCGAAGGCAATCGATCCAAATGACCCCGAGATGCTCGAGGACATGGTCCTCGCCGCCGTCAACGAGGCGATCCGCTCGGCGCACAGTTTGATCGAGACGAAGCTGGGCGGTCTCACAGGCGGCGCGCTCGGCGGCCTCGGCCTGCCGGGGCTCGGCGAATAAAAGTGCCCCTACCAGCAATACACGCCGGCTTCTGGCCCGCGATCACGCGGCGCCAGAGTCCACCCTCGCCCTTACCAAGGCTTCTAGCCTTGGCTGCGGACGAGTGCGGCCTCTGGCTTGGTGCTCGCGACCCAGAAACTCGGCAGCATCACCGGCAGGGGCACTAGATGCGCGACCGTCTCCGCGCGCTACCGCTCTTCGCGGATCTCGACGACGAGCAGATCGACATGCTCGCGGCTGCGACCACCGAGCTCGTGGCGCCGGCCGGGCGGACGTTGATCACCCGCGGGGAGGCAGGCTCCGGCCTGTTCGTTCTCGAAGAGGGCACGGCGATCGTCGAGTCGCCCGACGGACAGCACGAGCTCGGGCCGGGGGACGTGTTTGGCGAACGGTCACTCGTCGGCGACGACATCCGCCGCACTGCGCGCGTCCGCGCGCAGACGGACGTCCGCTGTCTCGCGATCGGACGGGCGGAGATCGAGAAGGCGATCGCCGCGAACTCGAGGCTCGCCGACCGCCTCCGTCAGCTTTCCGCCTGAGAAGGCTCGATCGCCCGGCCGTCCGGATCGCGTAGAAGTCTGTCAGCCTCGCCACGTCGGCCCGTGAAGAGCGCAACCTCGGCGATCCGAGGCATGTCGGCACAATACGGCAGGTGCTCAGCCCCGCTGTGGAAAACCTCGTCGCGCAACTCTCGCGCCTGCCCGGTGTCCAGCGGCCGAAGGACGAGGCGCTCGCGCTCGCATCGGCCATCGAGGAGGTGAAGGAGCGCGTGCGCTTCTGCAAGGAGTGCGGGAACCTGACGGAGGAAGAGGTGTGCGCGATCTGCCGCGACGCCCGGCGCGACCAGACGCTCATCTGTGTGGTCGAACAGCCGGTGGATCTCGTCTCGGTGGAACGGACGAGCGAGTTCCGCGGCCTGTACCACGTCCTCGGCGGCGCGCTCTCGCCGCTCGACGGCGTCGAGCCCGAGCATCTCCGCATCGACGAGCTGCTCGGCCGCGTCGAGCGAAACGGCGTCGAGGAGGTCGTCCTAGCCACGAACCCGAACATGACAGGCGAGGCGACCGCGGCATACCTCGCCGACCGTTTGCGCGGACGTGTCCGAGTCACACGGCTGGCGAGCGGACTACCGGTCGGCGGAGACCTGGAGTACGCGGACGAAGTCACCCTCGGGCGTGCACTAGCCGGGCGCCGCGAGATGTAACACCGCGGCGCCGCGGATCCGGCCGCGGCGCAGGCGATCGAGCGCCTCGTTCGCCTCCTCCAGCGCGAACGTCTCCACTTCCGTCCGCACCGGCACCTGGGGCGCGAGCGCCAGGAACTCCTCCCCGTCCTGGCGGGTGAGGTTCGCGACCGAGCGGACGACGCGCTCCCCCCACAGGAGCTCGTACGGAAACGAGGGGATGTCGCTCATGTGGATCCCCGCGCAGACGACGACTCCGGCCTTGCGTACCGCTCGCAGCGCGGCCGGGACGAGCGCGCCGACCGGCGCGAAGATGATCGCGGCATCGAGCTCTTCCGGCGGCGCGTCCTCCGAGCTGCCGGACCAGTCGGCGCCGAGCTCCCGCGCGAACGCTTGCCCCTCGTTGTCTCCGGCGCGCGTGAACGCGAACACACGTCGCCCTTCATGGCGGGCGACTTGCGCGACGATGTGAGCCGAGGATCCGAATCCGTACAGACCCAGCACCTCGGCATCACCGGCAAGCCGGAGTGCGCGGTACCCGATCAGCCCCGCGCACAGCAGCGGAGCCGCCTGCAGATCGGCGTACTCGTCGGGCAATGGGAAGCAGTACCGCTCGTCCGCGACCGCGTACTCGGCGAAGCCGCCGTCACTGTCGTACCCCGTGAACCGTGCGCGCTCGCAGAGGTTCTCGAGATCCATGCGGCAGTAGCGGCACTCGCCGCACGTCCACGCGAGCCACGGCACGCCGAACCGGCGACCATCCTCCGTCACCCCCACGATCTGGTGACCGAGTACGAGCGGGAGCTTCGGATGCGCGAGCTCGCCGTCGACGATGTGGAGGTCGGTCCGGCAGACGCCGCAGGCGAGGACGCGCAGGAGCAGCTGACCGGGACGCACCTCCGGCTCCGGGATATCGGCGATGCGCAGCGGCCGGCCTGGCTTATCGAGGATCGCGGCATGCATGCGGAAAGTCTGGACCGCGAGCGGGATACTCGACTAGGGGATTGAACTTCGTCCGGCGGCGAGGCACCATCGTAGAGCGAGCACTGCGCTCGCACTGCGGAAATGCGAATCCTCGTCAGCGACGCTGCTCCGATCGACGACCTCGTGACGTACCTGAGGCGGTGCGGATGTACGGCCCAGGTGGCGGGCCGCACGGCTGTCGAGGCGGAGCCCCCGGAGCGCCCGCAGGTGGAGTTGGCCTACCTGAGGATGGAGCTGGACGCATACCTCCGCGTCTGGCGCGAGATGCACCCGGGCGTCCAGGCCGAGCTCCTGGACGCGACCGAGACGGTCGCGGCTCACCAGGCCTAGCCCGCGCTCTCCCTACACTGTCGGCGTGACGACGACGGACTACGAGGCCGTCCCCGCAGTCGCGCGAGACGATCGCGCGGAGCATCTCGGCACGGTGGTGATGAAGTTCGGCGGCAGCTCCGTCGCGGATCCCGACAAGCTGAGGAGTGTCGCGCGCCGGCTCGTGGGCGCGCGCGAGAGCGGCATGCGCGTCGTCGCGGTGCTGTCAGCTATGGGCAGCACCACCGACGAGCTGCTCGACCTCGCGCGCCAGGTCTCGCAACGCCCGGAGCCGCGTGAGCTCGACATGCTCATCTCCGTCGGCGAACGAATCTCGTGCGCGCTCGCAGCGATGGCCATCCACGACCTGGGCCACGAGGCGATCTCCCTGACCGGCTCGCAGGCAGGCATCGTCACCGACACCGTGCACGGCAAGGCGAAGATCGTCGACGTGCGCGCGCGCCGGATCCACGAGGCGCTCGACAAGGACCGGATCGTCCTCGTCGCCGGCTTCCAGGGCGTCTCGGCGGACTCCTTCGATGTCACGACGCTCGGCCGCGGCGGCTCCGACACGACAGCCGTCGCCCTTGCCGCCGCGCTCGGCGCGCACGTCTGCGAGGTGTACACCGACGTCGACGGGGTCTACACGGCTGACCCACGCCTTGTCCCGAACGCGCGCAAGCTCGAGCTCCTCAGCTTCGAGGAGATGCTCGAGATGGCCTCCTCGGGGGCCCGCGTGATGGCGACCCGCTCGATCGAAGTCGCGCGCAGCCACAATGTGAGCCTCCATGTCCGCTCGACCTTCAACGATGCCGAGGGCACGTGGATCCGCGAGGAGGACGAAAGGATGCTCGAAAAGGCGCTGATCTCGGGAGTCGTGCACCAGCGCGAGGAGACTGTGTACCGCGTCGAGGGCGCGACCGCCGCGCAACTCTTCGGCGCGCTCGCCGAGGCGAGCATCAACGTGGACACGATCATCCAGACCGGATCGGAGATCGTCTTCTCCGCTCCCGTGGAGGACCGGGTCGACGCCGCACGTGCGCTCGACTCGCTCGGCGTGGCGTGGACCGCACGCGACGATCTGGGCAAGGTCTCCCTCGTCGGCGCAGGAATGAAGAGCCACCCCGGCATCGCCGCGAAGACGTTCGCGACGCTCGAAGCGGCCGGCATCAACGCGCCCGTCGTCTCGACGTCGCCGATCAAGATCGCATGTCACGTCCCGAGCGCCGACGTCGAGCGCGCGGTGCAGGCTCTGCACGAGGCGTTCGAGCTTGGATAGATCGGCGCGCATCGGCGTCGTCGGGGCAACCGGGGCGGTCGGCACGGTCGCGCTCGAGCTCTTGCGCGAGCGCGGCTACACGAACGTGCGCGCATTCGCCTCGGCGAGGTCGGCCGGGAAGGAGCTCGGCGGGCTCACCGTGGAGACGGCGACCGCGGAGGTGCTGTCGGCGGGCGACCTCGACCTGTGCCTGTTCTCGGTCGGAACGGCCGCCTCGCGGGAGCTCGTCCCCGAAACGGTCCGTGGCGGCGCGGTCGCGATCGACAAGTCGTCCGCCTACCGGCTGCAGGAAGGCGTGCCGCTCGTCGTCCCTGAGGTGAACGGCGATCGCGCCCTCGAGCACGACGGAATCGTCGCCAACCCGAACTGCTGCACGATCCCGCTGACGATGGCCCTCAAGCCGCTCCGCGATGCCGCCGGCCTCGCGCGCGTGCGCGTGAGTACCTATCAGTCGGTCTCGGGAGCCGGGTTGCAGCGGATGGAGGAGCTGCGCGCTCAGGCGACCGTCGAGGGCAACCTCGGCATGGACTGGGACTTCGACGGCGAGGAGTTCGACGAGGAATCGAAGCTACGTGCGGAGACGCGCAAGATCCTCGAGCTGCGGGACCTACCGATCTCCGCCACCTGCGTGCGAGTTCCCGTCCTCGTCGGACATGCCGAGGCAGTCTGGGTCGAGACGGAGGAGCCGATCTCGGCGGACGACGCAAGGAAGCTGCTCGGCGAGGCGCCCGGGGTTCGGTTCCAGGAGCTCCCTACGCCGCGCGACGCTGCAGGGATCGACGAGGTACTCGTCGGCCGCATTCGGCGCGACCCTACGGTCGAGAACGGCCTCGTCCTCTTCGTCGTCGCCGACAACCTCCGAAAGGGCGCCGCGCTGAACGCTATTCAGATCGCGGAGCTGCTGCTGGCGCGCCGCGCGGTCGCCGCCTGAGCCTCTCAGGCTTGCTTCTCGTTCAGCCTTGCCCGAACCAGTGCGATCAACTCGCGGACATCCCGCTGGATCTCCTCGAGCACCGCGCGAACCTCAGGATCGATCTTCTTCTTCCCCATCGTCTTCCTCGAGTTCGATTAGAAGATCAAGCTTAGCGTCGATTCGCATCAAGATGACCAGGATCTTCGTGAGATCTTCGGTTTGGAAATTCGGAAGTTCCCCAGTCATCTCCGCGATCGTCTCGCGGAGAGAAACCCGTGGCAATTGACCGGGCCAGACACGTCGGATCAAGCTCACGAGGGCCGATGAGCGTCTGGCTCTCGCTCGGGATTGCATTCGCCGCGATGTTCGCGTTGTGGCTGCTCCTCGTCGCCGTGCTGCTCCTGCTCGGGCGGCGTCGTGACGCGCGTGACGTCGTTCGATTCATCCCGGACTGCATCGTCCTTTTCAAGCGGCTGCTCCGTGACCCGCGCGTGCCGCGACGCGCGAAGGTCGCGCTGGCGCTGCTCGTTCCGTACCTGGCGCTGCCGTTCGACCTCATCCCGGATTTCATCCCCGTCGCAGGGCAGTCGACCTCATCCCGGATTTCATCCCCGTCGCAGGGCAGCTCGACGACGCAATCCTCGTCGCAGCGACGATCGCGTACGTCGCGCGCTGCGCAGGCCGCGTGGTGATCGAAGACTTGTGGCCGGGCTCGGAGCGCGGGCTGCGAGTCGTGCTCGCACTCGCGTAGCTGCATCGAGCCCAAAAAAAAAGGGACCCCGTTTCGGCCGCAGTCAGAGCCGCGGCCGTTTTGCCCGCGCGTGGGGCTCACGCAGCTTGAGCTCGTGGAGGCCCGACCGAGAAGAGCCGAACGGCGGGTCCTGGGTTGAACCTCCTCAACGTTACGGCCCGGGCGGGACCGGCGCGGGAGCGGGCGCGAACGCCTCTTTCACGACGCGCAGAACCTTCTCGCGCTTGCCCTCGACGACCGGCACGAGGCCGCCGAACTCGAGTCGCGCGAGCTCGACGTGACCGGAGCGGCGCAGTGTCTGGAAGCCGAAGTCCGCCAGGAAGTCCGACGGGAAGATCGTCTTGTGCACCTGGAAGCGCTCGTACTGCGACTCGCCTTCCGCATAGCGGTACGCGAACGTCTCCAGCGCCTTCGCGCCCCGGTCCCGCGCATCGCCGATCGCCGCCAGGAAGAGGGACTGCATCACCCACGGGCTCGACGTCTCGACGAGATAGGCGCACGTAACGAGCACGGCATCGTCTGACGGCGGCCCGGCAGGCAGCTCCGCGGCGCGCGGGAACAGCTCTGCGGGCCCGTACTGCATCGAGCCCAGAACATGACCGTCGGCGTCGTAGTACACGGTTCCCCACGGCCCCCACTCCGTCTCGGCCTTCTCGATCCACTTCCGCTTGTCCGTTTCCCGTCCGCTGCGCGACTGCCACCAGATGCATTCGTGGCACACCGTCGGCACGTCCTGCAGCGTGACGCCCGTGAGACCGGCGACACGCGGCCCCGTCACGAAGCTCCGATCTCGTCGATCACGACGTCGACGGCCTCCGGCTCGACGCTCGCCATGCGTGCGAGGTATGCCGCCACACGCTGCTGAACCTCACGCCCGACGTCTGGGACGGAAGTGCCCCACTCGAGGGCGAGGTGAAGCTCCAGCCGCACCCGGCCGTCCTCACCGAGCACGCGTACGCCTTTGTGCCTGTGCAGCGTGCTCTCCACCAGACCGCGCACACCGTCGACGTCGCGCGCCGCGTCGGCGGCATAGCTGGCGAGGATGTCGCTCGAGATCGTCGCCCGACCTTCCACGGACTCGATTGTAGAAACGAGAAGGGCCGGTCGCTCGACCGGCCCTTCAGCGTGGACTATGGAACTAGCGTGGGCCTAAATAGTCGCGGTCAGCGTCGCTGCCGGGGTCGTGGTGGTGATCGTCAGCGTGAAGGTGGAAGTACCCTTGAGTAGCGCCTTCACCACTGCTCGCTCGAGCGTCGCGCAGCCGCTCAATTGGAGCGGCGACGTACCGGTCTTCGGCAATGCCGGGGTGAGGTTCAGCGTGATCGGCGCATTCGCACCCTGCTGCAGCGTCACGGAGCTAACCGTGATCGTGCCGCCGGCCGGCGTGGTCGTGAGCGTGGCCGACAGGCAAACCTGGCCCTGCCCGAGCCGCACGCGAAGCGCGAAGTCCGTCGCGTTCAGCGCCGTCGGCACCGACGAGGTCAGCGTCGCGGTCATCTCTTTGCCACCACGCGTCGGCGTCAGCGCCCTCTGCGCCTTGCAGAAGGCCTTGGCCGCGGTCCTCGTCTGCGGCACACCCGCCAGGATGTCGCCGGGGTGCGTCGCGTGACCGGTGTGGTTCGTGACCTGCTTCATAGGGATCTGGACGGCGACGTACGGGTTCGTCGTCGCACTCGTCTTGTGACAGATCCAGATCTTCTGGTTACCGCTGGTCCGCGGTTTGGGGCCCTGGCCGAATGCAGTGCCGGCGACTATCGCCAGCGACAGCACAGCGACCACGAGACCGATGATCGTCCGCTTCATTCTTCCGATACCCCCTCGCGAGATCGTTTTCGCCTCTGCGGAGTAGATCCCGGCGGCGCGCCGAACATGCGCTGCGCGACGTCCATTTTCCTCACTTTTCCAGGTTTTTACATTTTCCCAACATTAAAGAGCCTGACGGAGCATCAACTCCGTCGCCTCGGGTCGCGCGAAGAACCGGAACGGCACGAAGGTCGTTCCGAGCCCCGGCGACACGTGCATCGTCCCGCCCGGCCGCTCGTACAACCCCGTGGCATAGCGCACGTGCGGATGCGCGAAACGAAACTTCCGCTTCCGCCCGAGCGGGAGCGAGATCTGACCATCGTGCATGTGCCCCGCGAGGACGAGGTCAAAGGCTCCCGGCGGGAGAAAGTCGAGGACGTAGGGAAAATGACAGAGAAGGATGCGGAGGTCGGCGGACTCGTCGACCCGCCGCCACGGCTGTGAGCGGCGTTGGCGATACGCGCGCGGGTCGACGCCGACGATCTGAACGCGCCGGCCGCGCAGGTCGATCGTCTCGCTTTCGTCCACCAAGAGCCGTGCCGGCATGAGGTCGGTTAACCCCGCTGCGCGCGAGAACGGGTCGCGGCTGTGCTCCACGTCGTGGTTTCCCAGCACGACGAATGAGGCGCCGAGGCGTTCGAGCAGCTCGCGCAGCACGGGTTCGGCGCGCGGCCGCGAGACGAGATCGCCGGTGACCAAGACGAGATCGGGTCTGCGCTCGACGACCCAGTCGATCGCCTCCTCGACCGCGCGCGAGCCGCGCGAGGGCAGACCGAGATGGAAGTCCGACAAGTGCGCGATCCGCAACCCGGCGAGCCGTTCCGGCAGACGCGGCAGAGCGACCTCGAGGGTGCGCAGCCGCACCCAGCCGGCCTCGAACCAGCCCCACCCGGCGGCAGCGCCCGCGAGCCCTCCCACAAAGGCTCCGGCGCGAGATCTTCTAGAGATCATCGCGCCGGAAACCGCCCCTCCAATACTTGATAGACACCGAGCGAGCGCGAATCTTGCGGCGAGTGACGGCCGTCAGACTTCCAGCTTCTCCAGCACCGGCGTCACCGGAACGACATGCCGCTTGAACTTCCAGCACCGGCGTCACCGGAACGACATGCCGCTTGAACTTGAGCTCGGACTCCTCGAGGCCGGCGGCGACGCCCACCAGCTGCGAGAGGTGAAGGATCGGCATCCGGAAGTCCTTGCCGGTTGCCGCCTTCAGCTTCGACTGCCAAGCGTCGAGCGACAGGTGGCAGAGTGGGCACGGAGTGACCATCGCGTCTGCGCCGGCCTCCTGCGCTTGCTCGATCGGCTGGATCAGCTCGCCGAGCGCCGTCTCCTCACGCGCCTGGATGATCGGGAATCCGCAGCATTTGATCTTCGCCGGGTAGTCGACCGCCTCTCCCCCGCACGCCTCGATGATCCGCTCGAGCGACCACGGCCGGTCGGGATCCTCGAACCCCAGGATCTTCGACGGTCTGAGGATCTGGCAACCGTAGAACGGCGCGATCTTCAGGCCCTTCAACCCGCGGTGCGCCGCCTGCTTCAGCAGCTCGTAGCCTTCGCCCTCGGCGATCTCCCAGAGGAGATGCCGCACCTCGACGTTGCCGCTGTAAGGCGGGACCCCGACGCGTTGCAGGTTCTCGCTCACGCGCGCGCGCAATCCGTCGTCGTTCTTCAGCTGCCAGTTCGCCTGCCGGAGATTCAGCGTGCAGACGTTGCAAATCGTGAGCAGCGTGTCGCATCCCGCCGCCTCCGCATACGCCAGGATGCGCGAGTTTAGGTGCAGGTAGTAGTCCGGCTCCGCCTCGTGGATGTCCCCGGCGCCGCAGCAGGTCACCGACTCGAGCTCGACGAGCTCGAGTCCGACTTTCGGCGCGAGCGCCTGCGTCGACGTGTCGAGCTCTTTCGCCGACAGCGAGGCAAGACAGCCCTTGTAGTACGCGACGCGTCTCATCCTTCTGCAGGCGGCGGCTCCACGCCGGGCTGGACTTCAGGATCGCTCGTCTTGACACCGTGCTGCTCCGCGAACTCGATCCGGCCGAGCGCGTGCTCGCCCTGGACGATGCCGAGGGCGCCGTCGCGACCCTGCTCCTTGACGAGGTTGTAGAGCGCGCGCGATTCCTTCACGTCCTTGGCGACGTGCGGCGGGAACGGCGGCGGCACCTTGCCGCGCCGCGCGAGGCCAATCGCGAACTTCGTCTGCTTGATCGCGGACACGACTCCCTGCGTCTTCGGTACGAGCTCCGTCTCGCGCAGCCAACCGGTGGTCTTCGCGGAGGTGACAAACCACTTCGCATGCTTCGCGCCCAGGTCGTGGTCGATCCCCTGCTTGATCGACTCGGCGCCGAGCTTCGCGATCGCATCCCGCGGGTCGACGCCCTTCGGGCAGCGCTGATTGCAGAAGTAGCAGCGTGTGCAGTCCCAGATCCCGTGCTCCTCGTTGTACGAGTTGAGGCGCTCGACATCCGCCTTGTCGCGCGTATCGCCGACGAAGCGCATCCCCTTGGCAAGCGCCGCAGGCCCGAGGAACTCGGGGTCGGACTCCATCGAGTTGCACTCGGAGACGCAGCAGCCACACATGATGCAGAGCGCCTCCTTGTGGATGACATTCATCTGCTGCTGCGAGACGATCCGCTCTTTCTCGGCGACCTCGTCGTAGCCCGGATCGAGCCACGGCTTGACCGCGCGGATCTTTCCCCAGAAGGGATCCATGTCGACGACGAGGTCCTTCACGACCGGCAAGTTCCCCATCGGCGAGATCACCGGCTCGTGTCCGGCCTTCGCCATGTCGTACATGCGCGTCTTGCACGCGAGCACGGCGGCGCCGTCCATCCGCATCCCGCAGGAGCCGCAGATCATCATGCGGCAGCTCTTGCGGTAGGCGAGCGTCCCGTCGTAACGGTCCTTGATGATGTCGAGGACGTCGAGCAGCGTCACCCAGTCGGGCGCCTCGACCTCGTAGCGCTCGAGCTTCTTGTCGCCCGTCTCGGCGTCGTAGCGCCAGATCTTCAGCGCAAGCTCGATCGTCGTCGAGCCCGGGGCGGGTGCGAGCGTGCTCATCCGTTGGCTCCTAACTTGGGCGCCTGCACGCGGACATCGATTCCAAGATCGAAGTAATCGCGCACGGACACGAAGTCGCCCCGCTTCTCGCCTCGCTGCGAATCACGCCGGATAACACCATCTCCATCGACCCACAAGTCGACGGGACCTTTGACCGCACCGATGTTCAGCCGGCCGCGGTAGTGCGTGGTCGGGATGCCTCGAATGGAGGCCGAGCCGAGATCTTCCCAGTCGCTCGCGACGGATCGAATGAGATCATCTTCGGTCGCCGGATTGCCGAAGACGCTGGCATTACAGAGCTCGTCAACGTCGTTCGCCTTGAACCGTTTCCAGCGCTCGCCGCTGAAACGCCGGTAGCAGAGGTCCCCGAGCTGGATGAGGCGCATCTCAAGGCCGGGGGATCGTCGCACTGCCCATCCCTTCTTCGCTTTCCAGTCGAAAGCGCCGCGAAGCGTTTCGGTGAAACCTTCGCTACCACCGTAGACCGTGCGCTCGGTGAAACGGGCCGATACCCCACTGGGATTCGGCTGCGCGTTTCGCTGGGAGGACTCCGAAGCGCAACCCGCAACGGCAAACAGTGTCAGCAGGGCGAAGCTGCGCACTAGTACTTCCGTTCCTGCGGCTGCCACTTCGTCATGGTGACGTCGCGCCACTCCAATTCGGTGCGGCCGTCGACGAGGCTCACGAGCGTGTGCTTCATGTAGTTCGCATCATCCCGGTCGGCGAAGTCGTACGGTCGCGCATGCGCGCCGCGGCTCTCCTTCCGGGCGAGACCGGCGACGACCATGCAGTCGGCCAGTTCGAGCAGGAACCCGAGCTCGAGGGCCTGCGTCAAGTCGTTGTTGAAGACCTGGCCCTTGTCCTCGACGACGACGCGCTCGTACCGCTCACGCAGAGAGGCCACGATCTCCCCCTGCTTCAGCATCTGGTCCTCGCGGCGGAAGACGCCGAAGTTTTCGTGCATCGTCTGCGCAAGCTCGTCGCGGACCTTCCACGGCCGCTCGCCCTGATCGCGGTCGAGGAGCTCCTTGAGCTCACGCTCGGCATCGGTCTCCGTCGAGGGCGGAACCTCGACGGTCGTGTGCGAGAGCGCCCAGTCGGCGGCGTGCGCTCCGGCGCGCTTGCCGTACGTGACCGTCTCCATCAGCGCGTTGCCGCCGAGACGGTTCGCGCCGTGTACGGAGACACATGCGCACTCGCCCGCCGCGTAGAGCCCCTCGACTGACGTCAGACCCCACACGTCGGTGTCGACTCCGCCCATGTGGTAGTGCGCGCCGGGGCGTACCGGAATCGGCTCGTAGATCGGGTCGACGCCGGCAAACGTCATCGAGAGCTCGCGCGTTCCGTGGAGCCGCTCGAGGATCCGGTCGGCGCCGAGGTGCCGTAGGTCGAGCAGGACGTTGCCGTCGATGCCACGGCCGTCGTCGATCTCCGTCTGCTCCGCGCGCGAGATGACATCCCGTGAGGCGAGCTCCATGGCGTTCGGCGCGTACCGCTTCAGGAAGCGATCGTTCTCCGAGTTGAGCAGGTACGCACCTTCGCCCCGGCAGCCCTCGGTGATGAGGACGCCCGTCGGCGCGAGCGTCGTCGGATGGAACTGCATCATCTCCATGTCCTTCAGCGGGACGCCGACGCGCAGCGCCAGCGCCATCCCGTCGCCGGTGCACGCATATGCGTTCGTCGTCCCGACGTAGAGCCGTCCGGCACCGCCGGTGGCGAGGATGACCGTCTTCGCGCCGAGCGACTTGAGACCGCCGTTCAGGAGGTCCCAGGCGATCACGCCCTGGCAGCGGTCGTCGTTCATGACGAGCTTCCACGCGAAGTACTCCTCGTAGGTCGGGATCTGGCGCTTCAGGACCTGCTCGTAGAGGACGTGCACGAGGACGTGGCCGGTGATGTCTGCGGCGTACGCCGTCCGCGGTTTCCCCGCGGCGCCGAACGGGCGCTGTGCGATTCGCCCGTCGTCGGTGCGCGAGAAGACCGCGCCACAATTCGCGAGCTGATAGACGTCGTCGGGAGCCTCGTCGCAGAGGATCTGGATCGCGTCCTGGTC
>WNGF01006969.1_pt1 | contig 13840 bp, 9 predicted proteins | sample 5400641 | NCBI WGS metagenome assembly WNGF01 (sample SAMN13153371, study PRJNA577476) | soil metagenome | isolation source: 80 cm soil or saprolite under grassland replicate 2 | place: USA:California | collected 2016-06-15
ATGCTGGGGTTTATGGGCGAAACCTTGAATCCGGGACGGAATTCAAGATGGTGCCCGCGACAGGACTTGAACCTGTACGATGTTAATCACTAGAACCTGAATCTAGCGCGTCTGCCAATTCCGCCACGCGGGCATTATCATCAACTACTTACAACCTGAATTCTCGTGTCCGACGCCGTTGTACCCCAGGGCCCCAATCCGAGCAACCAATCCCTCCGCAACCCGAAGCGCTGTTCATGCCAATTCCATTCGAGAGGCAGCATTGGCAGTTGCTCATGAGCGCCAGCAAGCCGAAGATAATCAGCAGGTACCAGAAGGCAAGACGTTTCGGGCCAGCGGAAGCGCGGCGGAAAGAGTGATTGAATCTTGAGGTTTCAGGCCAAGCTGGCCATGGACTCAATCGATCAAAAATCTAGTACAGGATCGCCCGCCAGGAAGGACGGGCCTCCCATCCGCGCCCCAGTTTTGCCGGCGCAGATTACGACTGGTCGAAAAGCCCCGCAGTCACTCTGCAGCCCCTCGATCAGTGCGAAGCGCGGATCGAATCTCCAGGAACAAGAAACTCAAACCATTTTCCGCCAGTCAGGCATGCCTTCTTGCATCTGATGCGTAGCCAGACGCGGATTGAAGGCGTTCGGATCGAAAGCACCGCGCCAGTCCAGCATTTGCTGATGCTGCTCATGATTCGGATCGGCCAGTGCTTCGAGGTAGTCTGAGTATCCCTCAATTCCGCCGACATCCTCGGGCGGGCAGGCCCGCTCCCCTTCCAGGCATTGCGGATATTCCACGCCTGCTTGTGGGGGTGGGGAGCCTTCGAAGTGGACATCGTGAACCCAGCCGTCGCCGAAATCGTAATGATATTCCAAGCTGACACCCGGCCCCTCGGCTGGCAACAACGCGCTCATCAGTGTCTGCGTGGAATCAATGGCGGAACCCGGCTCGAAGTCGTCATCGAGCAATTCAGGATCGCCGTAGCGCTGTCCCTGAATGAAAAAGTGGTGCAGGTGCGAGTTGGTCCACCCCATTGCCGTCTGAAGGTGCTCGTGGAGTTTATCCAGCGTGTCGTCCAACACTTGGATACGCCGCCAAATTGCCGGTTCAGTTCCTCGCAGCGTGACTTTGAACTGGAACAGACGACGGGAGCTCGCTTTCGAAATCCCCTCTTGAACCGCCGCCGCGGCGCGATCCGCCGGGACGTACGGAATCAATCCCTGCCTGTACGCGGCGCGCTGCAAGGCTACAGGTTGTTGGCGGATATCGATCATAAAGCCGTTCGGATCTTGCAGCGTCCATATGATCGGGTCGCTCTCCCACCGGCTCGGGAGCGTCCAGCGGTGATCGAATTGTCGGATCTTCAGCCAGCGGCGGATTGCCTTGGCCTTGCCTTGGCCCGTGCTCTCTCCAACGCCGAAGGCGCGATCGATCATCGGCAATTTCATGTGCGGCGACTGCGAACGGTCGTCGAGAAAATTCACCCAGCCGATAGTGCGAATAATGCCACAAGCCCATGTTTCAAGCTTGCCTCGCAGCAGGGGTGAGGGTCGTTTGGCAGCCAGCTTCTCCGCCAGCTTCCTGCACAGCTCGGCGTATTCTCTGGTGAGGTGCTCCTCGCAGAAGGCATCCGTCATGCCAACGACCTGTGCCAGAATCTCGCGAGCCGTTGGGACCGACCGACGCACCCCTCGGTGGAGCTCTGGCTTGGGAGAATTGCCGGGCGGCTTGCCAGTCGGAGCTGCGGGCAATGCGGGCAAAGAGGTGACGAAGCGGTTGCTGGCCTTGGCGGCGCGGAAGGACTGCTCAAAGCCGCGCCGGGAACCGGGACCAAAGGTGACATTGAATCTGCTGACGATTCCGGCAGAAGTGATTTTGCCCCGAAACGGCAGAAGCACCGTCTCGATCATCGCCGGCAGCGGTTGCCCGATCACCCGTTCGATCGGGTCAACCAAACCCGTGACCCCGTAAGCGATCGAGGTCCCATCGCAGGAGAGCAGAATCAAGTGCTTTTTGAGCTGCCGCAGCGCAATAAACCGTCCGAACACGAGGTGCCGCCAGGTCGATACCACCTCTAACTCTGTCTGCGACAATTTCGCGGGGTTGGCGGCGATGAACGCTTCGACCAGGTCGATACGCCCGAGAAATGCCTTCTCGACCTGCTGTCGTTTTCCCGCGGGAAGCGTGGCGTACACTATCGTCGATGCGCCACCATCGAGGAGTTTGAGCTGTTCGATGACAAATTGCATCAAGGCGCAATGCAACTTGAAAACCATTTCGGCCTCTTCGGGAGGGAGCAACATAGACGCCCAATCCCACAGGATACGCGCGACCATTGTCAAACAGAATCGAAGAACCGGAACACCGGAACTCCAGACTCGCACCGAGCGCATGGTGAACCGGCTCACGCGCCGATTCCGGCCACGGATCGATGCGTGAATGGATAGAGCGCTCCGAGGTTAACGCGGCGATTCGCCCCGCTTGGTGTTATTGGTCTTGAATGGATCCGACCGCCCTCAGACACCCGGCTCCTAAGGGCATGGGCGCATGACGAAAATCTTCATGAAGTCAAAAAACCGCCGACTTCTGAGGCGGAAGAATCCTGTCTGGCACCCTTCTGGGTCGTCTCAACGCGCTCTTAAGATTTCAAATTTCAAATTTCAAATTTGAAATCGCACGGATGACGCGGCTGGGAGAAGTCTTTCGTTGAAAGGACCAGCCACCGGCAGGTCAGTGCGCAGCGTTCCCTCCAACCTGCGCTTGCTTTTCCATCCGTGCTATCCGGACCACTATGAGGAGAAATCTTTCATTTCCGACAAGATTTTCAGGAGAGCCACGGATGGAACACGGATTGAACACGGATTCCCAAAAGAGACCTTTCAGGTGAAGCTACGAGCTTATCTTCTCCGTGATCTCCTGTTTTTGCAAAGCCATCAGAGCGCTTTCTCTTTCCGTGTTTAATCCGTGTTCCATCCGTGGCTCAGGAACTTTGGTTGCGGCTCTGCCGCTCCGGGCCATCCGTGGTCCAACTCCTTTGCGGTTCACTGGTACTCTGAGCTCAACAGGTCCTTAGCAGTTGCGCTCACCGGCTGCCATGTGCCGTGCCCAGCGACGGTCGGGCGCTCGCGGTCCACCCGAAGAATTCTGTCGTGCGCCTAAGCGCATAACCTGGTACAATTGCGCTTGTCTGCCAGGTTTGTCGGAAGGAAAATCATCCGCAGTAATGTTGCGCCCTCTTTTATTGCCTCTTTTGTCTGTTCTGGTGTTGATCGGTTCCCCCGGCCTCAACCTGGGCGCCGCGGAATTCACCGAAGGCAACGCCGCCGCGTGGGGCGCCTTCGCCTCGGACAATGCCGCCGTCAGCGTCAGCGATGACGCCACGCGCGTGCGCGTCGGCGCTCGCTCCATCCGCTTCGTCACGGCGAGCGGATTTGACACGGGCGTGCGCTACCCGGCCACGCCCACCGCGCATTGGGACTCGCGCACGAACACGCACCTCGTCTTCTGGACCTTTGCCGACAACACCAACGGCTCCGGCTTCCAGGGCAACCAACCCGTCGTCGTGCTTAGGACAGCGGGCGGCAGCTATCGCTATGAACCGGCGGGCAACGAGACCTACAATCGCGTTTGGGCCTTCCATCGCGTGCCCCTCGCGGGCGACACGCGCTGGACGCGCACAGCCACGGACACACCCACGCTCGCGGACGTGAACCAGATCGAGATCCACCAGGATACCTGGGACTACGGCTTCGCCATTTATTACGACGGTCTCGAGTTTGTGAGCCTCACGCCCGGCGGAGTTCCCCCACCCGGCCCGCCGCCGCCGCCCGGCGTGAACCCGGACCTCGTGCGCCCTCGCATGCTCTTTTTCGCCTACGACCCCATCATGGAAAACCGCGGCGGGCGGCGGATGCACGAAGTGTACGGGTGGGGCGATCCGGTCGCCCTCACGCAAGGCATCGTGCGCGACTTCCAGAGCAACAGCCACGGCCTGTTCCTCCCGCAGATCGTGGAGACGCGCATCGAGGACGGCTATTGGTATCACAAGGACGGGTTCATCTATGACGACGCCAGCTACGATTTGGCGGCGACCACCGGGACGTATCACACCTCCGGCTTTGACTACGTGCGCTTTATCGCGGACAACGGCCTCGCGCCGCGCGTCCTGGGCGGCGACGTGGACGAGGTGTGGCTTTACCAGGGTGTGGGCGCGGGCACCTGGGAATCCACCATGGCCGGCGACGGCGGGTATTGGTGTAACTCGTCGCCCGTGCAAGGCGTGCCGAGCGAGCGCTTGTTCGTCGTGATGGGTTGGAATTTCGAGCGCGGCGTCGGCGAGGCGATCCATTCCTACGGCCACCGGACCGAGAGCATCATGGTCCACTCCTATAAACAGTGGGTGCCGCGCCGCGCGAACAACTGGAGCGCCTTCGCGCTGCTCGACAAGGATGCGCCTGGCCTCGGCGGCGTCGGCAACGTGCATTATCCCGTGAACGCGCTCCACGACTACGAATATGGCAATACGAACGTCGTCGTGAGCAGCGCGGATGATTGGTATAATTATCCTAACTTCACCGGCGTCACGCGCTCGTTCAATTATACCGAATGGTCCCCCAAGGGCGCGGACACACAACGCGACTATCTCAACTGGTGGTATCATCACCTCCCGCACTTCGCGGGCCGCGCGCCCGATGGCTTTCTCAACAACTGGTGGCGCTACATCGCGGACCCGGAACAGTTCAAGGCCGGCGACGGCAATCTTGCCGGCACGCTCGGCCTCCCGACCGTCTCTCTGGCCAGCCCCGCCAACGGCGCGAACGTCTCCGGCCCCGTTACGGTGCGCGCCAATGCCGTGGTGGACGGCGCGCTGGGTCGCGTCGACCTCTACGTGGACGGCGCGTATCACTCCAGCGACACGCTCGCGCCCTACACATTCGCTTGGGACACGCGCGGTCTTCTCGGTCCCCACACGCTCGTGGCCAAAGCGTACGAGTTGCAGAACGGCACCGAAGCCGTGAGCGCGTTGGTGACGGTGAACGTCGAGGGCGGCGCCATCACGGGAAACGTCCACGACGGGGCGGCCGGCGTGAGCGGCGTCACGCTGACTGCGCGCGGGCAAATCACAACCTGGCAGCGGTGGACGACGACCAACGCCATTGCCATCCCAGACAATGTTTCCAGCGGCGTGACGGATGCCCTGACCATCACCGCCACCGGCGCGCTCGCCAGCGTGAACGTGGGTCTGACGGCGTCGCATCCGCGGCGGCGCGAACTGGAAGTGTCGCTCGTCTCGTCCACCGGCACGCCCGTCCGGCTCTACAACCACAGCGGCGACAACGACGCTAACCTCATCACGTTTTATCCCGAACTCGCCGAACCGGACCAAAGCCTCGGTGCCCTGGCGGGCCAGTCCAGCGCAGGGGAGTGGCAACTCGTGGTGAAGGATTTGTCCGCCGGGAACACGGGGCAGTTGCAAGGCTGGAGCCTCGCGCTCACCTACACGCAGACGCTGACGTTCACTGTCACCAGCGCGCCCGACGGGAGCTACGCGTTGAACAATCTTCCCGCCGGCGCCTACACGGTCACTCCCTCGCAGCAGGGCCGCGGTTTTTTTCCTTTGCAACGAGCGCTGGCCGTCGTGAGCGGCGCGCAGACGGCGGATTTCGTGGTGAGCACGAATTCCCCTCCCGCCATCGTCACGCCGCCGCCAAGCCAGAGCGCGATCGCCGGATCGAACGCGGTCTTCACCGTCGTCGCGTCCGGCACGCTGCCGCTGAGTTACCAGTGGCAGTTCAACGGCGCGAACCTGCCCAATGCCACCAACACGTCGCTCGCGCTCACCAACGTCCTGTTCAACCAGGGCGGCGCCTACCGCGTGGTCGTGAGCAGCTTGCTCGGCGTGGCGACCAGTCCGGCGGCCATGCTCACCGTGTTGCCGTCGCCGTTCCTCGCCGACTCCGCCGAAGGCAACGCGGCCGACTGGGGCGCGTTCGCGTCCGATGGCGCCGCGGCCAGCGTGAGTAATGATACGACGCGGGTACGCGCGGGCGCACTGTCCGTGCGGTTCGTTACGGCAAGCGGCTTCGACACGGGCGTGACCTATCCGCACGCCGGCAACGCGCACTGGTATCTGCGCACGGGGGACGCGCTCTCGTTCTGGACCTACGCCATCAACACCACGCCGATTGGCTTCCAGGGCAACCAGCCGGTGGTCGTGCTCAAGACCGCGACGGGCCGTTTCAGCTACACGCCCAGCGGCCAATTCACGACGAACAACGCGTGGAGCTTTCACCGCGTGCCCCTCGCGGGCAGTTCGCGCTGGACGCGGACCAGCACCGGGACGCCGGCGCTCACCGACGTCAACCAAATCGAGATTCACCAGGACACCTGGGACTCTGGCTTCACGATTTTTTACGACGGCCTGAAGTTCGAGGCCACGGTGCCGTCGCGCCCTACGCTGGCGGCGGCGCGGCTGCCAGGCGAATTTGTGCGCCTTACGCTGCACGGCGACAACGGTGTCCCGCACGTTGTCGAAGCCTCGGCGGACCTAATGCAATGGACCACCGTGCGGACCAATGTTCCCCTAGGCGGCGTGGTGGAATGGACCGAACCTGCGTCGAGCCAGAAATTTTTCCGTGCCCAGGTGCCGTGAAGTCGCACTCGGAGCCGGCGATACCGGCCTGGGACACGAGCGACGAAGGCCCCGCGTGGCTGATGCGCGAACGTTCCAGCCGCATCTCTTCGCACTCTGGTCAATGCCAGCCTTTGCGGTTAGGAGGCATTGGTGTGTAAATGGCATTGCCGCTGCCTGGGCCGGTGTTCGCAGACCAACCGCATCCGCTGCCCGCAGTGACGCTCACGCTGCCGCTGCCGCCACCAGAAGTGAATGAAGCGCTCGTAGCCGAAATCGAGTAACTGCATGAGCACGCGCCTGGCCCTGTTTCGCACCGTCCTGAGGGCCGCAGGAATTATCGCCGTAACCCTGGTCGCCGCTCTCCACACGCGGCTCCAGGGCATCCTATTCATGAGATGGGTTCTTGCGGTTCTGAGCCTGGAGATTGTCCGGAACAGCCAGTTCGAAATCGAGGATGTGTGGCTCTCCTGGGCGAAGGTCGATCTCCCTGGTTTGCTCACCTGCTTTCAGGTGTGTCGCCCCGACCACATAGTGGCCGGCAGGAATGCCTGAAGGAATGCGGTAGAAGCCGTTGGTGTCGGTTATCGAAAAATAAGGATGCTCCATCACGTTCACGTAGGCGAACATCCACGGATGGACGTCGCATTTGATGCGAACGAAAAGTTCCGGGCGCGAGAAGGAAATTTCGTCGATCTGGCCGCGTCGGGTCTGAGCGAAGTTCAACTCATGGTTCTTCCGGGGCGTAAAGTGCAGGTTGTGCAGCACGGGATCGGAATTGCGCACGCGGATTCCCTGGTTGGCCACGACACCGAGCACATAGGGCTCAAACATACATCCCACCTGGTCGAGCAGCGGAGGTTCCACACGCGGCGACGCCCGCAGGGCGTTGCGGAGCCAGACCAGGACATTGGCCAAGCCTCCGTCGGCGCTCACCACGAAATGCCGAGTGGTCACCGGGCCGGGGCGAAGTCTGCCGCACGTCGAGTCCATCAGGATTCGGACCTCCGGTTGGGGAACGCCCACCAGGGTGACCCTGCCGGTCAGTCCCGGCCGATCACTTGTGCGGCCAGCCACTTGTGGCGCCTCTGCGCCTCGAGTGGATCCCACGTTGACCAGCGGCACAGCCGGCGCCGAGAGCGCCGGTGCCAGCAGCGCTGGTTCCTCAGCGGCCGTTGGCTCGCCTGCGGCCAGAACGGGGGGCTCCGCAGGCACGATCGAGCGGGGGGTGCCAATCCATCTGGCCGGTCGCGCGGCAGGATTGGGTAGCGGAGCAGTGGGATGAGGGCTTTCAGCCACGACCACACGTTCGGACTCTGTGGCCGAAGCCGGCTGGGAAACCAAGCTCGGCTTCTGAAAAGCGCGGAAGACCAGGAGCCCCAAGCAAATCAAGTTTAGGCAGAGGACCAGCAGGATCAGCCGGTTCAGAACGGGCGAGTTGACTGAGTTCATTGCTCAGTATCTGACGGGCCCGGGAACGCTCCGTATTCAGACCTGGCCGGCCCGGCCGATTTGACCTAACGCCCAAGCGGCGACAGACGCGACAAGCAAAAGCAGAACAAGGAGAAGTCGGTTTCGCTTGGAACGTGGCGTGCACATCTGGCCTGTTGGCCCGTGGTGTGAGAGGAAAGTTAGCGCACGCGGTCTGGCGTCAGCAAGGCAAATTCACCGGGTCAGATCACTGCGCCGATGCCACTCGACCTCTGAGCGTTCCCCTTGAGGCGTTCTACTTCGTTGTAATTCCTCCAAATATGGTGGCAAATTGCAGTTATCTACAACTGGACCTGAGAGAGCAAAGGAGCCCGCGCCGCCAAACAATGATAGCCCGAAATCATGAAGCCAGGATATACAGGTAATATGCCGGTAACATCTCCCCGATAGCGTGCCAATCATGATAATGAAATTACTGGTCGAAACATCGCCCGACGGCAGGAAACAACTCTTCGTTTTTGCCACGTTACTTGTTCTGTTGGTCGCGCCGCAAATGGCGCGCGGGGCATCTGCGGCGGAATTGCTGGAGAAAGGCATTTACGCCGAGGAGACCAAGGGGGAACTCAAAGCTGCCAAGGATATTTACCAGCAGATTGTCGAGGATGCGGGCGCCGACCGAAGCCTGATGGCGCAGGCGCAGTTGCGGTTGGGGCTGTGCCAACTGAAACTGGGCAACAAGCCGCAGGCCATCTCGGCGCTGGACCGGCTCACGCAGGAGTTCCCCGACAAAGACAAACTTCTCGCCGTGATCGAGCAACACATGCCGCAAGTGCTCGACGAAATCGTCCGACAGATCGAACGGAACTACATCCAGGAAGTGGATCGCGGCGAACTGCTGGAAACGGCGATTCGCGCGATTGTCGGCAAGCTCGATTCGCGGGGCGGCTTCCTGCGCACGAATGACCTGGAGTTCCTGGGCGCCAATGAGCTGCGGCAGGTCAATGAACAGATCGAGCAAAGACTTGCTGGTGTTGGCGCCGTGCTCAAAGCCAACGCCGGCGAAGTGGTCGTGCAATCACTCTTGCCCGGATCCCCGGCTCTGGATGGAGGGCTTCAGGCCGGAGATCGGATTGTCAGGATAGATGGAATCGACTTGCCCCGGAACCAGCTGGCCACTGCCGTGCAGCTGCTTCGCGGGCCAATCGGCACAACCGTCACTGTCGGCGTGAAACGCGTCGGTTCGGAAGATGTGCATGGGATTAAGCTGGTGAGAGACTCCATCCGGCTACCGAGCATTTTGGGCGATCGTCGGAAGGCCGACAGCACATGGGATTTCATGTTGGATGATCCCAGAAAAGTTGGCTACATCCGGTTGACCTACATCGGCAAGCAAACCGCCCAGGAAATGCGGGACGCGCTCGATGAACTTAAAGCCCGCGGCATGAAGGCGCTCATTCTCGATTTGCGAAATAATCCGGGCGGCCTGCTCGACGGGGCCGTGGCGGTGTCGGATCTGTTCGTGGAAAACGGAAGGATCGTCACCGTGAAGAGTCGCAAGGAAGAAACGGTTTATGACGCGAAGCCCGAAGGCACTTTTACCGGATTTCCCATTGCGCTGCTGCTGAATAAGCGAACCGCGTCCGCTGCTGAAGTTGTCGCCGCCTGTTTGCAAGACCACCATCGGGCCGTGGTTGTCGGCGAGCGCTCGTTCGGCCAAGGTATCGTGAGAAGCCTGTTCCAGCTGAAAAGCGGCGTCGGCGCGGTGAAACTTCCCGTCGCGGCTTATTATCGGCCCAGCGGCAAGTCCATGAACCGTTATCCCAACTCAAAGGACTCGGACGATTGGGGAGTGATCCCCGACGCAGGTTACGAGGTCGCGCTGACGGACGAGGAAACGGAACAATATGAGAAAGACCGCGCCGCGCGCGACGCATTGAACAGCGCGACAACGCCAAAAGTGGAATTGCAGGATCGCCAGTTGCAGAAGGCGCTGGAATCCATCCTGGCGCAAGCGCGACGACCATAGTCGGCCTCGCCATGGCGAAACAAATGGATCGTGACGCATCAACCAGCGACAAAGTCATTTTAAGGAAACTGGTCAGGACAATCATCCGCCGAGGTCAGGACAGTGATGTCTGGCCTGTGGTGCTCTTGTTGTTTGCGGTGCTCGTGCCGGCGGTGTGCCTGCTTTGGTTCATGAGCGCGGCGATGCGCAATGAACGGCTCGCCGCGCGGCAAAAGCTGGCGGAGGCTTATCGCGCCCAACTCGCCGTCTCGCAAGCGCGACTTCAACAGTACTGGAGTGAAATGGTGGGGGAGTTGGACAAATCAGAGGCGGCAGCTGCCGCACCCGCGATCTTCGCCAAATGCGTGCAGTCTGGACTCGTGGACGGAGTCGTCATCCTCGACGAGATGGGACGCGTCACCTATCCGAACGCGCCGTGTGCGGTTAGCAGCGACTTCGGTGAACTCGAACCGCAATGGCAGGAGGCCAGCCAGCTCGAATATCTTCGCAAATACACGGAAGCTGCCAGGCGTTACGAGGCGCTGGCCCGGGAGACGACTAACGCCAATGCCGCGGCAAGGGCCTTCCAATCCGAAGCAAGGTGCCTTGTGCAGGCCGGGCAAAACGATGCGGTCATCCAAGTCGTCAGCGATGTCTTCAGCAGCGAGCGATTCCGTCAAGCAGCCGACTTGCAGGGGCGACTGATTGCGGCAAATGCCGAATTGATGGCGCTGGAACTCATGACCAACCGCAATTCGCCGGTCTTCCAATCCATCGCGCGCAGATTGGCGGCGCGACTGGTGGATTACGAGAATCCTGTCCTGGCAGCCCCGCAGCGCCGTTTTCTAATGAAGGAAGTGCGAAGACTTTCGCCGGACAAAATTGAATTGCCTATTTTGGCTGCCGAACAACTCGCTGCGGAAACGGGTGAGAACCATCCGAAGCTGGCCAGCCCTTCTGCTTTGCAGCGCGGGGTGCTTCCCGACCTATGGCAATTCACCACGCCCAATCATCGAGTGCTGGCGCTGATTCGATCGGACAAACTTCTGGCCGCTGCGAAAGCCGCGCTGGCTCCGGACAATTCTCCGGCCGATGTGAAGGTCACCCTGCTCCCGCCAGACGTGGAGGCCGCCGACGCCTTCCTCACTTTGCCCGCAGGAGAGCCAATGCCCGGATGGCGCTTGGCGCTCTCAGTGAAGGATTGGAGGTTCTTCGACGTGACGGCGGGGCACCAGACCGCGGTCTATCTGTGGACAGCTCTTTTGGCTGTGGCCGGGATGGGAGTCCTGGCAGTGCTGGCCGCGCGTCTTGTGCGCCGGCAAATGACACTGGCGCGACTGAAGAATGATTTGGCCGCGACCGTTTCGCACGAACTGAAGACGCCGCTCTCCTCGATGCGCGTGCTGGTGGAAACCTTGTTGGAGTCGGAAAAATTCGATGAACAAAAGACGCGCGAGTATCTCCAGCTCATCGCCCAGCAGAACGAGCGCCTGGGTCGTTTGATCCAGAATTTCCTCACCTTCTCCCGCATGGAACGGAAGAAGTACAGGTTTCAGTTTTCACTTTTACCGGCGCGCCAGATTGTTGATGCAGCCATGGCATCGCTTGGCGGACGACTGGAGACTCCCGGCTGCCGCCTGGAAGTGCAGATCGAGGACAATCTTCCGTCGGTCATGGCCGATCAGGAGGCGTTGGTTGCGGCACTGATCAACCTGCTCGAAAACGCTTATAAGTATTCAGAGGAGATCAAGCACATCCTCCTCCGCGCGCGGACAGAGAATGGGAGCGTGATTCTCTCGGTAACAGACAATGGCATCGGAATCGCGCCCGGCGAACGGAGAAGAATCTTTCAGCCGTTCTACCAGGCGGATCCGTGCCTCTCGCGCAAAGGCGGCGGCTGCGGTCTCGGATTGAGTATCGTTCAGTTCATCACGACGGCCCATCACGGCAGCGTCTCGGTCGAAAGCCAGCCGGGCGGCGGTAGCACCTTCACTATTTCTCTTCCGATCGCGCCAGGGGCCACCAGGCTCAGGAAGGAGGCGGTCGCCTGATGCCTGGATCATCGGTCTTGATCGTCGAAGATGATCCTGCGTTGCTGCGCGGGTTGAAGGACAACTTCGAAGCCCAAAATTACCGCGTCGAACTGGCGCGCGACGGTCCCGAGGGATTGTCCGCCGCTCTGGCGAACCCGCCCGACTTGCTGATCCTCGACCTCATGCTGCCGAAATTGAATGGCTACGAGATTTGCCACGCGCTTCGCGCGAAGGGATTGGAAATGCCAATCATCATGCTCACCGCCAAGGGGCAGGAGGAAGACATCATCCGCGGGCTGGAGTTGGGTGCCGACGATTACGTGACCAAGCCTTTCAGCGTTCGCGAACTGCTGGCGCGAGCCAAGGCATTCCTGCGCCGACGTGAGGCCGCCGAATCCGATGTGTTTCAGTTCGGAGACTGCAAATTGGATTTTACGGCGCGCAAGCTTTTCAGAAAAGGCAAGGAGGTCGCTCTCACGACGAAAGAGTTTGGGCTTCTGGAATTCTTTTCCAAGCGTGCCGGCCACGCCCTGACCCGCGATCAGCTTCTCGATGCCGTGTGGGGCCACGACATCATGGTCAATGATCGCAGCGTCGATCGATGCGTGACGACGCTTCGCGCCAAAATCGAAGCGGATCCGCATCGCCCATGCTACATCCAAACCATTCGCGACATTGGTTATCGCTTTGAGCATCCCTGAAGAGGAATTACGCCAAACAAAGAACTCCCCGAGCAAATCCACTCACCGGCGGATCTGCCCAAAGGGAGTTGTGTGGTGGGTCATGCCGCGGGCCAAACCCGCGGAGGCGCCCAGGCGCCTGCTTACGGATGATGCGCGCCACCGCCCTGATTGCCCGGGTGGCCCTCGTAACCCAATAAACCATTACCCTGATTGCCCGGGTGCCCTTCGTAGCCCAGTTGCCCATGCGCTCCGCCTGGGGCGACCCGTTCCTCTAATTCGTCGATTTCCAGTTCAATTGGCTGTTCCTCTTTCATTTGTTGTCACCTCCGATCGCTTTCAGTTTTTTTGCTTTCAGTTTGTTGGGCAACCCTGGCCGGCCCAAGCCAGCCATGGCTGCCCCACGGAATTCGAGTGGTCTGCTCATTTCCGGAAGATTGCGTCTGAGGACAAAACATCTGCGGATTGCGCTGAGCAAAATGTCTACGTGTTCCTGCTTCGGTGCCGGTGTTGTCATTCACCGACCGGCATCGCCCGCACGAAAAGCGGTCCACAGCCGCCATGATACGTGATTAACCTCCCCCATGATGCTGCCAAGGAAAGTGGGGTGATGACCCCGTTAGTCTTCAGGGAACACCCTTGGGCCTTTCGACGGACGCGGCTTTTCTGTTTAACAGCCGACATCCTCGGCGACACGCAGGAGGCGCGAAATCATCCTGGTGTTGGAGAAGACCTCGGCGGGTTCGCCGGTGTTGGGATCGCGGCAAAGGCCCCAGCCACCGGCTGGCCGGGAGAGCGGCGCCAGGAGGATGAGCGATTTCTCCCGACGCGAGAGATGGAAGACGATGTGGCGACTGGTCAGCAGGCGGGGGTCGTCGACGCCGGGTTGCCAACAAGCAGACACCGCGTTCAGCGTCTTGATTTTCCTCGGCTGTTCCTTTTCATCCCCGCGATCAAGGCCTGTCCGGGCCGGAAGGCATCCGGCCAGGCTTTGGTGACTGTCTGCGCGTATGGCACCATGGCGTTTTCCCTTCAATGATTCTCCAGCCAGTCAGCGCTTGCCAGCGGC
>WNGF01006970.1_pt1 | contig 13839 bp, 11 predicted proteins | sample 5400641 | NCBI WGS metagenome assembly WNGF01 (sample SAMN13153371, study PRJNA577476) | soil metagenome | isolation source: 80 cm soil or saprolite under grassland replicate 2 | place: USA:California | collected 2016-06-15
TGCTGTTCGGAGCGGTGGCGGCATTCAGCGCGTTGCCGGCTTCGGCGACGCATTCCTGGAACGGGTACCACTGGGCGCGCACAGCGAACCCGTTCACGATCAAGCTCGGCGACAACGTCAGCGGAACATGGGAGGGCCTCCTGACGACGGCAGCGTCCGACTGGTCAACGTCCACCGTCCTCGACACGACAGTCGTCGGGGGCGGGACGCGGCCGAAGCCCTGCAAGCCGACGTCTGGACGGGTCGAGGTGTGCAGCGCCAGCTACGGGAACAACGGCTGGCTGGGACTCGCGCAGATCTGGATCACCGGCGGCACGCACATCACGCAGGGCGTTGTGAAGAACAACGACTACTACTTCGGTGACTCGACCTACCAGTACAACAACACCGCGGAGATGCAGCACGTGATCTGCCAGGAGATCGGGCACACCCTGGGTCTCGACCACCAGGACGAGTCAGGTGCCTCGCTCAATACCTGTATGGACTACTACCACAACACCAGCGCGTCGGATACGAGGAGCACGCACCCCAACCAGCACGACTACGACGAGCTGGCAACGATCTACGCGCACCTCGACAGCTTCTCGACGATCGGTGCAGCGAGCGCGGGCTTCCTTCCGGATGCGGTCCCGTCGTTCGCGCCGGCGACGCGGCTGAACGATTCGACCTACGTCGACGATCTCGGCGGCGGCAGAAAGCTCGTGACCTATGTCATCTGGACGAATCAGTAGCTCCCAGTGAAGGGTTGAAGGTTGGCGCGGGACGGAAACGACCGCGCCAACCGATCCTTATCCGACCCGGCGCAGCGGCTCGCGAAGAGCGCCTCGCCGCAGTTGAGCGGACGAGCTAGGGCCGGCCCCTCTAAACCGTCGTGCTTGTTTCGCCGATACAGCGGCTGTGAACCTGCGGTTGTACGTTTCCCTCGTTGCTGCGGCCCTCGCGGCTCTCGCGCTTGCCGGGCAAGCTTCGGCGATCGGAGATCCGGATACGGCTGCGCTTCAGGTGGCGCTGCGGGCGCGCGGACTCTACGGCGGCACGGTCGACGGCCTCGCGGGGCCGCAGACGCGCTCGGGGATTCGGGCTCTGCAAGGGCAAGCCGCGCTTCCCGCGACCGGTGTGCTCGACGGGGCGACGCGGGACGCGATCGGCGCATACGCACGCACTCCGCTCGGGAGCCGCGTCATCGGCGAAGGCATGTCCGGCTGGGACGTCGCAGCGCTCCAGTTTCAACTTGCCTGGCACGGCTTCCCCTCCGGCACCTTCAACGGGTACTTCGGTCCATCGATCAAGGCGGCGCTGCTCCGCTTTCAGCGGTGGGCTGGACTTCCCCTGGTTGGCGCAGCAGGGCGGTTGACACTTGCGGCCCTCCGTAAACCGATGCCTCCTTGTCCGATCGCGCTTGCCTGGCCTTTCGCGGCGCGGATCACCGACGGATTTGGTCCGCGGAACGCGCGATTTCACGCCGGAGTCGACTTTCCGGCTGCGAGCGGGACGCCCGTCGCGGCGAGCGCCGACGGCCGGGTCGTCCAGGCCGGCTGGCTAGCGGGCGGCTGGGGCTACACGGTTACGATCGCGCATGAGCGCGGCGTGCGCACGATGTACGCGCACCTTTCGCGCGTGGACGTACGTGTCGGCGACGATGTTGCCGCCGGAGTGACGGTCGGGCGCGTCGGCGCGAGCGGCGACGCTACTGGACCCCACCTGCATTTCGAGTTGCGGCTGCGCGACGCGGCGCTCGATCCGCGCAGCGCCCTTCCCCTCTCGATACCCAGCTGAATCCACGCGCGACGCCGTTCGTGCGCGCTACTTGAACGCCGCGCAGGCGACGTAGCTGGCGTCCCCGCGTTGTGCGCGAGCGAAGAGGGAGAACGCTCCGTCGCGCTGGACGCGCCAGGAAGGCATGCGAGTTGGCTCGAGCTTCTCCTGACTTTCGGGCGGGCCTCCCGTGCCAGAGAAGTAGGAGAGCCCGAGCTCCGTCGGCTCGAATCCGAGGTGCGCGGTGACGACTTCGCCGCGGCGGAGCGTGATCGCGGGCGTGTGCTTGGGGTCGTCGCAGGAGGGTGCGATGAAGTCGGCACACACGGTTTTCCAACAGTAGGACGAGTAGCCGAACCAGAAGCTGCCGCCCTCGGTCTCGAGCCACGCGGCCGGCGGGCCGTCGGATAGTCCCGCCAACGTCGGCTTTGGCGTCGCGGGTGGCGCTGCTTCGGACGCAGGCTCGGACGTCGACCGGTTGCCCGACGTCTCGTCGGGCTGCGCGCTCCCACCACCGCAGGCCGAGAGGACGACGACAGCGATGAGGGTCACCGAGCGCATCTCGACCAAGATAGATACCCGCCCCCTCGGCGGCCGTCACCGCGTCGCCGCGAGCACGCTCGCCGCGCACTAGGCCAAGCCGCAGTCGACGCTCGTAAGCCGGCGCGCGTCGTTTTCTCTCTACCGACGCGGGCATAGCTCAGCCGACACATGTAGCCGGCGCATGCAAGTCGATCCGGGAGTAGCGTTGGCGCACCAGCAGGAGAAAGGGGAGAAATCTTGCGCATCGTCATCGCGGCGACACTGTTCGCAGCCTTCGCCGCTGTCTTTGCCGTAGGCGCCCTGTCCGCGACCTCGCCCGGGCAGCCGTTCCCGACGAACCTCTACACCGTCCCCGACGCGAGCGAGATCACAGGCGTGCGCGTCGACCTTCCGACACCGGACTGCACGACGCGTCCGTCGGACTGCGCCGACGTCGCCGTGCTCAACACGCTCGACGGCTTCAACGTCCAGCCGCGGATCTCGATCCCGTTCTCGGGCCCGATCGATCCCTCCACCGTCTCCAGCTCGACCGTCTTCCTGGTCGGGCCCGGCGACCACGTCGTCGGTATCAACCAGGCGGTCTGGGAACCGGCGACGAACACGTTCCACGCCGAGAGCGACGAACAGCTCGCCCAGGACGCGACCTACCTCCTGGTCGTCACCAACGGCATCCACGCGGCGGACGGGACGCCGATCAAGGCGACCTTCCGCCACGACCTCAACTACGGGCAGACGAAGGATCGAGCGACGAAGGCGTACCGGAAGGCGCTGCTCGATGCGCTGCCGATGGCGCTCGCCGGCGGTGCGGGTCCGGACGACATTGCCGACGCCAGCCTGTTCACGACCCAGAGCATCACAGCGGTTTCGCGGAAGATCCGCGCGCAGATCCAAGCCTCGAACCCGGCGCCGGCGACGTTCTTGCTCGGGCCCGGCGGCACTCGCACGGTCTTTCCCGCGTTCACGCCGATCAGCTGGAGTCGCCAGGTGGGGACGTCGACGTTCTCGCCGACGACGCTGCCGACGGCCGCGTTGTTCCTGTTCCCGGGATCCGTGGCGTCGGTGGCGTTCGGATCGTTCGCTTCGCCCGACTACGAGACGGCCGCGAAGGTGATTCCGCCGTACGGGACGGCGACCGGCACGCCCACACCCCAGGGCACGAACCAGGTCCAGTTCACCCTCTTCGTCCCGGGTGGCGTCAAGCCCGCCGCCGGCTGGCCCGTCGCGATCTTCGGGCATGCGTTCACGGATTCGAAGAACGGCGCGCCTTGGGCGGTCGCCTCTTCGCTCGGGCACGCTGGAATCGCGACGATCGCGATCAACGTCGTCGGCCACGGCTTCGGTGCCGCCGGAACGTACACGGCGACCACGCCCACCGGACCGGTGACGTTCCCGGCGGGTGGGCGCGGGATCGACCAGAACGGCAGCGGCACGATCGACTCGACGGAAGGGGTCAGCGCGATCGGCGCCCAGGCCCTCGTCGGCAACCGTGACGGGTTGCGCCAGACGGTCGTCGACATCATGCAGCTCGTTCGCGAGATCCAAGTCGGCGTCGACGTCGACGGCGACGGTCCTGCCGATCTCGACTCGTCCCGGATCTACTACGCGGGACAATCGTTCGGCGGTATCTACGGGGTGCCGTTGCTGGGCTTGGAGCCCGACGTCCGTGCCGGCGTCGCGAACGTCCCGGGTGGGCCGATCATCGAGATCGCCCGCCTGAGCCCGAGCTTCCGGCCGCTGGTGGGGATCGCGCTGATCACGCGGACGCCGTCGCTCTACAACGTGTTGCCGCCGGATGCGACATTGACGAACTTCAATGAGAACATGCCGCTGCGGAACCTGCCGATTCTCGCGGACACGGTTCCAGGCGCATCGGCGATCCAGGAGCTCATCGACCGCACGGAGTGGGCGCAGCAGGCCGCCAACCCGGCCGCATATGCGCCGTACCTCACGCGGCCGGTCATCATCCAGTTCGCGCGCGGAGACAAGACCGTCCCGAACCCGACGGCCTCGGCGATCCTGCGTGCCTGTGGCTGTGCGGCACGGGCGACCCTGTTCCGCAACGACCTGGCCTACGCGGCCAATCCGGCGGCGGTGCCGAAGAACCCGCACGCGTTCCTGACGAACATCGGCGTGCCCTTGGTCGCGCTCTACGCGGTCGAGGCACAGACACAGCTCGCGACGTTCCTCGCCTCCGACGGCGCGACGACCATCGATCCGGACGGGCCGGGGCCGTTCTTCGAGACGCCGACCTCGATGGTGCCGGAAGACCTGGCCTTCATCCCGTAAGGCAGTTACAGCCGGAGCGGGCGCTCGCCACGAGCGCCCGCTCCCGACTCTCGAGTCCTTCTGACTGTGGCGGCGGTCACATAAGGTTCGCGCCGTCCAGTCGTAGGCGATTGTGGCGCGCCTTTGCAGTAGGGGAGGTAGTTGATGAGCTACGCAAGGAACGTCCTTCTGACGCTCGCCGCCACGGTGGGCGTGTGCGTGGTGACGGCCGGCGCGAGCGCAGGGAATTTCACGGTGGCGCCCCTGAAGACGGTTTCCGGGGTCAGTCCCTTCGCAGGCTGCACCGCGGGAGCCGCACCGGGAAGCGTTCTCTATCCAAACGCCGAGGAAGAGCCGTGGGCCGATGCCAACCCGGCGAACCCGCTCAACCTGATCGCGGTGTGGCAGCAGGACCGCTGGTCGGATGGCGGAGCGCACGGTCTCGTCACCGCTGTGACGCACGACGGCGGCGTGACATGGACGGAGACGTATCCGCACTTCAGCACCTGCGCGGGCGGCACGGTGGCGAACGGAGGCGACTTCGACCGTTCGTCCGATCCGTGGGTTTCGTTCGGGCCTGATGGCACCGCGTACCAGGTCAGCCTTTCGTTCAACGCGACGAACAACGTCAACGCGGTCCTGGCCAGCCGATCGATCAACGGAGGCGACAATTGGAGTGAGCCGTGGACGATCATCCGCGACTCGGGCGACCGCGACGTGTCGTACGCGTTCAACGACAAGGAGTCCGTCACGGCCGACCCGCTGACGGCGGGGTATGCGTACGCAGCCTGGGATCGCTTCGTCACGCCGAGCGGGACCTCGCGGGAGAGCATTGAGGGCCTGATCCATTCGCGCTCGTTCCGTGAGCCGATCTGGTTCTCGCGCACGACCGACGGCGGCCTGACGTGGGAGCCTGCGCGGAACATCTACGACCAGAGCGAGTTCAACGGCACGATCGGGAGCCAGATCCTCGTGGCGAAGAACGGCGACGTCCTCGACTTCTTCGACGAGTTCTTCATCAACAAAAACGCGCACAAGTCGCGGGGCGAGTGGATGTCGGTCATCCGCTCGACGGACAAGGGCGTGACGTGGACGAAGAACTCGACAAAGATCGCGCCGAGCCGCGAGCGGGTTGCTTTCGATCCCGACACGGGTCGGAACATCCGCGCCGAGGGCGGGATCCCGGACGTGGCGATCGATCACGCGAGTGGCGCGCTCTACATCGTCTGGCAGGACGCGAGCTTCAGCGGGGTGGACGAGATCGCCTTCTCCATGTCCACCGACAACGGGCTCACCTGGTCGATGCCGATCAAGGTCAACCGGACACCGCGTAGCGCGACGGAAGCGAATCAGCAGGCATTCGTCGCCGGCGTGCACGTCACCCCGAACGGAACGGTCGGCGTGACGTACTACGACTTCCGGAACAACGACGCGAACGCGGGCGTCCCGACGGACTACTGGATCGTCCACTGCCATGCGAACTGCACGAATCCGACGAGCTGGAGCGGCGCAGACGCCGAGAGCCGGCTCACGACGACGTCGTTCGACATCGAGCAGGCGCCGGCGGCGCGAGGACCGTTCGGGTACTTCCTCGGGGAGTACGAGGGCCTGACGAACATCGGGAACTCGTTCGTGCCCGTTTTCGTCGCGGTGAACAACGGCAACCCGGCGAACCGGACGGACGTGTTCGAGACCTCGGCCGGGTAAATCGAGACTGCGAGGCCTGCCTCGGCAGGCCCCGCAATCTTTCGTAGGGTGACCGATGACTTCTGGGTTGCCCCGCGGTCTAAATCCTGACGCGGTCGAAACCGAAGGGGGCTGAACGTCATTGGAGAGAATGGTCGTTCGAGATCGAGAAGGAGGGGATCCATGAGCGGAGTGCGGCTCCTTGTGGGCACGCGGAAAGGCGCGTTCGTCCTGACGTCGGACGGGACGCGTGACGATTGGAAGGTCGAGGGCCCGTTGTTCGCGGGGTGGGAGATGTACCACCTCAACGCGTCGCCGGTCGATCCGGACCGGCTGTACGCGTCCCAGTCCACCGGGTGGCACGGCCAGGTCGTCCAGCGTTCGGACGACGGCGGGAAGACGTGGGAGACGGTCGGCAACGAGTTCGCCTACGACGGCGTCCCGGGCACGCATCAGTGGTACGACGGCACGCAGCACCCCTGGGAGTTCGCGCGCGTCTGGCATCTCGAGCCGTCGCTGACGGACGCGGACACGGTGTTCGCCGGCGTCGAGGACGCGGCACTCTTCCGTTCCACCGACGCAGGTCAGACGTGGCAGGAGCTGTGGGGGCTGCGAGATCACGAGACCGGCCCCCAGTGGCAGCCCGGCGCCGGCGGGCTGTGCCTGCACACGATCATCATCCACCCCGACGACCCGCAGCGGCTGTTCGTCGCGATCTCCGCGGCGGGCGCGTTCCGCACGGACGACGGCGGCGAGACATGGCGGCCGATCAACCGCGGGCTGCGCTCGGGTGAGCTGCCGGACGAGGACAGGGAGGTCGGACATTGCGTCCACCGGATCGCGATGAACCCGTCCCGCCCCGACGTCCTGTTCATGCAGAAGCACTGGGACGTGATGCGAAGCGACGACGCCGGCGAGTCGTGGCACGAAGTGAGCGGGAACCTTCCCTCCGACTTCGGCTTCCCGATCGCCATTCACCCACACGAGCCGGACACGGTCTACGTCGTGCCGATCAAGAGCGACACCGAGCACGTTCCGCCCGACGGCAAGCTCCGCGTCTACCGCAGCCGGACAGGCGGGAACGAATGGGAGCCGCTCACCCACGGCCTGCCGCAGGAACACTGCTACGTGAACGTGCTCCGCGACGCGATGGCGGTGGATCGCCTCGATCCGGGCGGCATCTACTTCGGGACGAGTGGAGGCCAGGTCTACGCGTCGCCGGACGGCGGCGACAAGTGGACGGCGATCGTGCGGGATCTGCCCGCGGTGCTCTCGGTCGAGGCGCAGACCCTGCCGTGATCCGCGTCGTGCTTCCGCAGCACCTGCGGACTCTTACGGGCGTCGAGGGAGAGGTCTCCCTCGACGCCCAGGAGCGGCCGACGCAGCGCACGGTCCTCGACGCGCTGGAGGCGAGCTATCCAGTCCTGCGCGGGACGATTCGCGATCACGGGACGGCGAAGCGCCGGGACTTCATCCGCTTCTTCGCCTGCGGGCGCGACATCACGCTCGATCCAGCGGACGATCCGCTGCCGGACGAGGTCGCCTCGGGAGCCGAGCCGCTCAGAGTCGTGGCGGCGATGGCCGGCGGATAGGCGCGTAAACGGTCAGCGGCGGCTTCGCATTTTCGTATTTGCGACGCCGAAAATAGGTGCTACTGTCGGTGAGGATTCGAAGTGGGGCCTGGGGAGGGACCGCCGAAACTGCGCCGCAAGTTTCGTTTGTATCCTGCCGCTTGGACGCGGCCGCGCTCGGCGCGTTACGTGCTGCCGGCGCTGCTGGGCTTGATCGCCGCGCTTGGAAGCGTGCCGACCTACGCGTTCGCCGGTGGGTCACAAGCAGCAACGACGGCGACCCTGCCCCATCCGGATCCGCCGCCGACCAACTCGCGGCGGGTGGTGCCGCCTCCGGAGCCACCTCCGCCTGCCACGCATACGTACGTTGCTCCGCCGCCGTCTCAATCCCCCGCGCAGACGTATGTCGCGCCGACGTACACGAGCCCATCAACGGCGCCTGCGCAGCAGTCCTCCCGGGCAACTGCCCCTTTGAGGCCCCGGCGCAAGGTCCATCATCGCGCTGTCCGGAAGCACCACGCACAGGCGAAGAGCAACCGGCTGCCGGCTGTGACGACGGCAGTTCGTTCCATCGCTCCGCGCGAGCTTCCGCGGGGCGCGGCTGGAGAGGTGGCGGCTCTCCCCGCGGCGGCGGTGGGGTCTGAGGACGCGACGCCACTCCTGCGTTTCGCGTTCTGGATCATGTTGGGACTCTTGCTCGTCGTTCTCGCAGTGGCCGCGGCGCCGCCGCGCGTGCTTCCCGCCTCGGTCGGAATCGTCGTGGGGAAACGGCGTGAATCCCTCTTCTGCGTCGGCGCCGTGACGGCACTCAGTATCGGCGTCGGCGTCGGGATCGTGTTGCTGGGATCATGAAGGCCGCGACACTCTTGACCGTTCTAGTGGTCGCGCTCGGTGCCGGAGTCGCGCTCACCTCGGGTAGGGCAGCCGATCAAACTCCCACGCCGGTCATCACTTCCAAACCCTTGCCGTCGACGAAAAGCAAGACCGCCACATTCGCGTTCACCGACACCGATCTCGCGGCAACATTCGAGTGCAAGCTGGATGGCAACGCGTTCTCCGTCTGCCTCAGCCCGAAGACGTATTCGTCGCTCCAGGACGGGACGCATACGTTCTCCGTACGAGCGATCGATCCGACGAGCACGGAGCCTGCGAGTGAGTCTGCGTCGTACACGTGGACGATCGACACGGTTGCGCCGCCGCCGCCGGCGATTCAGGGTCCGCCGAATCCGACCAATTCGACGAGCGCGACGTTCGTTTTTAGTGATTCCGAGGCGGGTGTGACGTTCGGCTGCCGCCTCGATGGCTCCGGTTTTCCGCCCTGTGCTAGTCCGACGTCGTTCGCGGGGCCGCTCGCCGACGGCGAGCACACGCTCCGCGCGAAGGCGGTGGATGCCGCCGGTAACGAGAGCGCCGTCAGCTCGTACACCTGGACGATCGACACGGTCGCACCGGCTGTGCCGTCGATCGGTACGCACGCGGCCGTCGTCTCGACGGCGTCGACGACGTTCACGTTCAGTTCGGCGGGGGCGTCGGGCTTCCAGTGCCGTGTGGATGCGGCTGCGTTCGTGGCGTGCGTGAGCGGTGCTTCGTTCGGCCCGTTCGCCGATGGTCTGCACACGTTCTTCGTGCGGGCGGTGGATGCGGCCGGGAACGCGAGCGCGGCCGCCTCCGTCCAGTGGACGATCGACACGGTTGCGCCGGCTGTGCCGACGATCGCCGCTCACGCGGCTGTGCTGGGGACGCCTTCGACGACGTTCACGTTTGACTCGGCGGGTGCGTCGGGCTTCGAGTGTCGTGTGGATGCGGCTGCGTTCGCGGCGTGCGCGAGCGGTGCTTCGTTTGGCCCGTTCGCGGACGGTCTGCATACGTTCTTCGTGCGGGCGGTGGATGCGGCCGGTAACGCGAGCGCGGTCGCTTCGTTCCAGTGGACGATCGACACGGTCGTGCCCGTGGTCACCCTGACGCAGAACCCGCCGAGCATTACCAATCAGACGTCCGCGAGCTTCGCCTTTTCGTCCACGACTGCCGGACGATTCGAATGCGCGCTCGACGCCCCCCTCGCTCCGTGCGGCAACACGAGCCCTGTGGTGTACACCGGCCTCGCCGACGGCTCGCACACGTTCTCGGTTCGGGCGGTCGCGACGAACACGGGTACAGAGACCAAGTACACGTGGATGATTGACACCGTCGCTCCGGAGACAGTAATCACCAGCAACGTCGCGTCGAGCGGCAGCAGGTCCGTAACGTTTGCCTTCACGAGCAGCGAAACGGGTTCGACCTTCGTCTGCAGTCTCGACGGGGGCGGGCTCGCTCCGTGCGAGTCGCCGAAGACCTATGCCGGTCTCGGCGACGGCACGCACGCCTTCACGGTGCAGGCGGTGGATGCCGCAGGGAACACCGACGCGAGCGCGGCGTCGTATTCGTGGCAGATCAGAGCGCTGACCCCGGCAGTCATCGACCGCAAGCCGCCCGGCGATGTGAAGCGAATCAGGCGCAACGTGAGGTATGGCGTCCTGGAACTCGCATGGTCGCGTCCGTCGGATGATGATTTCGACCACGTCAAGATTCTCGTTTCCACGAGCCCGAAAGATCCGCCGCATAGGCTCGTCTACACGGGTGCACGCAAGAGCTACGCCGACAGGCATTTCAAGAACGGCCTCTACTATCGCTACGCGGTGCTCAGTTACGACCGTGCAGGGAACGCTTCACGCGGGGCAACGGTCGTTGTACCGGCGAGCATTCTGCTTCGTCTGCCACGTGACGGCGTGGTCGTGAAGGCACCGCCACTGTTGATGTGGGAAGGCGTGCCGAAGGCGTCTTACTACAACGTTCAGCTCTACTACGGCGGGCGGAAAGTCTTGAGCGCCTGGCCGAACAAGACGAAGCTCCGTACGACCCGATCCTGGGCCTACGAAGCCCGGCGATACGAGTTGAAGAGCGGCTTGTACCGCTGGTACGTCTGGCCCGGCTTCGGTTCCCGCTCGCAAGCGCACTACGGTCAGCTCCTCGGTCAGGGCACGTTCGCGGTCCGGTAGTCGAGCGACGCCGGTGGGTCGTGGCATGAGGTGAGGTCGCGGCGATGGCCGGCGGATAAGCGCGTAAGCGGTCAGCAGAGAGGCCGAACGCGTCGCGGAAGCGGGGCTCCGGGTGGAGACCCGCGCTGGGGAACCGCGGCAATCCGGCGGTGAATGAGGGCGTATTTCCAGGTGCACTGTCAGCGCCGCCGGGAGGAGCCGTATGTCCGTCCGAAGCACGGTATTTGCCGCAAGCGTGCTGGCCCTCGCTTTCGTCTTCGTCCCAGCGGCGACGGCCAAGCGGCCGCCGCCGCCTCCTCCGTCCTCAGGTGACTCGCAAGCGCCGACCGCGCCGACGAATCTTCGGATCACGGCGAGCTCGGCTACCAGCATCTCGCTCGCTTGGGATGCCTCGACCGACAACTCCACGAACTGGTGGTACTGCGTCCAGACGAACGGAGCGGGCTGCTTCAGGGTCGACCCGCCTCAGACTTCGTTCACGTACCCGACGCTGGCGCCCGATCGCACGACCACGTGGACGGTCGTCGCGCTCGACGCCGCAGGCAACCGCTCAGCGCCCAGCAACAGCGTCACGTACACGACGCCGCCCGATACGACGGCGCCGAGCCCGGCCCGACGCTGACCGCGACGTCCGTGTACCCGGCGCGGGTCTCCGTTTCCTGGACCGCGTCCACCGATAACACGAGCCAGGTCTTCTACACGCTCTTCGTCGACGGGAGCCCGTACGCAGAGACGATCGGGTCCAGAGCCCGGACCATTCTGTACCTCTCGCCGGAGACGACCCACGAGTTCAAAGTCACGGCGCGCGATTACTACGGCAACACCGCGCAGAGCAACCTCTTGTCCGTCACGACGCCGGCCAAGACCGACAACGTCGCTCCGACGGCGCCGGCCAACCTGAGGTTCTCGTCCGAGACCTCGCCGCCAGAGGCGTGGCTGAACTGGGATCAGTCCACCGACGACACCGATCCGCAGTCGCAGATCCTCTACGAGGTGTACCTCAACGGCGAACGTTTCGACGACGGGGTGATCGGCTACGGCTCGACGGTCACGTACTGCCGCGCGCCAGGCCCGACCGAGATCGTGCTCAGGGCGGCCGACACATCCGGGAACGTGTCGGCGCCGAGCAACGCGCTTCTCTTTTCCTGCTAGGACGGGCTCGTGTGAGTGCTGCGCTCGCCGGGTACCGAAACCGGTGAGCGCAGCGATCACGCCAGGAGCTCGCGGACGCGCGGGATGACCTGGTTGCCGTAGAGCTCGATGGTGGTCATGAGGGCTTGATGGGAGAGACCCCCCATGCCGTATTTCAGATCGAAGCAGTTCGCGCCGAGAGTGGTGAGGTTTTGCGCGATCTTCTGCGCGACGGTTTCGGGCGATCCGACGTAGAGCGCTCCTTCTGGCCCGATCTCGGACATGAAGGACTCCTCGGTCGGGATCGCGAATCCGCGGATCTTGCTGCGATTTACTTTGAGTGCTCAAGCATCTTCGGCGGAGCTGGTATTCCTGAGGCGAGCGCGTTTCCGTTCGCGCTAGGCGCGGTGCCTCTACCGTGCTTCCTCTTCAGCGGTCCGTTCGGCCGTCGGGAGAGCCTGGAGACGTTCGTCCGGAATCGGCTTGCCGCTTTCGATCGAGAGGCCGTAGGTGCCGGCGGCAAGTCGAGCTTCGGCCCGCTCGACGGCGGCGAGCTCTCGGCGTAGATCGTCTGCAAGACCCTCATTCAGTTCGGCCTGATAGAGATCGGACGCCAGGTTGGCAGGATCTACCTCGTCCGCCGGCTCGCCGGTGTCCTGGTGGCCGAGTCTCGCGAGCGCGCTTTCGATCCGCTCGCGCTCGCCGGCCAAGAGCTCGCGGGCCCGCTCAGGATCCATCGCGCTACGTTACCGAAGGAGAGCCTCTCGCTACGACGCTGCCGGGAGGCGTCCGATGCGTTCGAGCGCCCGGACCGCCGAGGCGTCGGGCTTCTCTGCCGCGATGCGGGCTCTGGCGGCTGCGGCTGCTCGGAGGAACTGCGGCCCTTCGAGGAGGTGCTCGAGGGCCCTCCGAATCGTGTCCGAGCTCGTGTCGGCGTCGAGGTGGATTCCGGCGCCGAGCCGGGTGACTCGTTCGGCGTTGAGGTGCTGGTCGCGGCCGAGGGGGAGCAGCAGCAGCGGGACGCCGTGTGCCAGTGCGCGGAGAACCGTTCCCAGGCCGCCGTGGCAGACGATCGCTCGGCATTGCGGGAACAGCCGATCGTGATCGGCCGAAGCGACCACCTGGACGTTGCCAGGAGCAGTGAAGGCATGACGGCGTTGCGCCGGGCCGAGGGTGAGCACTGCGTCGAGATCGGCGCCTGCGATCGCATCACAGACACGCTGGATCAGCGCTGTCTGGCCGTCGATCGCCGTCGTACTAAACGCTGCCGCGATACGCGGCCGGGTGCTGCGCGCGGTGACGGGCGAGGAACTCGTGCGGATGGCGAGCGGGCCGGCATGAATGACGTTGCGCGGATACTCGATCGCGAGGTCGAACCACCTCGGCGCGGTGACGAGTAGGAGATTCGGTGCTTCCCAGGCTGCGAGCGCGGTCGCGGCGGGAGGCTGGTCGAGGAGGCGGAGGGTCGCGTTCAGCTGCCCGAGGTCCGTTGTCCAGCTGCTGCGCTTTGTTGCCATCTGCGTACGGGCGGGCCCGTAAAGGAAGTGAACGACCGACACCGCTCGCGTCGAGGTCGCTTGGGCGGCCGCAAGCGCTGCCGGCAACATGCAGTCGGCGACAAGCAGATCGGGGATCGTTTCGACGAGCAGGTCGTGGACGTCGCAGGCGATCGCCGTGCCGGCGATCTCTCGCATTACCCGCTCGGCCTGCGCCTCGAAGGGGATGGCCGGATCAGGTTGCGGCGCGCGGCGGTACTCCAGCGTCTCAAACCCCGCGGCCCGAGCAGCGGCGCTCGTTGCGGGCGAGGCGAGCACTCGCACGCGATGCCGGCGCGCCCTAAGCAGGGCGGCAAC
>WNGF01008014.1_pt1 | contig 13837 bp, 10 predicted proteins | sample 5400641 | NCBI WGS metagenome assembly WNGF01 (sample SAMN13153371, study PRJNA577476) | soil metagenome | isolation source: 80 cm soil or saprolite under grassland replicate 2 | place: USA:California | collected 2016-06-15
CATCCCTTCGCGTGGGCTTCGTGGTCCGCGAGCGTGGGCCGGTCCTTCGCGTCGATGTATTCGAAGCCGGCGTTGATCCACGGATGCTCGAAGGTCACCGCACCGATCGCGCGCTCGCGATTGGCGTCCTGGACGTAGTGGTCGGCGTCCCAGAAGCCGGTCAGCCTCAGTCCTTTCACAATAGGAACGCGCGGAACGGGGCGAACGGTTGCACGGATCTGGAATGCCTTCTGGTCGTTCGGGTCGGACTTCTGGTAGCCCTCGCCGTTGTAGACGCCGAGGTGGAGGTCGCCGAAGTCGGCGGGGAAGGCAACGTGCGCGGTCGCGCCCGCGTCGGAGGTCGAAAGAAAACCCTCGCGCTCGACGAAGACGTTTCCCTGGAACCGGTAGCGGTAAATCCGTTCCAGGAGGTCCGTGTACGGCGTCGGCTGCAGGCCGAACCGCACCCACGTCGCCTTCGGGAGCCAGTCGTCGAGGTTCACCTGGGCGTACACGTATTTGAGTCGGAAGGTGTAACTGCCCGACAACGAGCTGCCGGAGCCGGTTTCACGCGTGACGTCCGGCGTGACGCGGAACGCGAGCAGGTGATGGAGCTGACCCGTGACGTTGATGTACGCCCGCCCGACGTTGAACGCGTTGGGGTGGATCAGGTTGCCGCCGGCGTCCCGGGTCTCCGGCTCGTCCTGGAAAGTGTAATCGAGAAAGAGCGTGCCGCCGACCTTCACCGACGGCGTGTCATCCGGCGGCGAGTAACCCTGCGCCGGTGTGACCTGCGCCGACGCGCGGGGCACGCCTGCGAAAAGCGCCAGAGCGACGGCGAGCGCGATCGAGATTCCTTTTTTCATTCGGATCCTTACCCGATATTAGCCGCGGTCCGGAAAGCAGCCGGAAGGAGCGCTTGACGGCGTCCGGCCGGCGGATTTAGCCTCTTTCTACGGCGTGAGGCATTTCGGCCACGCTTCGAGGTACCCGTCGGGAGCGAACGCCCCGGCGAGAGGAGGTCTCATGTATCCCGGATTCATTCCCCATTGGAAGAGGCAGCGTTGCGGCGAGAGCCGCGCCGGCGCGGCTTCCGAGCCCGGCGAGCGCCGCGAATGGCGGCGAGCCTGGCAGTACGGCATGGCCGGCGAAGAAGAGTCGGGCGCCTTCGGTTTCGGAGGCGGGGCCTTCGGCGTTCGGAGGCCGCTGCGCTTTCTCGCCTACAAGCTGCAGCTCGAGGAAGCGCAGATCGGCGAGCTCGCGCGAATTCTCGACGAGATCAAGACCGAACGCGCGCAAGCCGCGGTGGACCATCGCCGCGCGCTCTCGACGTTCGCGGACGCGATCTCGGGAGACGTCTTCGATCGCGCGAAGGCGGAAGCCGGCGCGAAGCTGCGGCTCGAGAGCGCGGATCGGCTTCGCGCGGCCGTCGTGGCGGCGCTCGGCCGGCTCCACGAGCTGCTCGACTCCGCGCAGCGGGCGAGGCTTGCCTACCTGATTCGAACGGGAACTGTTCCCACGGATAGTTGACGGCGACGGCCAAGACGAAGATCGCAGACAGCGTGCGCAGGTCCGCCGCCGCGCGTGGCTGCATGTGCTTCGGAGCTCGCTATGCCCGGCGCGTAAGAAGGACGACGAAGAACACGATCCCGACGACGACGAGAATCCCGAGCGGCCAGATCCACCCGCTCATCATTCCGCCCCCGCCCATCATCCCGCCCATCGTTCCATGCGTCAGCCACATCCCGAGGAGGAGGATCAAACCCACGGCTCCGATGATCGCAAGCACCAGCACGATCGGGTTCCTCGAGTCCATGAGATCTCCTTTCCGCAGGGGCGTCATGCAGAGATCGTGCGAACCCCTTGACGTACCGTGATCTTCTCGTAGAGCCGGCTCGGGCGACCCACTCCGATTGCCATGCTTCCGGCTCTCAAGATCGACAGCTCTCGGGGCGACGCGCGGATCCTCGGCGCGAAGAGCGAGATTACTGTTCGCCTCATACCTCTCTTCCTGCGACTCCTGTTCCCCCTGTCCCGGCAAAGGCGCCCTCTGATGGAGTGAGCTCGCGCTCAACTCTTTTGCTGGCGGCGACGGCCTGCTGCAGCTTCATTCCCGAAGCGCGGAGCTTCCCCTTCTTGCGCGCCCGCTCTTTCATCAAAAGGAAAATGACCGGCGTGACGAGGAGCACGTGAATGGTGGAAGTCACCATCCCGCCCACGATCGGTGTCGCGATCGGACGCATGACTTCGGAACCGGTGCCCGTGGACCAGAAGATGGGAACGAGCGAGAGAGTCGCCGCGGCGACGGTCATCAACTTCGGCCGCAGCCGCAGGACCGACCCTTCGCGCGTCGCCTCGAGGATGTCCTCGCGCGTCAGCTCTCCCTTTCCGAGCCTCTTGTCCAGCGCCTCGTGGAGGTAGATCACCATGATCACGCCCGTCTCGACCGCGACGCCGTAGAGCGCGATGTAGCCGATCCAGACGGCTACGGAGAAGTTGTAGCCGAGCAGCCACTGGAGGATCACGCCTCCCGTCATGGCGTAGATCACCGAGAGCATGACGATCGTGGCCTCGGAGGCGGAGCGGAAGGTCATCGTCAAGAGAAAAAAGATCGCGGCGAAGACGATCGGAAGGACGACCTGGAGCGTCTTGCGAGCGTGGACTTGGAACTCGTATTGGCCGGTCCAGTCGAGCGTGATGCCGGCAGGAAGCTTCACGCGGGACGTAACGCGTTCCTGGGCCGCGCGGACGAAGCCGACCAGATCGGAGGTATCCGTGTCGACGTACACGATTCCCGACAGCCGGCCGTTCTCGTCCCTGTACATCGGAGGGCCGGTCGTAATGCGGATCTGGGCGAGCTGCCCGACGGGGACCTGCGCCCCGGAAGACGTCATCACCAGGATTCGGCGGAGCTGCTCGATGTCGCTGCGATAGTCGCGCGGATAACGAACGAGGACCGTGAAGCGGCGCCGCCCCTCGACCGTCGTCGTCACCATCTTTCCTCCGGTCGCCGCCTCGAGCGTGTTTTGGACCTGCATGACCGAGAGGCCATAGCGCGCGGCTGCGTCCCGGTCGACCACGAAATCGAGATAGGAACCGCCGGTCGTCCGCTCTGCGTAGACGCTCCGCGCCCCCGGCAGATCCTTCAAGGCGTTCTCGACGTCGAGGCTCACCTTTTCGATCGTTGGATAGTCCGAGCCGTAGACCTTGACGCCGACTTTCGTCCGAACTCCCGTCGCGAGCATGTCCAGGCGGTTGCGGATCGGCTGCGTCCAGGCGACGGGCATGCCGGGCACCTGGAGCTTCTCGTTCATCGTCGCGATCAGCTCGTCCTGGGTGGTGGCCCGCATCTCGGGCCAGATTGGCCGGAAGACCGGTTTGATCCAGTCGGGCCAGCCCGAGTACCAGCGCCGGTGAAAGGCCTTGGACCAGCTTTCGCGCGGCTTCAGGACGATCGTCGTCTCGAACATCTCGACGGGCGCCGGGTCGGTCGAGCTTTCGAACTTGCCCGACTTGCCGAGGACGGACTGCACCTCGGGAAACGTCATGATCGTTCTGTCGGTCTTGACCAATACGTCCCGCGCCTGCTCGACCGACATCATCGGAAGGCCGGTCGGCATGTACATAAGCGAGCCCTCTCGAAGCTGCGGCATGAACTCGGAGCCGAGAGACATCGCGAGAGGAATGACCGCGGGGACCAACAGGAAATTGATGAGAAGAGTCGTCTTGGGAAAGCGCAGAGCCCGGTTCAGGATGGGAGCGTACAGACGGCGCGTATAGAGCGCCGCCGGATTCCGATCCTCGGAGCGAATCTTGCCGCGCATCCAGGCGCCCATCAGAATCGGCACGAGCGTGATCGAGAGGATCGACGCCGCCGCGATCGCGAACGTCTTGGTGAAGGCGAGCGGATGGAAGAGTCTCCCTTCTTCCCCGGTCAGGAGAAAGACGGGCAGAAAGGAGACGACGATGATCACCAGCGAGAAGAAGATCGCGCGTCCGACCTGCTGTGAGGCCGCCAGGATCGCCGACTCGCGCCCGGCGCGGCCCCGGGCGGGATCGGTCGCGGCCAGGTGCCGGTGCGCGTTCTCGACCATGACGATCGATGCATCGACCAGAACGCCGATCGCCAGAGCGAACCCTCCGAGCGACATGATGTTGGAGGAGACGCGCAGGAGCGCCATCGGTAAGAAAGAGATGACGATCGCGACGGGCAGCACCGTGATTGGCACGAGCGCCGAGCGAAAGTGGAAGAGGAAAATCAATATGACGAAGGCGACGACGATCATTTCCTCGATCAGCGTGTGCTTCAAGGTATCGATCGCCCGGTGGATCAGCTCGGAGCGGTCGTAAGCGATCTCGAGCTCCACGCCCGGAGGAAAGGACGCGGCGAGCTCCGAGATCTTCTTCTTGGCCGCCTCGACGACGTTCAAGACGTTTTCGCCGGCGCGAACCACGACGACCCCGCCGACCGCTTCCCCTTTCCCGTTCCAGTCGACGACGCCGCGGCGCATCTCGGGCCCGAAATGGACCATTGCGACGTCGGACAGATAGACGGGCGTTCCCGTCGAGACGCGAGAACGGATCGGGACTCGCCGCAGGTCATCGAGGTTCTGGATGTAGCCGCGTCCGCGCACCATGTACTCGCGGCCGGTCCACTCGACCACGCGGCCACCGACGTCGCCGTTCGACTCCTGCACCGCGGTCAGGACGTCGTGGAGTCCGATTCCATAGGACGCGAGCCTCGTCGGATCGACTTCGACCTGATACTGCTTCTGGAATCCGCCGATCGAGGAGACCTCCGCCACGCCCGACACCGCGCGCAGCCAGTAGGAGAGATCCCAGTCCTGGAAGGTGCGCAGGTCTGCCAGCGAGTTCTGGCCGGTCTTGTCCACGAGAACGTACTCGAAGCCCCAGCCCACCCCGGTCGCGTCCGGACCGAGGTTCGGATTGACTCCTTCGGGAAGCTGACCTCTCAACCCGTTCAGATATTCGAGCACGCGGCTGCGCGCCCAGTAGAGGTCCGTCCCGTCCTGGAAGATCACGTAGACGTAGGAGAAGCCGAAGAAGGAGTAGCCGCGGACGGTCTTGACCTTCGGGGCGGAGATCAGCGCCGAGACGATCGGGTACGTCAGCTGGTCTTCGATCAGGTTCGGGTTCTGGCCTTCCCAGTTCGTGTAGACGATCACCTGCACGTCCGAGAGATCCGGAAGAGCGTCGAGCGGGATTCGGCGCAGCGCCCAGAGGCCGGCTCCGAAAAAGCCGGCTACGACCACGACGGTCAGGAACTTGTTGCGAAAGCAGAGGGCAATGAGCTTTTCGATCATTGAGGCCCTCCCGGCGTGGGCTGACTGAGCGACTGGGCGGGTGGACCCGCCGAGCCCGCCGGTGCGGCACCGATCGCGCCAATACGTGACTCGGAGTCGATCAAGAAGTTGGCCGAAGTGACGACCATTTCCCCTTCCTGAAGCCCCGAGAGGACCTCGATGAAGTCCTTCCCCTGCACGCCGGTCTTCATCTCCCGCGGCGCGTAGACGCCGGCGGACTGTTCGACGAAGGCAATCTGTCTCTCGCCAGTCTGGATGAGAGCGGAGCGCGGGATTGCCAGCGCCTCCCGCGCCTTACCCGAGAGCGACACGCGGACGAACATTCCGGGCTTGAGTGTCCCCTTTGGATTGGGGATCACGACCCGGACTTTGATCGTGCCGGTCTCTTCGGTCAGCGTCGGATAGATGAAATCGACCTGGCCCCGAAAAGTCTCACCCGGGAGGAACGAAGCAGAGACGACGGCCGCGTTTCCAGGCGCCGTCATGGCCATCTCGGACTGGTAGACGTCCGCCAGGACCCAGACGGTCGAGAGGTCCGCGATCATATAGAGCGGCATGCCGGGCATGATGGCGAGACCGGCGACCGCGTCCTTCTTCAGGACGACGCCGGAGACCGGAGAGGAGAGCGTCAGAGTCTTGGAGACTTCGCCGCTCTTCTCGATTCGTTCGATCTCGGATTCTGGGATATCCCAGAAACGCAGCCGCTGCCGCGTCGCGGAGAGAAGCGACGAGGCGTCCGAGGTGGCCTGCGAACTTCCCGAAGAGAGGCGCCGGGTGTTCTCCAGGGCGAGCAGCAACTCCCGTTCGGTCGCGACGAGATCCGGGCTGTAGACCGTCAAGAGCGGCTGGCCGCGGCGGACCGGTTGTCCGGTCCGGTCGACAAAGAGCCGCTCGATGTAGCCGGAGAACTTCGCGTTGACGGCGTGGACGCGCGCCTCGTCCTCCGCCACGACGCCGTTGGTCTCGACCGCACCGCCGACCGCCCGACGCTCCACTTTCGCGGTCGTTACGCCGATCTCCTGACGGCGCTCGAGCGGGATCTTCACCACCGAGAAGCCAGGAGGCGCGGCGGCGGCGCTCGTAGCCGGCGCTTCCTCGGCGTACTTCGGCTCGAGCTGCATGTCCATGAACGGTGATTTGCCCGGATGGTCGAAGTGCACTTCCGGCTTCATCGGGTCGTACCAGTAGAGGACCTTCTTACCCGAGGCCTGCTTTTCCTGTTCCGCCCCTTTTGTCGCGCCCTTCTTCTTGCAGGCAAGTGGCGCGCCGGTCAGGAGAAGGACAGCGGCGCCAATTGCGAGGGCCTTACTTCTCCGCATGCTGTCCTCCCGGTTTCGGCGTGCCTTCGATGAGCGGCAGCCCCGACGCCTTTTGAAGAGCCGCGATCCCGCGGCCGATGCCTGAAGTGCGGGCGGCGATCTCGCTCTCGTACGTATCGAGGTCGAGCGCCGCTCTCTCGAACGTCAGAAAGTCGATCTGGCCGACCGCGTATGCCTCCTGCGCGGCTCGGAAGTTGATTTCAGCCTGCGGCAGAATCGAGTTGCGGTAGAGCTTCTCCTGTTCGACGTTGCGCTCGAGATCGGCCACCGCGTCTTCGACGTCACGCCGGAGCTGGTTGCGTACGGACTCCAGATCCGCTCGCGCCGAGGAAACCTCCGCCTCCATCTCGGCTCTTCGCGCTTCCAGCCGCCGCGGACGGGTGAAGGGAAGATTGAAAGAGACCGAGGCGCCCGCCAGGTCCTCGAACTTCTCGCGGCGGCCGTAATAGGTCATCGCCGTCCAGTCCGGTCGTCGTTCGAGCCTAGCGAGCCTGGCCTCCTCCTCGGCGTGCCTCAGGTTGGCGCGGGCCGCGGCGACGGCGGGGCTCGCTTCTTCGGCTTCCCGAGCGATCTCCGCAGTGCTCTGCCCTAACGTCGCAGGCTCGACCGGACCGATCGGCGCGACCGGAGTGTGCGCGGGAAGATTCTGGAGTGCGTTGAAACGCGCCGCCGTCGCTCGCCGTTCGGCTTTCAGCGAAAGCATTCGGTCCTCCAGGGCCGTCGTCTCCAGGTTCGCCCGCAAGACGTCCACCTGCGCCCCTTTTCCCACTCTGTAGCGTTCGACGGCGGAGGCCGCGGCTCGCTTCAATCGCTCGCGCGACCGCTCCAAGATCTGCAGACGGCGGTCGAGTTCTGCCAGACCAAAAAAGGCGTCGGCGACTTCGGCAGCAAGGGCTATTACATGGACGGCGTGCATCGACACGGCGCCTTCGGCGACGGCCTGCGCCGAAGCTTTCCGCGTCGCGCGCTTGCCGAGGCCGGGAAAATTTTGCCGCGCGGCCACCATCTCCATCGTGAAATCGTCGCGAGAGAGCGATGGGTTCGTGACGGGAAGATCTTTGATTCCGACCTCGATCTCCGGATCCGGCAGCGCGTCCGCAGCAAGGGCACGCTGCCTCGCGGCCTCGATGCGCGCCTCCATAGAGGTCACGTCCGGGTTCTGAGCGACAGCTCGCTCGATGGCGGCCTTGAGCCGTATCTGCCAGTCGGGCGGCTCATCGCCCTGCGCAGGCGCGGCGCAGATCGAGAAGGCGATCGCAGCGAGCGCGAGCGCCGTGACTTTGCGAGAACGGACTCGTTTCATGGGCACACTCCATCGCTTCCAGCGGCTGCAAGAAGGCAGCCGGGTCGGTGACGCGAACGGAGTGCGCTCTAGAGCCGGAGGACCGAAGAAAGAGGAGTGGACGGGGACGGCGGAGAACGGGAGACGAAGGCTTCCGCGAAGCCATCGCGAGAGAAGAGACCGGGGTCGCCGGGAAGGGTCGCGGGCACCAGGCCCGGCGGATCGAGAGTCGCGCGCGCCACGGCGACGGCGGGCTTCGTCGGCCACGCGCTCACGAGCGCCGGCGCACAGCCGTCGTCGCAGCAAGGCATGGCGGCGCCCACGGCCTGGCCGGTTTCCGGCTGCGGACAGCAGGAAGCGCAGAGAGCTCCCGCCGGCCCTCCGATGAAGGCCATCGCAATTGCGATGACGATCGCTCCTCTGCAAATCGGCCGCATTCTCGACTCGAAACGGCGGGCGGGCGCGGTGCATTCCGGCACTCGCCCGCCGATGTCTCATTCTGCCAGACCGGACGGCAGAAGAATGGTGTGAATTCATCAGAGCGTGTGGGACCGGCTTCGGGAGAGTGCGAGCGGAGGCCTCGATCCGGGCCCCTATAATCGCCGCCGGGAGATCGAAATCCCGGAAGGACGACGCCTCTGCGCCCCCGAAAGCTCGCCGCTGCAGCGATGATGTGTCTCGCGGCGGCCTGCCGGGAAGGCCCGCAATCCGAGGCGATCCACGCGTGGAGTTGGATCCCGCTGCAGGATTCCCCGCAGCTCCGGAAGATCGTCGGGTGGCCGGGATAGCGGACACGACCGGTCTTCCGCCCGCGACGATTCGCTCTCCCGGGTCGCGCAAGGCGCGGCTCCGCGCGGCGCTCGCGGTCACGCTCGCCGTTCTCGCCCTGGAGGTCGTCGGAGGACTCGTGTCGCGCAGTCTCGCGCTCGTCGCTGACGCGAACCACATGCTCGCGGATGTCGCTGCCCTGACCCTCGCGTATGCGGCGACGATGCTCGCCGGGCGGGCGCCCACCGTCCGCCACACGTTCGGCCTGGCTCGCGCCGAGGTCCTGGCCGCGTTCGTCAACGCGCAGCTTCTGCTCCTCGTATGCGGGTGGCTGATCTACGAGACCCTGCGTCGTTTTCGGAGCCCGGCGGAGATTCGCGTGGGCGTGATGATTCCGGTCGCATTGGTCGGTCTTGCCGCCAATCTGGTCTGTCTGAAGATCCTGGCTCCGGAGCGACAGCGGAGTCTGAACGCCCGCGCGGCCTATCTCGAAGTGCTGATGGACGCGGCGGCCTCGATTGCGGTGCTCGCGGCCGGGATCGGAATCGCGCAGACGGGTTGGACGTGGCTCGATCTCGTCGTGTCCGGCGTCATCGCCATCCTGGTCTTTCCGAGGGCCGTCGCGCTCCTGCGGCAGTCCGCACACATCCTGCTCGAGGGCGCGCCCGGGGAGATCGACGTCGATTCCCTGCGCGGCCAGATCCTGGCCCTGCCCGGCGTCGAGGAGGCGCACGATCTCCACTTCTGGACCCTCTCGTCCGGCTCGCACTCCGCGAGCATTCACATCCGGGCGTCGGCGGAAAGCGTGCGCGGACAGGTGCTGCGCGGCGTTCAGGATCTCCTCCGGGAAAAGGCGGGTGTCAGCCACGCGACGATCCAGGTGGAGTGCGGCCCGGAACCAGGCTGCCGCGCCACTCCGGATCACGCGTAGAGTTCACACCAGGAGGACGCGACGTGAGATTTCTTTTCGGAGTCTTCTTCGGAATCCTTCTGGTGGCGGTCGGGGCGGGCGCGTACGTCTGGACCGGTTCGTTCAACACCGCGGCCACGCTCCCGCCCAGCCGGACGGAGAAAGAGCTCGCGACCTTCGCGCTCAACAAGTCGGTCGCCAGGCGCGCGCCGAACCGGAAGAATCCGCTCCCGGCGAACCCCGACACCTTCCGCGGCGGTCTGGCGCACTTCCGAGAAAACTGCGTCGTCTGCCACGGGGCACCCGGCGTGGATCCGGGGGAGATCGGGCAGGGCTTGAATCCGGGCGCTCCCGACCTCACCCGGGCACGGACTCAGGCGCGCAGTGACGGCCAGCTTTTCTGGATCGTGGACGAAGGCATTCGCATGAGCGGCATGCCCGCGTTCGGCCCGACGCATAAGGAGAACGAGATCTGGCAGATCGTCGCATTCCTGCGCCACCTCCCGGAGATCACGGACGAAGAAAAGGCGCAACTGAAACGCGAAGGCGGCGAGGAGGAGGGTCATCACGAGGAGGCGCCTCCTCCGGGCGCCGCGAAGAAGCCGCATTCGCATGCTCCCGGCACGCCTCCGCACGAGGATTGAGCGTTTCGACCGACGAATTTCGAGCGGAATTTTCGCGAGGGCCTCGGTCTTTATCGCTCGCGTGGACCGATTCCTGCAGGAGCGCAGCGGGGAAACGTCTGTGAAGACCCTCCTATCTCTGTCGCTTGCTCTCCTGATGGCAGCCCTACCGACCCTGCTCGCTTCCTGTGAGCTCCATTGCCTCTCGCCCTTGGTCCAGCCGTCGGCGGTCAATCATTGCGCCGGCCACGGCTCAGACCGGGGAGCGGAGCCCGCTTCCCCGAAGCCGGCGGGGGAACGCCACGACTGCAGCGGCCACGCCGTCCTCGCAAAAGCGACGGCGCTTCCAGGCGTTCTGCCGGGGCTGGCGCCCGCGGCCACTTTCCCTTCGCTGATGCCTGCCTCGAGAGCCTCCGGTGATGGGGTGCCGTCTCCGGAGCCGGCGTCCTCACCCCCACCTTCTCGAAGTCCCACGACCCTCCGACTCTAGTCTCCTCGAACCGTCCCGCTCTCGAAGGATGCGGATTCTCCGCGTCCGAGGCAGGTCTCCGATTCGAGGTGACGAATGGCAGTTTTCGGCCGCATTGCTCTGATCGCGGCAGTACTCCTCGCGCTCGTGGTCGTCGTGTGCGTGGTCGGCGTGGTCGATCGCGGGATCAGCACCCGCCGGCCACCCGGCCGCGTGGAGGCTTTCGTGGCGGGACGTCTGCGCCACCTGGCGATCCCCCGGAAAGCGCGGCGCTCGGGGAACCCGGAACCGTCGAACCCGCAGGTCCTGCGGGACGCGATGGAGCACTTCGCGGACCATTGCGCCTCGTGTCATGGAAACGATGGAAAGGGACAGATGGAAATCGGCGGGAACCTCTACCCGAAGGCGCCGGACATGACCCGCTCGCAGACCCAGCGCCTCTCGGACGGAGAGCTCTTCTTCATCATCAAGAACGGCGTCCGGTTCACCGGGATGCCGGCCTGGGGAAGCGACACTCCGGAAGACGACCGCGCCTCCTGGCAGCTCGTACACTTCATCCGCCATCTCCCGCAGCTCACTTCGGAGGACCTGGAGGCGATGTCTCGCATGAACCCGATCAGCCCCGGCGAAATGAAGGAGCGGGAGGAAGCGGAGCAATTCCTCAAAGGGAGCGAGGAGAAGCCTCCCGCCCCGAAAGAACACGTCCACGAACAATGACGGAGAAAGACATGCGCAAAGCAATTACATATTCCTGCACCGTGATCCTGCTCGTCCTGCCCGCTCTCGCCCTGGCCCACGGGCACGGGCACGTCATGGGAACCATCCTCACGGTTTATCCCGACCATCTCGACGTCAAGACGAAGGACGGAAAGTCCGTATCGGTCCCGCTGACGAAATCGACGAGGTACTTTCGAGGAAGTGCGAACGCAACGGCGTCGGACCTGAAGGTCGGGTCGCGCGTCGTCGTGCATCTCGCGGCGGACGGAAGCGCCACCGAGATTCGCCTTCCGGCGGCAGTTGCGGCTGGGTCGCGCAGGTGACCGCGATGAAGGCTTTTCCACTTTTCGCCGCCCTTCTCGTCGGCGGTCTGCTTTCCACTCCGGCGCTCGCGCAGCACGAACATCATGCCGCGCCGGCACCGCCGGCGACTCCGACCCCGGCACCGCGACCCTCATCTCACGAGCACGGCGCACCGGTATCACCGACCGCAGCGCCCGCGGAGACCCCGCACGCCGCCCACGGGAACGCACCCTCCCCGCAGGAAGGCGAGCACGGCCGAATGGAAATGGACATGGAAATGGACGGGAAGTCGGCCGAACGAAACCTCTTCCAGTCCGACATGGCGCTCATGACCGGGATGACACCGCGCGATCCGATGGCCGGAATGGCGATGCCCGGCTGGCATCTGATGGTGCTGGGCGTCGCGAGACTTTCCTACAACCACCAGGGCGGCCGCTCCGGCGACAACGCGTTCGAGTCCAGCAACTGGAACATGTTCCACCTCGCACACGACCTGGGACGGGGCCGCCTCTCCCTCATGGCGATGAATTCCCTCGAGCCCTGGACATTCGAGAAACTTGGCTCCCCGGAACTGTTTCAGACGGGCGAGAGCTTCCGAGGTCGTCCCCTCGTCGACCATCAGCACCCGCACGACTTCTTCATGAATCTTTCGGTAACGTATCGGCTTCCGTTCGCAAGCGACGAGGCCGCGTGGATCCAGCTCGCGCCCGTCGGTGAGCCGGTGATCGGTCCCACCGCGTTCATGCATCGGGCCTCCTCGGGAGAGAACCCCACCGCCCCTCTCGGCCATCACTGGCAGGATTCGACGCACATCGCCTTCAACGTCGCCACGCTCGGCGCGGGCTGGAAAGCCGTTTCCGTCGAGGGATCGGTGTTCCACGGCGCGGAGCCGGACGAGCATCGCTCAAACATCGAAGGCGGAAGCATCGATTCGGCGGCTGGACGGGTCAAGCTTTCCCTGCCCGCCGGTTGGTCCGCGCAGGTGTCACATGCGTTCCTTCACGAGCCCGAAGCCGCCGAGCCGGGAGATCTGCACCGGACGACCGCTTCGCTTCACTACGGAGCGGAAGGAGACCGGCCCTTTGCCGCGACGCTGCTCTGGGGCCGGAACGACGAGGTCCACGGCGTCTCCGACTCGGTGCTCCTCGAGGCGGCGTATCAGCTCACCCGGTCGGATCAGATCTACGGCCGTGCGGAGTGGGTGCAGAAAGACCGTCGCCTCCTGGAATTCAAAGGCGCCGAGGTCACTCCCGCGATCGCCCTGCCGAGGACCGCGGACATCGGGGCGCTGACGGTCGGCTACCTGCGCGACTTTCTTCTGGCGCGGGCTCTGCGCGTCGGCGCCGGGGCCGACCTGACCGCCTATAGTTTCCCTTCGGGTCTCGAGCGCGCCTATGGAAGCTCGCCCGTTTCGTACCACGTATTTCTTCGGGTTCGCTGGGGCCAACCTCATGGAGGAATGGAGCACTCGGGAATGACGATGGGACACTCGGATAACCGATGAGAACTCCAAGCACCCGATGCTTCTCGTTTCGCCGGGCCCCGTTCGCGACGCTCCCGGTCGTTCTCGGGTTTCTTCTGTCCGCGAATCTCACTGCTCATGACACGTGGATCCTCCCCAGCCGGGCCCGCGTGCGCCCGGGACGCGAGGTCACGTTCGATCTGACGAGCGGGATGGCCTTCCCCAAGAACGAGGTCTCCGTCAAACCCGACCGCCTGGCTCGTGCCTCGACGCGGCTGGGTAGGACGGTCTCCGAGCTCACTCCGGAGGTCGGCGGAACCCAGGCTCTGCGTCTGCGCGCGCGGTTCTCCAAATCAGGGATCGCGGCTGCCTGGATCGAATCGAAGCCGCGCTCGATCGAGCTCAAATCGAATGAGGTCCGCGAATACCTGGACGAGATCGGCGCCTGGGAGTCGGTGGGAAAGAAGTGGGAAACAGCTGGATCGGGCAGTTGGCGCGAGTCCTACACCAAACACGCCAAGACCTACGTCCGTGTGGGAAGTCCGGAACGCGACGAGGAGACGTGGTCGACGCCGGTCGGGATGGAGCTCGAGCTCGTGCCCGAAAGAGACCTCACGCATTTGGCCGCCGGGGAAGAGCTCACCCTACGTCTTCTCAAAGCCGGGCAACCCGTCCCGGACG
>WNGF01011722.1_pt1 | contig 13833 bp, 14 predicted proteins | sample 5400641 | NCBI WGS metagenome assembly WNGF01 (sample SAMN13153371, study PRJNA577476) | soil metagenome | isolation source: 80 cm soil or saprolite under grassland replicate 2 | place: USA:California | collected 2016-06-15
CGTCCGAGACCTGTTTCGCGATCAGCTGCTCGGTCGCGGTCATTCCGATGTAGATGGGCTCCGGGAAGGAGCGGATCGCCTTGCTCGTCTTCTCGCCGAGCGCCGTATGCGCCTCGTCGCAGATCACGAGCTGGTACGCCTCTCGTGAGAGCGAGTCCTGGTGGCGCGCGAACCACGCGTAGGTCTGGATCGTGAGCGGGTTCCCGCCGCGGAGCGGTTCCTTGCCGGGCTCGATCGGCGGCGAAAAGCGGTCGCCGTAGCCCTCGGTCGTAAGGTCGCGCTGGAACTGCGAGACGAGCAGGCGGCGATGCGTGAGGATGAGAACGCCGAGCGTGCGCGCCGCCTCGACGAAGCCGGCTGCGGCGATCGTCTTGCCGGACGCCGTCGGGTGGCGGAACCGGTACCGGCGCACCGCACCGGGATCCGGGCCTGTGTACCCCTCGTCCTCGTCGGCCTCTTCCTCGAGGACGTCCTCGGTGGAGTCCTCCACCGGCTCGTCTTCCTCCTCGACCGCCTCGGGAACGGCGCCGTTCCCGTTTCCGTTCCCATTCGGCGGCGCCTCCCTCTCGTGCGAGGCGATCAGCTCGGTGAGCATGCCGGCGAGCGCGTCGACCTGGTGACGGCGAAGCTCGGTGCCGGAGGCGAGATGCGGACGGTCCTCCGCGAGCACGCGCTCGAGTCCGAGCATGAGCCCGTACTGCACCTTCCAGCTCGGGGTCGGCGTCCGCCGCCCAGCCTCGATCTCGGCGAGCGCGTCGTCGAGGGCACGGCGCCGCGAGGTGCCGGGCGCGAGCACTCTGGCCGGGTCCTCACCCTCCCGGATGAAGGGCTCACCCGCCCAGGCTTCGGCTCGGAGGGCGGCGGCCGCCAGACCGTCCGCTGCCTCCGACGCTGTGGTCGGCTGCTCTGTGATCTCCTGCATGAACGCAGCGCGTACGAGCGCTGCAACTGTCAAGAAAGGGCGACTCCGCAATCCCCTAGGCGGGAGTCGTCTTGCCAGTATATCGGTCGTGAGGGGAGCGAAGGGTTCCCTCGCCGGAGTGACCCTGGGGCCTGATTAGAACGGCCGCTCGAGCCAAGCTCGAACGGCCTCTATGCGGCGCCGCCAAGTCGGCGCCTGGGTCGCCGGGCTAGGTGCCGAGTCCCCCGAAGACGGCAAATGGGTTCTGAGGCTGGACCTCGTAGACCAGCTCCCCGCCCGGCTCGACGCGGCCCTCGACGCGGCGCGCGAGCTCGACCGCCTGCTCGCGGGTCTCGGTGCCGGCGATGACATACGTGAACGTCCTCGAGACGTCGTAGCCCTCCCCGCGCAGCCGGGCGGCGAGATCGTGCGCCTCGCGAAGGCTCGCGCACTCGACGCGCACCTCCCAGGGCGCGTAGCCGCGGTCGAGGAGGTCCTCCTCAAACCCATAGGTATGCGTCGGGGGAACCTCCCGGTTCCCCCGAACCCCCTCCACCGGTCCGCTGTCGCGGACGGGCGACTTCGTCGCCTCCCAGCGCTCCTCCTCGCGGAGCCAGCGCTCGGTGACGAAGCGCGACGGTGCCAGTCCCTCCTCCTGGAGCTCCTGCTCGACGACGCGGCCCGCCTGTTCGGCTTGCATCCCGCTTGCGGCGTAGACGAAGACAGTGTCGCCGTCCCGGGACACCGCGAGGCGCTGCTCGCGCAGCTCGTCGGCGAGCTCCTCGGCGTCGCGTCGCGCAAGGCCCAGTCGTTCGAGGAGTCCGCGTGCGCCTTCCTCGTCGGGGAGCTCGATCCGGATCCGCCAGTCGTCGTGCGCCACGGCGGAAGCCTACGCGGGTGCGCCGGCCCGCATCTCCGCGAAGGCGTGGCCGAAGAGCCGTTCCGACAGTCCGATCTGGTCGAGGTGCTTCGTGATGCCGCCGAGGAAGAACGGCCAGCCGGCGCCGAGCAGGAGGCCGGTGTCGACATCCGCCGCCTCGTCGACGACGCCTTCCTCCAGCAACTGGTGGATCTCGTCGGCGACTGCTTCCAGGACGTCGTCGACGACCTGCGCACGCGTGCGCGGGGCGTTCTCCAAGACGAGGGGCTCATCGCCCTCTGCGATCGCGGCGAGCGCGGGCGACAGCGGGAAGCGATCCGGGAAGACGTCGTGCATGCGCTCGAGGACGTGGTTCGCGACGCGCGGTCCGACCATCTGCAGGAGCACGGAAGGCGCCATCGGCATCCCGAGTGACATGACCGCCTCGTCGACTTCCTCGACCGGCGTATCGTGCTCGATAGCGTCCATGATCACGCGCGTCATTCGCGTCAGAACGCGATTGACGACGAACCCGGGCGCGTCGTTCACGAGGATCGGTCGTTTGCGCAGCTTCTCGCCGACGGTCCAGACCGTGGCGAGCGCAACCTCGTCCGTCTCGGCCGCCCGCACGACCTCGAGCAGCGGCATCAGCGCCACCGGATTGAAGAAGTGCATTCCCGCGACGCGTTCCGGCCGGCGCAGATCGGCCGCCATGTCCGTGATCGAAAGCGCCGAGGTGTTCGTCGCCAGGATGCACGCATCGCCGACGGCCTGCTCCAGCTCCGCGAACACCTGTTTCTTGATCTGGAGCTCCTCGAAGACCGCTTCCAGCACGAGGTCGCAGCGCGCAAAGCCGTCGTAGCCCGTTTCGCCGGAGACGAGCGAGGCCAGGAAGCGCCCCTTACCCTCGTCGTACCGGCCCTTCACCACTTGGCGGTCGATCTCGGCGCGGATGTCGGCCAGTGCCTCGTCCACGATCTCCTGCCTCACGTCGCGGATCACGAGCGGGAGCTCGAGGCGGCGCAGAAAGAGCGTCGCGATCTGACGCGCCATTAGGCCGGCGCCGACGATGCCGATCTTCTGCACGTCTTGCGGCGCCGCCGCCGGGCGCGCGGGGTGTCTCTTTGCGCGCTGCTCGACGAGCTGAAAGGCGTAGATGGATGCCTGTGCCTGCGGCCCCGGCAGGAGCTCTCCGATCGCCTCCTCCTCACGGCGGTAGCCCTCTTCGACCGTCCACCCGCGCGCCCCTTCGATTAGGTCGAGCGCCGCGTAGGGCGCAGGTGCTGCCCCGTGCACCGCGTCGTCGACGGCCGTCCGCGCGTGCCGGAAGATCGTCTCCGCTTCCGACCAGTCCGGATCGGAGCGCTCGAGTCCCAGCTCGGCGAGCTCGTGCGCGAATGCGAGTGACTCGTCGAGGAACTCCGCCGGCTCGAGCAGCCGGTCGGCGATGCCGAGCTCCACGACCTCGGCAGCCGCGAGCATCCGGTTCTGGCGCAGCGGATTCGAGACGATTACCTTGATCGCCGTCTCTGGACCGGTGAGCCGCGGGAGCAGCTGTGTCCCACCCCAGGCCGGGAAGAGACCGAGGAAGACCTCCGGGAACGCGAAGTGACGAACGGTGCTCGAGATCGTGCGCGCACTGCAATGCAGCGCGAGTTCGACGCCCCCGCCGAGACATGCGCCGTTGATCGCAGCGACCGTCGGAAATGGCAGCGCGCGCAATCGCCCGAACAGCTCGTGTCCGGCGCGCGCGCCCTCGATCGCGCGTTCACGAGTGATTCCGGGAAACTCCGTGATGTCGGCACCGGCGGCGAAGAAGAACGGCTTCCCGGTGATGACTGCCGCACGGAAATCGGCCCTCTCGAGCTCGCCGAGGAGGCGGTCGAGCGATGCGAGTGCGGCCTCGCCGAAGAACGTGGGCTTCGTCCAGTCCTCGCCGTTGTCGATCGTGACCAGCGCGACGTCGCCGGCGCGCGTGGGCTTGAACTCAGTGACCGGTGCCAAGGTTCTCCCAGAGCAACGCAGCACCCATACCCATGCCGACGCAGAGCGTGGTCAGCCCGTAGCGCACGTCGGGGCGCTCGCGGAACCCGTACGCCAGCTGTGCCATCAGGCGCACCCCCGTCGCCGCGAGCGGATGTCCGCACGCGATCGCGCCGCCGTAGGGATTGAGGCGCTCGTCCTCCGGGTCGACGGCCATCCCCTCGCACCAGGTCAGCACCTGCACCGCGAACGGCTCGTTGAGCTCGAAGAGCCCGACGTCGTCGAGCGTGAGACCGGCTTGATCGAGCACCCGTTTCGTGGCCGGGATCGGTCCGATCCCCATCAGCTCCGGCTCGACCCCCGCAAATGCGCAGGCGACGAGGCGCATCTTCGGCTCGAGCCCGAGCTCCGCCGCCGTCTCTTCCGCGGCAAGGAAACGGCGTGCGCAGCGTCGCCAATCCCTCCAGCGACGTGTCGGGCCGGAGGAACTCGTCGCGGTCGGCGAGCTTCCAGCCGTCCTCGGTGAAGACCGTCATCGGAACGACGGTCTCGCGCATGACTCCGTTCTCCCACGCACTCGTCGCGCGCCGCTGGGAACGCACGGCGAACGCATCCGCGTCGTCCTTCGTGATGTGCGGAAAGCGATCGTGGAGGTTCTCCGCAGTCGCGCCCATCGTCACGGCAGAGGGATCCACGAGTCGCTCGGCGACGAAGCGCGGGTTGAAGTCGACCTCCTCCGCCATCGGGTGGTGGCCCATGTGCTCGACGCCGCCGGCGAGCACGACGTCGCAGGCACCGAGCGCGATCTCTCCTGCACCGGCGGTCACGGCCGTCAGCGCGCCCGCGCACATCCGGTCGACCGCGAAGCCGGGAACCGATTGCGGAATGCCGGCAAGCAACGCAACGTCGCGGCCGAGGGTCAGTCCCTGGTCGCCGACCTGCGCGGTCGCCGCGAAGATCACGTCGCCGATGCGCTCGACGGGAATTCCCGGATTGCGACGCAGGAGCTCGCGGACGACCTTGACCCCCATGTCGTCGGCGCGCGTCTTCCAGAACATCCCCTTCGGCCCCGCGCGCCCGAACGCCGTGCGCACGCCGTCGACGAACACGACCTCCCGGCGTTTCACGGCCTCAGTGTATTCCGAGCATAAGCTCCGCCCGTGACCGACTGGGAGCAGCATGCGAAGCGGGAGGAAGCTCGCTACCGAGAGGGCGAGGGGCGGCTGCCGGATGAGGAGGATCAGGACGCGCGCCAGAGGCAGCTCACGCGAATGGGCAATGCGGCGGGCGGCGCAGGGCTCGCCTATCTGATGGCGGGGAATGCCGACGGCGCGCGCGAGTGGTTCGGCCGCGCCGTCGACCGTTACCGCGAGAGCTTTGCAATCGCGCCGCCCGGAAGCTGGGGGCGTCCGATCGGAATGATGAAGGCGCGCGTTCTGGCGGGAGACTGGCGCGGTGCGGAATCAGAGTCGCGTTGGACGCTCGAGCAGGGAGCCGCCGACGCGGAGACGCCGATCGGACGCTATGCCGCCTGCCTCGCACTGCTCGTGCTCGGGCGCGACGCGGAAGCGCGCGTGCTCGCAGACGGATTGCGGACGCACTCCGGCTTTCCCGCCCCCGTCGGTGACGCGTTGGCCTTCATCTCCGCACAGGACACGGCGGGCTACGTCCTGGCGATCGAGTCGGTGCTGGAGTCGTTCGAGACCCGGGACGAGTACCTCGAGGATCTGCCGGTCGCCGACACCGTCATGGTGCTGCAAGCGCTCGCCGCGCGCCGCGACATGGCCGCGGAGCTCAGCTCGCCGCTGCTGCCTGCTTAGTCCTTAGTCCTGGTGCGCCGGTGGATGGGCGAACATCGTCAGCACGACCTTGTCCGCGTTCTCGTCCTCGAGATCGCGCGCAGCCTCGAGGAACGCCGCCATCAGCTCCAACGCCCGCTCGATCGTCAGCTTGACCTCGAGCTGTGCGCTGCGGAAGACACCTTGGGACGAGTAGAGCGCATGCGCGCGCTGCACCTGGTCGAGCATCGCCGCCTGGAGATCGCTCGCGCCGCCGGCGGCGAGTAGCTCAGGCGCGACGCGAAAGACCTTCGCCACCGACCTGTACGGCTTCTCACGTCCGCCGCCCTTCGGGTCGGCGAGCTCGATCAGCCCCGCCTTCAGGAGCATCCGAACATGGAAGTGGAGGTGACCGGGATCGACCCCGAGCCGCTGCGCAAGTTCCCGGTTGGTGAGCTGCCAGTCGTCCTCTTGGCCGAGCATCTCCAGCACGCGCACCCGCAACGGGTGCCCGAGCGCCTTCAGTTGTTCAGGCTTGTCGAGTACCAGCGTGTCCTGCAAAGCCAGCCCGCCCTTCTGTCTGCCCCCGAGAAGGGTCTACATATAGCGCAGGGCCTGTCAAGCGGGAAGCTTGGCTGCAGCGGCGCGATCGAGGATTGCAGTCGTTCGTCCCGCCCGAGCGCGGACGAGGCTTGCCGGAGTCTCGGGACTCGGTTCCGCGGCGAAGGCACGCTTCGCGGCCTCGGCCTTGGCCTCTCCGGACAGCACGAAGAGAATCTCCCCCGCGCTCCGGAGGGCAGGCAGGCTGAGGCTGACGCGGTCGACGAGGGGCTCCAGACCGGCCTCTGCCGGAACGACGCGCTTGCGCTGCCGCAGCGTCGGCGCGTTCGGGAAGAGGGAGGCGACGTGGCCGTCGGGTCCGACGCCGAGCAGCAGCAGATCGAAGTGTGTGTCGCCGAGCTCGCGGTCGTAGTCGGTAGCGGCCTTCTCCTTGCCGAGCTCGCCCTTGATCCGGTGGATCGCCTGCGGCCCGCGCTCGAGCCGGTCGAGGAGCGCGCGCCTCGCCATTCCGTAGTTCGAGTCCTCGTGATCCGGCGGCACGCAGCGCTCGTCGCCCCACCAGAGCTCGACGCTGTGCCAGTCGGGTGCACGCTTCGCGGCTTCCTTGTAAGCCTGCTCGGGCGTCTTTCCGCCCGTGAGGACGACGTGGCCGCCTTCGCGTGCGGCGCGGGCAAGCCGCTCCGCCACGACGGTCGCGACCTCTTTGTCGTCCTCGACGATGACGAGCTCGACGTCGTTCACTGCTCGCCGGCTGCGAGCTCCTTCGACCGCTCCATTGCAGCCTGAATGGCGTTGAGGAACGCCGCGCGTACCCCGGCCTGCTCCAGCTCGCGGATCGCGCGGATCGTCGTCCCGCCGGGCGAGGTGACCGCCTCCCGCAGCTCGACCGGATGCATCTTTTCGTCGCGGAGCAGCTTCGCGGTGCCGAGCATCGTCTGGACGACGAGCTGCGTCGAGGTCTCGCGTCCGAGCCCGAGCAGGATTCCTGCCTCGATCATCGCCTCGGCGAGCAGCGCGAAGTAGGCCGGGCCTGAGCCGGACACGGCCGTGACCGCGTCCATGTATTCCTCCTGCACCCGCACGACCGCGCCGAGATGTGTCAGCACCTCCTCCGCGAGGTCGAGGTGCGCGTCGTCGGCGTGCGCGCCCGCACAGATTCCCGCGATCCCTTCGTGCACGAGCGCCGGCGCGTTCGGCATCGCGCGCACGACCGGGACACCGGCCGACAGGCGCGCCTCGATCTGGGCGGTCGAAATCGCCGCTGCCACCGAGAGCACGGTTTGCTCGGGCGTGATCAGCCCTCCGACCTCGCCGAGCAGAACGTCGAAGTCCTGTGGCTTCACGGCGATCACGATGAGGCCGGCCTCGGCGACGGCTTCCGCGTTCGACAGCGTCGCCTCGACCCCGTGGCGCTCGCTGACCTCCTGCAGGCGCTCTTCGCGCCGGCCTGTGACGACGATGTCCGCCGGCTTCCGCCAGCCGGAGCTGAGCAGGCCCGCGAGCAAGGATTCCCCGATCTTCCCGGCGCCGAGGATGGCGATCCTTCGGTTGGCGGCCATCGGGTCAGTCTAGGGCGGCGCGGTACGGCGCGAGCGTGCGCTCGTCTCGGAAGACGAAGCGCGCCAGCTGGACCGACGGATGCTTTGCGAGAGCTTCCTTCGTCGCGGCGATCGCCACCGGCGCGGCGAGCTCGACGGGATAGCCGTATGCGCCCGTCGAGATCGCCGGGAACGCGACAGACGTCGCGCCGAGCTCGTCGGCGAGCTCGATCGCGCGGCGATGACAGGACGCCAGCAGCTCCGCCTCGCCCTCGCCGCCGCCGTGCCAGATCGGGCCGACCGCGTGAACGACATGACGTGCAGGCAGGTTTCCGGCCGTGGTCGCCTTCGCGTCTCCGGGTTCGCAGCGACCCAGCGCACGGCATTCCTCGAGGATGGCGCCGCCGCCCGCACGATGGATCGCGCCGTCGACGCCGCCGCCGCCGAGGAGGCTCGGATTCGCCGCATTGACGATCGCGTCGACCTCCTGCTCGGTGATATCGCCGATGACGAGCTGGATCATGCGTAAGCGGGGCGCGGGAATCGCGCCGACCGCTCCGCGGCCCGCGGAATCAGCCCGTGCTTGAACGCCATGGCGAGGTATAGGCCGGCCAGTCCGGCCCATTCCCCATAAGGCGCCAGCAGCTCGGCGGTCTCATAACCCTCGACCCAGCGGCCGCGCAGGTGCGACATGAGCTTGATCAGGGTGAGATCACCCACGAGCCCGCGTTCGTACCGGCCGAGCCCTTCCAGACAGACCACGCCGGCCGACCAGGGCCCGAGCCCGCGCTCCCGCTCGATGAACGCCGCCGCCTGTGCCGTCGGCAGCCCGTGCAGACGCTCGAGGTCGACCGAACGGCAGATCCGGACAAGCGCGGAAGCACGGCGTGCGTGCAGGCCAAGCTGGCGCAAACGCGCCGGTGCACAGCGGGCGAAGGTCGAGCAGGTGGGCGGCGCGTGCAGGGTCGATCCCTCCACGCGCGCCGTCGTCGCGCGCACGATCCGAACCTCGAGCTCCCGCGCGCGCCGCGAGTCGATCAGCTGCCCGCAAAAAGCGCGCAGCAATGTCTGTGCGACCGTCGACAGCCGCAGCTGCCGCATGCCCTGGAAGCGCAGGGTCGCCTCGCCGATCAGCGGATCGCGCGCAAAGCGACGCAGGAACTCGGTGTGGTCGGCGTCGACGGGCACGATGAAGCGGAGCCGCTCAAGCCCCTCCTCGCTTTCGGCCCGCAACACGATTCGGCCGTCCACAGTCTGGCGGGCCGATCCAACCTCCGTGCGCTCACCGACGCGCATGGCTGTGGTCAACGTGCCGTCCCGGAGGGAGCGCGTCGCGTCGCTCGCGTGCTTCGTGGAGAGTGCGAGCGAGAAGGGGCCGGCGGGACGAACGACCCGCTCGAGGGTCAACGCCCGCGCGCTGCTTCGGACTCGGCGTTCACGCCGAGATCGTACGCGCGGCGGAGGATGGGTTCGGCTTCCTCCTCGCGTCCGCGCTCCCGCAGGACGTTGGCCCACTCCAGGGCGGCCTCGCCGGCGTCGGAGCGGCGGCCGTGAACCGTCAGCAGGTCCACCGCCCGGCGGTACGCGTCGGTCGCGCCGGTGACGTCGCCCTGCGCCGCCAGCCCTCGGGCGAGTGCGTGCACCGCGGCGCCTTGCGTGTCCCCGTGGAAGTCACCGAGCAACGCGAGGGCGTCGCGGGCCAGCTCAACCGCGCGGTTCGCATCGCCTTCCAATTCGGCGAGGCGCGATTGGCCGATCCTCAGCATCCCACGGTCGACCAGCTCGGGCTTCACGCCGAGCAGGCGCTCGGCAAGCTCGAGGTGCCGGCGGGCATCTTGGGCTTGGCGCTCGCGCAGCTCGACGCCTGCGGCGAGCAAGTAGGCGCGCGCGAGGGTCAAGTTGTCGTCCGTGGCCTTGAGCAGCGCGATTGCGTTGCGGATGTAATCGAGCGCCTCCGTCGAACGACCTTCCATGGCGCTCAGACGTCCGAGTGACCAATAGAGGCGAACGCGCGTATACGGGTCCGTCTCTTCGTCCGCGCGCGAGAGCGCGTCGCGGACGACCTCGGTGGCGCGCTCGTAGTCGCCTGCATCGCTCAGGGCGAAACTGAGGAAGACGGCGTAGCGAATGTAAGCGGTGGAGTCGTCCGGAACTCTCTCTTTGATCTGTGCGAGGCAGCGTTCGAACAACGCGACGGCGCGATCGGGCGCGCCGAGGGCGGCGTACGACTGGCCAAGCGTCGTGTACAGATCCGGCCTCAGGTGGGGAGGGGGCGCGTAGGCATCGTCCACGAGCGCCGCTTCCAGTCGTTCGACCGCCTCGAGATGACTTCCACGTTGCGCTGCGGCCAGACCTAGGCCAACGCGAGCACGCAGCACGGAGCCGAGGTCTCCGGCCGCGACCGACTCGTCCAGAATCTTCTTGAGCTTCTCCTCGGGCTCGGCGGTCGACTCCGCGAGTCGTAGCTCGAGCTCAGCGTCCGCGAGACGCAGCTCGCGGTCATCGACTTCGCGGAGGTCGCGCCCTGTCTCGAGGTACTCCACTGAGACACCGAGCTTCTGCGAGAGCTTGCGGAGTGCCTTGACCGAGGGAGTACGGGCCCCGGCCTCGATCCGCGAGATATAGGCATAGGAAACTCCAGGGGACGAGAGGTCCCGCTGTGAAAGACCACGTTGGAGGCGCAGGCGCTTGAGGCGCGCGCCAACTCCCTCCGTGGGACTGCCCTCGGACACGCTGCTTCGGATCATTAGGAGTTTGCCGGACATAAGTCAAATTGCTGCTTCGGGCGTCACCTAGTCAATCGGCGCTTCCTCGTGGCAACATTAACCCCTCGAACTCCCGATCTTTTCACGGAAGGGGAGGTGCGGCATGTATCCGTGGGGTAGCTAGATGCTCGAATAGGGCGGGGACGTTTTGCGTCCCCGCCTCCGTTTAGTCTCGTCTGATGGCTTCAGGGCTCGCGCTCGCCGTGTACGGGCTCCTGCTCGTCCCGGCCGCGGTCCTCGTCTGGCGGAGGCCCGTCTTCGCGCTGTACGCGTGGGTAGTCGGCCTGGCCGCACACAACGTGGTCATGGCCGCGCTGTACGGGGCCGGAGTTCGTGGGGGCGCTCTGACCGCCTTCCAGGCCTGGAAGGAAATCCTGCTCGGGGTCGCCCTCGCACGGATTGCATTCGAAGTGCTCCGCGCCAGGCGGCTCGCGTTCCGTGTTCACCCGGCGGACGTTCTCGCGCTCGCGTTCGCAATGCTCGTGTGCGTGTATGCCGTCCTCCCGCAGGGCTGGCTGGGCGGCTCAGCCGATCGGTCTGCGATCGGGCTCGCGCTCAAGCACGACCTGATTCCCGTCGGCGCCTACTTCCTCGGCCGCTCGCTGATCTTGCGCCGCGAGCAGCTCGTTCCGCTTGTCTGGACGCTGCTCGGCGCGGCGGCGGCCGTCGCGGTCCTCGGCCTGCTGGATGACTTCCTGATCCCGATCTCGTGGTGGCGCGACTCGGCGGTCGTCGACTACTTCCACAAGCACCTCGGCTACGACTACAGGGGCACGGGCGGACTGCCGGAGAACTTCATCTACAACACCGGCTCCGAGGATCATTTCCTGCGGCGGCTCGTCTCGGTGTTTCTCGGGCCGCTCGCGAGTGCGTACATGTTCGTCGTCGCGCTGGTGCTCGGTGCGGCGTTCTTGCGGCGCGTTCGGTCGCTCGTCGCGCTGACCGTCGTTCTCGCGGCCGGGCTCCTGTTCACCTTCTCGCGATCGTCTTTGCTGGCGCTCGCCGCGGGACTCGTCGTGCTCGCGTTCGTCGCGGGCCGCCGGTGGCCGGTTGCGGTCGCGGCGGGGACGATCGCGGTCAGCGTCGCCTGGATACATGTCTTCCCGCACGTCGCGCCCGAAGGAGAGTGGACGAAGCAGGATCTCGTCGAGCAGCGGAACATCGCGCACCAGAATCCGGGCGCGAGCGGCGGCGCAGGCAACATCAACGAGCCGTCGATTCACAGCCACTGGATCAGCCTGCGCGAAGGCGTGCGCACCGTCGTCCACCATCCGCAGGGCTACGGGCTCGGCAATGCCGGCCAGACAGCCTCGCGCACGGAGACGCCGATCAAGGCGGGCGAGTCGAACTACACCGAGATCGGCGCAGAGACCGGCCTGCTTGGCTCGCTGCTCTGGACGGCGTGGGAAGTCTCGATCCTCGTTGCGCTGTCGCTGGCCGCGCGCCGGACGCGCTGGTGGGCGGCAATCGGCGTGGCGGGTGCTTTCGGGGCGGCGCTCGTCCTCGCGGTTCAGACGGACGTGATCGGCGATCCCTGGATGGCCTACGTCCTCTGGGCACTGGCCGGGATCGGAGTCGCCCCGGTAGCGTTGCGCACGGATGGCGATCGACCCGCGAGTGGATATCGGCCACGTTCACCTGAAGGTGAGCGACATCGAGCGCGCGCTCGCGTTCTACCGTGACGTCCTCGGCTTCGAGGTGATGCAGCAGTACGGCGACCAGGCGGCCTTCATTTCGGCCGGCGGCTACCACCATCACATCGGTCTGAACACCTGGGAGTCGAAAGGCGCCTCACCGCCGCCGCGTGGAACCACAGGCCTCTATCACGTCGCCATCCGCTATCCCGACCGCAAGGCGCTCGCCAAAGCGCTGAAAGCGGTCGTCGACGCGGGGATCCCGATCAGCGGCGCGAGCGACCACGGAGTGAGCGAGGCGATCTACCTCAGCGATCCCGACCAGAACGGGATCGAGCTCTACCGCGACCGCCCGGAGGAGGAATGGCCGCGCGCGGAAGACGGCAAGGGGATCGCGATGACGACGCAGCCGCTCGACGTGCAGGCGCTCCTGGCCGAGGGCTAGCCCGAGACCTCCGGCCTGCCTCCTAGACTCGAACGTTCTGTTTGTCGAGCCGTGAATGCTCGACACATTCGAGACGAGAGGTGCCGTATGGCTTTTAGATGGTGGGACCGCTGGGGCGCGTTGAGCGGCGTGCTCTCCGTGATTCTCTTCCTGGTCTTCCTAATCGTCTTCGCAGGCGGTCCTGACGACAACGATGCGAAGATCGTCGCGTACTACGCGAAGGATTCGAACCAGACGAAGCAGATCGTCGGGTTCTTGTTCTTCTTCGCCTGTCTCCTGCTGCTGCTCCTCTTCCTTGCCTACCTGCGAGGCGTCCTGATCCGGGCTGAGGGTGAGCCCGGCCGCCTCACGGCGCTCGCCTACGGGGGAGGAGTCACGACTACCGTCCTCTTGATGGTCGCGAACGCCCTCTTCGTCGGGACAGCGATCACTGCGGACGACGCGGGCAGCAAGTTCAAGCTCGACCCGAACAGCTACAGGCTGCTGAACGACACCGGATACGCCGTCTTCATCAGCGGTGTCATGTCCGCGATCGTCCTCGTGGCGGCGACGTCTGTTCTTGCGCTTCGCACGGGCGTCTTCCCGCGCTGGTTCGGCTGGGTCGGGATCGCTGCCGCGGTGACCTTCGTCGTGGCGTTCGCCTTCATCCCGGTGTTCGTCTTCTTCGGCTGGATCCTCGTTGCCAGCGGCCTGCTGGTGTGGTGGCTGCCGCGGGCGCGCTCCACGGCTGCGCCCGTTCCTGCGGCTTCATAAGGACAGCTTGCGAGGGGCGGCCCAGCGCCGCCCCTCGTGCGCTACAACTGTGGCATGGCCTCGAAGCCGGTCGAGCAGCTCGAATCGGTGGTGATCCGCTTCGCCGGCGACTCCGGCGACGGCATGCAGCTCACCGGTGGCCGCTTCACCTCCGAGACAGCGTTGATCGGCAACGATCTGGCCACTTTCCCGGACTTTCCGGCCGAGATTCGGGCGCCGGCGGGCTCGCTGCCCGGCGTCTCCGGCTTTCAGCTCCACTTCGCCGACCACGACATCCTGACCCCGGGCGACGCGCCGAACGTGCTCGTGGCGATGAACCCCGCCGCGCTGAAGACGAACCTCAAAGACCTGCCTCCGAGCGGCATCCTCGTCGTCGACAAGGACGCGTTCACCGACCGCAACCTGCAGAAGGCCGGATACGACGGGAACCCGCTCGAGGACGGCTCTCTCGAGGGGTACGACGTCCACGCGATCCCACTCACCTCGATGACGATCGAGGCGCTGAAGGAGATCGAGGGGATCACGAAGCGCGAGGCGGAGCGCTCCAAGAACATGTTCGCCCTCGGGCTGATGTCGTGGCTGTACGGCCGCCCGACCGAGGGAACGATCGAGTTCC
>WNGF01007729.1_pt1 | contig 13832 bp, 12 predicted proteins | sample 5400641 | NCBI WGS metagenome assembly WNGF01 (sample SAMN13153371, study PRJNA577476) | soil metagenome | isolation source: 80 cm soil or saprolite under grassland replicate 2 | place: USA:California | collected 2016-06-15
GCCTGGGGCGACAAGCTGGTCGACGTGACCGATGTCATAGAGACGCAGAAGCCGCAATTCACCCGGACGGCTCTGCTCACGGTCAATTGCTACAACCGCGTCGAGAAAAAGCGCAGTTTCTACGGCGTGCCCTATACGGTCGGCGCTTTGACCAATCATATCTGGCGGCCGCTGATCGAGAAGGCCGGCTACACGCTGGAAGATCTGCCAAAGACGTGGGATGCCTTCTACGATTTCTTCAAGGAGGTGCAGAAAAAGCTGCGCGGCCAGGGCATGCGCAATGTATATGCCCTCGGTTTCCAGCTCAACACGACCGGCAACGACTCAAACAATTTGTTCAACTATTTCCTGATCGCCAATGGCGGCCAGGACATTGTCACGACCGACGGCAAATTGCACCTCGACGATGCAAAGGTGAAGGAGGCGGTGATCAAGGCGCTGACCTACCCGACCACCGCCTACAAAGACGGCTTTGTGCCGCCGGGCGCGATCAACTGGAACGACGCCGATGACAACAACGCCTTCCACGGCAAGCAGATCGTGATGGATCTCGACGGCTCGCTGTCGACCGAGGTCGCGATCATCAAGAACCAGCAGGATTACAACGATATCGTCACCATGGGCCTGGCGCTCAGCATGACGGCCAGCCAGTGCCGAGCCAGCAGGGCAGCCTCTGCGGCCTGATCCCGAAAGGGGCAAAGAACGTCGATGTGGCCAAGGATTTTCTCAAATATCTGATCCAGCCGGCGATCCTTAACGAGTATCTGAAGACCGGGCTCGGCCGCAACCTACCCGCCATGCAGGCGATTGTTAAGGACGACCCGTGGTGGCTCGACCCCAAGGATCCGCACCGCGTCGCCTACACGACGCAAGGCCTGCTCGGGCCGACCGTACCGACCTTCTGGACCTCCAACCCGGCTTGGGCGCAAGTCCAGAACGAGCATGTCTGGGCGGTGGCCTGGGCCGACATCATGACTGGCGGGATGACGCCGCAGGCCGCGGCGGAAAAGGCCTTCAAGCGGGTCGAGGAGATCTTCGCGAAGTACCCGATCGGCGGCCGGTACATTGGCGCACCCCTTTATCGCCAACGCCGCGGCCACGACCGCGACGATGTGGTGGGTCCAGGGTTTCGCCGAGGAAGAGGACATCTCCTTCAAGAAGATCGTGGCCGATTACCAGAAGGCGAGCGGCAACACGATCGACTACACCATTACCCCTTACGCGCCGTTGCGGCAGAAGATCGTCGCGGCGATCCAGACCGGCGTCGTCCCTGACATATTCACCAACAACCCGGGCGAGATCATGGCGCTGTATGCCTGGGACGACAAGCTGCTCGATGTCACCGACGTCGTCGAAACCCAGAAGTCCCAATACAGCGAAACCGCGCTGCAAACCGCTTACTGCTACAACCGCGTCGACAAGCGGCGCAGCTATTACGGTGCACCATACACCCTCGCCGCGCGCCCCAACCATGTCTGGCGGCATCTGGTCGAGAAGGCGGGCTACTCGATGGAGGACCTGCCGAGAACATGGGACGCCTACTACGACTTTTTCAAAGACGTGCAGAAAAAGCTGCGCGGCCAGGGCATGCGCCATGTTTATGGCCTCGGCTTCCAACTGAACACGACCGGCAACGATTGCAATCTCTTGTTCGATTATTTCATGATCGCCTATGGCGGGCAGGGCATCGTCAGCAAGGACGGCAAGCTGCACCTCGACGATCCCCAGGTGCGCGAGGCGGTGATCAAGGCGCTGACCTATCCGACCACCGCCTACAAGGAAGGCTTTGTTCCGCCGGGCGCGATCAACTGGAACGACGCCGACGACAACAACGCCTTCCACGCCAAGCAGATCGTGATGGATCTCGACGGCACGATCTCGACTGAGGTCGCGATCTTCAAGAACCAGCAGGACTATAACGACATCGTGACCATGGGCCTGCCGCTCAGCAACGACGGCAAGCCGGTGCCGAGCCAGGCGATCAACGCTTGCGGGCTGATCCCGAAGGGGGCGAAAAACGTCGAGGTCGCGAAGGATTTCCTGAAATATTTCATCCAGCCGAAGGTCAACGCCGAGTGGCTGAAGACCGGGCTTGGCCGCAACCTGCCCGCGATGCCGTCGATCGTTAAGGATGACCCGTGGTGGCTCGACCAAGACCAGCACCGGGCGGCCTATCTGAAGCAGGGGCTGCTCGGCCCGACCCTGCCGACCTTTTGGACCTTCAATCCGGCCTATGCCCAGATCCAGAACGAGCATGTCTGGCCGACCGGCTGGTCCGACATCATGACCGGCGGGATTGCGCCGCAGGCGGCCGCGGAAAAGGCCTTCAAACGGATCGAGGAGATCTTTGCGAAATACCCGATCGAGCAGGGCTGAAAGGAATGCCCCGGCCGACAGCGAGAGCCTTTTTGCCGCACTGCGGGAGGCGGTCGCGAATAGGTGACCGCGATAACGTTTGAGCCTGCCGCGCGGCTAACCTATATTGATCTGCGAAGCAAGAAAATGCGGCCGTAACGGCTTCGCGGGTGCGGAATAGGGAAGGAGGCGGTGATGGCGATATTGACGCGGCGTTCAGTGCTTCGCGGCTCGGTCGGCCTCGTCGCGGCCGGATCCCTGGCGCGGCCCTATATCGCCAATGCACAGGCGAAGACCGCAGAGGCCTGGTTCGCCCAGGGCTTCGCCGAAGAGGAGGATATCGCCCTCAAGAAGCTGGTGGCCGAGTACGAGAAGGCGAGCGGCAACAAGATCGACCTCAGCATCGTCCCGTTCGCGCCATTGCGCCAGAAGAACGTCGCGGCGATCCAGACCGGCGTCGTCCCCGACGTCATGGAGGTCGCCGACCGCCATTTTGCGCCGTTGAGCTCCTGGGAAGACAAACTGCTCGACGTCGGCGACATCGTCGAAACCCAAAAGAAGGATTTCGTCAAAATCGCTCTCGACTCCGCATTTTTTTACAACCGGGTAACCAAAAAACGCGCCTACACCATGGTGCCGATGAAAATGACCGGCTGGCCGTTCCATATCTGGCGGTCATTGGTCGAAAAGGCCGGCTTCAAGATCGCCGATCTGCCCAACAAATGGGATGCGTTCCTCGATTTCTTCATGCCGGTCCAGGACGCCCTTCGGAAGCAGGGGATGCGCAACATCTACGCCTATGGCTATCAGCTGACCGCTAACGGCGTCGATCCGATAAGCACTTTCGACGCGTTCGTGATCGCCTATGGCGGCAAGGACTTCGTCACGCCCGCTGGCAAGCTCAACACCAAAGACGCGAAGGTGCGCGACGCATCGGTCCAGGCGCTCCTCAAACTGACCACACCGTTCAAGAAAGGCTATGTGCCGCCGAGCTGTGTTAACTGGAACGACGCCGACGACAACAATGCCTTCCACGCGAAGCAGATGGTGATGGATTTCGACGGAACGATCTCGACCGAGGTCGCGGTCTTCAAGAAGAAAGACGACTACAACGATATCGTGACGATGGGTCTGCCGCTCGACAACGACGGCAAGGAAATCACGGCGCAGGTTATCGCCTTCGGCCCGGTGATCCCGAAGGGGGCGAAAAACGTTGCCGTGGCCAAGGATTTTCTGAAATACGCGGTCCAGCCGAAGGTGCTGAACGACTATACCAAAAATGGTCTCGGCCGCTGGGTCATCCCGGTGCCCGAGATCATCAAGAATGACCCATTCTGGCTCAAAGAAGACCCGCACCGCGAGGCGTATAGCAAATTAACGCTGCTTGGTCCGATCCAGCCGATCTACGAGGTGTACAACCCGGCGATCGCCGAAGTAAATGGCGAGCATCTGTTCAGCGTCGCCATGTTCGACGTCATGAACGACGGGATGGCACCCGACAAGGCCATCGACAAGGCATTCAAGCGGGCCGAAGAGATCTTCGCCAAATACCCCATTCAGGAGTCCTGAGAGGCGATCATGACCACCGCATCGGCTATCGAACTCGGCCGCCCCCCCGTCCGGCGGCAATCGCTGTGGCGCTATTGGCGCGGCGGCCTGCAGGGCTCGGAATTCACGTGGGCGGTAGCCTTCGTCGTGCCCTATATCGCGGTGTTCTTCGCGTTCGTGATCTATCCCGCCCTCTACGGGCTGTGGATGGGCAGCGACCCGGCGTTATACGCCGAGGTGTTCTCCGATCCGATCTACCTGAACACGGTAGTCAATACCGCAATTTTTCTGGCGTTCGGGGTCAACGTAAAGCTGTTTCTGGCGCTGTTGCTGTCGGGCTTTTTCATGCGCCCGGGCTGGTGGACGAAGACGCTGCTGCTGATCTTCGTGCTGCCTTGGGCGGTGCCGGCATTGCCGACCTTCATCTCGATCCACTGGATGCTGAACGGCGAGTGGGGACTGATCAATAATGCGCTGTGGATCATGTTCGGGGTCGACGGCCCGTCCTGGCTGAATTCGCGCTGGCTGGCGCTGGGCTCGGCCGTCTTCTCACATGTCTGGAAATGGACGCCGTTCTGGACCGTGATCCTGCTGGCCGGTCGGATGTCGATCCCGCAGGAGATCTATGACGCCGCCAAGGTCGACGGCGCGACCGGGCTGAAGAGATTCCTCTACGTTACCTTCCCGCTGCTCGCCAACCTCTACCTAGTGCTGACCCTGCTGGCGACGATCTTTCTGCTCGGCGACTTCAACTCGGTCTATTTCGTGACCGGCGGCGGCCCGGCCAATTCGACCCCCCTGCTGGCGACGCTCGGCGTGGTCCGCGACATGCTCGAACTCGGCAAGCCGCAACTTGGCGTCGCAGCCGTCATGTCGGCCCTGCCATTGTTGATCCCGCTCGTCATCATCCTGATGCGCAAGCTGAGAACTGCGGAGGTACAGCTGTGACCACGATAGCGGCTGAGACCGCAAGAACAGCGCCGCCGGCAACTCGGTCGGCGGAGCGGATGCGGCGCACCGCCCGGCGCTGGCGCTATTTGACCAACGCCGGCGCCGCGTTGGTCAGTTTCGTGCTGTTGGTGTGGACGATCACGCCGCTCTACAACATGGTGATGGTCGCCCTCGAAAAAGAAGGCGACGTGTCGGTCACGCATATCTGGCCGCCGGAGCCATCGGCGGAGAGCTTCTGGGTCGTCCTGACGGAAGGCCACTGGTATCTGGAGGCTTTCTGGCACCAGTTCGGCAACAGCGTGTTTCTGGCCGCGATGGTGACGTTGCTGGTGCTGCTGATCGGCACGTTCACCAGCTTTTCGGTCGGGCGGATGCGCATCCGCAACGGCTGGCTGATCACCAACGCGGCGCTGCTGACCTATGTGATCCCGGCGTCGTTCCTGGCGATCCCGTTCTATCTGATCATGAATCACTATGGTCTGCAGAACAATCCGTGGTCGGTGATCTCCGTATTGGTGACCTTCGCCACGCCCTATGCGATCTTCATTTTTATGGAATACGGCAGGAGCATCCCGCTCGAACTCGATGAGTCGGCGCGCATCGACGGCGCCTCGCCGTTCCAGATCTATTATAAGATCTATCTGCCGTTGATGGCGCCGGCCCTCGTCGCGGTCGGCACCTATGCGCTGCTGCTGGCGTGGAACGAATACCTCTACCAGTTCCTGCTGTTGTCGAATGACCGGAGCATGACCGTCGCGGTGGCGCTCGGCAAGTTCCTCAACAGCGACGTGGCGCCGTGGAACTATATGATGGCGACCGCGATCATTTACGCTCTGCCGCCAATCGCAACCTATTACATGTTCCGCGGCCGCATGAGCTCCGGCCTGACAATGGGCGGGGTCAAGGGTTAGAGCATCGGCGCAAGTGAGGCAACAAAACAGGATCGGGGTCCGTCGCCCGTAGCGCCTGCTTTGTGCCTATTGAGGCACCACGTTCCGCGGCCAGAGCCCGGTGCGTCCTGATGGTGGTACGGATCGCCAAGCGATCCCTGGAGCGATTTCTAGCCGCCGCAGCCGTGTTGCTGCCCGTTGCGGCGGCGGCGCAGGCGCCATCGAGCCCCGATCCGGAGCCGGTGGTCACCCTGCCGCCGGTCGAAGTGATCGCGACGAGCCCGCTGGCAGGCGTCGGGATCGATCGCGACAAGGTGCCGGGAACCGCCCGGACGCTCAGTGCCGACGATTTCGCGCGCACCTCCTCGCCCTACGTCACCGAGACCCTGTTCCAGCGCATTCCGGACATCTCGTTGTCCGATCCCAACGGCAACAGCGCCGTGCAAGAACTGAGCTATCGCGGTTTCGTGGCGTCGCCCTTGCAAGGCACCCCTCAGGGGCTCGCCGTGTATATGAGCGGGATCCGCCTCAACGAGGCATTCGGCGATACGGTCAACTGGGATCTGATCCCGACCAACGCCATCAGCCGCGCCGACGTGTGGACCAACAACCCGGTATTCGGTCTCAACGCGCTCGGCGGTGCCGTCAGCTTGCAAATGAAGAACGGCTACAATTACGAAGGCTTCGAAGGCGAGATACAGGGCGGCTCATTCGGACGTCGCAGCGCAGCCGTTGAGTATGGCGGCCGCGTTGGGAATTACGCCGGATATCTTGCCGCGCAGGGCGTCCACGACGATGGTTGGCGTTTCAAATCGCCGACCGATCTGGCGCGGCTGTTCGGAGATTTCGGCTGGAAGGACGATCGCACCGAACTGCATCTGATCGCCTTGGCCGCGACCTCCTCGACAGGGACGGCTGCCGCGACCCCGATTCAGCTGCTCGACCGCGACGCGCGCGCCGTCTACACCACGCCGCAAAGCACCGACAACAGGGCCGCTCTGCTCGGGCTCAATGGCAAAACGGCGCTGACGGACGGCTGGTCGCTGCAGGGTAACCTCTACATCCGCGGCTTTCATCAACATCACATCGACGGCAACTTAGCGGACACCGAGCGTTGCAGCAGCAGCGCCAGTCCGCAATTCCGCGATCATTTGTGTCTCGCGGACGAGGGGTTCCCCCGACCGAACCCGGTCACGACGGCGTTCCGCGACCAGTTCGCCCTGCTCGATCAAAACAACAATCCGATCCCCTGCCCGTCAGGAAGCGGCAATTCCTGCGACACGACTCCCTATGGAACGCTCGACCGAACCGCCACCCGAGCGACCACAGTCGGCGGCTCGCTGCAGGCGACCAGCACCGGACAGCTGTTTCAGCACGACAATCACTTCGTCCTCGGCAGCAGTATCGATCGCAGCACCGTCGCCTTCGACACCGACAGCACTCTGGCCTTTGTCAATTCCGATCTGACGGTGACGGTTAATTCCGACATTCCGGGCGACGGCGCGATCATTCATACATTGGGCGATCTCGGATACGGTCCCCGTAGCATCGAGACGCACAATGCTTATTACGGCCTTTACGCGCTCGACACCTTCGACGTTACCGAACGCCTTTCGGCGACCGCCGGAGCCCGCCTGAACATTCTCGGACTCACGATTCGCGACCGCCTCGGCAACAACCCCGACCTCAACAGCGATCAGACATACACGCGCATCAACCCGGTTGCCGGCCTGACCTACAAGCTCGCTGCCGGCCCGACCGCCTATATCGGTTATTCGGAAGCCAACCGGGCGCCGACGCCGCTCGAATTGGCCTGTTCGAACCGGGCAAAACCCTGTCTTTTGGAAAGTTTCCTGGTTGCGGACCCGCCGCTGAAGCAGGTCGTGGCGCGGACTTATGAGGCCGGGTTGCGCGGCAACCGGCGGTTGCTTGACGGGCGGCTGGAAGGCAAGGCCGGCTTGTTCCGCACCGACAGCACCGACGACATCATCAATCTCGCCAGCCTGATCGCCGGCCGCGGGTTTTTCCAGAACGTCCCCGGGACGCGCAGACAAGGCCTCGAAGCGAGCCTCCGGTATCAATCTAGCGAATGGTCGGCTTATGCCACCTACAGCCTGATCGATGCGACTTACCAGTTTACCGGCGATATCTCATCGCCGAACAACCCATCGGCTGACGCGAACGGCAATGTTCACGTGACTCCGGGCAAGCGAATTCCCGGAATACCGCTGCATCAAGCAAAATTGGGGATCGAGTTCATGCCGACCCCGCAGTGGAAGCTGGGTGCCGACGCCGTCGCAGTGGGGAGCCGGTATTTCCTCGGCGATGACGCCAATCAGAACAAGAAGCTGCCTGGATATTGGCTGGTGAACCTGCATGCCTCGTATCAGGTTACGAAGGAACTGCAGGTCTTTCTGTTAGTGAATAACCTGTTCGACCGGCGGTACGCGCTGTTTGGTACGTATTTCGTTCCGGGCGCCGCGGCGAATGTCAGATTGCCAATCGCCTTGACCGACCATCGCAGCGAGGTGCTGGGTCAGCCGCTGTCGGCCTACGCCGGGATACGCATAGTTTTCTGATCGGCGCGTTCGGCAAACGCCGTGCGCCTCATTCCTGCGGATAGCGCCAGACGTTCGCCGGCTGCGCCGCCGTCTCGTCGATCGTCCATTGCGGCAAGGCGATCCCTTCGCCGACATCGGCAAACACCATGCGCACCCGGCTGCCGATGCCGACCCGTTTCACCAGGTCGGGCGGGGCGAACTTGCCGTCTGGGGTGCAGAGATTGCCGATCACCCGCAGTGCTTCGTCGGGGGTCGGCTCGCCCTTCTGCGTATCGAGATCGACCAGCAGGATCAGGTAGGGGGTGAAGTCGCGGAACGCCGGCTGGATCGCGTGATGCACCTCGGTATAGGAATGCACCGCGCCCTTGCCTTCGACCTGCTTCCAGGTCGATTCCAGTGTCATGCACCACGGGCAGGCGGTGGTCGGCGGATAGCGCAACCGGCCGCAGCCGGCGCAGGCCTGCAGATGGAAGTCGTGCGCCGCGCAATGTTTGAAATACTCGAGGTTCTCGTGGTCGAGATCGGCCACCTGCAACGGCATGCCGAGATATTGGGCCTGGATTCCTGGCATCTTTCGTCTCCCTTTCCTCAGCCGCGCCGCATCACCATCGACGAGGCGGTCGATGGGTTGGCCCAGCCGAGATTGGCGCTGACCTCGACGTTCCTGACCTGACGGCAGCCGCCCTCCTTGTAATCATAGGTGTGCTGGCGCTTGCCGTCCGGCCCGATCGGGCAGGAATCGTCGGCGTCGTGGCGCAATTGCCTTGTGTTTTCGATGACCATGTTCATCCCGTGCGTGTAGCCCTCGCACAGATGGCCGCCTGAGGTGTTGTTGGGCCGCTTGCCGCCGAGCTGGATCGCGCCGGCCGACACATACTCGCCGCCCTCGCCTTTCTTGCAGAACCCGTAATCCTCGAGCTGCAGCATCGTCGTGAAGGTGAAGGCATCGTAGGAGCCGGTGATGTCGACATCTTCCGGCCCGACCCCAGAATTCGGCCACAAGATCTGCCGCGCGTAAAAGCCGGCGACGGTCGAGATCGGCCCGTGCTGGTAATGCATGTCGAGCCGCGGCTTGTTGCAGCGGCCGACGACGCCGCGGATCAAGACCAGCGGGTGCTTGCAGTCCTTGGCGCGCTCGGCTGAGGTGACGATGATCGCGGTGGCGTTATCGGTCTCGACGCAGCAATCGAGCAGGTGCAAGGGCTTGCAGATGAAGCGGCTCGACAAGACGTCGTCGACGGTGAAGCGCCTTTTGTAATAGGCCTTTGGGTTGTTCGAGGCATGGTGGCTGTGCGCCACCTTGACCATCGCCACCTGCTCCGGTTTGGTGCCGTAATCATACATGTGGCGCATGAAAGTCGGTGCAAAGCTCTGGCCGGCGCTCTGCCAGCCATAGGCGCGGTTGTGCAGCATGTCGCCTTGCAAGGGCGCCGCCGAGCGTGCCCCGGTGCCGCCGATGCGCACTTGCGAGAAGCCGTTCATCGAGCGGAAGATCGCCACCGTCTTGCAGCAGCCCGCCTCAATGAGGCCGATCGCGATGCCGACCAGGGCCTCGGTCGACGAGCCGCCGCCGACCACGTCCATGTAGAAATTGAGGCGGATCCCGAGATCGCCGGCGATGAACGTGGCCGAGGTCGAGTCGCCGCCCGAATAATCGAGCATGCCGTCGATATCGGAGGGCTTCAGCCCGGCATCGAGGATCGCGTTCCTGACCGCCCAGGTGCCGAGCGCCCGCGTCGTCTTGTTCGAGCCGCGGGTGTAGGTGGTCTCGCCGACCCCGACGATCGCGTATTTGTCGCGCAGGTATTTCGGCGTCGTCGCGTCGACCTCTTGTCGTGGCAATGGCATTGGCGTTTCTCCTGGTTTTCGATTTAGGTACCCCGTCCTCCACTGATCCTCGCGTGCTTTGTCACAAGACCGCTTTGCGTCCGATTACTTGACCGGCATGACCGTATCGGCGGCCTTTATCAGGTCGTCGTCGCCATGAGCATTACAGTAGGCGCTGAGGTTCTGGGCGTCTTTCAGCGTCTTGTCGGCATACAAGATCGGCGGCGCGTTTTCTTTCGTATAGAACGCTTCAAGCCACGTCAAAATCGTTCCAACTTCATCCTTGGGAGCGGAAATAAATTCCTTGCACGTGATCTTTGAAAAATCGAGGTCTTGCGGCAAGGCGGATGACCCGACAAGTACAAACGTCGCACCAAAGATCACGGACTTCACAATCATCGAGCTCCCCTTTTTTTCGGATAAATACGGCTAGGATCGCCGGCTACCACAAACGATAGAACTTGAGCGCGGTGTTGTGGAACATCGCATTCTTCTCATCCTGCGAGTAATTCTCGGCGACGCGCTTGAACGCGTTCCACAAATTCGCGTAGCTGCACATCCCCTTGTCGACCGGGAAATTGCTTTCGAACATCGCGCGGTCGGGGCCGAAGGCGGCGATGCAGGTGTCGAGATAGGGCCGCCACGCCTTGGCCAGCTGCTCCGAAGATGGCGCGGAGTCCTGCCGGCCCATCTCGAAGCCCATCAGCGAGGGCATGCCGAGCCCGCCGAGCTTGATATAGACGTTGGGGAACTGGCCGAGCTTGGCGATCTGCGTGCTCCATTCGGCGAACACTTCCTCCCGCCGGTCGGCATAGGGACCGACCGCCAGCGCGCCGCCGATGTGGTTCAGCACGATCTTGGTCTCGGGGAAGGCACGGGCGAGATCGACAAGGTCGCCGAGTTGGCTGTGGAACATCCAGGCTTCAAAGGACAGGTTGAGCGGGGCCAGCGCGGCGAAGCCCTCGCGCCACGCGCGGTCGAGATAGAGGCCCTCGCCGGCGCCCGAGGTGAACACCCTGAGGCTCGGATCGCTGTGCCAGGTCGCGCCGTTGCGGATGCCGCGGAAGCGCCCGCCGGACAGGATGATGTGCTGTTCAAGGATGCCCTTGGCACGGCCGCCGACGCGGAAGTCGATATTGCCGATGATCCCGGCGCAGGTCCGGCTCGATCCGTATTTGCCGCTCTCGCTCATCGCCGCGACGCCGGCGACGAATTGCGTCTCGCCCAGGGAGCGCAATTCGGGCGGCCCTTCGGCGCGATACATCTCGCGGCATTCGAGAAAGACCGTGGCGCGGATGTTGTGCCCGCTGTTCAGGTCTTCGAGCAGGTCGTGGAACAGATAGCGGTTGCCCGGCCGGTCCCACAGATGATGGTGCGGATCGATGATCGGCCGATCGGGTTCGAGCGCCGGTTCCTGGGTCGCGGCGAGCCAGTCCTTGCGGATCGGCAGATGGCGCTGCGGGGCTGGGGGGGTCTGCATCGGCGGGGGTCTCCGATCTGTCGCGAGGATCAAGTCTGCGACGCCGGCGCGCCGAATGCCACGGTTTTTGATGCGGCTATACCCGCGCCAGCACCCGCTCGCGGAAGGAGCGCATCTCGGCGAGTACGCGATCGGCCTCGGGCCGCTCGAAATCGAAATCGATCGCCGTGACCCCGAGATCGCGCAACGCGCGGACGTCGCCGACGAGATCGGCGTCAGTGCCGGAGAAAAGCCGGCGCTGGCCGTCGGAGGCCTGCGGCGGCACTGCGTCGCCATAGCGCTTGACGCGGTAGGTCAGCGCCACCGCATCGGGGTCGCGGCCGGCCGCCGCGGTCAGCTGGCGCAGCCGCGCAATACCGGCCTGGTAGCGCGGCAGCGTGTCGAGCAGATGCGCGTTGTTGCTGCCGATAGGGTACCACGCGTCCCCGAGCCGCGCGGCGCGGCGCAATGACGGGCCGCTCTCGCCGCCGACCCAGATCGGCGGATGCGGCTTCTGCACCGGCTTCGGTTCGAGCACGAGGCCGTCGTAATGGACGTATTTCCCGGCGATCTTCGGCTTGTCCTCGGTCCACAAGCTGCGGAATGCGGCGAGATATTCATCGGTCACCGCGCCGCGCTCGGCGAAGGGCGTCATCACGGCCGCGTCGAACTCGGCCTTGAGCCAGCCGGCGCCGATCCCGACCGTCAGCCGCCCGCCCGACAAGACATCGATCGTCGCCAGCGTCTTGGCGGCGAGCACTGCCGGCCGGTGCGGCACCACCATGACCGCCAGCACGAGGCGCAGCCGTGCCGTGATCGCCGCCAGCCAGGCGGTGACCGCGAGCTGCTCGTGGCGATAGCCGGTATCGGCCGAATAGAAGGCGCCGCTCTCGGAATATGGGTAACCGGGCTCGGCCAGATCCGGTAGCACGAGGTGGTCGGTGACGGTCAGGTAATCATAGCCGAGCGCCTCGCCCTCGCGGGCGATGCGGGCGACGATCTCGGGCGCCGCCAGCGGGCCGCTGATCGGCAGGTTGAAACCAAATTGCATTCTCCCCTCGCCACGTGGCACAGCTGGACCAAGCCCGCATCATTGGCATTGCGAGGGTGTCAAAGCAATCTCGCGTCGCCGTCAGACAAATCGAGATTGCATCGTCGCACAGGCGGCGGCAGGCGCGGCAATCAAGCGCGCAACGCGCGCTCCAGCTGCTGCTTGTTCATCTTCGAGCGGCCGGCGATCTTCCGCCGCGAGGCCTCCGCGTAAAGCTCGGTCCGCGTCTGCCATTGGCGGCGGACCGCCGCGCGGTCGTCTTCGTCGCAGATTTGCGCGCAGTTACCCTTGTAGCGGATTTGCGGGCCGTCGTCTTGCGCGCGGATTTGCGCGCCGTCGTCCGAGTCGCGGATCTGGTCGCGATGGCCCGGGCGGCGGATTTGCGCGCCTGGCCGGTCGATTTGCGCCGGGTCGTGCTGGCGGATTTGCGCGTGCCGGACCTGCTCGCCGTCGATTTGCTGGGTGCGCGCCGCGTCGATTTTGTCGTCGACTTGCTCGGCTAGGCCAATGTCCGGGCGGCGCGGGCGCGACCCTCGGTCGCCGCCTGGGCGGTTTCGCCCCGCTTTTCCTTGGCCTTGGTGCGCCGCAGATTGTGCGCCCGCTCCTTCGGCGTGTCGTATTTCGACGCGCCGGCCTCGCTCAACGCGATCGCGATTGCCTGCTTCGGGTTTTTGACCTTTCGCGAGCCGCGCGCTGTTTTCAATTCGCCGTGCTTGTATTCATGCATGACCCGCTTGACCGTCTTGCGCTGGCTCGGGGTTTGATGGATCGCCATATCGTGCTCCTAAACGGTTGATCGCAAACAGCGAAGGCAACCGAGCGCCTGTTATGGTGCGTGACGCCGGCTCGACAATTTTGGTTCCATTTGCGCGCGTGCGAGACAAGGCATTTCCTTGCGCCGCGGCGGCGCGGCGCCCCTGAACGGGCGTGTCGCCGTCCAGCTCTCTCGCCCTCCGGTTATTTGAATGTCTTCAGTAAAAGCCAAAGATTTGGTCGCGCTTCGCCAAAGTTCATTTGGAGAACGCGAACACTCCATGATCTGAACTGTTGATCCGAACATGGTCGGTCGGTGATGAAATCGACAATTGGAGAAAGCCTCCCCGGCAAAAAGCGGCGGCGAACCAACGGCTCGGCACCGCCCGTTGCGGCGCTTGATGCCGCTTTCGCGGCCGAACGGGCGCAGCTGCGCT